>OGQN01001333.1_pt1 | contig 20253 bp, 23 predicted proteins | sample 1553231 | NCBI WGS metagenome assembly OGQN01 (sample SAMEA2579950, study PRJEB22360) | human gut metagenome | biome: human gut; feature: human-associated habitat; material: faeces | place: Denmark | collected 2008/2010 | reverse complement strand
CAAATATTTTAAAAAAAATTATATAATTCAGATAAAAATATATTAATATAAATTATTAATATATAATAATAAAATATTTGAAATAAAATTTATATGAATAAAAATTTAAAAAGGCTTAGAATCGATTTTAGAAGGTTAAAAATAAGTGAGTAATAAACAAAATTATAAATATAATAATTAGATTGAATATAAAGTAATAAACTATATATATAAGCTCAATAATAGCTAAAAGTAGCAGTAGAGGAACTATACAGCATATATAAACAAATTTTCCTCCACTCAATTGCACAAAACTTTGATTTTGTGCAATTACATATTTATATTTTAAGGCATCCTCTCTATATGCCCTAAAATATAAATATACAATAATTACCTTATTTTGAATTTTTTAAAAAATATGACATCTTATCTAAAAACTCATTATTATTTTTTGTTGCAACCATTTGTGTAATTAATTCTTCAGTAACATCTGCAACTGACATTGTTGACATAGCCTTTCTTAATGCAAATACTGTTTCTAATTCTTTTGGTTCTAATAATAATTCTTCTCTTCTAGTTCCAGATTTATTTATATCAATTGCTGGGAAAATTCTCTTTTCTGATAATTTTCTGTCTAAGTGAACTTCCATATTACCAGTACCTTTAAATTCTTCAAATATAACATCATCCATTCTGCTTCCTGTTTCTATTAATGCAGTAGCTAAAATTGTTAAGCTTCCCCCATTTTCTATATTTCTGGCTGCACCGAAGAATTTTTTAGGTTTATGTAATGCACTTGGATCTAAACCACCAGATAATGTTCTTCCTGAAGATGGTATAGATAAGTTATATGCTCTTGCTAAACGTGTAATACTATCTAATAATATAACTACATCCTTCTTTTGCTCTGTTAATCTCTTAGCCCTTTCTAGTACCATTTCTGCTACTTTTACATGGTGCTCAGGCAATTCATCAAAAGTAGAATATATAACATCTCCTTTGATGCTACGTTTCATATCTGTAACTTCTTCTGGACGTTCGTCTATTAAAAGTACTATTAATTCTATTTCTGGATTATTTGTTGTAATACTATTTGCAATCTTTTTTAATAATGTAGTTTTTCCAACTTTTGGTGGAGCAACTATCATCCCTCTCTGGCCTTTTCCAATTGGTGACATTAAGTCAATGATTCTCATTGCATATTCATTTGGAACTGTTTCAAGTCTGATTCTTTCTTCTGGATAAATAGGTGTTAAATCATCAAATTTTTGTCTTCTATATGCCTTTTCTGGTGCTTCTCCATTAACTTCACCAACATATATTAATGCTGGGAATTTTTCACCTTCCTTTGGCAATCTTGCAATACCTTTTATTTTGTCTCCTTTGTCTAATCTGAATCTTCTAATTTGTATAGGTGATATATATACATCTTTTGGTGTTGATAAATAATTTTCTCCTCTCAAAAATCCATACCCATCTGGTAATACTTCTAATATTCCTTCAACAATTTCATCGTCTGCATTTGTAAGCTTATATGATCCATTTGATGGTTCTGCTATATTACCAGAAGTTACATCTGTTTCAATATATTCCTCAGCATGAGCATTAGATTCGATTGTTTCATCACAAGCTTGTCCTGAAAGATCATTTTCAGACAATTCTTGTATTAGTTCATCTTTTTTTAGCTTTGAACTATTTTTTATTTCTTTTTCCTTTGCAAGTTGACGTAGCTCAACTAATGTATAATTTTCTAAATTCATACACTTTCCCCCATATTATAAAATTTATATATTAATTCTTACTTAATTATTATTTGGAATTATAAAACTAGAATTTAAAATTTAATTAAGATAACTGAATAAACAAGTATAATATAACGAGAGAAGAGTGAATCTCTTTTCTCATTATATTTGTGATTTATATAAAATTATTTACTGATATCTATGTATACTTTTTCATTTGGTAAATACATATCTAATTTTTCTCTTGCCACTTGCTCGATATATTCTTTAGAATTTATATTTGATTTTGTTTCAAGTAATTTTTCTTTTTTCTCTTCTTCAGTAGCAATTTGCTCTGAATACCTTTCACTGTCTGCTTTATAAGCATTTAATTCCTTTTGTTGAACAAAAAAAGTATAAACAACATAAATTAAAGTTGCAATAATTATAATTCTTTTAAAATTTATTTTTTTATTTTTCATCTGTATCTTCATTCCTTAATCAATTTCTTGTAATATTATAACATACCCTAATTATCTTTTCTACATTTTTCATAAAATTCCTTCTTTTTCCTGCAATTTAATTTTATTTTTTGATTTTTTCTTCATTATATTAGTCGTATTATGAAATATTTTTTTGAAAAATGTAGATATTTTTTTGACTAAAAATTTTATAGGTTTAATAATTAAAAAATTAGTTATTTTTATAATTAAATTTACTGGATAAGAAATTATTTTTTTTATAAATTTTATTATGATAACTGAACATCTCACAATATATTTGCTAAGTGTTAACATATATATTAATACTCCTAATGAAATTCCAACAAATATATAACTTCTAATTTCTCCATTATTAAATTTGAATATAGAAAATAATATAACAAAACCTGCTAATATCCAAAACAAAATATCTTGCAAAGTCGTTAGCCAATCAGCTGTTTTAAAACTTCTACGTAATATTCTAAAAATATCAAATAAAACTCCTATAACTATTCCCGTGGCTGTAAAAGCAATTAAGCAAAATAGTTGCTCCATTTTAAACTCATTCCCTTCAATTTGAGCTTTACGCTGTGAAAATTCTAATTATTTTGCAATACCTTATTTAAAGATTTTTCCTAGAATACCTCCACTCTTCTCCATACTATCTTTTTCACTATATGCAAGTTGATATATTGCTCCATCTATTGTTACTTCTGATGTGTCCAAGCTTAATTTATTTATTCTTAAATTTTCTCCTTTTACTGTAAGCAAACCTAACTCAGTTTCTAAAATAACTATCTGATCATCAAAACTAAGTACATCTAATACTCCTGTAATATTTAATTTTTCTCTATTCTCTAAAACAATATTTTGAATTACATTTGTCATACTTGACATTGATTTTCTTTCTTCTAATGGCATATCCTTCACTCCTTAAAAACAAGTCTATTTATATATATTCAGGTCTTGTCTCATTTAGAACAAAAATAAAGGAAAGTATTTATTACTTTCCTACAATTGTTCCTATTTCATCATTAAATGTATTTTTAACTATTATTTTTACACCATACTTTTTAGCTAATACTACACACCTATCATGTAAGACTTTAGCGCCATTCTTAGCCATTTTTTCCATATCATCATAAGAAATATAATCTAACTTTTTAGCGTTTTTATGCTTATATGGATCTTTATCATAAACACCATTTGTATCTGTAAAAATATAGCATTCATCCTGTTCCAAAGCAGCTGCAATCGCAATAGCTGTCGTGTCTGAGCCATTTCTTCCTAATGTTGTTATTTTGTTATTTTCATTTATTCCTTGAAATCCTGTTATAACCACAACATCATTAGTTTCCAGTTCACTCCAAATCATTTTAGGGTATATGTCTTGAATTTTAGCCTCTGTGTAATTTGAATCTGTTACTATTCCGGCTTGCCATCCTGTTAATGAAACAGCTTTATAGCCTAAGCTATGTAATAATATTGCAAACTTGCTACACGCCATTTGCTCTCCAACAGACATTAGAACATCCAGTTCTCTTTTATTTGGTTCATCTGTCAATTCTTTTGCTTCCTTTATTAAATTATCTGTTGTTTTACCTTGCGCTGATAAAATAGCAACTACCTTTTCCCCACTCTCTAAAAATGAAATAGTCTTTTGTGCAGCTAGTTTTAGCTTATTAGTATCAGCAATTGAGCTTCCTCCAAATTTAATTACTTTCATAAGAACCACTAATCCTTATACAAAAAATACAAGCCAATTTAATTTTAAACTTGACTTGTATATAATATGTTTATCAAATTTTTTTGTTACTTTTCCAAATTAAATTTTAAATAACTATCAATAAATCCATTTAAATCTCCATCCATTACAGCTTGAACATTTCCGACTTCATAATTAGTTCTATGGTCTTTTACTAAAGTGTATGGGCAAAATACATAAGAACGAATTTGGCTTCCCCATGCAATATCCATTTGTATACCTTTTAATTCATCAATTGTATCTTTTTGTTCCTTTTCTTTTAAATTTAATAATTTGGATTTTAGCATTTTCATTGCAGTATCTCTGTTTTGAAATTGTGAACGTTCAGTTTGACATGCTACAATAATTCCTGTTGGAATATGTGTTAGTCTTACTGCAGATGATGTCTTATTTATATGTTGACCACCTGCACCAGACGCTCTATAAACATCCATTTTTATATCATCAGGATTAATATCTAATTCAATATCATCTGTTATTTCTGGTAAAACCTCAACAGAAGCAAAAGATGTATGTCTTCTTCCACCTGCGTCAAATGGTGAAATTCTAACTAATCTATGTACTCCCATTTCACCTTTTAAGTATCCATAGGCATAATCACCATTCACAGAAAATGTAACACTTTTTAACCCTGCTTCATCACCTTCAAGATAGTCAAGTTCTTTTACTTCATAACCATTAGCATTTGCCCATCTTGTATACATTCTATATAACATTTCAGCCCAATCTTGAGCCTCTGTTCCTCCAGCACCTGGATGAATGGTTAGTATTGCATTATTGTTATCATACTTTCCAGATAATAAAGTGGTTATTTCCAATTTTTCTATGTTTTTTTCTAATGTATCTGTAGACTTCAACAACTCTTTCGCTAATTCTTCGTCTTCTTCAACTTGTAAAAGATCACTCATTTCAAGTAAATTATTGAGTTCATTATTTAATTTTTTAAAGCCTTCTACTTTTGATTTTAAGCTATTAATTTGTTTTAAAACTTTTGAGCTATTATCTGTATCATTCCAAAAATCGTTTTCAGTTGTTTTACTTTCTAACTCTTTTAACTCTTTTTCTTTGTTTTCTACATCAAAGTGAATCACCTATCTGTTCTAAACGTTTTTTTAGTTCTTGTAATTTTTTAGAGTTTTCTTCTAAATCTAACATCTTCTCACATCCTTTTCAAAAATCAAAATCCAGCCAAATATATGCTGACATTTACTACTTCCTTCTTAATCTTAATGCATTTAATACTACTGTTAAGCTACTAATTGTCATACTAAACGCTGCTATCATTGGATTTAGTGTGATTCCTAATGGTTGTAAAATTCCTGCAGCAATTGGAATCATACATACATTGTAGAAAAACGCCCAAAATAGATTTTGTTTTATATTTCTTACAGTTTTACTACTAATATCTAATAAATCATTTATTCTTTCTAAGTTGTCATTTATAATAACTACTTGAGCTGAATCTCTTGCAATATCTGTACCACTTGATACAGAAACCCCAATATTAGCAGTTACTAAACTAACACTATCATTTATTCCATCTCCACACATCATTACTAATCCTTTTTCCTTTAGTTTGTTTATAGTTTCAGCCTTTTCTTTTGGAGTAACATTTGCAACAACATTTGTTATTCCTATTTGATTAGCAATTACGTTTGCTGTTTTTTCATTGTCACCTGTTAGCATTACAACATCAATGTTTTTGTTCTTTAGCTCTGTTATTACTTGTGGAACATTCTCTTTTATAACATCACTTACACCTAACAAGGCTACTAGCTTTTTATTTAAGCTTACAAATAAAATACTATTTCCATCACTTATTAGTTTTTGCTCATCTTCGCTATTTGCTAGTTCAACATTATTTTCTAACATTAGTTTTTTATTACCAATTAAATAATGCTTTTCATCAGCTGTTTTTCCCTCTATTCCAAATCCAGGAATAGCTTTAAAATCTTTTACATCTATCAACCTAATATTATCTTCTTGTGCTTTATTTACAATTGCTCTTGCTATTGGATGTTCTGATTTATTTTCTAGACTTGCTATATCTTTTAATAATTCTTTTTCATCTTTATTACTATAGTTATACATCCTAGAAACTGTTAAAGTTCCTTTTGTCAATGTTCCTGTTTTATCAAAGCAAATAGTCTTTACTTTATGAGCATTTTCTAATGTCTCACTTGATTTTACTAATATACCTTTTCTGCTTGCATTTCCAGATGCAATAACAATTGCAAGTGGAGTTGCTAAGCCAAGACTACAAGGGCATGCCACAACTAATATGCTTACAAATATATTTATTGCAACAGAAAAATCCTTAGAAATTATTAACCATATACCAAATATAATTATAGCAATTACTAAAACAGTTGGTACAAAATATCCACTTATTTTGTCTGCTATTTTAGCTATTGGAGCTTTTGTACTTGTTGCTTGTGCTACTAGTTTTACTATTTCTGACACAGTTGATTCTTTTCCTATTTTCTCTGCTCTATATTGAATTGTTCCTTCATAATTTATACTTCCTGCAATTACTTTAGAGCCTACTTCTCTTTTTACAGGTACACTCTCCCCTGTTATAAATGATTCGTTTATATGTGTAGTTCCTTGAACAACCTCTCCATCAACTGCTATTTTTTCACCTGGTTTGCAAATAACAATATCACCTTTTTTAATTTCATCTAATGTAACTTTTACCTCTTGTCCATCTTTCAAAATCGTTGCATTATTAGGAGTTATTGTCATAAGCTGTTTTAGCGCCTCTTTGGTTTTATCTTTATTTTTGTTTTCAATATATCTGCCTATCTCAATAAAAAATATAACAATTGCAGCTGATTCATAGTATAAATTTTCTACGTACTGAGTATTTCCTTTTAATATTTGAATTGTACCATATATACTATATATGAAACTTGACAATACTCCAATCATTACTAAAGTGTCCATATTAGGTGTTTTGTGTATTAAGTTTTTATATCCACTTTTTAAAATATCTTTTCCTAAGATTATAACAATTACAGTTAGTACTAATAATGCAATTGCATAATTTACAGGATGATGCATCATATTTAAAAATGGAATAGCTGGTAAACCTACCATGTGTGCCATTGATATATATAATATAACTAATGATATTATTGTTATTGCAATTAGTTTATATTTCTCAGTACCTTTTTTCTTACTCTCTTTTTCAAATGTATCAATTCCTAAACTTGCAAATCCTGCTTTTTCTATAAATTTTTCAACTTGCTCTAATGTTAATTTTTGCTCATCATATTCAATATTTGCATTATTCATAACTAAATTTACATTTGCTTGTTTTATTCCATCTTGTTTATTTAAATATTTTTCTAAGCCTGATGAACATGCGCTACAAGTCATTCCATCTATTTTTAATAATACTTTTTTCATGTATTATTCTCCTTTAAAACCTGCATCTTCTATTTCTTGAAGAATTGTATTTAATTCTACCTCTTCCTCATTATATTTTATATCTGCCGATTTTTCTTCTAAGCTTACTTTAGCACTTTCTATTCCGTCTACATTATTTAATATTTTTTCTAATCTATTAGAACATCCTGCACAATGCATTCCTTCTATTTTTAATTTAATTTCTTTCATTTTATATACCTCCTAAATTTATTATGCTTTATTTAGTAAAGATTATACTTTTAAAGATTTAGCAAAATTATATATATACACAGCAATTACGATTACAAGTAAACCAATGCTTGCAATTTGATTTGGTGTAATTAAAATTCTAAGATGATCATACCTTAGCATGTCCAAAAACAGTTTAGTTAATATAGTTACTATTAGAGTTATATATGTAATCCATTTGTTCTTTTTCAAGCTATTACATACAATGAATATAACTAAAAATGATATTGTTTCAGCAATTTGGATTGGAAATAGTGAAATATTTAGTCCATCAACATAAGTTACTGAAAAAATTCCGTTATATGGAATTCCATAACAACATCCTGCTAGAAAACAAGCAACTTTTGTACCACTATATACTAATGGTAATGATAAAGCTGTGTATTTAATAATTTTACTGTTTGTTGGATGAATTTTTTCAAAAACAATTGATGCAATAAGAACTCCAATTAGCCCACCGTAAGATGATAATCCTGATTTTAAAAAGCTATTGTTTCCTGATATAATAAAAGTATATAGCTTTCCAAAAACAAATGCAAAAACAACATACATAATAAAGAAAAGATATATTTTTTTATATTCGCATTTATCTTTTTTTAATGACAAATATATATATATCATTCCAATAATTACGGAAGTAATTATAATTAAATTATATACCCAAATTGGTGATTTATTTAATATCATAATTTGTACCTCATAGTATTTTTCTTTCTTATTATAACAATATAATCAATATATTACAATCTTTTTTAAGTTCTCTTCTTACAAACATTTTGACATTTACACAATACATATAATATTGAAGACAAAAAAACTCCCCGTGTTAGGGAGTTTTTTTACATTAGTTCTACTTTATTATATTGTATTTTATTTTCATCGCAAAATTTTACAACCTTTTCAATAGTCATTTTTTTAATTTCTTCTAAATAATTGGATACTTCTTCAACATTATCTATTGAAATTCCTTTTTTAGTATTTTTGTCTATTATCACTATAGTTGCCTTATCTTCAAAATTATACCTTCTTATTTCTAATTCATTCATTTATTATTCCTCCTTATCCAATCGATCGAATTTAATCAAATTAAACTTTAAGATACTTTTGATTTAATATTATAGTTTTTTAATTTTTGCATCTAAAAGAGATGTGAAAATTAACTTCAAATTATTTTATTTGATTTTTTCTTTTCATTATTTCATAATCTTCTTTATATTTATTTTGAAAATCTGAAATAAATTTGTTTTTTTCAGATATTATTTTCTTTCTTTCTTCATAATTTGCTTTCTTTATCTTAAGATTAAGACTTAACAATTTTTTTCTCATTTTTTTTCTTCGTGTTTGACTATTTTTTATTTCTTGAATTTTTTTCAAGTATTGTTTATGTGCTCGGTTTCTTTTTAGTTTTTCACTTTCTGAAACATTGTTTCTTTTATGAAATTCGTTTTCAAAATAATTGTTTTCAGTATCGCTATTCCAATTTTCAAAATGCTCCAGTTCATTGCTTTTTTCTATATTTGAATATGCAGATACAAATTTACTACATTCTTTTGCATTATTTTGAGTTATTCTTGTTAAGTGTAGAGTACATTCTCCTTCATCATAGTTTTTACAATTAAAACAATTCTTTCTTTTAATATTATTTCCTTTAATTTTTTCAATATGAAAAGGAAATCCTTCCAAAAAACCTTTACTCATTATTTATTATTCCTTTGTCAATTCTATTTTTTTATTTTTTTGTTTCACTTAATAGTCTATCAAAATCTGATACATAATTCTTATCCTGTATAACTTTATATTTTTCATATTCGTTTTCCGCTTTTTCGACTGCTTGTTTATGTGAAATTTTTCCTTTTCCCTCTAAAACTTCATAATGGAAAACTTTCAAAGCATTTTCTACTTCATTTTTTCCAATCTTCCATATACATTGTTATATTTCTCTCTGCGTTATTTTCAGCAATATCCAAAAATAAGTTTACTAAATTATTTAAATTTTTAATTTCTTGTTCATTTAAATAGTTCTTGGCAATAATTACATCAGATTTTAAAATTTTTCCATCAGGTGAATTTTCCCAGGTAGTAAGTCCCATATTTTCTTTTTTAGAATCCACTCTTTTATAAACTATTTCAGCAGCAGTGTTCCCAGTAATTGCATAGTGAAATTTATTTTGAATAGTTTTATAAAAAGTTATTGCAGTATCACTATTTTTATCATAATCAATAGAACATTCAGCAAATATATCAGTAATTTTTTGATAAAACATTCTCTCACTTGTTTATAATATTTTGTATTGTAAACCTGTTTGCCATTGTTACCCACATGTTCCATTTTGGAACATGTGCTTCTTTCTTCAAGTTCTTCATCTTCATAAATATTATTTATATGTTTTGTAATCGCTGGTCGTTTAACATTAAAAAGTATTGCTAATGCTTCTGTATTTAACCAAACATCTTCATTTTCTAATAGTACTTCTACTTTTGTATTACCGTCTTCATCATTATAAAATAAAATGTTTTTCTCATTTCCAATTAATTTATCTCTCATATTAGCACCTCATAGTTAAAACATGATAAATGTTTTTTATCTAGTATTACAATATTCTTTTTACGTCTACGAACATTTGTATTATATCATTAATGCATTTAAGTTGCAATATTTTTACTCAAAATAATTATATTAGCAAAAAAGTGCCTCCAAGTTATTACATCGGATTGCACCTTTTTCTTTTTATATTAGATTATGAATTTCTTCCACAACAGTTTTTATACTTTTTTCCACTTCCACATGGGCAAGGATCATTTCTTCCTACTTTTGGTTCGTTGTTTACAACTGGAGTGTTTGATACTGATGTTCTTGGTGCATTATTATCTGTCTGATTTGCTAAGCCTTCACCTGTAATTTTTACTGAAGATGTTCTTTGAACATTACCTTCTCTTTTTCTTGCATTCATCAAGAATTTTACAACATCAGTTTGAATATCTAGGTTCATTTGTTCAAACATATCAAATCCTTCAATTCTGTATTGAACAACTGGGTCTTTTTGACCATAAGCTTGAAGACCTATTCCATCTTTTAGTTCATCCATTGCATCTATGTGATCCATCCATCTGTCATCAACTATTTTAAGCATAACAACTCTTTCAAGTTCTCTCATCTCTGGTTCGCCAATTTCTTTTTCTTTTTCATTATATAAGCTATGAATTTTATCTTTTAGTTCTTCTGCTACATCATGTGCTTTAATTCTATCTTTATGAAGCGCATTTAAGTCATCTACTCCATATATTTCTTTAATCTCTTGTTCAAATCCTTCGATATTTAAATTGTCTGTATCTGCTAAATACTCGTTAGATGTAGCGTCTGCCAAAGAATCCATCATTTTTGTAATATGTTCTTTTAAGTTCTCTCCATCAAGTACTTTTCTTCTTTCATCATATATAATAGTTCTTTGTACGTTCATAACATCATCATAAGAAAGTACATTTTTACGAATGCTAAAGTTCTTACCTTCTACTTTCTTTTGAGCATTTTCTACTGCATTAGAAATGATTTTTGATTCAATTGGCATATTTTCATCAGCTCCAAGAGTGTCATAAACTCTTGTAATCATATCTCCTCCAAATATCTTCATCAAATCATCATCTAAGCTGATATAGAATCTTGATTCTCCTGGGTCACCTTGACGTCCGCTACGTCCACGAAGCTGATTATCAATTCTTCTTGATTCATGACGTTCAGTTCCTATGATTTTTAGTCCTCCAGCAGATATTACTTTTTCCTTTTCATCTTTAATTTCATTGTCATATTTTGTTTTTAGCTCTTTGAATTTATTTCTTGAAGATATTATTTCTTGATCTTCTGTTTCGTTAAATGCTGTTGCTTGTTCAATTTGATCTTCTGAATAACCAAATTTTCTCATTTCTTGTTTTGCTAAATATTCACTATTACCTCCAAGCATAATATCGGTACCACGTCCAGCCATGTTTGTTGCAATTGTAACTGTTCCAAACTTACCAGCTTGAGCTATAATTTCAGCTTCTTTTTCATGGAACTTAGCATTTAATACTTGGTGTTTAATACCTTCTTTTTTAAGCATATTACTTAATTTTTCAGATTTTTCAATAGATACTGTACCAACTAATACTGGTTGTCCTTTTTCGTTGCTTTTCTTTATATCTTCAATAACAGCTCTATATTTAGCATTTTCATTTTTATAAATAATATCATGATGATCATCACGTATCATTGGTTTATTTGTTGGTATTTCGATTACGTCTAATTTATAAATTTCTTCAAATTCTGCTTCTTCTGTCATAGCAGTACCTGTCATACCAGCAAGTTTACCATACATTCTAAAATAGTTTTGGAATGTAATTGTTGCTAATGTTTTTGATTCATCAGCTATTTTAACATGCTCCTTTGCCTCAATTGCTTGATGAAGACCATTATTATATCTTCTTCCATACATAATTCTTCCTGTAAATTCATCTACAATAAGAACTTCTCCATCTTTTACTATATAATCAATGTCTTTTTTCATAATTCCATGAGCACGAAGAGCTTGGTTTATATTATGCACTAGTTCTGAGTTTTCAATATCATTAAAGTTTTCTAAGTTAAATTCTTTTTCAGCTTTTTGAATACCTTTTTGTGTTAAAGAAGCTGATTTTGCTTTCAAGTCAACAATGTAGTCATATTTTTCATTATCTTCAGCTTGTTCTTGATTCTTTATATCTTCTTCAACTAAAACTTTAGGTGATAATCTTGAAACAAAACTATCAGCCTTTTTATATAAATCTGATGATTGTGCACCACGTCCAGATATAATTAATGGTGTACGTGCTTCATCAATTAAAATACTATCAATCTCGTCGACTATAGCATAATTTAATTCTCTTTGAACTAATTGATTTTTATATATAACCATATTATCTCTTAAGTAGTCAAATCCAAATTCGTTATTAGTTCCATAAGTTACATCTGATGCATAAGCTGCTCTTTTGGCATCAGGTTCCATTCCACTAATAACTAATCCAACTGTTAGACCAAGAAATTTGTATAGTTTTCCCATCCATTCACTATCTCTTTTAGCAAGGTAGTCATTAACTGTGACAACGTGTACTCCTTTACCTGTTAATGCATTTAAATATACTGGTAATGTAGCAACAAGTGTTTTTCCTTCACCTGTTTTCATTTCTGCAATTCTTCCTTGATGTAAAATGATACCACCAATAAGTTGAACATCAAAATGACGCATTCCTAAAACTCTTTTTGAAGCTTCTCTCACAACTGCAAATGCTTCTGGTAGAATACTATCAAGTGTTTCGCCTTTTGCTAATCTATCTTTAAATTCTACTGTTTTATTTCTAAGTTCATCATCTGATAGTTTTTGAACTTCTGGTTCTAAACTATTTATTTTCTCCACTATTGGTTTCACTCTTTTAACTTCTTTTTCACTGTATGTTTTAAATAATCCCATTGTTTAACTTCCCTTCTAAAATTACATTACTTCGTAAACTATATCATTTTTTAGGCAAATTATCAAGGTTATTTGAAATTTAATCATAAAAAATTCACATTACTATTAGTTTATATAAATACAATATTTTACATTGATTGTACATATTTTTTGATTTTATTAATATATTGTTACAAAGGTGTGATAAGTATGTTTATTTATAATTTAAAAGTAGATGGAAACAAATTAGGGAAAATTTTCTTAGGTATTTTATTATGTATTATGATAATAATAACCGCAATTGTCGTTTACCGAATTTTAGGAAACAACTATTTTAAAACTAGTGACAATTCAGAACCACTTAAGGTTCAAGAGCTAACTGTTAACAACTACACTAATGTTTTAAAAACCGTTCATGATAATATAGATGAATACATTGGAATGAAAATAAAATTTTCTGGTTATGTGCATAGAATGATTGACTTTAATGATAATCAATTTGTTTTAGCTAGAAATATGGTTATTTCTTCAGATTTTCAAACAGTTATAGTTGGCTTTTTATGTGAATGTGATACCGCAAAAGAATTTGCTGATCAGACTTGGATTGAAGTCGAAGGAGAAATTTCAAAAGGCAACTATCATGGTGATATGCCAATTCTAAAAATAACTAGCATAACAAAAATTGACAAACCTTCAGATGAATATGTATATCCTCCAGATTCAGCATTTGTTCCAACATCCGCAATATTTTAAAACTAAAAAACGACTTACAAGAATTTCTACGCAGTGCAAACTGCTAGAAATTCTTGTAAGTCGCATATTTATCTTCTACGGAATTTACTCCTACTAGGAGTAAATTCCTAGAATATGAAAAAGAGCTAAATGATAGCTCTTTTTTTCATCTTTCAAATATAGATTTAACAACACCTTTATCAATAAATGTTGCAAATATGTTTTTTAAAACAATCAAAATTATTGGCCCTACAAACATTCCAATAATTCCAATAAATTTAAACCCTGTATACATTGCAATTAAAGTAAATATTGGATGTATTCCTATTTTTCCACTTACGATCTTAGGTTCTATAAATTGTCGTACTACTGACATTATAATCCATAAAACTAAAATCCATAATGCTAGATTCAAATCTCCTGAACATGCAGTTATTATTGCCCATGGAATCATGAAAGTACCCGCACCAAAAATCGGTAGTAAATCAACAAAACCAATAATTAGAGCCATTAATAATGGATATTCTACATTCAACCCTAAAAAATGATAAATATATAATCCAATTAAACAAATTATAAAAGAAATAAAAATAAGAGTAACTTCTGCTTTTAGGTATTCACCAAGTGACTTTGCTAATTCTTTTATATGAATACCTATTTTTCTTACCCATTTTTGTGGCAAATGATGTTCTAATTGGTCAATCATATAAACTTTATCAACACATATAAAATATAATGATAAAATTGTTACAACTGTATATACTCCTATTGTAGGAACTGATGTTAATATATTAATACTTTTTGTTAATGCCGTTTTAGTCCAATTAGTTACATTACCTAAAAAGTCAAACGCTGATTCTTGAATTATTTTCATTATATTATCAGGAATTTTTAGACTATCAAAATTCATCTTTGAAATAATGTTTTGTATTAGTACATATCCTTTTTCAAAATATTCATTTAAATTTGCAAGCAAATTATATGCTTCAGATACTAATGTTACGCTTAACCATACTAAAACTCCAATAATGATTACTATTGCAATTATAAATATAATTATAGAACTTGTTTTTCTTCTAATTTTCATACTTCTCATCATAAATCTTATACAAGGTTCTAGTAAAAGAGAAATTATAAAAGCTATTAAAAATGGCATATAAAAAACTGCTAATTTAAATCCTAAATAGCATCCTAAAACTGCAACCGCAAGTATTATTATATTTTTAAACACCTTTCCCCAATAATTCATATCTATAATCATATATGTAATTGTTCCCCTTCTTTATAATTATCTATTGTGCATTTTTCTTATTGCAACTACAAATATTGTTTAGGGTATCTCCAACTCTCGTATCATCAATATTATTATTAGCTGCTAAATCTCCTAGTGTTAGCATTCCTATAAGTTTATTATCCTCTATTATAGGTATTCTTTTAACTTGATTTTTAGACATTAAATTTTCTGCTTCTTTTACATCTGCATTTGCATCACAACAACAAACTTCACAAGTCATTATTTCACTGACAGGTGTTGTATTTGGATCTTTGTTACAAGCTATACATCTTAGAATAATGTCTCTGTCTGTTACAAGTCCAACTACATTTTGTGAATTATTACATACTGGAACACATCCAATATGTTTGTTATACATCATTGTTACACAATCATGAACTGTACTAGATGGTGTAGCATATTCTACTTCATTACACATACAATCTTTAACTTTCATAATATAATCTCCATTCAAACTTTATTTGATAATTTAAAATTATCAATATTATTTTTAACAAAAATAAAAAAAGATATGCACTTTTTTGCATATCTTTTATTTTGTCAAATTTGTAAATTTTTTCAAAATTATAAATATTCAGAATAATCTATATCCATTCTGTTTATTCCTGGTCCATATGGAGGTCTACCACCTGGAAATGGTGGTCTGCCTGGTCCTACTGGTGGTGGAAAAGGTGGACGTGGAGGTATTGGCCTTGGTGGTGCAATTACTCCCCCGCCAAGTAATCTTTGCAAAATTAAAATTTTAATCAAATCTCTTAATAATGGATTATTTGTTTGCCTTGTTTCTCTACTTTCATTCTTTATCGTTGTTCTTTTAGGTGTAAGTTCTCTTTTTGCTTCTTGTCTTGCACTTACTTGACTGTTCTCTCTATTTTGAGTTTCTATTTTTATATTTACAACTGTCTCATTTCTTTCAATAAGTTTATATATATCATCTGTCATTTTATCTACTGTTGATTTTGAAATAGTTTCATTGTTTTCTTCACACGCTTTGCACACTAATGGATATATTACATTATAGCTTTCTGGATACAAGGCTTTAATTTCAGCTTCTGTTAAATTATTTTGTACTCGATTTGATGAATATGTATTTTCATTGCTATAATTATATGTCTCATATATATTAGGATCATTTATTGGATAGCCTAATACTTGTCGCATATAATCTTCATAATTTTGGTAATACATACAATACCTCCCATTCTAAATTTAATGTATTATATGTATTATGTTTTAAATCTGTTACAATTATCTAATGATTCCATCTTTTTTCATCTTGTTTATTATTTTTGCATAAACTCTATCTCTTACCCATGGTTCTGATGTTGTTTCTAAAACCTCATTAATAGGAACCCATTTTACTCCACTATTTTCATCTTCTTTTATGTGTATAGCTTCGTTTTCATCAGCTTCTAATAAATATGTTACATTAAGATGAACATGTGAAGCTACATACTTTCCTCTTTTCTCATGACCGTTTACATTGATTATTTCTAATGAATAAATATCTTTAGAAATAGGAGTAACATTCTTTATTCCTGTTTCTTCTTTTGCTTCTTTCATAGCCACATATAGAAGGTCACTATCTCCATCACTATGTCCTCCTGTCCATGCCCACGAATTATATATTTTATGATATATCATCAAGATTTTTGTTCTTTCTTTGTTAAGAATAAATGATGAGCTTGTAAAATGTCCATATTCATTTTGTCTAGTTAACACATCATCAAAATCATCAATATATTTTAGCATCACCTTTTTTTCAACTTCTTCTTGTTCATTATATGGAGTAAACTTTTCTATATTTTCTTTTAAACTATCTACATTTATTTTTATTTTAATTCCTAAAACACCATATTGTTTTTCTTTATCTGGTGAATAAATTTCATACATGCCATTAGCTTTTTCAGTTGCCTTACTTTCATCATTATATAGTTTTAGAAACAACTTCTTAAATGTATCTTCTCTATATAACTCAATAACATCAACTAATAATTTTTCCTGTAAATCTGGCAATTTTGAAAATTCTATTTTATCTCCAATTTTTACTTGTTGTCTTTTTTCATCATATAATCTAAATTCTACTGTTTTTGTTCCATTTTTTATTCTTTCAAAGGGACTTTCATTTAACTTCATTTTGTGTATCATATTTTTTCTCCTCTATTTAATATTAAAGTCTATTGTTCATTATTTTCTCCCGCATTTAATTTCCATTGTCTTTTTATATTTTTTTCTTCTTTCTTTATAATTGCATCATATAAGTTTATATTTAATCTGTTACATATAGAAACTAACACTATAAATACATCTGCAACTTCCTCTTCAATATCTGTATAATTTTCTATTCTTTCATAGTCTACAGATGCTTCTGGTATTGTCTTTCTTATAGCCTTTGCTAGTTCTCCTGTTTCTTCAAGTAATAAAAGCATTTTATCTTGCACTTTTTGTTCTGAAAATCCTCTGATTTTGATTACTTCTTTTATATAGTTTTGAATTTCATTCAATGTATTTTTTTCATTTAACAATTCATACAATTCGCTTTGTTTTTTCATTTTATAATACCTCTTACAAATTATTTACTAACTCTTTAAATAAGTTTCCTCTTTCTTCAAAGTTTTTAAATAAATCAAAACTTGCACTTGCTGGTGAGAATAGTACAATTTCGTCTGGTGTTGCTATTTCTTTTGCTTTGTTAACTACTTCATTTAATGAACTACAATGATATATTGGCATATCTTTTCCTTGTACTTCTAGCTCATCTCTAACAACTTTTTCTATCTTTTCAGCAGTTGCTCCCATTAAAATTAATTTGCTTACATTTTCTACAATTGGTTTTGCAATTGGTGTATAATCTAAATGTTTATCATATCCTCCTGCTATTAGAACGATTTTTTCGTCAAAAGAGTTTAATCCTGCTATAGTTCTTGTTGGTGATGTTCCAATAGAATCATTGTACCATTTAACTCCATCTATTTCTCTTACAAACTCTAATCTATGTGCAACTCCTTTAAAGTTCTGAATAGCTTTAGCCTGTACTTTTGGCTCCACTAAGCTTGCTGTTGCGGCTATTGCAGCACAAACATTTTCGTAATTGTGAACTCCTCTTAAATGAATATCTTTTACATTTAAAATATGTCTTCTAACCTTATCTTTACATTCCTTAATTTTCTCATCGTCATAGATTATTCCGTCATCTAATTTAGTTTTTCTACTAAAATATATAACTTTTCCATTTGCCTCATTTTTAAATTCTTTTGTTATTTCATTATCATAGTTAATAACTAAAATATCATTCTTGTTTTGGCTTTTAAATATGTTTTTCTTAGCTTCTATGTATTCTTCATAAGATTTGTGAATGTCTAAATGGTTTGGCGAAATATTAGTAATAACCGCAATATGTGGGCTAATTTGCATATCCATTAATTGAAAACTACTTAATTCTAATACAACTACATCTTCTGGTGTCATTTCTCTAACTTTTGTAAATAATGGAAAACCTATATTTCCACCTAAGTAACATTTTTTCCCGCTCTGTTTTATAATTTCATAAATTAAACTTGTAGTAGTAGTTTTTCCATCACTTCCTGTAATTCCAATTATAGTAGCTGGGCAAGTTTGCATTAACATCTCTATTTCAGATGTTAAGACAGCTCCTTTTCTTACCTCATCTATAATTTCTGGTGTATCAGGTCTACAACTTGGAGAACGGAATATTATTGAAAATCCTTTTAGATTTTCTAAATTATTTTCTCCTAGGTATAAATCAAAATTATAATTATGTATTTTTTGAACAGCCTCTTTGTCTAGTTTTTCAACTGGTCTTTTATCAAAAAATGCAACACTTGCACCTAAGTTGTAAAAATAATCTATTAAAGGAATATTGCTAACTCCTAAACCAATAATAGCAACTTTTTTTCCTCTTATATAGTTTTCAAATTCATCTAATTTTTTATTCACAAAATTCATTATCTATATTCTCCTTTTTAATAAAACTTAAAACCTTTTTAGCTGAAGCCTGAACATTTTCACACTCACTAACATCAACTACAATAGTTTTGTCATATATTTTGTAATAACCTGCTTTTTCTTGTAATTCATCTCTCCTTTGAATATTTTGTCTTAGTTCTTCTAAATCAATTTTGTTGTTATATTGTATGCTTTTTCTTCTTATACGTTCATCTAGTGAAGCTGTAATCATAAAGTGATAATCTAAATTTGGATAAATTTCCATTAAAGCTCTTCCAGAAACTATAACATTATATTTTTCTTTAAATTGATCTATTAATTTTCTTCCAAATTCATATAATTTATCATTATTGGCAATTGTACCTATTTCTGAAACTGCTAATGATGATTGAGCTGATTGCAATTTTTCTTCATCAATTTTTTGTCCGTCAATATAAATTGCAGTTTGTCTGTTTTCAATTGCAATTGTAATTTTTAACTTTTCCATAATTGACTTAATATCAACATGAGACATATTTTGTTTCAAATTGCTTAAATCTATACCTGATTTAAGTAAGCTATATACAATTGCTCTATATAAATTTCCACCTTCCAAAATTATACTATTAGGAATGTGATTTAATAATTCTCTACATATTGCGCTTTTTCCTGCACCAACATATCCTTCAATTCCAATTACTATATTACTCATTATAAAAATGCACCTCTCTTTTTCTTAAAAAATTATACTACAAAGCATGTAAATTAGCAATAATGTTTTCTCTTATGCAAAATAAACATTTTTTGAATAATTTTTTATTTTTTGTTTAATAATACTATTGTAAAAAAGAAATGGAGGTGCTTAAGTATGTCAGAAAAGCAAAATAAAAATAATAAAAACAATAACAAAAATAATAGTAACAATCAAAACAAAAATAATAATGAGAGATCAAATAATAACAATTGTAGATAATTGTTATTGATTTTTAATGTAAGAGATGTAAAGTTAAGTGGGTATTCATTTTATAAATTATTTTATATATTTAATTTTTACTTTGTTCCCTTTCTTTTTGTTTTTTAATTTTACTTTTGTATTAATTTTTTATATGAATGCCCATTTAGCCTTACATCTTTTACATAATAAAACATGCCAATGGGGACGGAGAATTTTGGCACACTTTGTAATCGATTTGTTTAAATTTTAATTTAATTAAAAGTG
>OGQN01001331.1_pt1 | contig 20277 bp, 15 predicted proteins | sample 1553231 | NCBI WGS metagenome assembly OGQN01 (sample SAMEA2579950, study PRJEB22360) | human gut metagenome | biome: human gut; feature: human-associated habitat; material: faeces | place: Denmark | collected 2008/2010 | reverse complement strand
GGTGAGACAGAAAACAGAGAAAATTTCCCGAAATCGGGAAATTTTGAACCGGGCGCGGGAGGCGGATTCACGCCGGCCCGACACAATGAGAGTAAGAAGTATACGGCAAAAAAGAACGGTGCGCGATGGTGCGCACCGTTCTTCTGCATTTTTAAAGAGAGGGCATGAAATTGCCGGAGCGCCCAAGGGCGTTCCGCAAAAACAGGCGGCGCGCCAATTTGCACGGCAGACTGTACAAGCAACCGTACAGGCGGCCCGGAGTGCGGGCAGGCTGCTGGCACAGGCCGGGCAGACGGCGGCGCGGGTGGCGTCCGCCGTGTTATCCTGGTCAGGCGCAGCGCTTGCCGCGGCGTCGCCTGTTTTGGTTCTGGTTCTCATTGCGGGGATGGTGGGGGCGTTTCTGGCTTCTCCCTTCGGCGTGTTCTTTTCCAACGAAACGACACAGGACGGGATGCTCATGCGGCAGGCGACGACGGAGCTGAACGAAGAATACTACGCCCGCATCGGTCAGATCGAACAAGCGAACCCCCATGATATTTTGGAAATCGAAGCATCGGATGGTGTTTCTGCCATTCGGTGGGAGGATGTGCTCTCAGTCTACGCCGTCAAAGTCACAACAGATGGTGTGAACGGCATGGACGTTGTGACCATGGATGAACAGAAAAAAGAGATTTTGCGCGGTGTGATGTGGGATATGAACCAGATCATGTACAGAAGCGTTACGGTGAAAAAAGAGGTGGAGGTGGTTACAGAGGATGAGGACGGAAATGAGGTGGTCGAGATGCAGGAGATAGAAGAAACGACGCTGACGATCTATCTGCACCACACAACGCCGGAGCAGATGTCCGCGGCCTATGGCTTTACCGAACAGCAGAACGAGCATCTGGCGCTGCTGCGGCATGAGGAATACAGCGTCATGTGGGCGTCGCTGTTGGGCGGCTTTACCCATGGCGGCGGTATGATCGGCAGCGACGCCGATTGGGTAGGCACGGGCATTTTTGCATGGCCGCTGCCGCAGAGCTTTACCATCACCTCACAGTTTGGATACCGCACCGACCCGTTTACGGGCGAAATATCCTACCACAGCGGGACGGATATTGCCGCGCCGTATGGTACGCCGGTTCTTGCGGCAGCGGGAGGCACGGTGACAGTTGCAAACGCGACCGAACCGTGGGGCGGAAGCTATGGATATTACGTAAAGATACAGCATGATGGAACGTTTGACACGCTGTACGCCCACTGTTCCAGCATCTGTGTCACACCCGGACAGCAGGTGCAGCAGGGAGAGGTCATCGGCTATGTGGGCAGTACGGGGAACAGCACGGGGAATCATCTGCATTTTGAGGTTTGGGAGAATGGGCAGAGACGAAATGCAATGCACTATTTTGGTGTATAAGGCGATTCGGAGAAATGTCTAGGAGAAAATATGCTAAAGAATAAAGACATTATACGTTGCCCCAAAAGCCAAAGTAGCTTGTTGCGTACTTCGGCCTCGATCCATCACAGAAGCGATCCGGTATATTCAAAGACCCAAAAAACAAGTTGTCCAAGCGCGGTTCCGCCTATTTCTGAGCCTTGCTTCACTTGGCGGTGATTACCGCTGTTGCTCCGCAAAAGAAACGGCCAGCCGCTAACCCTGTACTTCGGGCTTATTATGAAGAAAAATGAAAATCCAAGCTTCACAAGATTGTTATGTGCGCTTTCATGCACAGAGTCTGCAATATTATCTTTGCTGCTCTCTGCGACCAAAAGCCTTTTAAGCTGCGGAAGCTTGAACAGCACGCCCAGCGCTTGGGATTGACCGCTGTTGTTGTTTGGCATAAGTTCTAAAATATCATCAAGAAATGGATAAGCTGTGGGCGCTCTCCCGCTGTAAAAAGTCGCCACTATATAAACGAATTAAAACCATACGTGCGATTTCGTGCATTGGCATCATACTTTTTTGCAGAACTGGAAATATATGAAGTGTTGTTTCATTATACACCGAAACCGCACATTATCTTCGGCTTTGCCATAGCAGATTTTATCATTATGTTTTTGACTTGGACCCTCACACCATGGGCAATAGTAAAAGGGGAACTTTTGTCGGGCACAATCTCAGGCCAGCTTGCGGCTTTGCAAGGTCCGCACTGCATCACAATTGCAGATGGATTCTATCGCAGTTACAGTAGACTTGATGTTGGCAGCTATCTGCAGAGAAATAGCAGCGATTTGGATGAAGTCGTATCCCATTTTCGGCACTTGATTTTAGTGAAAGAGCCGAAATTCCTTATAAACTCAAGGAATTCCGGCTCTTATGGCTCTTATCCTGAGACAGAAATGTTTTATGTAAATCCTATTTTAAAATTTTTTGGTAGTAAAAATATATTGACAATAGATATTAACGACTATATACTATATATAGTAAAAACCGGTGCCACAATCTATTAAATACAAACCCCGAAGTAAGAACTGTCATGGTGAAGCGCCGAGTTTAAGCTTGTGTTTTTATTTTTTTTATCAACAAATGGGAGCGGTACCAAGGAGGAGAGTATGAAGTTTAAAAACTTGAAAATGGAACAAATCGCGTTGGCCAACTTTGTATATACCAAGTATTCGTTGAAATACACACTTGATTCATTGCAAAGGCTCGGCGCGAAGGCCATCGAGTTCTATACTGCGGACCCGCATTTTTGCTTAGAGGATTGCACGGTCGACGATATGCGGTCGGTCAAGCGGATGCTGGATGCACGCGGGCTACAAGTAATCAACGTTTGCCCCGAAAACTGCACCTACCCGATGAATCTTGCCTCCAAGAATTCCGCCACCAGAAAGCGGACGTTTGACAACTACGTCAATGCGATCCACGCAGCGAGCGAGTGGGAATGCCCGCATTGCCTCATTTTTCCAGGCTACGCGCTGATGGATGAGAGCCTCGAGGAGGCTTGGAGATACGGCGTAGACGCAATGTCGGAGCTTGCAAGGATTGCCGAGGTCAACGGTGTACAAATCGTTCTGGAAGCGGCATCCAGAGCCTCTACCGTGCTGGTAGGTGTTGACAATTCTCTCCGAATGATCGAAGAGATCAATTCTCCTGCTATTACCGGCATGCTCGACCTGATGTGCATCGCCATCTGTAAGGATGATATCCATGAATCAATCGACAAGCTCGGCATTGACTGTATTCGCCATATCCATTTCAGTGATGCAAAGCAGCTTGCTCCTGGTCAATGGGAACATCGAGTAATCGGAGACGGAGACCTTCCCATCGAAGATGATCTTTTGGCACTTGACGAAGCTGGTTATAAGGATTATTTTGGATGCGAGGTGTTTGCACCGTACAAAGGCGAACCGGAAAAGGCTATGTTGCGTATGAAGCAGTGGTGTGAAGAGCGGTTTGCCTAAACAGGTAGGCAAGAATGGGAAAAATAACAATAAACGACATAGCGAAGAAAGCTGGCGTTGCAAAATCAACCGTTTCACGTGTTTTAAATGGTACCAATAATGTAAAACCGGAAACGCGAGAGACGATTCAGGCAATCATTGAGGAGACTGGATATCAGCCCTCCGAGGTTGCGCGCGGGCTTTCTACCAGTAAATCAAATGTAATCGGCGTTATCATCCCCAACGCTGCGAGCAATTTTTTCGGTAGAATCCTCGAGGGAATCAGCGAAGTTGCGGAAAAACGGGGATACACAGTTTTATTTTGTAACACAAACAACGATTGGAATCGTGAACGCCTCGCGCTCCAACGGATGCGGGGGCAGTGCATCCGTGGTTTGTTGGTCACATCCTCGGCGAGCTATGAGTCCGAGCCCACGCGAAAGGAATTTTTGCGAGAAGTGCAGAAACTTGGCTGCCCCGTCGTTCTTGTGGACCGCGATATCAAGCACTCAGGCTACGATGGTGTGTATTTTGATAACTTCAACGGCGCATATATTGCAACGGAAGCGCTTCTCGAAAAGCGGCACGGGCGTATTGGGGCAATCATCAGCGATATTGCACTCGATCTTGGTCAACAGAGAAAGGATGGCTTCCTTCAGGCATTTCAAAACAAGCAGCGAGTGCCCGATTCTACATGCACCGTGTTTGCAAACCAGCAGATTAGCCTGATGGATTCTTACCGGATCGCAACCGACTGGATCAAAGAAAACCGGCTGCCGGATGCAGTGTTTCTTAGCAACGGCATGATCGCAAATGGTTTTTTGAAGGCACTCATCGAGAATGGTTTGCGACCGGGCAAAGACATTGAATGCATGGGCTTCGATTTTGTCGAAGTGTTGGATATTCTGAATCTGCGATACAGTTATTTGGATCGTGACGCCCTCAATATGGGGCGCATTGCAGCACAGATGTTGTTCGAGCCGGCGCGGGAGGGGCAGAGAATCCACATCATTCCGGCAAAACCAATCGAAAATAAATAGATGCGGCAGGCAAATATTTATTTTACTCACAATTCGAACCGGTTCCACATTGAGAAGCGTGTAGCGTTTTTTAGATTTTTTTGTCATAAAATCGAACCGGTTTCACAACAGAAAATTTGGAGGATGATATTATGAAGCGCGTCCCAAACAAAAGGTGGCCATATCTCCTGTTAGCACCCGCAATATTGATTGTGTGCTTTGTCGTATTCTACCCGGCGATTAAGGCGGTGCTAATCAGCTTCCAGAGCTATGACTATCATAAGCCCAGCCAGATGGGCTATATCGGGCTCGAAAACTATGTCTCGATTATGAAAGATAAATTATTCTGGCAGTCTCTTTGGCGCACGATTGTGTGGGATGTCGCCTGCGTAGGTCTGCAGTTTGTGTTCGGCTTTGCGCTCGCGCTATTGCTCAACTCCAACTTCAAGGGTCGCGGAATCGCAAGGTCTCTCTCGCTGGTGCCGTGGGTCATGCCGGGTGTGCTGGTGGGCCTCATGTGGCGCTGGATCTTTGATGGAAACTATGGTGTGCTCAACGACATCTTAATGAAACTCGGAATAACTAAATCAGAAATTGCGTTTCTCGCGCAACCACAAACCGCATTTCCATCCGCAATTTTTACTGAGGTGTGGAGAGGCATTCCGTTTTTTGCATTAATGATGCTCGCGGGCTTGCAGGCAGTTCCACATGAGTTATATGAGGCGGCGAAGATAGATGGCGCATCGGCTGTGCAGCGGTTCACCTATATCACGCTTCCGTCGGTTAAGAATACGATTCTGGTAACAACGATGTTACGCTTGATTTGGGTATCCAATGCAGTAGATCTTATGCTTAATCTAACGGGCGGCGGACCAGCCTATTCGAGCCAGACGTTGAGCGTGTACATATTCAACAAGGCCCAGAACATGAACTTTGGATATTCGTCTGCAATGGCAGTTGTGCTTACCCTTTGCCTATTGGTCGTAGCCATCCCATATGTGCGCGGTATGCTGAAGGAGGAGAAGTAAATGAGAAGTGTGAAGGAGGCGCTCACAAAAATCATAATCGTACTCTCTGTACTGCTATTTCTGGTCTTCCTCCTGTTCCCGTTTTATTGGATGTTTGTCACATCCCTAAAACCCAATGAGGAGCTGTTTACAGGCGTAGTGACATATTGGCCGGAGAATCCGACCTTTCAGGCGTACATCAAACTTTTCCAGTCGTATGATTTCCTCGGCCCGATGAAGAATAGCTTTATTGTTGCCTCTATCACTACGGTTGTTTCGTTGGTCGTAGCCGTACTTGCTGCCTTTGCTTTTGCACGATACGAGTTTCCCGGTCGTAAGTACATCATGATGATGTTTCTGACGAACAATATGTTTCCGACTGTATTGCTTTTGATACCCCTCTATACAATTATTCGGCAGATTGGTTTGCTTTACACCCCGTGGGCATTAATCCTCGCTTATACCACGTTTACTATTCCTTTTTCAATATGGCTAATGAGCGGCTTTATGAGCGACATGCCAATGGAAATCGAAGAGGCTGCCATGATTGATGGTTGCAACCGGGCACAGGCCTTTGTGAAGGTTGAATTACCGATGTTGGTTCCCAGCATTATTGCATGTGGCGTTTATATCTTCATGAACGCGTGGAATGAGTATACCTTTGCAGTCATGTTTACCAATGAGAACAACCGGACGATCTCGGTTGCACTCAAAAACCTTGTGGGTCAGCTCGGCGTTGAATGGGATTTGATGACCGCTGGAGGACTCATTGCCGTTCTGCCCATTTGTATTATGTTCTTTTTTGCACAAAAGCGGTTGGTTGCCGGATTGACTGCTGGTGCTGTAAAAGGATAAATCAAACAAGAGAAAGGAAAAAAATCAATGAAAAAACTGTCGCTTGTCCTGTGTCTCATGCTACTGATATCCACGTTTGTTGGATGCACACAGCAATCTGTCGAACAGCCTAAGGCCGAACCCGAAGCTGCTACGGAAGTCGAAACAGCCACGGAGACGGTTGAAGAACCTGCAGGGGAAGTAGAAATCAAATACTGGTATTGGGCTGACAACAGCGATTATTCTGCGGTTATGCAGGATATCGTGAAGAAGTTCAATGAATCGAATGGAAAAGGCATCACCGTGGTTGCGGAAGAATATCCATATGACAACGGCGCCTACATCCAGAACATGATGACTGCAGTTCTCGGTGGCGGTGGTCCCGATGTCGCATGTTTCAAGATGGACTCGGTTCCTCTCTACTCTGCGAACGACCTCCTTGTCGATATGAAGCCCTACGTTGACGCATGGGCCGATAAAGGCGAAGTTGACGATGGTATCTGGAACACCATCGATGAAGTCAGCGGCGAGGGCAAAGTAAGCGTTATCCCGTTTGCGGTTGACGTTCCCTACTGCTACTATCGTCCGTCCATGTTTGCGGAAGCCGGCTTGGAAGTACCCACTACGTTTGAAGAGTTCCTCAATTGCGTTAAAACCCTCACCAAGGACACCGATGGTGATGGTAACACCGACGTCTATGGTTACGGTTTGAGAGGCAGTGGCGGTCATGCGATTTGGGCAAGCTTCGCCTATGCACGCGGCGGTGGCATGGACAACCTCATCAGCGAGGGTTCGATTCAGGCCATGCAGGACGTAATCGATCTCTATGAAGGCGGTTATATCCCAGCCTCCTCCACAACGGATGGATTCAATGAAATTATCGGCAATTTCAAGGCTGGCATCACCGCGATGACTGTCCATCATATCGGCTCCTCCAATGAAATGATGGAACTTTTCGGTGACGATGTTGCTGCATTCATTATCCCCGGCGATAAGCCCGAATATACTTGGGCACAGATGGGCGAAACCAGCAATGTCATCCTTTCCAACTGTGAACATCCGGAAGCCGCTTTTGAGTGGATTGCATATCTTACCACTGGTGAAGGACAGTATATTTGGAACACCGCGGTTGGCAAGATCCCCGTTGCAACTTCCTTGAGAAGCGACGAGGCATTCAGCAATCCGTTCTACCAGGCGTCTTTCGATGCGCTTGCGCACACCGGTGTTCTCCCAATGTTGGATACTTTGGATGCCTTTGTTTCCGATGCTTTCCCGAACAATTTGCAGGCTGCATTGCTCGGCACGGAAACTGCTGAGGAAGCCTGTCAGAATCTGCAGGATTGCCTCTACGGAGAGTAACCTTCTTTTAAATCGCCAACTAAAGCATGCAACGGAAAATCTCCGTTGCATGCAATCTATTACTTAGAGCGGGATCAATGAAATGATAAAAAGAAATGACAGTGAACGATATATATTAAGCCTTGATAATGGTGGAACCTATATTAAGGCGGCACTGTACACCGAAAAAGGTCGGCAGCTTGCTGTTTCAAAATGTCGTAACCATTTGGTGATGCCGCAGCCAAATTATGCTGAATATGATCAGGATGAACTTTGGAATGCAAATTGTAACAGCATCAAAGATTTGATTTGCACCGCAGGAATTGACCCGAGTGAGATTGCTGTTATCGGCATTTCTGGGCAAGGTGGCGGTTTTTATGCCATTGATGATAAAGGGGAAAGTGTTCGGAATGCAATCGCCTCATCCGACAGGCGGGCACTTTCGATTATTAACGAATGGAAATCTCTAGGTATTGGAGATGCGTTGTACAATAAAATTTTTCGTTTTCTTTTATCGGGACATCTTTCTGCAATTCTCGCATGGTTAAAACAAAATGAGCCAGAAAACTATAGCAGGATTTATCGCCTGTTCTCTATGAAAGACTATTTGATCTATCGATTGACGGGAGAGTGCGTTGCCGGATACGATTGCCTTTCTGTTAGCGGTTTGATGGATCTGAATACCCTTCATTTTGATGCCGACATTGCTGACAAGCTAGGCATTTCAGAAGCAGCTAACAAATTCGGGCGCTTGGTCTGGAGCACTGACATATGCGGATATGTGTCGGAAGAAGCTGCTAAAAGATGCGGGTGTCTTGCAGGAACCCCTGTTGCAGCGGGGTTGCACGATGTAAATGCCTCTGCCCTTGCAATGGGAGCGACAACGGAAGAACATCCGTTTATTATCACAGGAACGCATGCAATCAACGGATACGTGACGGATCAACCGGTTCTGAACAGGATTATAAAGAATAATGAGCTCTTTGCATATAAAGGAAAATTTTTGATTGAGGAGGGATACCCGGCCTCCTCAGCCACTCTTGACTGGGTTCTCAGCATCCTCTTTGACCGTAATGACGACCCCCAAAGCAGATACGTGGAGGTGGACGCGATGGTAGAATCGGTCCCCGATGAAACTGAGTTGCCCTTCTTTTTCCCATTCCTGCGCGGGCATCGGGATGATCCGACTGCAAGGGGTGCATGGAGCAACCTTGGGCCGGAAGACACAAAGGCAACCATGCTGAAAGCGGTCTATGAGGGGGTTGTGTTCTCCCACATGATCCAGATAGAGTATTTGTTCGACGGACGGGAACGCCCCAGTGTATTCCGGATTGCGGGCGGAGCAACATCCTCTGCGGCATGGATTCACATGTTTGCCGATGCTTTGGGAGCCACCGTTGAGATTATACCCACGAAGGAGATGGGAACAAAGGGTGTAGCCATCGCTTCCTCGGTTGCCTGCGGCATCTATGATAGTATCGAAACGGCGATTCAGGTGATGGAAGATGGTGTAACCCGTATCGAACCGGACTTCGAAAAACATGCATTGTATCAGAAGCGTTATGCCCGCTTTAAGGAACTCGTACAACGGACGTAACGATAAAGGAGAAGATATCTATGAAATTACAGGTTGCATTGGACTTTTTCAAACTGGAGGATGCGATTGCACTGATGTGCAAAATACATCCTTTCGTCGATATTGCCGAGATCGGCACGCCGCTCGTGCTGAGTGAGGGCTTTCGTGCGGTTTCCGTCATGAAAGCTATGTACCCTCATATCGATATTCTAGCGGATATGAAGTTGATGGATGGCGGGGAGCCGATTGCCTCGCATGCGTTTGATGCGGGTGCCGACATCGTGACGGTACTAGCTCTGACGAACGACTCCACCGTGCGAGGGGCTGTCAAAGCAGCGAGAGAGCGCGGCAAGCGCGTGTGTGCCGACACCATAGGCGCAACGGATTTGGCAAAGCGCACACAGGAGCTTGAGGCCCTCGGCGTAGATTACATTGCAGTTCACACTGCACACGATATGCTCAATTGCATCAGCGCGCCGATCGAAGCGCTGAAAGTCATTCGTTCAAATATTAAGGGCACCTGTCAGACCGTTATTTCTGGCGGAATTAAACCAGGGACCATGCCCGAGATTGCAGCGGAAAAGCCAGATGTTGTGATCGTTGGCAGCGGGCTGACGAAAGCAAAGGACCCCTTATCGGTCGCAAAGTTGCTTAAAGCTTTTATGAACTGAGGAACTCAAGCTATGTTGTACAATCACTTGCTCGGATTATATGAAAAGGCACTTCCTTCCGACATGCCTTGGCAGGAACGCTTTGAACTTGCCAAGAGCGTAGGGGTTGACTTCATCGAACTCTCGGTCGATGAGACAGATGAGAAGCTCGCCCGTTTGCGATGGAATCGAGCGGAGCGCAGACAACTTTGGGAAATGGCTTGGGACGCCGGTATGCCCTTTAAAAGCATGTGTTTGAGCGGGCATCGCCGCTTTCCGTTCGGAAGTATTGATGAGAGAGCGAGACAAAACGCCCATGACATGATGGTACGAGCAATCGATTTGGCGTGTGATCTAGGCATTCGAGTCATCCAGCTTGCTGGTTACGACGTCTACTACGAACCCTCTACCGAGGACAGCAAGCGCCGGTTTTTGGAAGGAATGCAGTGGGCTGCCTCAATCGCTGCGCTGCATCAGGTCATGTTGTCCGTGGAAATTATGGACACGGATTTTTTGAATAGTATCACCCGCTATCAGGCGCTTAAACGCGAAATCCCCTCGCCTTGGTTCACGGTTTATCCTGACATGGGTAATCTGTCCGCATGGGGAAACGATGTTTTTGCGGAATTGGAGCTGGGGAAGGCCGACATCGTTGCCATGCACGTCAAGGAGACGCAGGCAGTCAGTGAGGATTTTGGCGGAAAATTCAAGTGCGTGCCATTTGGAACGGGATGCGTAGATTTTGCCGGCGTATTCCGTAAGCTGAAAGAGATTGGATTCACGGGTCCGTATATGGTAGAAATGTGGCATCAGCCTCTGCAGGATGCACAAAAGGAAGTCACCGCAGCCATTCGTTTTGTACGGGAACAGTATAAAAAGGGCTGCTGCGACAATTGCTGAAGAGGAGAAATCGGTATGTTAGAATGGCTAAAAGAAGAAGTTTTTGCGGCCAACATGATCCTGCCGAAGTGTGGCCTTGTCACGCTCACATGGGGGAATGTGTCGGCGGTCGATAGAAAAAGCGGGCTAATAGTCATTAAGCCAAGCGGTGTCTCGTATGAAACGATGTGCGCAGAGGATATGGTCGTAGTCAATGCGCAAGGGGAAGTCGTTGATGGGCACTATCGACCGTCTTCCGACACACCTACACATCTGTATTTATATGAGACCTTTCCGAAAATCGGTGGAATCGTGCACACACATTCTCCCCAAGCGACATCTTTTGCACAAGCACAACTATCCATTCCTTGCTATGGAACAACACATGCTGATTATTTTTATGGAGATATTCCTTGCACGAGGCAGTTAACAGAGACTGAGATTCAATGTGATTACGAAAGAAATACTGGAGTTGTCATAGCTGAAACCTTTCGGGAACGGTCGATTGATGTGCTCGCGACTCCAGCTGTATTGGTCGGGCGTCACGGCCCCTTTACATGGGGAGTTACTGCTAGCAAAGCGGTCGAGACCGCGATCGTATTGGAGGAGGTTGCCCGAATGGCATTGAATACTTGTAATTTGAATCCCCAAACAAGCCCGTCACCACAGGCTTTGATGGACAAGCACTATTACAGAAAACATGGAAAGAACGCCTATTATGGGCAGCTTTAGCTGGACCGCTCTCCTCGTTTAAATCCTCCCCGTCTGCATCCGCTCCAGCGCGCGTCGAATCCAAAACCGTGGTCGGGGTTGAGGAAGTCGTACACGAACAGCGCCACAATCAGGACAAAGAAAACAAACAGGCCAATACTAATCCACGACAACAAACGAATCGTGCGCCGCTTCTCAGCAAATCTGCGAATCCCGGTGCGCGATTTCTTTATCCTTCTCAGCAAGCAGCTTAGCCTTACTCGCAAGCAATGCGTCGTAGGAAGCCTTCAACGCGACCACCAGGTCGGTTGGGGAAACGATTCCCGTCATTACATTGCGGTTAGTTATTGTGTCGCTTACTGCAGTTGGGCTAGTGCTTTTTTCGTTCGACATGATAGCATACAGTGTGTCTTTAGGTACTGCATTTACTTCTGTTCTGATTGTTGTAGCACATATTGTTAAACAGGAAGGATGAAAGGACATGGAAGAGAAAAAACAAATGTCAAAGCAGTTGTTAGAAAAACTGTAAAAACCCTTTTAAACTTGGATTCGCCCGAATGGCCGCCAAACTGTTACGGTATTCTTTATCAACCGAAACGGCCTACAATGAAGAAGGAAGAAAGTAAATAATAAACAGCTCCCGGACTCAGACAGTTATTAAACTCTATCTGGGTCCGGGTTTGCCTTTGAATCATTCCCCTGCCCTTAAGCGAAAATAGGGCTGGTAAGTGATATGAAGTGCATCATATAAAGCAACATTCCAGTAAAGGTGCAGCTGCGCCTTTATTTTTTTTGTGTATCATCGATTGCAAAATTCGTGCTCCTCCTCTAATTTGACGGACCTTTTTTATCAACAAATTGGAGGAGATAAAATGGCGTACAATTACCAAAAAGAAAAAAGAGCATGGATTATTTGGAAAGAAGCGGAAGAAAAGCAATTGCGAAATTTGGGAGTTGACGAGCAAGTGATTAAAAAGTTGCATAGCTATGATTGGATGATATTCAATCAAAATCGTCAATTTTATAGACATCAGGCAGAATTTAAGGATTACAGCAACCAGAATTTCGAGTGGCTGCCAGAGCTGACACTAACAGATGTACAAGCGATGCTGGATAATATTGACAATCAGCGTTTGTTGCAAGCTATTGCAGGATTGGATGTTATGTCACAGAAAATTATTTTTTACCGGATTGAGGGATATAGGAATCCGGAAATTGCATCATTGCTGGGGATTTCAAATAGCAGTGTGGAAACAAAATGGTGGAGACTAAGAAAAAAATTAAAAAAATTCTTGTGAAGTGTGAGAATTAGCGCATTTTGAAGGCCTATATAATGGAGGATGAGTTTCCTCCCCCCCTATGGAGAGGACCTACATAATTGAATATCCAACAACTTAGATTACATAATCTTGTTTTGCTGCAACACAGTAGTGACAGTAAGCGTAGAGCGGCGGTGCGCCAAGACGCTTTTAAAGCAGAGCGAATCACATCGTGCGCTTACACAGGAGTGGTTCTCCTGTTCGCCATGAAAAAAACAAGAATAATGATACTCCCGCCTTGAACGCGTCACGGCATTGGGCGGCCCCACCGGAGGTGGGGAGGGGATTCCCTGTGGAAGCTGTATAACCGAAAGCTCGATCAAGTTGTTGCCCGTGCGCCGGGAGGTAGTGTCAAATAGGCGCATTTTGTGTTGAAAAGGATGGTGGCAAATTCCTCATTTCAGATCATTCATCTGTAGAGGGGTTTGCCGCCATTATTTTATAGAGGCAATATTTTTGTGAAGAAGGAAAAGGAAAGTGGAGAAGAAAAGGTTCTATTCCGAAGAAGAAATGGCAATAAAACTAATTTCCATTTTGTATAAATGCGGTGAAATTGGTCTTGAAGTATATCAAAACGTTATAAAGCATTACGCTGGACAAAAGTCAATGCTGCCATGATTGTGAATGACAGCCTCAACATTTTGAAAGGATACCATTACATTGATGGCAAGGAGGTGCTGATATGAGAACGACAGTACGCGAAACACTTTTTTCCAATGTTATGTTGGACCCCAACCGCCAGCGTGAAATGGTATTCTATGGACGAGTATCAACTCAGCATGAGGCACAACTCGCTGCCTTAGAAAACCAAATGAAATGGTATGAAGATCAAATGAAGTACCATCCTAATTGGAATTTGGTTGAGCGATATATTGATGAAGGAATTACGGGGACGCTTGCCGCAAAAAGGCCGGAATTTGTCAGGATGCTGGAGGATGCCAAAGAAGGAAGATTTGATTTGATCGTGACGCGCGAGGTGTGCCGCTTTGCACGAAATACAGTGGATACGTTAAGCATCACGAGAGAATTGAAAAACTATGGTATCGAGGTGTATTTTGTGTCTGATAATATTTGGACAATGGATGGAGACGGGGAACTACGCCTCTCGATTATGGCAACACTGGCTCAGGAAGAAAGCAGGAAGATTTCAGAACGTGTCCTAGCTGGACAAGCAATCAGTCGGGAAAATGGTGTTCTTTATGGTACGGGCAATATTATAGGATATGATAGGATTAATGGGAACTATGTAATTAATCAAGAGCAGGCAGAAACAATCCGTTTGATTTTTGAATTGTACGCAAGTGGTATGGGAATGACACGCGTTGCCAATGAGCTGACTGCACGCGGTAGGTTAGATGGAGCAGGGAATAAAGTGTGGAATGCTGTAAAGGTCAGCAGAACGATTCGGAATGCAACCTATAAGGGATATATTTGCTACAACAAGTCCCGAGTAAACAATTATCTGGAGAAAAAGAGAATCAAAAATCTCGACGAGGACAGCTTTATCTTAAAAAAAGGAAACTTTGAACCGATTGTTTCGGAGGAATTATGGGACTATTGCAATCAATTGCGCAAACGAAAAATAAAAGAATATGATTTGCTTGATGGGGAAACACGGAGATTAGGATACAATAATCCCAAAGCAGTATGGGCGCAAAAGTTAAAATGTCGTTGTGGTGCTCACTGCAAGAGATACAAATGGAGGGTAAAGCAATCTACGGGGGAAGTGGTATATGGATATCAATGTTATTCAAGGACCAGGTCGCCTGCTAAAAGTTATCTGCAGGCTCATGGTGTATCAGTTTTTCCGGAAGTTTGTGATGCGTTGAGTATTTGCGAGTGGAAATTAGAGTTGATGGCGACAATAATATTTCGTCAGGTTTTATCAGGAGGAGAAAAGGCGATTGTCCTTGCCTGCAATATGTTGAGTAAGTTTTCAGATATCAACAATGAAAAAAGGGACAAGCAACTCCTTTCGTTGAAAAATAAGCAGCTACAGCTTGAAAAGAGGCGGGTCCGTTATCTAGACATGTACGCAGACGGAGATTTAACAAAAACAGAATATACACAGGCCATAAATGAAAACGCCGAAGAGTATAAAGAACTTAGTGCACAAATAGCACAAATAAAAGAACAAATTCCACAGGCAACAAGACTGGATTTGTCACGTATACAACAAGCGCTAAAAAGGCTGCTTGATTTGTCCTCAAAAAAGGTGTCAATAGAGATAGTGGACGAATTTGTAAAAGCAATTACGCAGAAAGAAAATTACTTTTATCGTTGGAAGTTGAATTTTGGAAAGCAGAAAGAAAATCCCGATGTAAAAACGGATTTGATGAATAAACCGGGATTATTAATTTACTCATTCACAATCGATTTTGAAACAGCTAAGACCTATCGTGAGAATGTGGGGATGGATTCGCGTTTTCGCCGTAATGCTTGGCATGATTTGCAAGTGGAGGTTTACATTTGATGGCTGATAGAGAAAAACATTTTTACAGTTTTACGTGAATGACTTGTCCGTCGCAATATGGAACGTAGACTGGTTATTTCTCTAATAGCAACAGATATATAGCAGGACACTTGCAGCAATGGAGTAGGATAGATATAGAAAAGCCAGTTTTAAAAATTGAGTTCTACATAGAGAGAAAAGACCGCCCCTCGTATGGCTTGATAACCATATAAGGGGCGGTTTGCTGAATCAAAATACGATGGAAAAGCGGGGTGTATACTCCCCCTTAATTTTTAATAGCAGCCTGTGCGGCGGCAAGGCGCGCGATGGGCACGCGGAAGGGGGAGCAGCTCACATAGTCCAGGCCCACGCGGTGGCAGAACTCGACGCTCGTCGGGTCGCCGCCGTGCTCGCCGCAGATGCCGAGGCCCAGCTCCGGACGGGTCTGGCGGCCCAGCTTCGCAGCCATCTCCACCAGTTTGCCTACGCCGTTTTGGTCCAGGTGCGCGAACGGGTCGCTCTCGTAGACCTTGTTGTCGTAGTAATAGCTGAGGAACTTGCCCGCGTCGTCGCGGCTGAAGCCGAAAGTCATCTGCGTCAGGTCATTGGTGCCGAAGGAGAAGAATTCGGCTTCCTTGGCGATCTCGTCGGCCGTCAGGGCGGCGCGCGGGATCTCGATCATGGTGCCGACCTCATATTTCATGTCCACACCGGCCTCAGCAATCAGCTTGTCCGCGGTTGCAACAACAACGTCTTTCACGAACTTCAGCTCTTTCACTTCGCCAACCAGAGGGATCATGATGTGGGGCACGATGTTGTAGCCGCACTCCTTGATGACGTTGATGGCCGCATTGATGACGGCGGTCGTCTGCATCTCGGCAATTTCCGGATAAGAAACGGCCAGGCGGCAGCCGCGGTGACCCATCATCGGGTTGAACTCATGCAGGCTGTCGATGACATTGCGCAGATGCTCCACGGTGATGCCCAGATCCTTTGCCAGCTCAACGATGTCCTCTTCCTTGGTGGGCAGAAACTCGTGGAGGGGCGGGTCCAGGTAGCGGATGGTCATCGGGCGCTCACCCATGACCTTGTACATGGCCTCGAAATCGCTCTGCTGATACGGCAGAACCTTGGCCAAAGCGGCCTTGCGGGCCTCTACGTCGCGGGCTACGATCATCTCGCGCACAGCCTTGATGCGGTCGGCTTCAAAGAACATATGCTCGGTGCGGCACAGGCCGATGCCTTCCGCGCCGAACTCGACGGCCTGCTTGGCATCGCGGGGGTTGTCCGCGTTGGCAAACACTTCCAGCTTGCGCGCGGCGTCGGCCCAGCCCATGAAGCGGCCAAAATCGCCGGAGATGGAGGCTTCCACCGTGGGCACGGCCTCGCCGTAGATGTTGCCCGTGGAGCCGTCGATGGAGATCCAGTCGCCCTCGCTGTAGGTCTTGCCGGAAAGCGTGAAGCATTTTTTGTCGTAATCTACGACGATGTCGCCGCAGCCGGACACGCAGCAGGTACCCATACCGCGGGCCACAACGGCCGCGTGGCTGGTCATGCCGCCGCGCACCGTCAGGATGCCCTGCGCCACGGCCATGCCTTCGATGTCCTCGGGGCTGGTCTCCAGACGGACCAGAACGACCTTCTTCATCTTGCCGCTTTCAACAGCCTCTTTGGCTTCGTCGGCGGTGAACACCACCTGGCCGCAGGCGGCGCCCGGAGAGGCGGCCAGGCCCTTGCCGATGACGGCGGCGGCCTTCAGCGCGGCCGGGTCAAACTGCGGATGCAGCAGGCTGTCCAGCTGCTTGGGCTCCACGCGCAGCACGGCTTCCTTTTCGGTAATCATGCCCTCGTCCACCAGGTCCACGGCGATCTTCAGCGCGGCGGCGGCGGTGCGCTTGCCGTTGCGCGTCTGCAGCATATACAGCTTGCCGTCCTCGATGGTGAACTCCATGTCCTGCATGTCGCGATAGTGGTTCTCAAGCTTGGTGGCGATGGTCACGAACTGGTCGTAGACCTCAGGCATCTGGTCTTTCAGGTGGCTGATGGGGGACGGCGTACGGATGCCGGCCACCACGTCCTCGCCCTGGGCGTTGATGAGGTATTCGCCGAACAGGGCCTTCTCGCCGGTGGCGGGGTTGCGGGTGAACGCCACGCCCGTGCCGGAGTTCTCGCCGGAGTTGCCGAACACCATGGCCTGTACGTTGACGGCGGTGCCCCAGTCGTAGGGAATCTCGTTCATGCGGCGGTAGGTGTTGGCGCGGGGGTTGTCCCAGCTGCGGAACACGGCCTTAACGGCCTCGATGAGCTGCGTCTTCGGGTCGGTGGGGAAGTCCGCGCCCATTTTTTCCTTGTAGAGAGATTTGAATTTGGCAACAAGAGCCTTCATGTCGTCGGCGTCCAGCTCCACGTCCTGGGTGACGCCCTTGGCTTCCTTCATCTCATCGATGATTTTTTCGAATTCGCTTTTGTTCATCTCCATGACAACGTCGCTGAACATCTGCACAAAGCGGCGATAGCTGTCATAGGCGAAGCGGGGGTTGCCCGTCTTTTTGGCCAGACCCTCAACAACTTCGTCGTTCAGGCCCAGGTTGAGGATGGTATCCATCATACCGGGCATGGAAGCGCGCGCGCCCGAACGGACGGAAACCAGCAGGGGGTTGGCGGGGTCGCCGAACTTCTTGCCGACGATCTCCTCCATCTTGCCGATATACTCGTAGATGTCGGCCATGATGCCTTCGTTGATCTGGCGGCCGTCGTTGTAATACTGGGTGCAGGCCTCGGTGCTGATGGTGAAGCCCTGGGGAACAGGCATGCCGGCATTGGTCATCTCGGCAAGGTTAGCGCCCTTGCCGCCGAGGATCTCACGCATGTCCTTGTTCCCTTCACTGAACAGGTACAGGTATTTTTTGTCACTCAAATTTCTCTACCTCCAAATTTTTTTGTGCGCGGGAAAGCCCAAAACCCATTCCCGTGCACGAATGAACAAAAAACTTGTCCATTTGCACACATCATTATAACAAAAAGCGGCGGGCAATGCTACTGTTATTTCCCTGTTTTTTATTGTATTTTAACGCGCAATTTTGAATTTTTGGTGCAATTTTGCCGATGCCCTTGCAAAACGCCCGGAATATCGTAAAATAGAAGTGTATAGATAAGCGTTATCGAACTCTGCGGACGGGCCTTGCGCGCGCCGCACATCAAACCAGAAACGGGGGCGTTTGTCCATGGAGAACGAAGCAATAACAGCATACCGGCAGCGCCGGGCGGCATTTGAGGCAACGTTTGAGCGGCACCTGGCCGCGGGCGTTGTTTTTTATTCCGCCGACGGCATCCTCATCGACGACACGGTAGAGATCGCGCCGGGCGCGGTCATCCTGCCGGGCACCATCCTGCGGGGGGAGACAAAAATCGGCGCGGGCAGCGTCATCGGCCCGAACAGCCTGCTGGAAAACGTGACGGTGGGCGAGAACGTGAAATTCAACGCCAGCCAGGGTTATGACAGCGTCATCGAGAGCGGCGCGGCCATCGGCCCGTTTGCCCACATTCGGCCGGACAGCCGTGTGTGCGAAAATGTGCACATCGGCGATTTTGTGGAGATCAAGAATTCCACTGTGGGCAAGGGCACCAGCGTTTCGCACCTGACCTATGTGGGCGATTCCGACGTGGGCAAATACTGCAATTTTGGCTGCGGCGTGGTCACCGTCAATTACGACGGCGCGGCCAAGCACCGCAACGCCATCGGGGATTATGCGTTCATCGGCTGCAATACGAACCTGGTGGCGCCCGTGAGCGTGGGCGACGGCGCGTACACTGCGGCGGGCAGCACCATTACCGACGACGTGCCCGCGGGCGCGCTGGGCATTGCCCGGGCGCGGCAGGTAAACAAGCCGCAGTGGGCGAAGGGCAAGCTGGAAAAGTTCATCGCAAAGCAGCAGGCAAAGGAAGAAGCCGGCTCGAAATAAACTTTGAAAACAGAATAAGGACAGAATGACGGATGGTGCGGAAAGGACGTGCGCGGGTATGAATCTTCACGGCAAGGATATCAAGATCTTCGCGGGGAATTCCAACAAGCCTCTGGCGGCGGCAATGGCGGAGTGCCTCGGCATCACGCTGGGACGCAGCGAAGTGGGACGCTTCAGCGACGGCGAGATACAGGTCTCCATCCAGGAATCGGTGCGCGGCAGCGACGTTTATGTGGTGCAGAGCACCTCAAGCCCTGTCAACCGCAACCTGATGGAGCTGCTCATCATGATGGACGCTTTCCGGCGCGCGTCGGCCGGGCGCATCACAGCCGTCATTCCGTATTACGGCTACGCCCGGCAGGATCGGAAATCCCGCGCGCGGGACCCCATTACGGCCAAGCTGGTGGCGGACCTGATCGTAACGGCGGGAGCCGACCGCGTGCTGACCATGGACCTGCACGCGTCGCAGATCCAGGGCTTTTTCGACGTACCGGTGGACCATATGTACGGCGCGCCCATTCTGACGCCCTATTTCGCACGCAAAACGGAGCCTTACCATGACAACGTGACGGTCGTCAGCCCGGACCTGGGCAGCGTGGCCCGCGCCCGTGCCTTTGCCGAACGGCTGGACGTTCCGCTGGCCATTGTGGATAAGCGGCGTCCAAGGGCAAATGTTTCTGAGGTGATGAACATCATCGGCGAGGTGGAAGGCCGGGACGTGGTCATCGTGGACGATATGATCGACACCGCGGGCACGCTGTGCAATGCGGCCGGCGCCATTAAGGCGCGCGGAGCCAAGAGCGTGACGGCCTGCGCCACCCACGGCCGGGCGCCGTGCCGCTCGTGCCATGATCGAAAAGGGCGGCGCCAAGGAAGTGTACGCCTGCGCCACCCACGGCGTGCTCTCCGGTCCGGCCATCGGGCGCATCCGGGACAGCGCGCTGGATGAGGTCGTGCTGCTGGACACCATCGCCCTGCCGCCGGAAAAACAAATTGAAAAGATCAAGGTGCTCAGCGTCGCGCCCGTGCTGGCCGAGGCAGTGGCGCGCATCTATTCCGACAAGCCCGTCTCCACGCTGTTTGTGTGAGCGGCGCGGCTGAAATAATACAATACAAATGCAGCGGCACGGCGCGGGGCGCCGTGCCGCCGTGTTGTGCATTCCACAG
>OGQN01001319.1_pt1 | contig 20366 bp, 12 predicted proteins | sample 1553231 | NCBI WGS metagenome assembly OGQN01 (sample SAMEA2579950, study PRJEB22360) | human gut metagenome | biome: human gut; feature: human-associated habitat; material: faeces | place: Denmark | collected 2008/2010 | reverse complement strand
CGGCCTTGTCGGCCACGTCGAGCGTCGTTTCGCCCGAGAGCACCAGCACGCCCATGGCCTTGGCATTGTGCGCCATCGCCACGTCGGTGTAGATGCGGTCGCCGACCATCGCGATCTGGTCGGGTTGCAGGCCGTGGCGCGAGAGTATGCCCGAGAGCATGTTGGGATCGGGTTTGCCGAGCGTGATGTCGGGCCGCCGTCCCGTGGCATGTTCGATGCAAGCGCAAATGGAACCGCAGTCGACCAGTACCGTCGGCTGGTCGGTGGGGCATACCCGGTCGGGGTTGGTAGCGATGTAGGGCACGCCCTGCGACACCCACCATGCGGCGCGGCACAGGCGGTCATACTGCAGCGTCATGTCGAACGCCGCGACCACCACGTCCGGCACGTCGTCCGCCGAATCCGCGGCCGATTCGAAACCTGCTGCCTCGAATTCCGAGATCATGCTCGGCGTGCCGAGCAGGAAAAGCCGTTTGGCCGCAGGGTAGTGCTCGCGGATGTAGTCGATCGTCGCAAGGGCGGTGGTGTACATTTCCTCGCGTGTGGCGTGTATGCCCAGCACGTCGAGCTTGTGCAGGTAGTCGGCGATCGACTTCGACGGATTGTTGGTCAGGAACGAATAGCCGATGCCCATCTCCTTGAGCCCCGCGAGGAACGGCTTGGTGTAGGGAAAGAGCGACATGCCCATGTAGATCGTGCCGTCCATGTCGAGTGCCACGTGCCGGATGCGGCGCAGGCGTTCCATCAGCTCGTCGTGCGTGTAGACCGAGCGGTATTTTTCGAATGCAGCCATTTGTTTACTTGCGGTTGAGATCGAGGTTCTGGAATAAGTAGGGGTAGTCGGTTTCGATGACGTCGCAACCCGTCGGGATTTCGAGCTCGTAGCCCTGTATTTTCTGCGCGTCGGTGGCCCTGCGGTCGTGCGTCGGGGCGAGCGAGATCATGCACATCACTCCGTTGCGGTGCAGGTTGTCGTAAAGCTCCTGCTGGTCGGGCAGCATCATCGTGCCGACGTAGGCCATCACCTGCGACCAGGGAATCCGCTCCCCGACATACTCGTTGAACTCCTTCATGTTCTTGCACCAGCACGAGAACATCGCCTGCGGGTCGCGGTCGAGATACGTGCGCGCCTGTTTGGCGTTGCGCACGGTATACATCACGTTGGCCGGTGCCAGGCGGTTGATGAATTGCGACATCACTTCGAGCGGGACGTCCTTGATGTCGAGGTTGAGGATCGTCTTGCCCTGGCTCCAGGCGATGCACTCCTCGAGGGTGGGGATCTTGTAGGTCGTGACGTTACCTTCGCGATCCTTGAGGAAGAACTGCTGCAACTCCGCGTAGGTGTAGTCCGAAACCTTGCCCGTGCCGGTCGTGGTACGGTCGATCGTGGCGTCGTGCATCAGCACGATCACGCTGTCTTTGGTCATGCGCGGGTCGATCTCGAAGAACGAGGGCATCATCGTGAGCGTCTTTTCGAACGACTCGATGCAGTTTTCGGGGAATCCCGTCACCATGCCGCCGCGGTGGCCGCTGATGACGACCGGCCGCTCGGGCGAATAGCGGAACCACTCGTGCAGCTGTGCGCGGTCTTTGATGTCGATGTAGTAGGGCCCTTCGGCCTTTTGCCCGCCCGGGGCGCATCCGAGCAGCAGGGCGGCGGTGGCGAAGGCGGTCAGTAGTCTGGATGTTTTCATAGTGTGTTTTATTGGTTCTCTGCGGTTTGTTCCAAGAGCAAAGGCGCCCGGAAGCGCCTTTGTCCCTGTTCTGTTTCCTTTCAGGCGGTTACTTGTCGATCCGGTGGCGTTTGATGACCTCGCCGCCCGTGTTCACGACGTCGATGTCGATTCCCCTGCGGTCGGCCTTCACCACGAGCTTGTCCCGGTTCGAATTTACGAGGATCGGGAAGTTCGTGCCCCGGCTCCCGTCGTCTATCCACTGGTAGCGGTGGTAGTGCCCGCATAGCATGATGTCGACCGAAGCTTCGTTGAGGATCGGTACGAACAATCTGCGGATCTCCTGTTCGCCGTGCCAGCTGCTTTTCCCGCCCGGGATCATGTGCAGCACGACGATGTGCAGGGGTGCCGCGCGGTATTCCTCGCTTTCGACCACGCCCTTCAGCCAGCGGGCTTCCTGTTCGCGGTAGGCGTCGGTGGTCGACAACCCGTAATAGCGGATGTCGCTGTCGGGTTTGTCCTCGCCGCAGTCCAGCACGACGAAATAGGCCGGCCCCTGCCGGAACGTGTAGTATACCTCGCCCGTGGAGGTCGGGAAGTAGTCGAGGAAACTCGGGGAGAAAGAGCCGCGGTTCTCGTGGTTGCCGCGCGTGGCGAAGATCGGGATTCCCGCGGGCGTCAGCAATTCGGCGGCCGAATTGAGATACCCCTCGAAAAGCTGCTTCTCCGACTCCATCGAAGTGAGCATGTCGCCGTTGAAGCAGACGAAATCGGGTTTGGCCTTTTCGGCACCTTCCAGCAGCAACCGGAAGATCGAATCCTGGGCGTGAATGTCGTTCACAACCCAGAATTCGGTTTGATCCTTCTTTTCGTCGAGCGTAGTGGCCGTATAGGGCTTGTGTTTGAGGATGTCGCTCCCGTAACCTTCGCCCAGGACTACCCGCTTGTTGCCTTCGTCGCAGAGCACGCCCTGCTGCATGATGCGGTAACGGTAGGTCGTCCCCGGAGCCAGCCCCTCCACGCGTACGCGGTGCAGGCGGCCTATGCGGCGTTTGCCGATGTGCGAATCGTAATATTTCGGCCGCTCGGCGGCGTAGAAATGCGATCCGTCGTCAGGAGCGACTTCGACCCACGATGCGGCATTGATGGTCGTCGTCCACACGACGGTGAAACCGTCGTCGGTGACCTGTTGCAGGTAGGGCCCGTGGGCAATGCGTACCGAGGGCTGTCCGATGGCAATGCCCCAGGCCGATAGGGCGACGAGTATCGAGATCAGTCGTTTCATTTTGTTTTTGCTTTTGAATCGCAATTCACAAAGTTACGAATTTTTCCGTAATAACCTACTCGCCGACCGGGAAATCCTCGGCAAGGCCCGTGGTGAATTTCGTTTGCGTGAAGGTCGTGCCGAACCGATCTGTGGCACGCACTTCGACCGACGCTGTCGGTGACTGAAGCGTGTAGTAGTACAGGTGGCGGACGTTGCGCTGGTAGTAGCTCGTGGGTTTCTTATTGCTGTCCAGTTCGGCCTTGCCTACTACGCCGATGTGGTAACCCAGTGCCCAGGCATCCCAGGACTTGTCCTTTTCATTGCCTGTGTAGTCGAAATGCGTCATTTCCCCTGTTTTTATGCCATTCTCGTATACTTCGATTTTCCAGTCCTTGTCGGCGTTCCAGACATTGGCTACGATCTGGTCGTCGCCCTTGTAATAGAACTGGTAGTTTTTCGAGTAATCACGCATGAAGATGTCGTTGGCGCGGTAGAGCCGTATCTGCTGCTGGGCATCGAGCCCCGTGCCCTTGTATACCCAGTCGGTAATCGTGGCGCCCTTGATGTTGTAGATGGCGTAGCCGTTGGGCGTGCCGTCGACGTTGATCGTGGAGTTCCACCATGCGCCGCAGGCCGCGCCATGCACGTGTTCGTAGTGGCTGTCGTAGACGTTGTTCTCGGCGTAGTGCGTGTGCCCCGACATGACGTGCACCTCGGCGAACGGCTTGAGCAGTTCGAATACCGCTTGTACGTTCTGGTTGCCGCTGGCGCGCATGGGAATGTGTACGCAGAGGATCACCATTTTGTCTTTCGAAACATAACTCAGATCCTGTCGGAGCCATTCGACCTGGTCGTCGCGGAATCCGAGCGAATAATCCTTGTGGCTCGGGAAAATGATGTTGTCCATGGCGATGATGTGCACGTTGCCGCGGTCGAACGAATAGTTCACGGGGCCGAAGATGTATTCGAAATTCCGCTGTGCGGCGATGTCGTGTGCGACGGTGTAGTTATCCTTGCTGACGGCGATCACCTTGTTATCGTGGTTGCCCATCACCTGGAAGAGCGGCAGCCCGACCTTGTCCGTCTGCATGGCCTTTTTCATCAGCGGGAATACGTCGTTCGTGTAGTCCGTATTCTCGGTGTTCCACCCTATGTCGCCCAGCGTGATGCCGTACGAGGGCAGCGCCGAGGCTGCGACCTGTGCGGCGATGTCGGGCACCGTCTCGTTGTTGAAACGTGCGATGTTGGTCGTGTTCTGGCACTGGGGGTCGGCCACGCAGAAGAGGTTGAACTCGTTTTCGGCACCTCCGGCCAGCGGGGTCAGCGTGAAGTCGTAGCGCTTGCGCCCTTCGGTCAGTTTCTGCCAGAAGCAGGGCAGCCCTTCGGACACGGGTACCTCGTATGCCGCGGGGATCGAAAGGTACACATGATAGGAGAATTCCCCGGCCGTAAGCTGGTATACGCCGTTCTCGTCGGTGGCTGTGCAGGTGTATCCGTCGCTTACGACGATTCCCTGAAGTCGGTTCCCCTGGTTGTCGGTCACCACGCCGTAGATGTCGGTCAGCGGATCTATGGGGGTCTTTACCGGGCGGTCGTCGTCATTCGAACACCCGGAAAAGATCAGGGCAGTGAGCGCGGCGATGATAAATATGTATCGTTTCATTGTATGCTGAATTAAGGTTTGTGTCGGGATGCGCGCCCCGGGAAAATATCGCTCCGGGGCACGTTTCCTCCCTGTTTATCTCCAGTAATAGTTTTGTCCCAGGTCGGGGTTGATGTTCAGTGCCGTCTTGGGGATGGGGCGCAGGTAGCGCTTTTCCTCGAAGTTGCGGCCCACGGTATAGAGCAGGCGTCCGGTCGTGCCGTTCTCCAGCGAGTATTTGCTGTTGTCGAGTATGATGTACGTTACACCGGGTTCGTTGCCGGCTTCGCCCGAAGTCACGCAGACGTCGTTGATGCCGTCGCCGTTGAGGTCGTAGGAAGTGTCCATGGCCGGGATGTAGATGCCGTACCACTGCTTGTTCAGCAGTTCGCCCGCATGCCAGCGCATCAGGTCGTCGTAACGGAACCCTTCCAGCAGCAACTCGATGGCACGCTCGCGGCGGATTTCGAGCAGGTCGCTGTCGCTCAGCCCGTAGTACTGTTGCAGATAGGGGTCTGCCGACGTCGGGCGCTTGCCGTCGACGCCTGCGCGCTCACGCAGCGGCTTGATGGTCTTGTTCCAGATGTCGTCGCTGAATTCGCCCAGTTCGGCCTTCGCCTCGGCGTAGTTGAGCAGCACCTCGGCGTAACGCATGATGGGCAGCGAGTTGTAGGAAACCGATGCCGACTCGTATGCCTTGTCGTCGATGTTGAACTTGATGACCTGGTAGCCGGTCAGCGTCACCGTGAAATCGGGGGGTGTTGCGGTCGAGATGCCGCCCACCAGCTTCGTGTAGCCCGGCGTGATGATGCTCTGCGAGAGCCGGTAGTCGCGGTTTTCGACTTCGGTCGTGAACTCCTCGCCGGTGGCCGTGTGGCGCGAGCCGTCCAGGTTGAGGTAGGTCTTCACGAAATCCTGGTCGAGCGACCAGCGCTGTCCGTAGCTGCCCGACGTGTAACGCCACGTAAGGTCGTGGAACGTGGTCATGCCGACGCTCATCTGGCGAGCCCAGATCACTTCGGTCGTGTTGACGGCCTCCTGTGTGAAGAGCTCCCGGTACTGGGTCTTGACCTTGGCAGGGTTGTTCACGATGCTGTATACGCCGGCTGCCATCAGTTCCTCGCAGGCCTCGGCGCATTCGCGCAGGAATTTCGCCGAAGCCTGCTTGTCTTCCCATGCCTTGCCCGTCGACGGGTCTACCGAATGGTATTTGCGGTAGGTACCTTCGAACAGGCACACGCGGGCCTTGTAAGCCAGGGCGATGTACCGGTTGATGCGGGCGCAGTTGATCCAGTCCGACGACGTGTAGCAGTGCTCGCAGGCGAAGTTCAGGTCTTCGAGCACGCGCTCCATGACGTATTCGCGGCTGTCGCGCGGTTTGTAGAGCGCCACCATGTCTTCGGGGTCGATCGGTTCGTCGTACCAGGGTACGGCACCGAAGGTCTTGACCTTCTCGAAATACTGCCATGCGCGCCAGAAACGGGCTGTGCCTTCGTAGTGGTTGTAGGTAGCTTCGGAGAGCCCCTTCGCCTCGCGCATGTGCACCAGGAAATAGTTGATGTTGTAGATCGGCGTCCAGTTACTGATCGACCAGCCGCTCTGCAGGTCGGGTGTCCACGAAGCGTTGGTCAGGAACGTGAACGACTTTTCGGTAGCCATGATGTCCGAGTATCCGTCGCCGTAACCCAGGTCTGCTGCGCTGGGGGTGTATTTCTGGATGAACCCGTTGATATAGGTCAGCAGAGAGCCTTCGTCCGTGAAATAATCCCCGGATCCGACCTTGGCGTCGGGATCCCTGTTAAGGAAATCCTCGCAGGACGTGAGCAGGAAACAGGCCGAAAGCAGAATGTATGTTATCTTTTTCATTGTCGTCCGTAATTTAGAAAGTTATGCTCAAACCGATCGTGTACGATTTCATGACGGGATAACCGTCGCCGTCGCCGAAGTTGTCGCTACCGAACTTGTTGGTTCCGTAGTCCGCATCGCCGGCGTAGATACCTTCCGGGTCGTAGTTCTTCGCGTACTTCTTGAGCGGTGAGAAGGTCAGGAGGTTCTCGCCCGACACATAGATCTTGAGTGCCTGGAGGCCGATCTTGTTGACCAGCTCCTTGGGGAAGTTGTAGTCGATGGTGAGGTTCTTCAGGCGGATGTACGAAGCGTCCTGCACGTAGCGCGTGTTGGGCTGCGCGAGGATCAGGCCCGAGTCGCTGGCCGAATAGCCGACCAGGCGCGGCCAGTAGGCGCCGCGGTTGGTCGGTGACCAGCGGTCGCTGTTATGCCACGGGAGTGCCATGCTGTACGGGCGGCCGTACTGTCCCCAGAAATAACCCGACTCCTTGGCCGGATACCAGTCGCGTTTGCCGACGCCCTGCCACATCATGCTGATGCCGATGCCGTTCCAGCGCACGCCGCCCTGGATGCTGTAACTGTAGCGGGGCGTGGTGTTGCCGATCTTCACCAGGTCGCCGTGGTCGTAGATCGTGTTGTTGCCGTTGTTGACGTATCCGTCGCCGTTCAGGTCGAGGTAGCGCGGGTCGCCGGCCTGCCAGGTCGCCGAACGGTTGGTGAACTTCGAATAGTTGGCCCATGTCTGCGCCTCTTCGTCGCTCTGGAACAGCCCGTCGCACTTGTAGCCCCACATTTCGCCGAGGGTCATCCCCTCGTAATAGTTGATCGAGTAGTTGGTCGGGAGCGTGCCAGTTTTGGCCGTATAGCGGGTGATCTTGCTGGTGTTGTCCCATACGGCGACTTTAATATTGTAGCTCAGGGTCTTGCCCGCAACCTTGTGGCTGTCGCGCCACGACAGGCTGGCCTCCCACCCGTCGGTGCGCATGTCGGCGTAGTTACCCTTGGGGGCGCTGTTGCCGAATACGGCAGGCAGCTCTTCGCCCACCACATACATGTCGGTTGTCTTCTTGCGGTAGATGTCGGCCGAGAAGTTCAGGCGGCCGTTGAATGCCTCGAAATCCAGGCCGAGGTCATAGGTCGTGGCCTTTTCCCATGTCAGGCTCTTGGGAATCGGGGAGGGTGCCTGCGTGTAGTTGAACACCGAACCGTTGTTCAGCAGGCTCGACTGTGCGATCGACATCGTGGAGAGGTAGGCGTAGGCATCGCTGATGAGGCCGTTGCCCGCCGAACCGACCGATGCGCGGATCTTCAGGTTGTCGAGCCAGTTGGCGTTTTTCATGAAGTTCTCTTCCGAGATGCGCCATCCCACCGAACCCGAGGGGAAGAATCCCCAACGCTGGTTGGACGGGAACTTGGAGTTGCCGTCGTAACGGCCGCTGGCTTCCAATAGGTATTTCCCTTTGTACGAGTAGCTTACGCGGTAGAATGCCGCCGACCAGTCCCCAGTCGTAGCTGCCGTTGTCCTTCAGGGTCATCGCTTCGCCTTCCAGCAGGCTGAAATTGGGCTTGCCGGGGATGATGATGCCTTCGCGGCTCATCAGGTTGCTCTTGTAGGTATAATCTTCGATGTTCCAACCGCCCATGATACTCAGCGAGTGGTTGTCGCCCAGGCGGGGCGTGTAGGTCAGCGTGGCGCTCGAAGCGACTTTCTGGCGGTTGTAGGAGCGCTCTTCGTAGAGCGAGCCCGAGGGGCGTTCGCCCGAACTGTCGGGCCCCGTGTAGTAGGTGTAGCTGTTCACGGCCTGCCGGCGGTCGGTCTGGTTGAAATAGAAGCTCACGTCGGCGGCGGCGACCAGCACGTCCTTCAACAGGTCGATCGTGACCGCCGTGCGGTTGTTCATGTCGAACTTGCGGTCTTTACGCCACGAGTTGCCCTCGACGAAGCCTGCCCAGCCCGTGTATACGGCCGCTTCCGTCCACGTGCCGTCGGGATTGGTGACCAGGGCTACGGGGTAAGCCTGGTGGTTGAGCATGCGCGATACCGTCATCGGCGTTGTGGAGATGCCCGTGTGGCTCGTCGGCTGGTGCGAATAGCGGTACATGAAGTCGGTGGTGTTCTCCACGCGCAGCCACGGCTTTACGTTGACGATGCCTTTGGCTTTGACGTTGAACTGCTGGTATTTCTCGTCGCCGGCGTTGTAGATGCCGTCCTGCTCGAACATACGGCCCGAGACGTAGTACGATGCCACGTCACCGCCGCCTGTCACGCTGATGTTGTGCTGGTGTCCGGTCGTATAGTCCTTGTAGAATACGTCGTACCAGTTGGTGTTGCCGAAGTATTCGTAGACGTTGCGGTTGTTGACGCGCCATTTCTCATACGAGGGGTCGCTGTTGCGGCGTGCCAGTTCGTTGTACCAGGTGCGCGAGAATTTGAATACGTTGTTGATGTTCGAGGGATCCTTGCCGAATGCGTTGACGTAGGATTCCAGGAACGAGGTGGTATAATCGTAGCCGTTGGTGACCATCTCGGGTTTGGTGGCGCGCTTGTAGAAGGTAAAGGTGCCGTTGTAAGTCACCTTGGCGCTGCCTTTCTGAGGCTTTTTGGTGGTAAGGAGGATCACGCCGAAGGTGCCGCGGGCGCCGTATACGGCGGTCGAAGAGGCGTCCTTGAGCACCGTGATCGACTCGATGTCGTCCGGGTTCACGGTCGACATGTCGGTTTCGACGCCGTCGACCATCACCAGGGCCGAACCGCCTGAACCGATCGAGTTCTCCGCGCCGCGGATGCGCACCGTCGCGCCGCGGTTGGGCTTACCGTCGGAAAAGGTCATCGTAAGGCCGGGGATGGCGCCCTGCAACGAGCGCGAAATGCTCATCGACGAACCCATGCGCTCTTCGAGCCCCTTTGTCGAAAGGGTTTCGACGGCGCCTACGATGTCGCGGCGCTTCTGTACGCCGTAGCCGACGACGACGACCTCTTCGAGGCTGGTGTTGTCTTCGCTCATGGTGACGTCGATGGTGGATTGGTTGTTGACGTGGATTGTCTGGGGTTTGTAGCCCACATAGCTGAAATTCAGGCTCTCTGAATTGTCAGCATTGATCGTGTATGTACCGTTGGCATCGGTAGTCGTGCCTTTCGTGGTACCGGGGACGGTGACGGTGACACCTATGAGTGGATTTCCCGTGTCGTCTTTAACGATACCCGAGACGGCCTTCCCCCCCCCTTGTGCCGAGGCCGGGAGCGCAAATGTCACATATAAAAGAATAACCGTCAGGAGCCTGATGTACGAGCGTATTTTGCCCAGTACGTCAAGTCCGGTCAGCGTGTAACATTGTTTCATTTTACATCAGTTTAAGTTATCAATCGGTTCGTTGCCGGATCCCATACCTATTATTATATAAGGCCGGGTTTTTCCGGGGATTTCGGCTGGTTGCAAGTCATTCCCGATATAACTTCTGCTGGAGAGTGTGAAAAAAAGTAGTTAGGTTTTCGCGTGTGTCAGGTTTGTGTGTTTTAATTATTTAATAAATAAGGTTCTTCTAATTTTGCTTTCAAATATATGTTTTTATTTTCTTTCGTGCAACTATTTGGTTTAAAAACTTTGCAAAAAGAATAGTAAAAATTATGTAGGTTTGGGGTGTTTTTATATTTATATATTGTAAATACCTTAAAATCAATTGTTAGTGTTTGTATTTTGTTAGTCTTGATTCGTGTTGTCTTATTATTGTCTTTTGTGTGGCAAAGCTCGTTTATTGATGTTTCATGCGTGTTAAAAACTATTTAAATAATCACTAAAGGAAACAATTTGTGTTGCAATAGTGTTTTTAAGGTGCGAAAATTTGCAAAAAAGAAAAAATGTGCTTATGTTTGTCCTGCAAGTTGTTCCGACATATCTCTTGAGAGTAAGGACGCGCCCCGAGGCGTATCCGCTTTGCTATTTTCAGTAATAGTTATTACTCTAATCAAAATGTTATGAAACTTATGAAAAATTGGATAAAGACGATGCTCTTCGTGTCGGCCCTCTGTCTGGCGGCTTGCTCCGACGATCCGGATGTGGCTCCGCTCAAACGGGATACCGATGCCGTCGAGCTGACGTACAATTCAGGCGCCACGACCCAGATCTCGGTACGCTATGCCGGTTCGTGGTCGGCGCGTGTCGAGTGTACGGACGGAAGCGGGGCTCCGGTGAACAACTGGTTCTCCGTCTCTCCGGACAATGGTGTCGGTAACGGACGCGATTACCAGTGGGTGACCGTTACGGCCGAGCGTAATGCCGGCGACAAACGTACGGGATGCATTTATCTGAAACCGGCCAACGGTGAGGAGATCAAGATCGAGGTCGCACAGGCCGACGGTCATTTCTCGGTGAACGACCCTGTGATTTCGGGGACGCTCAAGTCCAATACGGAATCTGCCGCAATGCTCGAAATCGCCTATGACAAGGCTTTCGGCGAAGAGATCGTGGAAATCGAAGCCACGCTCGATGGCCTTGCTGCCGAGGGGCTCGGCATCAGCAGCCCCTATCAGTCTGTGATCGAGCACGAAGGCAGCGGTACGATTTCGGTGTCTATCACCGGTGTGCCCGTGACGCTGGGTGAGGTGGTGTGCCATGTGACTTTCAAACTCGACGGGGTCGTGAAATTCCAGGGTGATGTTTCGGGGAACGTAAGTTCGTCGAACGAAGTGTTCGGCATGGGCTTCGACCTGTTCAAATGGGGCGGCGATTACCCGAACAACAAGAAGGGCCCCGGCCCGAACGGAAAGGATGGCGCCGGCAAGGAGTTCGATGGCACGGAGCCTGCGGAACCCGATGTGATTTCGGCGGGATCCGACGGTACGAGCGACGTTTTCAATACGATGGGCGAGACCTATCGCATCAATCGCGGCGTTGAAAAGTGGTCGGGCTTGCGTGTATATGAGCACCCGGGTTATGTGAAGCTGGGGGTTACGGCCAATGGCGGCTGGATCATGACGCCGGAGCTCGAAAGCCTTTCGGCGGCACCCGAGACCGTGTCGGTTTCGATCGACTTCCTGCGTTTCGATAACGAAACGGGTACCTACATCGTTTCTGCCGAGGGTGCCGGAGTCGTAACCAACGGCGAAGTGAACAATACCGTGCTCCCGGCACAGACTTCGGCTGCCGGCCGCAAATGGAAGACGCTGACCTTTACCGTTCAGGACGCTACCAACAAGACGCGCATCAAGATCGAGGCGCAGACCTATAACGAAAAGGGGTACCGTATCAATATCGACAATATCGTCGTTATGGCTGCCGACAAGACGGAGGTGACCGAGAAACTGCCGGCCCCCGAGCTTGAAAAGATTACCTATACGCCCGCCAAGACTTCCGTCGCATTTGCGTGGGAAGGCGTGAAGGGGGCGACCTCCTATGAGGCTTCCGTAGCGCAGCAAACGCGTCCCGACTTCAGGAAAACCGTCGAGACGGAGGATTCGAACTGCGAGTTCGCCGATCTGGAACCCGGCCTTTATATCTTTACCGTCAGGGCGCTTTACGCCGGGAATGCGGAATTCAATTCCGACCCGACGCAGAAGGTCGTGGGGACTTTGGGCTTTGCGGCTGAAAAATTAGCGACGCCAACAGAATTGGCGCCTGCCGACGTGACCTCCTCGGGGGCCAAGATCAGCTGGGCCGAAGTGAGCGGCGCCGCCAATTACCGGGTCGTGGTCAAAACGACGTCCGATGGGCAGGAGGTTGCCTCGACGATCGTTGGCGCCACCAGCTATACGGCTGCCGGGCTCAAGGCCGGTACGGATTATACGGTTTTGGTTCAGGCGCTTGTCGGCGACGGCTCCGTGGCGAATGAATTCGATTCGGACGTGGTGGCGGATCCTGTGCCTATGATTGCTCCCTCTGCGCGGATTTACGCGAAGACACACGGCCTTGCCGTGCTGGAGTGGGAGCTGTCCGCCGCAGCGTTGGAGCAGCAGCCCGTAGGGTCGACCGATACCTATGATTTCCGGGTGAAGGATGCCGGCGGGAATGTGATCCGGTCGATCGAGAACTTCTCGAAATTCAATTTTACGAAGTATAAATATTACCGGCTCGTGTGGGGTGGGCTGACGCCCGGGGCGACCTATACACTGGAGCTCCGCCGCAAGTCGACGGCGAATAAGGAGGCGCTTCTCGATTCCGAGTGGGCTTCGGCTTCCGTTACGACCGACGCGGCTCCCGACAAGTCCGGATACCTCCTGTATAAGGACTTCGAGAATCTTCCCGGAGGCGGTCAGCCCTTCTATGGTGCCTACGGCTTCAGCCTGGGCAGCACGACCGATTTTTCCGATCCGGATAAGATATTGATTACGACGGGCGATGCGAACTCCATATATTGCCAGGGCGTGAAGGATAATGACTCTTATTTCAGTGCATACCTGCCCGAGTGGGATCGTGCGGATTGGATGGCCAACAGTTCCAATATCGGGCTTGCCGCCGGATATATGAAATTCGGTGGCGGCAAGAAGCCCGCATGGCTGACTTTGCCGAAACTGTCCTCGTTGTCCGGCGCTACGGAGATCGAGCTGGAATTCGATGCGTGTCCCTATTACGAGCCTAGTACGAAGGGGGATATGATGGCACCCTCGAACACCGACATTATGGAGTATTTCGGGGTGACGGTGACCGGAGCGACGATCGTGAGCGTAACGGGCGAGACCTCGGCCGATGCCGTTATCAGCGACGGCGGTGCCACGGTGACTTTACGTAACGTGCTTGTGGATAAAATGATCGAGGAGGGGCTGAAGGATACGTATCGCTATACGAATCACAAAGTGAAGATCACCGGTGTTACGGCCGATACGCGCATTAAAATCTATTCGGCTCTTGTTGGCAAAGAGGGTGAAAACTATCGTATGTGGCTGGATAATCTGAAGGTTAAGAAGGTTAATTAGTTTTGGTGGATATGGTGAACCGGGGGCTGCGGGTGTCTGCAGTCCCTGGTTTTTATCGACATTGGAGATTGAAAAGAAAAGAAAAAGATAGCTATTTGTTGGTATTTTGTTTTCTTATATTGCATAATAAAGTAAAATATGTTAACTTTGAGGCATGAAAGGGAAAATTCTTGCGTCTTTATTTTGCTTTAGGATGACTTATCCCCTTTTCCGGATGGTAATAAATTAATTTCGTACTATGAATAAAGTAGAAAGTGCCCTGTCGCGCACGACCGACACCAAGGCGTTGGTGATCGGAACCGATACCCTTCCGCAGGTTGCGGATATGTTCAGAAAACTTTTCCCGGATAAGCGGGCGCTTGTCGTGGCCGATGCCAATACATGGCGCGTGGCCGGCGATGACGTGCATAAGATACTGGCCGGAGCGGGTGTCGCGCAGGATGAACCATACGTCTTCACCGACCCGAAACTCTATGCCGAATGGGCGTATGTCGGGGAGCTGGATACCGTGCTTGCCGAGACCGATGCCGTGCCCGTAGCCGTCGGTTCGGGGGTGATCAACGACCTGACGAAACTCTGTTCCAGCCATAACGGACGCCGTTACATGGTCGTGGGTACGGCCGCTTCGATGGACGGTTATACGGCTTACGGGGCTTCGATCACCAAGGACGGCAACAAGCAGACTTTCGATTGCCCGGCGCCGCTGGGGATGGTGCTCGACCCGAACATCGCCGCGGCTGCGCCTGCGAAGCTCTCCGCCTCGGGCTATGCCGACCTGATCGCCAAGATCCCGGCCGGTGCCGACTGGATGCTGGCCGACGCCGTAGGGTCGGAGTTGATGGACGACTTCGCATTCTCGGTGGTGCAGGACGGCCTGAAAGAGGCGCTCTGTGATCCGGCGGGCGTACACGCGGGGAATGTCGCCAAAGTCGAACAACTGGCCGAAGGGCTGCTGCTGAGCGGTTTTGCGATGCAGGCCACTCAGTCGAGCCGTCCCGCGTCGGGGGCCGAACACCAGTTCAGCCACCTGTGGGACATGGAACACCTCAAATACAACGGGGCATCCGTTTCGCACGGGTTCAAGGTGGGTATAGGTACGCTTGCGTCGACGGCATTCCTCGAAATGCTGCTTGAAACCCCGGTCGAGGAACTCGACGTCGAAAAGTGTGTCGCAGCCTGGAAATCATGGGAAGAGACCGAGGCGGACATTCGCCGGATTTTCGATAACGATCCCGAATTCGTGGCCCGCGGACTAGTGGAGACCAGGGGCAAATACGTCGATAAGGAGGGGCTGCGCAGGCAGTTGCAGCGTCTGAAGAAGTCATGGCCCGAGCTGAGCCTGCGTATCCGCCGGCAGATCATCCCGTTCGGGGAAGTCCGCCGCCGCCTTGAGCTGGTCGGTGCGCCCTACGAACCCGAGCAGATCGGCGTATCGCGTGCCAGGTTCCGGGCAAGTTTCGAAAAAATACCTTACATGCGCAGTCGTTTCACGGTCATCGACATCGCTTTCCGTTGCGGTTGGATGGAACAATGGCTCGATAAACTTTTCGGGAAAGGCGGAATTTGGGAAATAAAGTAGTATATTTGCAAACTGAAACTACTAAACTTTCATTCCGAAATGACTCCTGAACAAACCAAACGCTTCAAGTATTGGCAGACGCGTACCATCATCGCCACGATGGTGGGCTATGCGCTCTTTTACTTCGTGCGTAAAAACTTCTCGCTGGCGATGCCCGGCCTGGAGGCCGACCTGGGGATATCGAAAACCAGCCTGGGTATTTTCCTGACCCTGAACGGTGTGGTCTACGGGCTTTCGCGTTTCGTGAACGGTATCCTGGCCGACCGCATGAACGCCCGCTGGTACATGGCCATCGGGCTTGCGCTCTGTGCGCTGGCCAACTTCGCCTTCGGATTCGGCGAGGATGTCTCCTACTGGATCACGGGGCAGCACGACGGTTCGCAGTTCACCAATACGATGATCCTCTTCATGGGGATCATGTGGGTGATAAACGGCATGTTGCAGGGGACGGGATTCCCTCCCTGCGCGCGTCTGCTGACCCACTGGATTCCGCCTACGGAGCTGGCGACCAAGATGTCTGTGTGGAATACCTCGCATTCGATCGGTGCGGGCCTCGTGGTGATCCTCTGCGGTTATATCATGGGTACCGTGGGCATGAACATGACGGCCGACCCCGACGCCGTGGCGACGATCGCCGCCAATCTGGGCGTTGCCCCCGACGATGCCGCCGGGATGGAGCGCGTCATGGCTTCGGCTGCGCATGTCGGGGCGTGGAAATGGTGTTTCTGGGTACCTTCGGCCATCGCATTCGCCGGGGCGATCGGATTGGTCGCCTTCCTGCGCGATACGCCCTCTTCGGTCGGGCTTCCCGAACTGGAAGGCACCGAGGTGAAGGAGGTGAAGAAGGAGACGAAGAGTGCCGAGCACCGCGCTTTCCTGATGAAGCACGTGTTCAGGAACCCGCTGATCTGGATCCTGGGCTTCGCCAATTTCTTCGTATATATCGTCCGTTTCTCGGTGCTCGACTGGGGGCCTTCACTGCTGAGCCAGTCGAAGGGCGTCAGCATGTCGCATGCCGGGTGGCTCGTGGCGATGTTCGAAATCGCCGGTATCGTCGGCATGTTGTTTGCCGGCTGGGCTACGGACAAATGGCTCAGGGGCCGTGCGCACCGCACCTGCGTGTTCTGCATGGCGGGTGCTGCGCTGTTCGTGTTCTTGTTCTGGCAGTTGCCTGCCGATGCTCCCGTGTGGTTGCTCTTCCTCACGCTGTGTGCCGCCGGGTTCTGCATCTACGGCCCGCAGGCGCTGATCGGCATTGCCGCCGCGAACCAGGCTACGAAAAAGGCTGCCGCGACGGCCAACGGGCTTACCGGCCTGTTCGGTTATGCCAGCACGGTCGTTTCGGGCGTGGGGCTGGGCTTCGTGGCGCAGCATTACGGTTGGAACTGGGCTTATGTAGGGATTATCGGCGTAGCCGTCGTCGGCATGCTGGTATTCCTGATGATGTGGGGGGCGCGTGCCGACGGTTACGATGCCGAACCGGAACGGAATTAAACAGTATGTTCCTATTTTAGATGATGATACGGGTCTTGCGATCCGGGAGTGTCCGAACCGGAGCGCGGTTTCGGACACTTTTTTTGATAAAAGCGAAAAAATAACTATATTTGCTCCAATAACTGCTAAAAAGACAGAGAGATATGCTGAGCATTGCCGAACGACACAAATATATCCTCGACAAACTGAACAAATATGGTTTCGTGCGCATCACCGACGTGGCGAACGAGCTGGGGGTTACGAAGGTAACGATCCGCAAGGATGTGAAAATCCTGGAGAGCAAAGGGCTGCTTTACAAGGTACACGGCAGCGCCCGTCCCGCCAATCCCCATGTCGCCGACCTCGACGTGCATGTCAAGGACAATATCAACCGCGATGCCAAGCGCCTCATCGCGCAGCGCGCCGTGGAGTTGTTGGACGATAACGATTCGATCATCATCGCATCGGGGTCTACGATCTATTCTTTCGCCGAGGAGATCAAGATGCGCCAGTGGCACCATCTGAACATCGTCACGCCGTTCCTGCGGCTGGGTGTGCTGCTCAACGAGGCGGAGAATGTCAATGTCGTGCAGCTGGGCGGTACGGTGCACAAGAAGTCGCTTTCGGTGCTGGGCGAGGAGGCCTCGCGGTCGCTGGACGACTGCATCTGCTCGAAACTCTTTTTCGGGGTGGACGGCATCGACCTCGAACACGGCATCACCACCTCGACGCTCGACGAGGCGAAACTCACGCGCAAGATGATGAAGGCCTCGTCGCAGAATATCGTGCTGGCCGACTCGTCGAAATTCGGGCAGCGCGGCTTCGGACGCATCTGTGCGTTGGAGGATATCGACGTGATCATCACGGACGACGGGATTCCTGAACAGATGGTCACCATCGTCGAAGAGGCGGGCGTCGACCTGATTATCGTCAGATAACGCTACCCGGGGAGGGAAGCTTATTCCGGATTACAGAGCCGTTACGGGGCGGTTGGCGTTTCCGGCGGCGGGGGTCGGGGGGGGTTATTTGTTGAAAATTTTCCGGCTAAATTTTGCATGCCCGGCAAAAAAGCCCTACCTTTGTGCACAATTATAGTGATCCCGAGAACCTATGAATTGTAAACCCAGCATATTGTCGGCGCAGGCTTCCTGGCAGCAAGACTATTGGTCGGGCGACGTATTTCCTCCGGTTTTCGGCGATTTTGTTTTATTAGGGTAACTGTTTCAGTTGCCCTATTTTTTTACGCTTACGCAGATGAAAACACTTTATACCAATGCCGTAGTTTATGACGGCGGTCGTTTTGCGGCCGGGGAGTTTGCCGTCGACGGGGGGTGTGTCGTGCCCGCCGGGGGCGTTGCCGACCGGGTCGTAGACCTCGGAGGGCGCCACGTGGTGCCGGGGCTTGTCGACGTGCATGTCCACTTGCGCGAACCGGGGTTTTCGCAGAAGGAGACCATTGCGACGGGTACGGCGGCCGCGGCCCGCGGAGGCTATACGACGGTATGTTCGATGCCGAACCTGAACCCTGCGCCCGACACTCCGCAGACGCTCCGTGCGCAGACCGACATCATCCGCCGCGATGCCGTCGTGCGCGTAGTTCCCTACGGCTGCATCACGATGGGGCAGCGCGGCTGCGGCCGGCTGGTCGATTTTGCGGCGCTGGCGCCCGAGGTCGTCGGCTTTTCGGACGATGGACGCGGCGTGCAGTCGGAAGGCCTGATGGAAGAGGCGATGCGCCGCGCTGCACAGGTGGGGAAGCCGGTCGTGGCGCACTGCGAGGTCGATGACCTGCTGCGGGGCGGCTATATCCACGACGGGGAGTACTGCCGTGCGCACGGGCATAAGGGCATCTGTTCGGAAAGCGAGTGGCGGCAGGTGGAACGTGACATCGCGCTCGCGGAAAAGACCGGCTGCCAGTACCATGTCTGCCATGTGTCGACCCGTGAGAGCGTCGAACTGGTACGTCGCGCCAAGGACAGGGGCCTGCGCGTGAGTTGCGAGACGGCCCCGCACTACCTGTTGCTTTGCGACGAGGATCTGCAGGAGGACGGGCGGTTCAAGATGAACCCGCCGCTGCGCAGCCGCGCTGACCGCGATGCCCTGCTTGCGGGGATCACGGACGGCACGATCGAGGTGATCGCCACGGATCATGCGCCCCATACCGCCGCGGAGAAGTCGCGCGGCTTGGCCGCAAGCGCCATGGGGGTCGTGGGGTTGGAGTGTGCTTTCCCGCTGTTATATAAATATATGGTGTTGCCTGGCATCGTCACGCTCGAAAAGCTGGTCGCGCTGATGGCTGTCAATCCCCGCCGGATATTCGGCCTGGGCGGCGGGTTGCATGTCGGCGACCAGGCCGACTTTACGGTGCTGGATCTCGATGCACGGTACAGGGTCGACCCTGCGACGTTCCTTTCGATGGGCCGGGCGACCCCGTTCGCAGGCTGGGAAGTACAGGGCCGTGCGGCGATGACCGTCGTGGGCGGCAGGGAAGTGTTTAGAGACGAAACGATGAAAACCAATAGATAAGAATGAAACCATTTACGAAGAAAATTGTGCTGGAAAACGGCCGGGAGTTCTACGGTTACGGCTTCGGTGCCGACCGAGAGGCTATCAACGAGATCGTCTTCAATACCTCGATGGTGGGGTATCAGGAGATCATGTCAGATCCCTCCTACACGGATCAGATGGTCGTGATGACCTATCCGCTCATCGGAAACTACGGTATGGCCGATGAGGATTACGAAACGAAGAACCCGACCATCGGCGGTATGATCGTGCGCGAGTATAACGACTCGCCGTCGAATTTCCGGTATACGAAAACCCTGAACGAGGTGTTTGAGGAGTACGGCATCCCGGCGATCTGGGGCGTAGATACCCGCACGCTGACGCGCATTATCCGCAACGAGGGCAGCCAGAAGGTCATCGTCACCGATGCCGCCACGCCCCGTGAGGAAGCGATGCGCAAGCTCGCCGGGTATTGCCTGCCGCACGATATGGTTTCACGTGTGAGCTGCAAAAAACGCTGGATGTCGCGCGTTCCCAACCACAAGTACGACGTGGTGGCCGTCGACTGCGGCATCAAGCACAATATCATCCGCCAGCTCAACCGCGTGGGCTGCAACGTGACCATCGTGCCCTACGACTCGACGGTCGAGGAGATCATGGCCTTCCATCCCGACGGCATCGTGTTGTCGAACGGCCCAGGCAACCCCGAGGATGTGACGCCGGTGATCGGGCTGGTCAGGCAACTGCGCGGCAAACTGCCGATTTTCGGCATCTGCATGGGGCACCAGCTCATATCGCTGGCCTATGGCGCCAAGACCGTGAAGATGAAATTCGGCCACCGCGGCGGGAACCACCCCGTGAAAAATCTGGAGACGGGACGGATCGAGATCACGAGCCAGAACCACAGCTATGCCGTGGACATCGACTCGCTGGCCGCCACCGGCCTCAGGCTGACGCACGTAAACCTGCTCGACGGCACGGCCGAGGGCGTGGAGTGCGCCGAGGACGGCGTCTTTTCGATGCAGTACCACCCCGAGAGTGCCTCGGGCCCGCAGGATAGCGGCTATTTGTTCAAGAAGTTTACCAAAATAATGGAGGAGCGTAAAAATGCCTAAGAGAAAAGATATAAACAAGGTAATGGTCATCGGTTCCGGCCCGATCGTCATCGGCCAGGCCGCGGAATTCGATTATGCGGGTACGCAGGCGTGTCTCGCACTCAAGGAGGAGGGATACGAGGTAATCCTGGTGAATTCCAACCCTGCGACGATCATGACCGATACGCATATCGCAGACAAGGTCTACATGGAACCCCTGACGCTCGAATACGTGGCCAAGATCATCCGTTACGAGCGTCCCGATGCCATCGTGCCGGGGCTGGGCGGCCAGACGGGCCTGAATCTGGCCGTGCAGCTGGCCAAGAAGGGCGTGTTGCAGGAGTGCCAGGTCGAGATTCTGGGGACGTCGTTCGAGAG
>OGQN01001313.1_pt1 | contig 20443 bp, 19 predicted proteins | sample 1553231 | NCBI WGS metagenome assembly OGQN01 (sample SAMEA2579950, study PRJEB22360) | human gut metagenome | biome: human gut; feature: human-associated habitat; material: faeces | place: Denmark | collected 2008/2010 | reverse complement strand
TCGTCATCGGTAGTGACCACCCGCGGATAGCCATCATATTCATCAATGCTGAAGGAATCATTGATATATCCATCCACCTTGCCGGATGCCTCTGCTTTCAGTTTCCCATCTTTATAAGAAATACGCTTTATCACGGTCTCCGTTTTATCTGACCATTGAGTCTCATACCAATAGATGTTGTCGTTGCTCACATAAAGTTCTCCACCATCACTGAAAATGGCTTTGCTATCCTGAATCTCTCCTGGCTTCGCAATATCTACCGAACTTACCACTTCGTACATATATGCCTGAGAAAATGGCGGCAGATAAATGTCATCTGCCTCCAGCATCTGCTGATTCACATACGGAATATAATCTTTCTTATCCTTTGGTGTAATTCCGCTCGTTACATCGACCGAATACTGAGTAAACAGATACAGATGTCCGTCCGTCAAACGAGAGGATGTGTAAGATCCACTCTGTGTCACTTCCCCTGCCTTCTCTGGCTTCTCCGGATCTGTAATATCATAAGTTGTCACCCTTGTATCTGTCGAAGCATACGTCCAGGTACCATCCTCTCTCTCCTGATTAAATTCGCTGACGAGAATCAGATGACCATCATTGACATAGAATTCTCTGGCTTGATCATCATCTTCAACCGGTATAGAAATAACCATCTGCAATTCTCCATTTGAAGTATCCACAATTGCCACAGACCTGCCATTATCTTTTAATGTATACAGATAACGTCCATCTGTCTTAACCACATCTGCTTCGTCTACACCTTCCTGACGTACATTGGTTTCTGAATACACTGCATTTTCTGAGGATTTGCTGTTCTGCGCCACTCCTGTATCCACGGCCGCCGCTGAATTCGTGCTCGATGAATCTTCTGCTGATTCCGTCACAACGCCCCGTTCCAGCATTTCGGTATCTGTGCCATATTGGTTATCCTGATTCGCCTGCAGATATTCATAAATCTGATCATAGCTTTTCGCTGTCTGAATGTCGGAACTCTCAGCCTGATCGGTTGCTGTATCTTGTTTTTCTACAGGTGATACTCTCTGTGGGCTTTTCTGAATCCCCCACACTGCGCCGCATACCAACAGACAACAAGCTGCCGCGAGTCCTGCCGTATACCCCTTCTTCCAATGATACTTTTTCGGTCGCTCTGTCAACCGCTTTTCTATCTTATCTGGTCGCAGACTGTCTGGAATCTGGATATCTTCTGATTTCTTGCGAAGCTGTTCTATCATATCTTCTTCCCATTTATTCATAACCTGCGCCTCCCTTCTTCAACACCATACTCATCTTACCGATTGCTCTGCTTCTCTTAGAACGTACTGTCCCATCTTTTATATGGAGAATCTTACTGATTTCCTGACTTTGATATCCACCATACACCGACAGACCGATGATCATCCGCTCCTCTTCAGAAAGCACCGCAAGTGCACGCCTTAGATCAAGGCGCAGATTCATCACATCTTCTCCCGCCGCCTCGTCCGATAATTGCTCCCACACATTTTCATTCTCCACCGGACTCTGCTTCGCCATTGCCTTTAATTTGTGCTTGCACACATTTGACAATATCGTAAACATCCAGCTTTTGAACGCATCTTCGCTGCGCAGCGTATGTATCCTCTCATACCCTTTTATAACGGTCTCGCTCACTACATCCTCCGCATCATGGGGATTCCTCATCATACACAATGCATAGCGGTACAGGTCTTTATAGATAGTCTCATACATTCCGGCAAATGCTGCCGCATCACATTTCATGCTGTACCTCCTTCGAATCTCAATTCCTTGTTTACTCATCGATACCATACGGGGTGTTCCGCATTATGCGCTCAATCCTTGATTACGGTATCTATATATAAGATTACTGGAATTCACGATTTGTTGCATTAAATTTTAGATTTTTATTTGACTTACTAACGATTTTTTACTTTCTAATTTTAGTTTCTTTCATATTTGTTTACTTCTTTTCAACATCTAAAATGAGGAACTCAAATTTTTCTTTAAATTTAAGTTCCTCATTTCACTTTTTGTTATTTTCTTTAAGAATCTAAAAAAGGAACTCAAATCTTTTCAACATCTGAATTTTAGATTTGAGTTCCTCATTTCACTTTCTCAATTATCCTCTATAGTAATTGATCAGACATCCTTTCAGGATGATCTCTCTTTCTACGTCTGTCAGCTCGCCGAGCTTCCATGACAATTCTGTGATCTCATCTCCGATCACATATGCATGGATCACTTCATCTTTATCCTCTACCGCTTTTCGGATATCCGGTACAAAGATATAATCTCCGTTCTTGAAGCTCAGATGCTCATGTTCTTCTTCTGTAATAAATGGCAGCATACCCCAGTTGATCAGATTCGAGCGATATCTCTTGGTCGCGTATTCGTTGGCGATATTAGCCCAGCCGCCAAGTACCTTCTGACAGGACGCTGCCTGTTCTCTTGCCGAACCATCTCCTGGTTTTACCGCAAATATCGTGCTTCCGATTCCCAGATTACTCTGGTTTACATCTTCAAAGTTATCATGCACCTTACTCATGATTGTCTGCAATTCTGGCAGTGCTGTCTTCGGGCAGGTGTCTGCCTCGATTGCTTTCTGTGCCTTCTGTACTTCTTTTGCCCGTCCTACATATCCCGGATCTTTTCTTGACAGTGCAAATTCCGCGAGTCCAAGTGGATTAGAACGGTAAGAAGATGTCTCACCTGACGGAATCAGCTCATCTGTCGTCGTTACCGGATCATGGATCTCTGATACTACTTTCAGTAACAAATTCTGCGGCAGCGGCTGCATTTCCGGCCAGTCCTTGATATTCGGTCCAAACTTAATCTCCACAGACGGATCTGCCACACCATGACTGTCAAACACACGGTTCGCATAGATCTTACTGTCGAAGTGATACTTCTGCCCCTTGTACTGTACATCCAGATCTGTTGCAGGTGTCAAGAAGCCTTTATTCGCTGCAGTTGCTGCAATAGAACGCGCATCCATCAATGCTACTGACGCGATCTGTCCACTCTGAAGTTTCGAACCTTCTCTGTTCGGGAAGTTACGGGTAGAGTGACGGATAGAGAACGCGTTGTTCGCCGGAGTATCTCCCGCACCAAAGCATGGTCCGCAGAACGCCGTCTTCACAATCGCTCCGGATTCAATCAAATCAGCGACTGCTCCATTTTTCACCAATTCCATATAAATCGGCGTACTTGCCGGATATACGCTGAATGTAAATTCGTCCGCACCGATATATTTGCCCTTGATAATGTCTGCTGCCGCGCAGATATTTTCAAATCCACCGCCGGCACATCCCGCGATCAGTCCCTGATCCACATAGAGCTTGCTGTCTACAATCTTGCTCTGCAACGAATAATCTACCGCGCCATCCAGACTTACCAACGCCTTCTTCTCTACTTCATGAAGAATATCTTCCAAATTCGCATTAACTTCATCGATCGTGTATACATTGGACGGATGGAACGGCATTGCGATCATCGGTTTGATCTCACTCAGATTTACATATACCATACCGTCATAGTACGTCACTGCTCCCGGATTCAGTTCTTTATAATCATCCTCACGTCCGTGAATCTCATAGAACTCGCGGATCTTCTCATCCGTCTTCCAGATAGAAGACAGACAGGTGGTCTCTGTGGTCATAACATCGATACCGATACGGAAATCTGCACTCAGCTTATCCACACCGGGACCGACAAATTCCATAACCTTATTATTCACATATCCATTACCAAACGTCGCACCGATAATCGCCAGTGCGACATCCTGAGGGCCAACACCCTTCCTCGGCTCGCCGTCCAGATAGATTGCAATGACCTCCGGCATGCGGATATCGTAAGTCTTATTCAACAACTGCTTTACAAGCTCCGGTCCACCCTCGCCCATTGCCATAGTACCCAACGCGCCATAACGAGTGTGGCTATCAGAACCAAGAATCATCTTTCCGCCACCTGCCAGCATTTCTCTGGCAAACTGATGGATAACAGCCTGATGAGGCGGTACATACACGCCGCCATATTTCTTTGCACATGTCAGTCCAAACATATGATCATCTTCATTGATCGTACCGCCAACTGCACACAGCGAATTGTGGCAATTAGTCAGGACATAAGGAATCGGAAATTTTTCCAGTCCGGATGCTCTCGCAGTCTGTATAATACCGACAAATGTAATGTCGTGAGATGTCAGCTTATCAAACTTAATCTGCAGCCGTTCCATATTGCCAGATGTATTGTGCGATTCCAGAATGCGGTAAGCCATCGTCTGCTTTACGGCTTCCTCTCTGGATATCTTCTGTCCGGTCTTCTGCTCCACCTGACGCGCATCTTCTGCAATCTCTGTTCCATTCAGAAGATATACGCCTTTATCGTAAAGTTTTACCATATTCTTCTCCTCCTTCCAGCCCCTCTTAATGGACTGACTTCGTTTGTTTAGTGTAACACAAAAAGCGGTTGCCATACAATAAGCAACCGCCCTTTATTATTGATTATTCAGATATTTTAAATGCTTTTCTACCATAACCGCAATCTTAAATGTCAGTGCGTCCTCAAAGACTCTGACATCCAGACCTGTCTTCCGCTGAATCTTCTCCAGGCGATACACCAGCGTATTCCGGTGTATAAATAACTTACGGGCTGTCTCAGAAATATTAAGATTATTATCGAAAAATGCATATACCGTGACCAGTTCTTCATCATCGAACATCTCCGTTGCATTTACAGCCAGCACTTCTTTCAAAAACATTTCGCACAGAGATCTTGGTAACTGATGAACAAGACGTCCGATGCCAAGTTCATTATATGCCAGCACACCGCGCTCTCCATAAAATACCCGTCCCACTTCCAGTGCCATGTCCGCGTCTTTATATGAACGAGATACCTCTTTCAGTTCCTGCACGATCGTTCCGTAGGATACTCTCACATTCACCATTGCTTCCATACTCAGAGTATCTACGATTACTTTCGCCATCTGCAGGATCTCCGGGTAATCCTCTTTATTTTCCAGTTCTTTTACTAATATAATATGTCCTTCGTCTACCGCTGTAACAAAATCCCTGGTTCCCATACCATAAAGTCCACGCATTGTTTCAAGTACCAGATTGTCATTCTCATCCTTCGGTTCTACGATAAACACGACTCTCCGTCGCTCATTTGCAATGTGCAGCTTTCTTGCACGATTGTAAATGTCCACCACAAGCAGATTGTCTAACAGCAGATTCTGAATAAAGCGATCTTTATCCATCTGTTCCCCACATGCTTTCATCAGCCCGACCACCTGAATAACGCCCATACGCCCTGCCAGCATACGGTCATCGCCAGTCCCGGTCAGTGCCATCACATACTCCAGTGCACGATCTGCATATATGGCAAATAACGCTGTCTCTTCATCCGCTCTCTCCGATATATCTTCCATTTCACTGTCTTCTATAAAGCTTTTTACTTTGTCCTTCAGAGTCTCAGACTCCGATGCGGATGACGCCATACTCTCTCCATCCGCTCCCCACAGTGAAATCTCATATCCCGATACTCTCTTGATATCCTGTATTGTTTTCTGAATCACCTGATTCGTCAGCAAACAATCCCCTCCCATTCTGCATCCTGCAGCTTTCTTCTTTCATCACCCGCATGCGATAATCAAAGCGTGCAATCTCAACTTCTGTTTTCTGATATTTAATATAACTGCACACCGCCACAGTTGCAACTATAATTGGGAGAATTGCCTTTATTTTCATACGCACCTTCTTTCTGATTCCCCTGCCCACACAACATATGTCTATTATACATAATTCGTGTTAATTTGTGAGAAATTGTGTCGTTCCGCCCTGTCGCCTATACTATTTCGGTAAAGTCTGTAATCCATAATATGGTAATGCAGTTTATGAATACAAATGGAGACGATAAATCCTCATCGTCTCCTGTGTCTCTTTATAATTTTTCCAATATTCTAGTTTGTAATCGTCAATTCGGTCTCTTTATCGAATACATGGATCTTCTCCGGATCAAGTGCAAAATCGATCATATCATTCGTTCTTGCCTTGGTATCCGGTTTTACTCTTGCAGTCATATTCGCTCCATCGTAATCGAAGTACAGGAATACTTCCGCTCCCAGCATCTCGTATACACGAATCTTTGCTGTGATCACTGTATCACGGTGTGCTGCCAGGTATTCCGGATCATCATGAATATCTTCCGGACGAATACCAAGAACAACTCTCTTGCCATCATATCCGCCATCGATCAGCTTCTTAGCTTTGTCCTTCGGCAAACGGATATCTGCATCCTGCAAAGACAGGATCACGCCGTCCTCTTCTACGCAGCAAAGCGCATCTACAAAGTTCATCTGTGGAGATCCGATAAATCCTGCTACGAACAGGTTATTCGGCTTATCATACAATACCTGTGGTGTATCTACCTGCTGTACGATACCACCATTCATAACTACGATTCTGGTTCCCAGTGTCATGGCCTCTGTCTGGTCATGTGTTACATAGATAATGGTAGTTCCCAGTCTCTGATGCAGTCTGGAAATCTCTACTCGCATCTGTCCACGAAGCTTGGCATCCAGATTAGACAGTGGCTCATCCATCAGGAATACCTTTGGATTACGTACGATTGCACGTCCCATCGCTACTCGCTGACGCTGACCACCTGACAATGCCTTCGGCTTACGATCCAGCAATGGCTCCAGCTCCAGGATCTTAGCAGCTTCACGAACCATCTTATCAATCTGGTCTTTCGGCACTTTACGGAGCTTCAGTCCAAATGCCATATTGTCATATACAGTCATATGCGGATACAGGGCATAGTTCTGGAATACCATCGCAATATCACGATCCTTAGGATCTACATCATTCATCTTGGTGTCGCCAATGTATAACTCTCCACCTGTAATATCTTCCAGACCTGCGATCATACGAAGTGTTGTAGATTTACCACATCCTGATGGTCCGACAAAGATAATAAACTCTTTATCTTCAATCTCAAGATTAAAATCTTTTACTGCTTCATATCCGTTTGGATATGTTTTATTAATATGTTTTAATGATAAACTTGCCATGTTCGTTCCTCCTGAGTAAACAGTCTTTTTCTACTGTCATTCATTATACCGAATCCATTCTTTGGTTACTATGACCAGATTGAACAATCTTTTTACCGATTCTTAGTCAGATTGTCCAAGTTCAAGTAGCATTCTGTATATATCGCGTTTGCTGACTCCACGATCTTTCGCTACCTGCTTCATTGCCGACTTGTGATCCATGCCCTGAGACTCATAATGTTCCATATGTGCTTCTAACGGCATTTGTTCCCACTGCTCCTGCTCTTCTGCCTTCAGTTCCTCCCGGCTTCTGCCCTCGATCACCAGTACACATTCCCCTTTTGGTGCATTTTCCTGATAATACTCACAGGCTTCCGCGATATGTGTCTGCCATGCAGTCTCATGCTTCTTCGTCAGTTCCCGGCAGATAGTAATCCGACGGTTGCCAAGCGCTTCCAGTAGTTCCTTCAACGTCTTCACCAATCGATGCGGTGCTTCATAGCAGATAACCGTGCGAGTGTCATTTTTCAGCTCTTCCAGTACCTGCTGCCGTTCTTTTTTGTCCGAAGGGAGAAATGCTTCAAATGCAAATCTTCTGGTGGACAATCCTGATAATGTGAGTGCAGTAATACATGCTGCAGCTCCCGGCAACGATGTTACCGGCACTCCGGCCTCATAACACATCTGCACCAGTTCTTCTCCCGGATCAGAAATACCCGGTGTACCCGCATCTGTGATCAGTGCCAGATTCTTTCCCTCCAGAAGCATCTGTACTAACTTATGTCCTTTTTCAATTTTGTTATATTCATGGTAACTGGTCATCGGTGTCTTAATCTCAAAATGGTTCAGCAGCTTGATACTGTTACGGGTATCTTCTGCTGCGATCATATCCACTTCTTTCAATGTCCGAATTACCCGAAATGTCATATCTTCCAGATTGCCGATTGGTGTCGCACACAAATATAATGTTCCCGGATTCATAATTATCCTCCTGTAACTGTGCTTTATTTCTTATCTTTTACTCTGCCGTTCTGCTATCTCTCTTCCCGGCTCTTCTTCATATCGCCGTACATAGCCAGTACTTCTTCTGTATAACTTCCATCCTGTTCATATACAATCAGCGGTGCTTCCACCTGCATCCGTGGTCTGCCATTCTTCATGCCTTCGATCAACACCATACTCGGTTCCTTATCAACTCTGGAATAAACGAGACGCATCCGCTTCGGTTCCAGCTTTGCCCTGCACATCTCACACATGATTTCCGGCAACCGGAATGGACGATGAACCATATAGAATCTGCCCTTGTCTTTCAATAACTTCGCACTCTGTTCTACCACATCCTGCAGTGTGCAGTACACTTCATGTCTGGCAATGTACTTGGCTTCGTTGTCATTTTTCAGACCATGCTCTCCGATCATATACGGAGGATTTACCGTAATAACTTCAAAAGAGGCTGCGCCATACAGGGCTGCCGCCTCTTTGATATCTCCGGTCTTTATCTCGATTTTCTGTTCCAGATCATTATACTGCACACTCCGTCTCGCCATATCCGCGCTGGCTTCCTGAATCTCCAGTCCGCCGTAAAATGCGCCCTGATTCTTGGATTCCAGCAGAATCGGAATCACACCGGTTCCAGTTCCAAGATCCAATGCTTTCTCGCCACGCTTCACACGGGCAAAAGACGACAGCAACACTGCATCAATACCAAAACAGAATCTGGACGGATCCTGGATCAGATAATATCCGCCCGTCTGCAGATCATCCAGACGCTCGCCCGGATGGATCAGCTCATTCTTATCGTATTCTCTACTCATCGTTTAATTTGGATGCTCCGTTCTTCTCTTCCAGACCTCTGAGTTCCTTCATTTCTTCTTTAGAAACACGATTATTCTTTCTGCGGCGCGGTTTGAATCGAAGTTCATCCACTTTATAATCACGAACTTCCTTTTCGTCATTATCCAGTGATACAATAACCTTAACCGTCTGACGCAGTACATTTACCGACTGTACTTCTCCCTTCAGCTTCTCCGGTGTGGTCACATAGTCGCCGATAGATGGTAAATGACTGTTCAACTCTTCGTATGTCTCTTCCTCATTGGTCAGACAGCACATCAATCGTCCACACACACCTGAAATCTTAGTCGGATTCAATGACAGATTCTGCTCCTTTGCCATCTTGATCGATACCGGTGCAAATTCTGTCAGATAAGTATGACAGCACAGCGGTCTTCCGCAAATGCCAATGCCTCCGCGGATCTTTGTCTCATCGCGGACGCCAATCTGCCGCAATTCGATTCTGGTACGGAATACACTTGCCAGATCCTTTACCAGTTCACGGAAGTCGATACGTCCATCCGCGGTAAAATAAAACAGTACTTTGTTATTATCAAATGTATATTCTGCATCGATCAGTTTCATTTCCAATCCGTGCTTGCGGATCTTTTCCTGACAGATCTTAAATGCCTCTTTTTCCTTTTCCCGGTTCTTTGCCTCTCTCCGCACATCATCCTGTGTGGCAATTCGGATAACCGGTTTCAATGGCTGGGATATCTGATCATCCGGCACCTCTTTTATACCGGTCACCACTGAACCAAACTCCACGCCACGCGCAGTCTCTACGATTACTTTATCTCCCGCTTTCAGTTCCAGTCCTCCTGGCGAGAAGAAATAGATTTTTCCTGCCGTGCGGAATCTTACTCCAATTACTTTTATCATTTAGCCGTTCTCCTTTATTGTAAGACACAGAAGCTCCATAACCAGCTCGAAATTAACATTCGCATCCAGTCTGGTCTTCGCCTTTTCAAGACTTTCCAGTATCAGCTCGATACCTTCATATGAACTTCTGGTCGCCTGCTCCTTGATGCTGGATACCTGATCCTTAAATACAATCTCATTCACATCTTTGGTCGCCTTATATAATAACACATCTCGATACCATATCATAATAATATCCAGATAATCATTGATTTCTAATTTATATGCCTGACATCTCTTAATCGCTTTTTCGATCTCGCTGATTTCCATATCATGGATATATTTCAAAAGCTGTACTACTTCATCACGGATCTCCCCGAAATGTTCGGACTGTGCCAGCATGATTGCTTTGCCCATATTGCCCTGTGCAAATGCTGTACAGATATCAGCCTTGTAATCCGGTACTTCCAGCTTCTCCATCAGGTATTTGCGGATCAGCTTATCGCGGATATTGCGCAGCTTCAACATGACACATCTGGAAGTAATGGTCGGAAGAAGCTTCTCTGCATTCTCAGTCAGGAGAAAGATCACCGCATACTCCGGTGGCTCTTCCAATGTCTTCAGCAATGCATTCTGCGCCTGCGTCGTCATCAGATCTGCCTCCGGCACAATATAAATCTTATATGGTCCCTGATACGGCTTGATCTCAATATCGTTATTCAGCTGTGTACGAATGTCATCCACACTGATCGTATTCGGCTTCTCATGCTGCACCCAGATTACATCCGGATGATTGCCACTATCTGTCTGTTTGCAAGAATGACACTTGTTACAAGGCGAACTTCCCTGTTCCTCACAAAGCAGCGTCTCTGCAAAAAGCGTTGCCAGCATCTTCTTACCCGAACCACGTTCTCCGTTTAGAATGTACGCATGAGAAACCTTATTGGCGTTCACTGCGTTCTGAATATATTCGATAATGTTTTTATGTCCTACTACGTCCTTAAAGCTTCCCATTGCACATCACTCCTGTTATCTCATTTAGACATGTCTCCATGTCCGTATTTCTATATCTTTTATCTATCCCGAGACGCTTCAGATTCTCCTCGCAGAAATCTTCTTCATCCGCAAGAAATCTCCGGCACATCTCTTTATACTTTGGAACCGCCTGTCTGCGCTCCCGTTCCAGTGCTCTTGCAAGCCGTTCCCCATCTTCCACTTCTATATAGATCGGAACCAGATGCTCTGCACCATAATATTCCCGGATCTTCTCATAGGTCTCCAGTGTGCCGATCAACAGATAATCACCTTGCTCCAGGTCAATCTGACCGTCATCTACGGTAAAATATTTCCAGATACCATGTACCGTGTTATATGCCCGAAGCTCCACGATCTTACCGTTTGTTTCCAGCTCGGCAAGCTGCTTATCATCCACAAAATGATATTCCACTCCGTCCTGCTCGCCTTCCCGGATCGGTCTGGTCGTATACGGCACTACCCTGTGTATCTGCGGCAGTCGCTCCAGAACCTTCTGATACAGCGTATCCTTTCCTGATGAACTTTTCCCCATCATGCAATATATCTTCCCCATGTCTGATCCTCATTCTCTTGTGTATCTTACTATATCTACGGTCATTTTACCAGTTTTTTTGCACTCGCAGATAATCGTCTTTTTCTAATCCCTCTATGGAAAATCCTACTTTTCGGTAATCTTGCAGCAACCTTACCGCCTCTTCTGTCACCTGTTCACCCGGCACGATCAACGGACTTCCCGGCGGATAAAGATAGGCATATTCCACTGATATTCTGCCCACACTCTCTTCCCATAATACCATCTCGGTCTCTTCCAATGGAATTTCCAGAGCCCTGGCACTGTTCATGACCTGCGGATTCTTAGGGAGTCTTCCCATAGCATCCTCCATAGCTTCCACCACATCATTCAGCGCCATCTGTTTGCCCGCGTTCATCTGCTCATTTTTCAATCCAATCTCGCTGTCTATCTCCAGAAATGCCTTTACTAATCTCTGAAAACCTTCATCCGTATCACTGATCGACGTCATTGCAATCACATAAGTCCCTGCCGCCATCTCCATCTGCAAATGGTATTTCACACGCAAAATGCGATACAGTTCTCTTCCACTAAGGCCAACTCCCTTCGCCGATACGACAATCTTAGACCAGTCATAATGCTCCGTTTCCAAAAGCTTCAGGTACTTCATCTGCTTCAGCTGTACCCGGGCTTCCTGTAATCTCTTCACATACGGCACGAACATCTCGTCTCGTTTTTCTGCCAGCAGATGCACACAGTTATCAATCGACGCCATCAACACATACGAAGGGCTGCTGGACTGCAGCATATCCAGATAACGGAAGATCCGTCTGCGATCTGCAAGTTCACCCTGTACATGCAAAATAGCTGTCTGTGTAAGCGACGGCAGTGTCTTGTGAACGCTGTGAATTACCACATCAGCTCCTTTTGCCAGTGCATTTTTATCAAAATACGGATGAAATCCCAGATGTGCTCCATGTGCCTCATCCACGATCAGTGGAATACCATATGCATGCACCACTGCGGCAATTCCTTCCACATCAGAAATCACGCCATCATATGTCGGAGACACGATTACCACAGCGCGTATGTCCGAATGCTCCATAAGCGCAGTCTTCACTGCGCTTACAGAAATATAAGTATTCAGATGTAAATCCTCATCAAATTCCGGATACAGATAGACCGGATTCAATTCATTCAGATAGACTGCGTGATAGACTGATTTGTGGCATTGTCTGGCAAATAGTATCTTATCGCCCTTCTTCGTGCAGCCAAGTATCGCACTCAGGATTCCTACTGTACTTCCATTCACCAGAAAACGGCTTTCTTCCGCGCCGTACACTCTGGCTGTCAGCTCCTGCGCATCTTTCAGAATTCCACTTGCGTGATGAAGATCGTCAAACCCTTCAATCTCCGTGATATCGATTCCAAATGGAAGATTGTCGCCCCAGGATGCCTGTCTCTTATGCCCCGGCATATGGAATCCGTAATAATCCGATGCCTGGTAAGCACTCAATCTGTCATATAATCTCTCCATATTACCATCCTTATTCTTATGATGAACTTTTTATCTATTTTACCAGTTTACATACCTTATATCAAGATATGCAGTCTAATTTGTCTCGCATTTGACTCTCCACTTTCAAGAAGACCTTCTTCTCATTATCATGCCAGATATTCTTCCAAAATTTCCCGAATCAACACTTCCTTAGATACATTTTTATCCTGCCTTTCAGGTGCCGACTTTGTCACAGGCTCCCTTGCAGGCTCTCTTGCAGAAACTTTCTCTGCTTCTCTTTTAGGGACTTTCTCTGCTTCTCTTTCAGGGATTTTCTCCGCTTCTCTTATGGTTTCCCTTATGGATTCTCTTGGCGGTTCCTTGACCGATATATTTTCAGGCATCAGTTCCGGAACAGGCTCCTGTTTCATTTCCTGCTTCTCCTCTGGCATAATCTCCGGTACTGATTCTTCTTCGTATTTTGGCATACTCTTTTCCCGGCTCTTTTCGTATTTGCGCGCACAGAAATTATCCAGATAATCTACCATATATGTGCGTATTGCCTGCAGACGATAATTCTCATCTACTGACACCCGCAGTGCAAATAAAATAACACCTGCGGCCAGTCCAAATGCGCCATTACGCAGTACCTGATCATTCATTCCATGAAGCACGTATTCTCCAAGTGCTGCCAACACACCGATTGCCGCACAGATCCACGCCGTCCCCTTTTCTAATCTTCGCCAGCTGTGAAGTGACAATCCTGCAATCCGGTATTCATATATGTATTTCTCCACAAACACTTCCACATTCTGCACGCGATCACTTACCATACACGCATGCTCATATTTTGCCCGAATCAGGCGCATCAACGGATGCGTGCTTTTCCCCATATTTGCTGCCGCCCATACCAGTTTCTTAAGCGTCACCCCTGTAATAATTTTACTGATCAGCCCGATCGATGCCACAGCCCCCAGTAGCACAAACTGCAAATGCCTGTCCATTATCATTTCCAACATAATAAATGCCCTCCTTCTTTGTTTCGATTATACTCGAAACGCCGAACGAGGGCGGAAAAACCGTTCTTCATATTTCGCATAGAGTTCTGCGAGTTTTCTCATATTCTGTCAGGCTTGTCCATCTCTGTCAGATCTGGTCACCTCGCATTCAGCCATAACGCTACGCAAGCTTTGTCATTAATTTCTCCACAAGTCGTACACTGTGGGCAATTGCTTTCTTCTCAAAGGTCGGATAGTCCTCAGAGGCACTGCCATCTGCCTTGTCCGAAATAGCACGAATAATGACATACGAAATGTCATTGAGGTATGCGGTATGAGCAATTGCAGCTCCCTCCATCTCCGTACACAGTCCGCCAAAATTACTGCGGATCTTCTCTTTCACTTCATCAGAAGCCACAAACTGATCTCCGCTTACCACTCTTCCGGTAAATGTATGAATATCCGGATTCGCTTCCTCATTCGCCTCTACTGCCAGACGGATCAGCTTCTCATCAGCCGGAAACGCCAGAATATCCATTCTCGGCACTTCTCCCAACGGATAACCAAATGCAGTCGCATCCATATCATGATGAAGTGCATCGGTAGAAATCACCATATCTCCAATATCAATCTTTGCATCCAGCGAACCCGCGATTCCTGTGTTAATCAATGTATCTACATGAAATTCCGATGCCAGAATCTGTGCACACACTGCCGCATTGACCTTACCAATACCGCTGCGCACTACAGTCACCTCTTTACCTTCCAGCTTACCTGCCACAAATTGCATAGAAGCCCGGTCTGTTACCTTCTCCACTTCCATCTTCTCTTTTAATGCTGCTACTTCTTCATCCATAGCTCCGATAATACCGATCATATCTCATCCTCCTTTTCTACCTCCGATAGTATACCATGTTTTTCATGACGACTCTATAATTCTGTGCACATTTTTACTCTGGTATTTTCTATCTGCTTCTGTTATAATGCCGATAGATTTTATCAAAGTAGGAGGATTTAAGATATGCAGTATAAAACACGCGGAACCTGTTCACAGCTGATCAATCTGGAGCTGGACGGTGATGTAATAAAATCAGTAGAATTCATTGGTGGATGTGACGGCAATCTGCAGGGCATCTCAAAACTGGTAACCGGCATGAAGGCTGAAGATGCCATCAAACGTCTGGAAGGAATCCAGTGCGGATTCAAACCAACATCCTGTCCGGACCAGCTCGCAAAAGCACTTCGTCAGGCATTGGCACAGTAAGCATTCATAAATACGTGTAACCTGATTTAAGAAAAAGAGACCGTCTCCCTCGGTCTCTTTTCCTTTTTCGTGCTGTTTACTGTTCACTTTTGTCTCTCCACTTCCAAAAGCCACAGCAGCACTTTTCCATATTCAGTTTTCATTAATACAAGAACAGATGACGCTGCCAGGCTCTCCGGCTGTTCTGTCCACCTATGATTCGGGGCGGCCGCATATATCCCTACGACCTGACATGTTGTGTGTAACCCAGAGAATCTGTCTCCTGTTTGTTCTCTACTATCCTCATAGACTTCCGTTACAGCTTTCCTGCCAGAACTTATGCATCAACGTCAGGAATCTGCGGTTCCTGTGGGGAATGTGACGTCACTATGGCTCCTCCACATATAGGCCATCCGTCGCAGAATCACTCATGTCTCCATCCGCAGAATGAACACATCTTACTCTGTAATACCAATCGCCCTCTACTTCCAGCTTTTTACTGGTACTTACAAGATCTGCGTCCGTATTCTCCTTATGCCAGCTAGTCACATACTCCCATTCTTCGTCTTCCCACTTTGCGCGTTCCACGATAACGGTAATCTGTATGGACTCGCAGGTATGCTGTCCAATGGTAGTTCCACCGGCATAGATCACACCTGCACTCAGCTTTCGGAGTTTCGAATAACCTACCTGAAGGTTAACCCCTCTTGTAATCTTAGTATCTGTGCCTGTAGATTCAGTTTCATTTGTCAAATAGGAGCCATCCAACATAGGCCTGTTGTCAGATGCCTCTGCTGACATACCGGTACTTGTACTCAGCAGTAAACAGATGAGCATTGAAAATGCACAGATTGTAGATATCGCTCGTTTCTGCATAAAATTCTCCGCAGCTACCAACTCTTCTCGTATATATAGACAACTGAACTTACAAAATCTGTCGTTTTTTAGGACGGAAAATGTAAATTTTTTAAAACTTTTTCAAAATCTTCTTTACCCATCGTTCCAATAATTTGATAATGTATTCCTTTATATTCAAACTTTGCAGAATATTCTTTCATATTACTTCCTTCTAATTCATGCTCTGTAACTTCTGCTTTTAATTTATCCTCCTGAAATATGTAACTATCCGTAATGCCATCTTCCAAATCTGTTCCTACAACTTTTTCTGAATAGGCTGCATTGATCGAATATGATATATTCCCTTCTCCATATTTATAAATCAATTGAGCCATTTGCATATCTTTATCTATTTCGCAATATTCATATGCCATACTTTTATGCGTAATATTTATCCTTACAGGATCAAAGCCAAGTTCATCTTTTATCTTCTGATAACACAGAATTTCTTCATTCTCCTCCGTATCCTTAGTTTCTTCTTTCGATACATTCACTCGTGAGGCATCTCTTCCGCCAAATGTTCCTTCCACCATCTCCACGATTCTCTTCGGTCCACCTACTCCCGTTGTTCCTATTCCTATCACAAGCACCAATACTGCTGCCGCAGCTGTGATCCGCTTCCAATGATGTCGTCTTTTTGCTCTGGATTTTTCCTCTTCTTTCTCTTTTCTCCGCTTCTGTAACTCTCTGCCCAGACGTAGTGCCTCCTGGTCTTCTTCTGACAAGCCCTCCATCGCCGAATCTTCCGGATCTGCATCTTCATGGCCTGGGATCATCGCGTAGATTTTCCGATCCATTTCTTCACTCGGCTCCGCTGACATCGCCTCTGGATCCGCTTCCACCATTTTTATAATTTCTTCTGCGTCCTTATCGATTCCTTCCCATATTCTCTTTTCGTAATCGTTCAAATGCTCTTTCATAACTTCCTCTTTTCACTTGACCATCGCACTCCCCTCGTTTACAATTACTTTATTGATATTGATTGGAGGCGCACTATGAAACGTATTATCTTAACCGGCGGCGGCACTGCCGGGCACGTCACGCCGAACATTGCTCTGCTGCCGCGTCTCAAAGAACTGAACTATGATATTCACTATATCGGTTCATATAACGGAATTGAAAAGGAGCTGATTGAACAGCTCGGTATCCCATATCACGGGATCTCTTCCGGTAAGCTGAGACGTTATTTCAGTCTTCGTAACTTCACAGATCCTTTCCGTGTACTCAAGGGTTTCCGTGAAGCACATCGATTAATCAAATTACTAAAACCGGATGTAATCTTTTCCAAAGGCGGCTTCGTATCTGTTCCGGTCGTATTCGCCGGAAAGAAATGCAAGGTTCCAACGATCATTCATGAGTCTGATATGACGCCGGGACTTGCGAATAAGCTGTCTATTCCGTCAGCTACAAAAGTGTGCTGTAACTTCCCGGAAACAGTAGAATTACTTCCGGCAAGCAAAGCGGTACTGACTGGTTCTCCGATTCGACAGGAATTGCTGTCAGGAGACCGCCAGCATGCACTCGACTTTACAGGGCTGACAGACGGTAAGCCTGTAATTCTTATCATCGGTGGAAGCCTCGGCGCTGTAGCGGTAAATGAAGCTGTCCGTCGTATTCTTCCGGTATTATTAAAAGATTTTCAGGTTATTCATCTGTGTGGCAAAGGTAAGCTCGACCCTTCACTGAACGCATTGGATGGTTACGTACAGTATGAATACATCAAAGATGAACTGAAGGATCTCTTTGCACTATCAGATATTGTTATCTCACGTGCCGGAGCTAATGCAATCTGCGAACTGCTTGCACTGCGTAAGCCGAATCTTCTGATTCCACTTTCTGCCAATGCCAGCCGAGGAGACCAGATCCTGAATGCGCGTTCATTTGAACGTCAGGGATTCAGCGTCGTAATGGAAGAGGAAGAGATCACCAATGAGAAGCTTCTGGATACAATTCATGAGCTTTTCCAGAACCGTGATCGCTATATCTCAGCTATGAAGAGCTCTAACCAGCAGGATTCCATCGATACGATCATTGATCTGATCGAGTCTGTTGCACGTGCATAATTTTTTTAAACTGTAAAGATATTTTTATTGTATAAGTACAGAAAAAGGTGTCAGTCTGACACCTTTTTCTGTTAAGTATTAATGTGGTCAAACTCGTCTTTATAATTTTTTCTAATCCAATCCTTGATTCTTGTCAACGTACTCATCACTGCATTCAAAGACATTCCCATACGGTCAGCTATCTCCTGTCTAGGCATCTCATTACAATATGCATATACTGCCAGATTATACCATTTCCGTTTTTTGGTCTTTAGTGCCGCCAATATCCTGCATGCACATTCGATTTCATCTTTCTCACGTAAAGTTCCAAAAAATTGTTCTTCCGGATCTTCTTCGTATCCAAGATAGTCTTCCATCGTTTCTTTCGCCCATAGCAGTCTTTCATAGCTTATATGTTTTACATGATTCACCGCAACGTTCCTGGCTGTCGTCGCCAGCCAACTCCGTACGTTTGTCACACGACCGGTTTCTGAAAAAATGTAATATCTGCCAAAGACCACCTGTGAAATGTCTTCCGCCTCTTCTCTATTGCAGGTATAATGATACGCTATACGGAATACCATTTTATGATATTCCTCATATACAGCATCGAATCCATTCTTTTTTCGGACTCTATTCCCACTATTAATTCCCTTATCTCTCATTGCTTTATAACATTGTCTACGAATATATTCCTATATTCCGCTATTCTGTCTCTTTTACCTTCTTCAGGACTTCATCTCTGACTTCATCCGTGAGTTCACCTGCATTCCACATTGGAAAAGCATTATCGCCTTCGTATCTCGGAATCAGATGCATATGGTAATGGAACACCGTCTGACCCGCAGGTTCCTCATTATTCTGAAGTACATTGAATCCATCACAGTTCAGTGCTTTCTTCATTCTTGTAACCATCTTCTTCGCAAGAATGATAGACTTTCCTGCCGTCTCCTCAGGAATCTCATACAGATTCGCATAATGCTCCTTCGGCAAGATCAAAGCATGTCCCTTTGTTGCCGGACCAAGATCCAGAATTACACGGAACTCTTCATCCTCATACAAGGTAGCAGATGGAATCTCTCCATTTGCAATCTTACAAAAAATACAATTACAGTCTTTCATAACAATTACCTTCTTTCCTTATATTTACGATTCGTCTCTGTCTCCTCTATATTGCAATTCTATGATATCAGTATAACATCATAATTCCTCTTCATCAATATAGATTCCGTCCCAGTCCCCCCATCTCGGCCGCTTATGGCGATTTAAAAATTTCTTTACCGGATTCCAGAGATTATCCGTCTCTTTCATAATTTTACTGCCCATCTCCTGCCTTGTGATCCAGTCATGTTCCTCTGTGTCATATGTGTGTGTACTTTCCTGATACACATCGTCCTCTTTTGTATCCCATATCTCTGTTTGTGCTTTAGTAATTGCTTTGTCAACTTTTATATTTCTATTCTTTTCTTCTAATTCGCTTAGGCTTTCTATGATTCCTGTAAGACTGTAATTTTCTCTCATTGTTTCTTTATGAAGCAAAAACGCAGTCTGGACACTGGCTATATCCTGATAATCAGTCCATTGTACAAAATATTCCATTAACTTATGAAAGCTTTCCCGAATCGTACCATCATACTGTGGCATATAACAAAAATAAAATTCACCGTTCTTTTCAAAAATCATTTCCGGTTCCAGCAGGATTCTATTTGAGTTCAGTAAATAACGTTCCACATCCCAAATTGTTTCCTGCATTTTTGATAGAAACTTTTTCATCTCTTCTTTAGTAATCTTGTCCTGCCGATATTTATTTTTCATTGATACCAGCCCTGTAATTTCATATTCGTATACGGTCATTTCTCCCTCACCACGTATAGCAACAGGCAGCACTCCTTTTATCTGATTCATCTGCAGCATCCGTATCTGATAATCTGCTTCCGTAATGCCCGGAACACAAATGCGCAACAATGTTTTATTCAACTCGCTCTTTACTTCTGTATGTATTTCCATTTGTTCCTTCTTTCTAGTATCTTTTCAATCCTAATTTTCGATAACTTCTTATCTTTTCTTCTGGTTTTGTAATGCTTGAAGACTCCGCGACCGAAAGCTTCATACGACCTTTTGTTGCATCTGCTGTAACCGTAATCTGGTCTTTGTTAGCTTTTGCGTTTACACTTGGATTGCCAAATACAATACATTTTCCCCTGATCCGTTCTTCAAAAATTGTTGACACTACGGTTTCTGTTACTTCATCCTTTTCTCTGACCTTTGTTCCGGCAATTGCTGCCGTTTCGTGTGCGGCAGCCGCTGTAAGAGCCTTATCATGATAATAAAATATTCCCATAATGCTCAGAAAAAATATCATTAATATAAAAGGCGCAATATATGCCATTTCTACTGTAAACATTCCATTCAATTTCATTGTTCTAATTTTTGCAAGTTTGCCTTCATTTTTGTATATTTTATAATTTCTTTTCATC
>OGQN01001286.1_pt1 | contig 20727 bp, 18 predicted proteins | sample 1553231 | NCBI WGS metagenome assembly OGQN01 (sample SAMEA2579950, study PRJEB22360) | human gut metagenome | biome: human gut; feature: human-associated habitat; material: faeces | place: Denmark | collected 2008/2010 | reverse complement strand
TACCAGTGGCCAACATAAGCCAATTCATGCTTTCTCCCGAATAAGGATGCGCCGACAGCCGATACTTACGAACATTTGATGCATAATCGTTAGCCCACCACGTTAATAGAGCTAACAAAAAGAAAACCACAACAAGAGTCAGCCATCCGTATTTCAACCTCCAAGACACGCCCTTGCAGGTAAGGACAGGTCTCAAATCAGAGGGCGTACCCATATCTGGAACAGGATACGGCGGCATGATATCTTTTTCAGAATCAGAAGCTGCGTAAGGATCTTTCTTAACAGGAGCACCACACTTCGGGCAGAATTTCACCTCACTGGAAAGTGCATTGCCGCACTGCATACAAAATTCCATCGTTTTCCCTTTTCTATACCGCCATTTCAACGGCTTATTTGATTCCTTGGATTTGGGTGAAATCGTCCGATTCCCCAGTGGGACTCACGCTCTTGCCCCATATGCTGCCGTCTTTCTTGACCATCATCAGGTAAGGCAGCGGCGCAGCATATATCTTCCGAACGGAATCGGATTCGATCTTCTTGGGAATATTCGCCTGTTCGCCGGAGCCGTTACACGTTCCCCACTGGTAAAGGTCACCGCTATCAGTCAAAGCCCAGCTGTTGCCCCATGCGACAGTAACGTCACGAACCTTGCTGACGCCCTTGACCTGAACCGGATCGTCCGGCGTTGTGCACGTTCCGTCTCCCAACGCCGCACTATTCCCATCCCCGCAGGTTGCGCCATTGCTTCCGTATGCCCATAGTTCACCGTTTGTGCCGATGAAATAGACCACACCGCCAACATCCTCATTGGCATCAACCTGTTTAATCATCTTGATCGAGGGAAGGGCGCTCAACTTCACCGGCTCCGTGACTGTCGTCTCAACGCCAGAAGACGTGCTCGGCGTCCAAACATTTCCTTGTTCATCCAGGAAATATCTTCCTTCATACCCAATGGACATGGACTTAATCTTTGGCAAACCGTAAATGTCAGTAGGCTCAAGCGGCAAATCAGGTTTAGCGGTGCCCTTGCTGTCAATCCAGCGCAATACTGTGCCGTCAGATTTCAGAGCATAATTAACGCCATACCAACCAGCAATATCAATGATGTCTTTTAATCCGTCAATTTGTTTTGGCTCAAGAATCTCTTCACCATAAGATTCGCTACAGCCGGAAGACGAACATTCATCTCCCCATGTCCATGCAGTACCATCTTTCAGCACCGCGTAGCTTCTGCCCAAGCCAGAGTACATGGTTGCGACATTCTTCAGATTATGAACCTTCACGGGCTTACCGGATTTCTCGCTGAAATCATCCTCACCCGGCTTTCCATTCCCCAAAGAGCCCAGACCGAATATCGACGCCGGATTTCCCCATGCCCACAGGCTGCCGTCCTTTGCGAGCGCATAGTTTCCGTTGAACCCGCCGATAAACAGCTTTGAGATGACAGGCAGCCCGGTCATCTTCGAGGCTTTTTCGTTATCGTCAATCGCCCACACCACACCATCACGTAGCACATATCCCTTGGCATAATTCCCACCGACGGCAATCTGCATATCGTCAGCCGCCTTCGAGGAATCATTCGCCTTGGCTTGCGAAACGTTGCAGTCGGCCATCATGCCTTGCTTGATGGTGTAGATGGTTTCCTGGGTCTTGGCCAGTGCATCCTCGCCTGAGATTATGGCATGGTTGTTTCCAAGGCTGCCCAGAGAGAACTGAGAACCTATCGGGGAAAGCAGGTAATCCGTATACTCGAGGTTCGAGTCGTATCCGAGTATCTCGCTATCCGGCAGCGTCACCCTGCCGTTCTCATCCGCGGCCTGTTCGAAGAAAAACCAACCGCCATTGGAATGCACCGGATTTTCCTTATACCAATCTGACGCTTTGCCTGTCTCTGTGTTATAGCTCCACGCCTGAACAGTCCAACCTTCCGGGCTGCTTCGCCAATCATCGAGGACATCCGCACCGGTCTTGTCGTTATCATTGTCGTGAACGGTGATTAGCTCGTCATCCTCGCCATCCCCATCGGAATCAGCCAGAAGCACGACCGAAAGCCCATGCAAGTACCCGGCGTCATATCCGGAATCAGTTGCGACTTCCCCCTCCCCATACTTCTTCTGGAGCGAGGAAATCACATCGTAGTACGCCAAATACATTTTCTGCCGAGAACAGGCAGAGCTTTCCTCGGTTTTGGAATCCTGTTGGCTGTCAGATGGCTTGACATCGAGCTTGTCCCCATGAACGTCACCGCTCGTCTCACTGTCCGACCGCACATCCATCTTCGGCAGACTGTACACGTTGCCCGACGGATCCTTCGCCACGACCATATATTGCTTGCCTGGCTTCATGCCGACCTCATCGGGTGTGAACTGTCCATCCGTCACCGCATGGGAGCTGACCGCGCCGCTATCGTCCATCACGTTCACCTTGTATTGTTCGAGCGGCTTGCCATCCTTGCCGTACAGCACGATCACGGTCTTCTTATGTACTTTCGAAGCCTTGGAGTCCGAGTAGTGAACGGTGTCCTTGTCCGAGACCGATGTCTTCGCAGCACCGTTCTTCATTCCCCACAGGGCAAAACCACCGAGGCCGGCCAAGACTAGCGCCAGTACCACCAGGACTGCGATAATTACCTTGTGCCAAACACGCTTGCTCTTCGACCCACGAGAAGGAACTGAGGAATCGTCCATCTCTTCCAAAGATCCATCCGATACGGACGACAAATCGTCCAGTACAACCGTGTCGCCGTCCGACACGGTTGCTGAACCATCCGATAGGACAGAGGAATCATCCGGCACGGCGTCGTCCTGATCCACTGTGTTCCGCACCGGCGAAGCATCTTCGTCCGGAACAGCAGCATCAGTGATTTTCCTGCCGCACACTATGCAGAACTTCTGCCCCGGATCAATCGGCTCGCCACACTCGCAGCGCATGATTCAGCTCCCTCTGTTCCCGTCTTCTCTCATCAGAAATTCAGACTGATGGCGGCCGTTTAAGCGGCCGCCATCACGATCACCAGTCGTCCGACGAATCGTCCGACGAACTGCTTGATGCTTCTTCCAGTAGACTGTTGAAGGAGGAACTCCACATGTACCAACGGCCGCCGATCTGTACCACCTGCATACCGCTGGACATCGAATCCTGCTTCTTGGTCTCGCCGGCCTTCAAAGTGCCGACGTCTTCCTTGGCCGTAACCACAGCAGCCACTTCCAGCTCATACCCTCGCTTCAGACGGGAATTGAACTTGGCGTCATGGAAAGCGTTGTTGCTGTCTTTGATATCGTCGGAATCGACTTTGTCTCCAACCGAGAAGACGGCCCTGACCTTGATCTTTCCGCTCATCGAATCGGTGAAGTCGCTAAGCACGCTCGACATCTTCTCGATGGCTTCATCCTTGTCGCCGTGGCATTCCTTAATCGCGGCATTCGCGATGTCCTCCGGTAGATACTTCCAGACCGTTCTGGTGTATTTTTCAGCGGCATCGTTGTCCATATCGCTGGCATAGTAACGGTTCACGGCAGCAGTGAGCACGTTCGCCACCTCCTGGGCGGAGGCTGGGTGCACGGCACCGGGAACACCATTGCTTACCGCGCTGCCCACCACAATCGCAACGGCAAAGAGCGCGTAAACGATTGGCTTGATATATGCTCCGGCAGACGCGAGCAGTGAGGAAAGAATTCCTGACAAAGGCGCTGGACTAGGACCGGGCGTAGGAGCAGGAACTGGCGTCGGAGGAACCGGCGAAGGACCCGGCGTAGGAGTCGGAGCTGGTGTCGGCACAGGACCAGGAGTTGGTGAAGGGCCAGGAGCAGACGTGGGAGCACCGATATTGTTGCCGCATTTCCCGCAGAACAGAGCCTGATCGGAGACTTGGTTACCGCAATGTCCACAGATTCTCATTGGTCTCTCCTATCGCACGTTCTTTGACTTCACATGCGCCACATACAGCAACAGCACGATCACGACGGACGGAATAATTTCCTTCACGGCTTTCGGTCCCATAAGCGCAAGAACCGGACCGATATAAGGGATCTGCACCATCGGCTTGATAAGCGCAAGAATCCATAGCACGATCTCAATCAGCAGCAGCACAATGGCCGGTACTAGGAATCGTTCGGGATTCTTCCCCGTCGAAGAAGGCGAAGACAGTTTTACGGCTGAGGATTTAATCAATCCAAGTGCCGGGAAACCACTCAATGCCGCAGGGATCAACGCAAGTACCAGCAGAAGCAGCACTCCTAGCATGCCGACAATGGCATTGCCTCCGGATTCATAGCCGAATATCATAAACGTGGCGCTGTAATTGCTGATCAACGTCATGATGAAATTCAGCGACTGCACGCCCAGCAGCACCGCGGCGACGACACCCAGCACATCTGTAAGGCCGATACGCCGATTACTGATTCGATTGGGTTCTCTCATCTCTGATTCTCCTATCGTTCTCTAATTCATGGGCAAAAGGATGATGTACATCGCCCAAACGTTATTTGGCACCAACCACAGAACCGACTGCAGGAACCGGTTCCAGACGACTGCGGCACCGCTCACACCAGACGTAATCGGCAGGGTACTGAATATTGCACGTCTTGCAGAGCATCCCATCCCCCTGCGTCGGAGCCGGGGTCGAAGCGGCCTGTTGCACCGCCAGCGGAGTTCCGCAGTTTGCGCAGAAGACGGCACGATCCGGGCAATGCGTTCCGCAATGAGCACACACCTTGCCCGATTGAGGCTGCCCACCAGTATTCGATGCCATATCCTGCTGCTGCAGGACATCGATCTGCATCTTGAGCTCGTTCTCACGCTGTTCAATGGATCTGATCGCCGATACCTGGCCGGCATAAGCATTCACAAACTGCTGATTCGCCGCTTCGCGATTCAGCACAGCCTGACCGAGATCGGAAAAGGCCTGAGCCTTCTGCTTAGCCAACGTGGACAACTCGCTTCGGTACCGTATGATCTGCGTTTTTCTGTCCGCGTAGGCGACTCCGCCATTGATGGCTTCGGTGACGCTATCGAAAAAATTGCTTGTCATAGGTTCTCCATTCGTAGTCTCCGTAGACTGCTGCTACTTGAAGAATATGCAATACGCGATTCCGACCCGTTCGAGACAGACACCATCGTGAATAAGTTCATGTGAACGTTACGAAAGTTAGTTTGGACATGCCAGAGCCGTGGCAACAACTACGCATTTTTCGACGTTGCCTGACCTGCGCACAGCAGCAGAATCGTCAGAAACGGCAAGAGAAGAATCTTCTTCATTCCCCGACCGACGCCACTCAATGCAAAATTGACACTAGTAAATGCCGGAGCATAGTTAATGAAATAGTAGCTGAGCAAAGCCAGTACGATCTCGATAATCAGCAGAGCCACAACCATTGCAAGAACACCACGGGCATTCAGATGGGGCCGAACGGAGGGGTTTCGTCTCGATGCCAGCAACCTGATAAGACCATATGCTGAGAATCCTGCCAAAAATGCTGGAATGACCGTAGACACCACAACCGCTATCGTTCCGGGAATGCCATCATAAATCGTCAATACAAATTGATATTTGAGTATCCAGAGAATGAGCGCCAACTGCACGACTAGAAGTATGGCAGCAACGCCATAGAAGAAATTGCTTGCAGAGATGCGCTTCGTGTTCCGCATTTTGTCACCCTTTTCTGAACTAGGCAAAGCCGCCCAAAATACCGCGTACCAGGCCATTCGCTTACGGTTTCAATCCGTTTCGATTGTATGGGACGAATCATTCGGAGATATTCGAAACACACATTGATGAAGGCATGTTCATGCAGACGTTATGAAAGTTGTTTCGAACATGCCGGACCGTCACAAGAGCTTCAGCTCTTCGCTTTAAGTTCGTTGATGGTGTTCTGCATCTGCTTGAGCACATCGTTCCCGAAGACATCGTTTTTAAAACCCAGAGAAGTATCATTCCATGCCAGTACATCACGCTTATATGCGTTCTCCGAATTATCCCCATTCGGGTCGGCTCGCGTTAGACTACTGACCTGCAATAAGTAAACGCTCGAATCCACTTCAGTGTCATCAATGTAGTACTTGAAGGTGTATGAGCCATCGGATTCTTTCAAACGCTGGCTTCTGTATTCCTTCTGATGCATACCGTCTTCCAAGGAGACTATTTCCGTGGGAGGCTCGTTATCGTAGGAAGGGGTATCCCTGCCAAGAATCTGAGGCATTCTTTCCCCTCCCGATGCATATGTCAGCGAAATTAAATCATGGTTGGGCTCTTCGGCAGCAGGTTGCGCCGAATACACCCTGTTGAGGATGCTCCTCGTCTGGTCATACCGCCATATCTCCACTCTCCAACTTGCCGGATCGTATCCCTTTGCTTCCTCTTTCACCCTGTCGGAATAGACGACTACCAATTCATCCGTGCCATCCTGATCGAAATCGATTAATCTGACATCGCAAAGACCTGTCATATATCCGTGACCAGAGTCCATTCCAGAACTGACGACTTTGCCAGCGCCATATCTCTTCTGCAATTCGTTGATCTTATCCAGAAAAGCCGATTTCACGGCCTTCCCGTTCTTCCGGTTCGAATCATTGGAAGCATCGGAAACGGTATCGCATCCGGCCATCATGCCCTGTTTGATGGCAACGACAGTCTTCTGAGACTTAACAAGGGACTCTTCGCCAGATGACAATGTACGCTTCTCGCTGCCGCTGGGCATTGGGTATTGATCGCCTACCGGGAAAATCCGGTAATAATCCATGTACTTGAAATCGTCCTCGGACATCTGCTTCATATTGTCCCAAAATGCAATACTTCCATCGTTGTCTGTCACCAAGTCCAGAAAGACGAAGCCTCCATTGCTGGATTGGGGCTCTCCCCTATACGCATTCGACGCTTTTCCGCTCTTTGCGTCATATTTCCATGTCTGAACCGTCCAATTCTTCGGATTGCCTATCCAGCCCCAACCTGATTCTTTGACGCTCTTATCGATCTCGTTGTCATGGACGGTAATCAGCTCATCGTCCTCGCCATCCCCATCGGCATCGACCAATAGCACAATCGAAAGCCCCTGCAAGTACCCGTCATCGTCCCCGGAAGCAGTCGCGACCCTCCCCTCGCCGTACTTGCTTTGCAAGGAAGAAATCACGTCATAGAATGCCAAGTACATCTTTTGCTTGGCGCAGGTCGACGAACCATCCGCGTGATCCCCGGAGTCGTTATTATCAGATGGTTTGACATCAAGCTTGTCGTCATGAATATCGTTGCTCGTCTCATCATCTGGCCGAACATCCGTTTTCGGCAGGCTGTACACGCTGCCCGATGGTTCCTTCACCACGACCTCATATTGCTTATTTGGCTTCATACCAACCTCAGCAGGTGTGAACTGTCCATCCTTTACCGAATGCGTGGTCACGTCACCATCGGCATCCATCACTTTCAGCTCATACTGCTCGAGAGGTTTTCCATCTTTGCCATACAGCACAATTACGGTCTTTTTGCGCACCATCGAAGCTTTGGAATCCGAGTAACGAACAGTGTCCTTACCTTCCGCTTGCCTTGTTCCGCCATTCATTCCCCACAGGGCGAAACCCGCGAAACCTGCCAGAACCAGTGCCAGTATCACCACGATAGCGATAACCACCTTGCGCCAGCGTTTCCCTTTTGCCTCATGCGGTGGAATCAAAGAATCATCCGGCACAATCGTGTCATCAGTCGACGTGCTTGCGGAATCATCCGGAGCAGCAGAAGAATCGTCCGCCACGGCAACGGTTCCGTCTACCGCGTTCTGCAGCAACGACGTGTTCTCATCCGGCCCAGAAGAAGCAACAGTGGTTTTTCTGCCGCATGCTATGCAGAATTTCTGCCCAGGTTCAATCGGCTCACCGCATTCGCAATGCATATTTCAATCCTTTCCGTGCCATTCATTACGCCCTACGGAGGCAGGCCGCTTCAGACATCGCCCCATCTCGACAGCAGATGCTTGTACGCCTACTTCGTTTCCGAGTATTTTGTATGGAAATCCGTCCCCTTCTGCGCCTTGCTGCCGTCAATGGATGAGACCACGATGTCCTTGCCGCCATATTGGAAGCTTCCCAGCTCCATTGGCTTGGTGCTGATCAGCAGACCATCCTTCGTGACGTAGTAGCGGCTATCATCATCGACAATCTTGTCAATGGCATCATCCAGCTGGCTGCTGTTGTAGATGTCGCTGGGATTGTTCTCCAGATACTTGTTTATGGCCTCGCGCGCGGCGCTTTCCATATCGGTCAACGTTTGCCCCGCGACCTTGGCCATCGATATATCCTCGCCGTTCGCAAGGTTATATGCTGTTCCCGTGACTCAATATCGCCGTGGGCTCCCCATGTCGTCAGATATCGTTCCGTACGGACAACGGCATACTCATCTTTGATATAGGTGACCGATTCCCGATGAGAGATGCACTGCGGGCCGGAACTCGAGTCGGCATCCCATTCCTTTGCATCCTGCAGCTCTCGTTCAAAATTGTCTTTAATCGTCTTGTTCAGCTGCGTGAGAGCCGAGTCTTGTTTCTTTTGAGAACTGGAGAACTGGACATACGTCCATGATTCGTCAAGATCCGTGTCTTTTTCGTTATTGTGGTAGACAAATTCGACTTCGGAAGACTCCGAATCAAAGTCATACGTCACTTTGCGGTCCGTATCATTCGCATCATCCGTTGTGTCGGATTTCCGCTTCTCCGTCGATTCATCCGTCGCTTTATGCGACGAGTCCGATGACTTCTTCGCAGAGTCAGAGCTCTTGCTCCACCCGGTACCCGTCGATGCCAGCATTCCGGAGTCGTATGCGCAATAGAATGCCCCACCGCACGCAAGCGCGATCACGGCTATGACGCCGATGGCTATTTTGATCTTCGTATGTTTCCTCGTAGGACTATCCTGCGACGACTTCATAGAACTGCCGTTAGAACCGCCGTCCTGCTCCCTGAGAGAAGCCCCGCAAGACGTGCAGTACAGAGGCGAGCCATCGATGGGCTCATGGCAGACCTTGCAATACCTATCAGCCACCAGCATCCCCCTGTTACTTCAGCAGTGTTCCGCAATTGCCGCAGAACTTCGCTCGGGCTTTATTAGGCGTGCCGCATTGAGGGCAGAAGACCTTCTCCCCGGCTGCGGTTTCTTGGAGAGAGTCCTGCTGCCGTGAAGGAAGTTCTTCTTGTTGCTGTGAAGGAAGTTCTTCGTCATAGGTGCCGATCTTCGCCGAATCCACAGCCACTTTCTCCAACTCGACTCCGCATATTTCACAGAACCTGAATTCGTCGGAATATATTTTCCTGCAATTAGGGCACTTGGCTGCGAGCACCACCGATGGAGCAATACCTAGAATGAAATCGTCCTCCGCGGAGAATCGCGAACCGCAGCTCGGACAGAATTTCGCCAGCGCCGGGCATACGGCCCCGCAGGAGCAGAGCTTCGTCCAAGGAGAGTTCTTTATCTGATCGCTTTCCTTCCGGTTGTTCTCCTGCTCGATCGCCTTGTCCGCATCTGCGATCCGCGCTTCAAGCACATCCAATTGATCCTCGATGTCGGAAAGCGCTTTGCTCTCAGCCGGATAATCGGCCCAGAATGCGGGGTTGCCCTTTTCGTGTTCGGCAACGGCGGCCCCCAGATCAATGAGCACCTGCCTTCGCCTCTCATCAAGCTTCTCAAGCTCCGACTGGCAATAACGCTTTTCTTCCTCGGCAGCGGACTCCAAATCACCAATCCCATCAGGCGATATCATATTGCTTCTCCTCTTTCCGAAAGCATTACTGCTTGCTCATGGCCTTGCAGAATCCATTCTTATGGAAAAAACCACACATCTCCGGAAGTTCATGCAAACATCAAAAAAGTCATGATAAACGTTGCCCGACATTCGTTTACCCATGGTAGGAGGCTGCGGACATTTTCTTGGAGATAATCACGCAGCCCCTTATCAAGAACCGCACCTCCGATTATCGAATCTGAATTTCTTCAGTCCAACAATCGGGGTGCGGTTCAGATTACATTCCTCTACTCGCGTCGCTGGAAAGCGCTGACTCTACTTTCAACTCTTATGGACAGGTAAGCATCAGGGAACAGAATCACATCACTTTTACGGGGCTGTCTCGATCTGAGCCGTCTCCGACGCCCAATCGTCCATGGAGATTCCATCCCCATGCCCACAGGGTTCCATCCTTCTTCACTGCGAAGGTGGAGGAACCATTAGTAGTGATGACATCAACGTTGTCCATGATCTTTACAGGATTATGCCTGTCAGTATTATCGCCTGTTCCCAATCGCCCAGAATTATTTCCCCATGCCCACAGACTGCTGTCTCCTTTTACCGCGTAAGCAAAATGGTCGCTAGTAGCGGTGATGCTGGCTACGTTATCCATGACCTTTACTGGGCTGCGCCGGTCAGTGGTGTCGCCTGTGCCGAGCTGCCCATGGGTGTTTTCTCCCCATGCCCATAAGCTGCCATCCTTCTTTATTGCGTACGCGGAATAACAATCTTTGACAGTGGTAATGGCGTCGACGTTGTCCATGATCTTTGTAGGGATATGGTGGTCTGCATCATCGCCTGTTCCCAGTCGCCCACGGTAATTCATTCCCCATGCCCACAGGCTACCATCCATCTTCAACGCATATTGCGACGAGCCCGGTGAATCGTTAATGGTGATAGTGGCTACGTTATCCATGATCTTTATGGGATTGTGGTAATCCGCATTATCCCCTGTGCCTAGCTGCCCGTAGTTCTTTCCCCATGCCCACAAGGTCCCATCTTTCTTCACTGCGAAGGTGGAAGAGTTGTCAGTGGTGATGGTGGCTACGTTATCCATGACTTTTACAGGATTATGCCGGCTAGTGGTGTCACCTGTGCCGAGTTGCCCCGAAGCGTTCCTTCCCCATGCCCACAGGGTCCCGTCTCTCTTCACAGCGAAGGCTGAGTAGTCATCGGCGACGATAGTGGACACGCTGTCCATGATCTTTACTGGACTGTTACGGCTGACGGTGTCACCTGTGCCGAGTTGCCCAGCGTCGTTATATCCCCATGCCCATAGGCTGTTATCTTTCTTCACTGCGAAGGTGGAAAACTCGTTGGTGGTAATGGTGGTTACATTGTCTAGGACCTTCACAGGGCTATGTTGCTCTGTGGTATTGCCTACTCCCAACTCACCATAGGCGTTTTGTCCCCATGCCCATAGGCTGCTGTCTGATTTTATGGCATAAGTCGACAAACCGTTAAAGATGACTTTCTTCACGGTTGTCTTCGTCGGAGTCGGATTCGGAACTGGATCGGAACCGTACTGGATGTAAAGGGTCGTATCGGTGTCGGGCACGGTCCATTCCGAACCAAGCTTGACGCTCTTGCCGGAACCGTCCTGAGCCGTGTTCAGATCCTTTATTCCATCCAAACTGCCGGAATCCAATCCGAGCTGACGCTCCAGGTATGTCTGCGTCAAGGTGAGTGTATCGCCGGCTTTACGTCCCAAGGCTTTAGAGACGCCACTACGCGAATCCATGAACGTTACTGTCACATCCTTCGTTTCGGGCGGAGTCACTTTGCCGGGATCCTCAATGGCCGGGCATTGGCCGATCTTCCATGGATCCTTGGTGTTGTCAAACACGGTGAAAGTCTGCTTCTGCTCCTTGAAGTCGTGGCTGAGCAGTTCCTTGTCCGTCACCGGCAATTTCAGGTGCACACCGGCCTGCAACGATGGAATGACCAACAGCTTCAATGTTGCCTCGGCTGCATGATCCGCACCTTCGGCAGTCGTCTTGAACGTGGCATCGGCCTGACCGCGCAGTTTCACGGTCTCGGTTACACCGGCCGAATCATACAGATACAGTGAGGGCTTGACCCACGGGGCGATGCCTGCCGTCATACTGCCATCGAGCTTGACGAACGTGCATGCGTTGTTATTTTCATTCTTATAGTTCAAATCATTCTGATAGATCTGATTCCATCCGTCTGTGTCATACTTGACCCCGAGTTTCAGGTTGTGCGTCCAATGAGGCTTCATTGAAGCTTCGGCCTTCACGTTGAGATTTCCCTCAACGCCCAGCTGCATCTCGGAGGTCAATACCACGGGGACTCCTGCCACGTAGAAGGTGACGGGATTACCCTTGATGGAGGCCAGCTGGTTATTGAATTTCTCGTTGATGGCACCCCATGCCTTGGCATCGAGTTTCGCGTCGGAATCCGCATAAACGTAGGTTCTGAAGTCGTCCACGTATGGCATGAAGAGCTTTTCGCCGAATTTCGGGTAGGCGATGGCCAGTTTCAGATGCACGCCAAAATCGGCTGAGAAATCGAATTTCACCGACGCTCCGGCGGACATCTGCGCGTCATACACAGCCTTGAGCACCGCCTTCTCAGTTTCCGCGCTCTTGCCGCAGGTGGCCTGCTTCTCCATCTTGGTCTTGTCATCGTTCTTGACGTACTGCCAGCCGGCATAACACGAGATATCCACCGAGGCCATCTTGATGTCATTCTCATCCGATGCAACCGCTCTGCCGGTCACGGAATGAGTTCGGAAGGAAGCGGTACGCACGGCAGTTTTCTTCGCCTTGCTCTTTGACTGTCTGGAAGCCTCACTCAACGTGGCGGTCGGCGCATGGTCCGGCGAAATATCGGTATACGACGGGTCCAGCTTTGCGTCGGACTCGTCCACAGTGGATCCGTCGGCAGGGAAGGCCGGCTGGTCCTGGTCGATGTCCGCCTGATACAGGGCATCGGTAAGAGCGGCCTGCTCGGTGTTTACCACCCACCCCTGGGCGGTCCTCTGCACGGATACCACCTTGCGCAGGAAGCCCTTCGGCGCATGTTCGCCTGTGCCGGATGCAAGCACGTCACCCGGCGCGACCTGCGGGGCAGCGGCGAACACCACTTCCGTGTCGGTCACGGACGTCACCGGTCGGCTCTGATCATCCGGATTCAGGACCACGGTTTTGTCACCGACCACCGTTGCATTGTTGTCCGGCAGATGAACGGTCAGCTTGCGACTGGCGTTACCTTCGCTGCCACCGCAAGCCATTCCCACGGCCCGGAACGTGTAGCTCTTTGTCTGAGGAACGGTCGATTCGAAGTGCCAATACGCCCCATCCGTTCCATAGGTGACCTCGGCGGTGCCAAACAGATTATTATCGCCGTAGATCTTCACCTGTTCGATGGCAGCCGACGATTCCACTTTGCCTTCAAGAATCAGTTTGCCTGTCTTTTCAAGATAGACATTCGCGCCTTCTTGAGGCGAATCCCAGCTGATGTCAACCGTCGAATCGCTCTTTGAAGGAGCCCCGATCACATCGCCAAGCAGCAGCATCGACGAGTCGACCTTGGCACCGCGAGCGGTTACAAAGGATGCATCACGCGCCGCATCGATAACGTCAAGTTGTGCCAGCGCACCGGTGGCGGCATCAACCGTTACGCCGCGAGAACGCCCGGCGACAGCCTTGCCATACTCGACGAAGGCACGGGAACCAGACGGTTTTGCAGTGACAAGCGCCAGAGCAAAGGCGCTGTCGTCCAAACGCTTGCCAGCGGCAATCTTGTTGCTTTCATCGTTCTTGGTTTCGGTGTTGACCCATTTCGTTCCATACACCGGCACGTAGCTGCCCTCGACGTTGGCGTCGGATGTATTCTGCACGCTGCCTGTCACCCAGCCGCGCACATCCAATCGCGCTTCGCCCAGATCCTTATCCGCCGAAAGATTCACATTGCCATTGGCATCAGGCACTGCAACAGTGGATACGACACTTCGACCCTGCGGAACATCAAAGGACTGGCCTGCCAACGTTACTTTGCCGGAGGTGTTTGCATCCACCGTCAGCGTTGCATACACGGCACGCACGTCTTCGCTGGGCACACCGCCTTGTCCCACCACTCCGATGGGTAATGGCTCGGAAGCCAGCTCATCCCCGCCAAGCCCTTGTGCGGTATCGGCGCGCGTGACAGGAGTTTTCACCACATTTGTGGCACCAGGTGCAGCGGCATTCGATTGGAACAGAGCCACGGTTTCCACGCGTGCGTCAACTTGCGCATTCGATGAGATATGAATCTTACCCTGTTCCACTCGTGCCAGTACCGTCTGCGAAGCGTCATGTCCGGTCTGAACAGAGAGTGCAGGAGACCCATCAACGAAAATTTCCGAATACTGCTTGGCTCCGAACACCGAAACGCGGATCAAAGCCGAAGTGGCTTTATCCGCCCCAGGCAAGGCGACTTCATCACCGGACTGGGTACCAATGGCACCAATACCAGCTAAAGATTCCACGGCAGGCACTCGACTACGCACGTCATAGCCGAGTGCCTGCGGAACCTGCGTTGCTTCGGTCGCATAGGACCGTTGCGCAGGGATGGCGCTCGCAAGCGTTGCCACAGCAGCTAAAGCCGCGGCAATACGTACCGATGATTGTTTGATTACGTTATGCTTCAACAGTCGCATCTCATGCCTCCCTCTGTGCATGATTGGAGTGCTTACGCCGCATGGCAACGATGCCGGTAACAGCCAAAATTATCGCCAGCACTGCGATGCCCGATATCGCAGCTCCTGTTTTCACTACGTTTAAAGTGTTGCCGTTTGTATTGCTGTTGCTTTGATTGTGATGGACTGTTCCGTTTGGCATATTGGTGTTGGCGTTGTTGCTATTGCTGCCATTGCCCTTGTCGCCACCCTTGTTATCGCCGCTTCCGGCATTATTGCCGGACTGATTCTTGTCGGAATCGCCATTGCCTTTTGGCGGTATTGGGGTGGGCGTTTCGCTTGCCTTTAGCGAAATGACCTGGCTGTGCTCAGACAGAATGACGTTATTGGCATCGACGAATGTCACGTTAAGACGTGCATCTATGTTCTTTTGGGATTGCAATACTAGGTTTTGCGCGCCTGCCTGAGTTTTGATGACAGCGGTCACACCAGAAGGTGACGATTTGAACGTTAGCGTCTTATCGGACATTTTTCCGGTTATTCCGGCCGCGGAGACGTTAGTCGCCTCCACGTCCACCCATGCCTGTGCGGTGTTATCCGGTGCTTCGAACGATTGCGGATCGTCAGCGGCATACACCTGTGTACCGGATGCCAAGCAAATGAAAAAAGCAAAAATGATTGATACTGCCGAAATCAGGGAAGACAGTCTGGCCCTACTGGCTTTCCCCCTTCGTGCTGTCAAAATACTCCATTGAAACGTGCACATCGCCGAGCTCCTTCTTCTCCTCTGATTCTGTAGTTTGCAACTACTTACTCGGATCTCTCGTGTAGACCCGATCGTATCTATTTATCGATTTAGACACGGAAACAGATGGGCATAAGGAGGATAAGGAGGTGTAAAAATGGCAGAAGTTCATGCGAACGTGAATTCAATAAAGGTTTTGCGACATTTTCTCGAAAATGTCACGCACCCTTGCCGTTGAGCGCAACACCTGCTCCACGCTCATACCCAATTCCTAAATTCCAGCCAATGGGGTGATAAGGAGCTGCGGACGTTTTCTTGCGCATTTTCGGATTCCGACTCTGATATAGAAGTGCATAGCCCGCATCCTATGCACGATTTTCATCCGCCAACATCGTCCCCGTTTTTTCAATCACAATTTCCCGCATTCAACAACCGAAAATCATGCTCAAAAAAACAAGCCAAATTACCAATATATAGAAATCTAACGTTATCAATATAATTGAACATCAAATAGAATTACATCTCCAGCCTTGTTATAAATAGTAGGAGATGTAATTCTCGTCTGAACATCTTTTATTTTAACTAAAAATCTAAATCACAAAATCAATTTTTATCCTTATCATATCCTTCCAGCAAATCAGCTTTAACATAACCATATATACCATCATCCGAATAGCATTCAACATATTTCTCGTTCTTGTTCATCCATATATCAAACTCAGTATCATTTGTCACCTTCAAAATGGTGCCGGCCTTGATTTCTCTGTAAAAAGGGACCATAGTTGTACCAGAGTTCTCTTCCTTGCTGAAATTCATTAACATTGATTGATTCGGCTTGCAATCTTTCGCTAAGCGATACTCACCAATTGTTCGAGAGTGTTCTTTCGCCCAAGTTATCTGCTGGTTCATAAATTCCGTATTGGTAAAATTAATATATTGCACTGCAGCAAATATCACCGCAACAATGGCCAGAATTCCGCAAAAGACAGAAACAATGCCAGATATACCGCTAATTATCTTAAGCAGACCATTGATAACGCACAGTACAACTATCAAAACAACAGCCGCAACGATTGTCCTAAGTAACGCCCAACCGAACACGCTCATGGTCCGATATGTGTTGTTAATATCAAACGAAATCGTTCTGCCGTCCGATCCCAATATTTCGCGCGTGAAAGTATGAACGCCGTACCCGTCTGTACCCAATACACTCGTCCCCCAGGCTTGAACCGTGACAATAAGCCCCAAGGCACCGTACACAAGTGCTCTAATCCGTGAAACAATTCCCCTCTTCCCCACATAACCTGCTCCCACTCTGAAGGCCAACATCGCAGTACCAATTTCAAGGGGAAGAAAAAGAAGATTTAATATCGGAATCATTCCCACAAGAAAATTACCGATAACCCATACGCCGCCCACAAAGATCAACAGAAGCGCTATAACGACCACTGCAGCAGGAATAACAACATATACGTCCATTCAGCCACATCCTTCTACGAAGTTGCTCAAGAGATATCAGCAAAACACTGACGTCAAGGCTATTACCGATATTCTTCTCGTACACGTGTCTCATGATGAAAGTTGAAAAAGCATGACAAACATAAAAAATATCGATGATGAATCGGCAAATATGCCAGACAAATCCAAGCAATTCCCTCTAACATGCTTGGCTGTCGAGCCATCGGAACCGTCTGAACGCAGCATCCGCTCCATACGCATAACCAATTCCTAAATCCCAGTCAAATGGGACTCCTGAGAATCGAAATAAGCATTGCCGTACACTAAAGAAAACCTCTACATTAACAACGCGATAGAATCAGCGCTCTTCAACAATGCTAATTCCGAGCCAGTCCAAAGCCTTTTGCCTCACCATATTCCAACGCACAGTGACACATGGCTCAATACAATCCGTAAGGTGGCAACACGCAATCATTGCAAGTGCTGCAACTATCGAATAGGTAACGCCACCACTCCTTATGGATACAATAAACGCAACCAATATCGACATACCCTGCATGGATCTGAGCACGAACGCCACAAACAACGGATGACTCCCAATACAGGCAAAAACATAGAGAACCGCCACAACAGCAATCACCACAAACGTCAGCACGTCACGCCGTACGGGGGAAGAGATTGCCCAAGAAGCTATGCCGACACAATGCATTATGCCGATAAGCATGATGATGTTCAGCACCGTGGCACCAAATCTGATATCACGAGGATATTGCCAAGACCATTTTCCGCCAGCATCATTCGAAAACGCCCAGGCACCCCAAGCTGAATGGCATGAACACAGTAATGCAGCAACTACGATTTCAATGATCGTCTGCTGCAATGGCTCGTTTCCCAATGCAAACACATCAACTCCAGCCAAGCGTAGAAAAGCATCCTGCGTTCTGACAGCAGCAATGTTGCCGGAAAAACATGATGCGGCAAATCCCCACATCATCTGAGCAGCCGACAACACCGTAAGAATCGTCATCGACACGTAAGCAAATGGTCTTACAGCATTTCGCATCTTGTTCATTGCCTCAACCTCATCTGGGATTACTGCTTGCTCATGGCCTTGCAGAATCCATTGTTGTGAAAAAATCCGCCCGTTTTCGGAAGTTCATGCGAACATCAAAAAAGTCATGATAAACGTTGCCCGACATTCGTTTATCTATCGATCTTTCCCACTAATCTTGAGGCTGTGACTGCGGAAATATTCATCTATGAGGACGCTGCTTCGGATGCGCGGGCGCTGAGCGACACCATCGAAACCGTAGCCGAAAATAGGCAGATAACCGTAAATGTCACAATATTCAATCATTCAAGCGATCTGCTTCAAGCCGTGGAGAACCATGAGCCGGACCTGCTGTTCATGGATATCGATGCAGGGCAGAACGAACCCGATGGCATCAGCCTTGCCAAGCAAATCCGAATCTGGAGCACCGATCTTCCCATCGTTTTCGTGACCTGCATGCAGGAATGGGCGCTCCTCGGCTATGAGGTACAGGCTCTGCATTACCTAATCAAACCGGCCACCACACAAGAAGTGGATGTCTGCTTCAACCGCTTGGAAAAACTGACTGGGCGACGCTTGAAGAAACGTCGATTCATCTCAGTCATTTCCGACTACAAGACGCTGCGGATTCCGGTCGACGCCATTCAATACGCCGAAGTCAAAAGTAACACCGTCACCATTCATCTTCCCGGACGCTCCATACCGTCTAACACATCCATGACGTCGCTCGAGCAACAGGTCGGAGATGCGCTGCTCCGATGCCACCGCAGCTACCTGATCAATCCGAAGTTTGTAAAACGCATTGACAGCAATGATTTCGTACTCACCACCGGCGAGCGCATCCCCATCCGCATCAACGGCAGAAAAAACACCATATCCCAATACCATGATTGGATCATGCGGCATATGGACAAGGTGGCGGACTAAGCGCCAAGCGCCAGTCGGCAGCGTGCATATATTTCGTGGCTCGTCCACATGCCCCACACGCTACATAGGCAAACTCACACGAACAGTAAACACATGTCCGTCATGCTTCACCGAACATTCGCCGTGCAGACGTTGCGCCGTCAAACGCACCGATTCGAGTCCCATGCCCATACCATTGTGTTTGGTTGAGAAGAACCTGCCATTCCGCTCGTCGATCAAGCCGTCATAACTGTTCCGCACCTGAATCATGCAGACGCCCGGAACCTTGCCGATCCGCAAATCCGCATATCGTTCGCCTGCGCAACACCCTGCGGCCCGAACCGCGTTCTCCAGCAGGTTGCCGAGAATAACCGTCAAATCGATCGACTTAGCAAAGTGTTCCACTGGGTCCTCGATTCGTGACGTGAACCGGACCCCAGCGCGTTCCGCCTCATACGCGTAATACTGCAACAGTGCATCCAATTCCGGATTACTGGCAAGACGGTACCGCGTACTTGGAGGAACGGTTCGTACCATCTTGGCGATGTAATCACGCAATTCGCCAAGCTCGTTCTTCTCAGCCAGCACCGACAGCACCGCAAGCTCATGACGAAAATCATGCCGTAGCCGCCGTTCGGCATCACTATGCTCCCGGTAGATACGGTAAGCGCGTTCATGCAATTCATATTGGCGATTGACGATACTCAGCTCATTCCGTTGACGTTGGACGAGAATGATTTTGGCAATGATAAGATACGTTCCAAGTTTCGTTATGAACAACAGCATCAGCATCATAAAATTAGCCGGCTTCGCAGTGCTGATGTATTCAGGTTCAGGCGTGCCGAATCGCATCCACAATGCGATGGCGCTGAATCCAGCCGGAACCAACCACAAGTACCGCCAGATATAATCCGCATCCTCAACATCGAACAAATCCAGCAACGTTCTTCCGAAGAATACGAATAGTACGCAGATCAGTGCAATCCCAACCAGCAAGACCGTGAGCAAATATCGCCAATCATATACCCCCCCCCAGGAAACAGATGACGATCGACGGCGTTGCCCATGACAGTAACCGTGCCCGACAGGTTCATGAACAACATCAGAACAAACACAATCTTGCGCCAAGAATCACGAATCAAACCGATCACAGGAAATCCCCATAACACCGGCAACAGTATCGCCATCAACGCCATGTACGCGTTGTCATCGACATGGCGATAGCGCAATGAGCCGGCTACCACCTGAATCACCACAAGCAATGCGCATACAGCAACGGTGGCGCGTACGCCTAAGCGGAGGCGTTTGCGGAACAGCGTCAGCGTGAATGCCATGCCGGGCAGACAATCGAGCAACGCGAATATCCCGACCCCGCATACGCCCACATTCATTTACCTGATCCCCTTACCTCAATCCATGTCGAATCTCTTCCGGCGCTCTCAAACCTCCATCACTTTACATGCACCCTTCGTCTCCTCCGTCCGGCAAATATCCGCAAAACCATCGTGCACACCATCTTTGAAAAACATGACCCGCACGTCAGGCCGACCCGTATAATAAGATGCGCTGTCAAGCCAATGTGTGGCAAACCGGCAATGTTCCACGTCTCGGCGTCGTATGGGAAGTCATACGAACGATAGGACACCACAAGGAACGTCGGGGGCATTGGACGAACGGGGGCTGGGCCCTTCGTATCGTTTTCTGCCCGAACTCCGTCCGCAGCATCAATCCCTAGAAAACGGTAAAGCAACAGGATTCAAGGGAAATCGCAAGGAATGAAGAAGACAGTCCTCCACAAAGCAATCGCACTTCTCGGCGCAATCACCATGCTTGCCGGCGTCGCCGCATGTGGTCACAGCAACAATGCCGACGAATCGGGAAATGGTCTAAAAAAAGTGACGTTCATGCTGTCATGGGCGCCAGACACCAACCACATCGGCGTCTACGTGGCGAAGAACAAGGGGTACTTCAAGCAGGTCGGCCTTGATGTGGACATCGTGGCGGTGGCACAGGCCGGCGCCGAACAGGCGGCGAACAACGGCCAGGCCGATTTCGCGCTGTCGAATCTGACCAACGTGGGCATGTACACCACCAAGGGCGCGAAGATCAAACAGGTTATGCAGGTGCAGCAGAAGCCGAGCGCCATCTGGTGTTCGCTCGCGTCGAAC
>OGQN01001282.1_pt1 | contig 20750 bp, 14 predicted proteins | sample 1553231 | NCBI WGS metagenome assembly OGQN01 (sample SAMEA2579950, study PRJEB22360) | human gut metagenome | biome: human gut; feature: human-associated habitat; material: faeces | place: Denmark | collected 2008/2010 | reverse complement strand
AAAACGTAATACAATCAATTGCTTTATTAAAACGTTGCAAAGGTATGTACTTTTTTGATAGGTTGTTCTCCAAATCCCAACTTTTTTTATGTTTTTTTTGGAGGTTGGCCCCTTTTGACGACTTTTTGTATGTTTAATAACATACTAATCTTCTGCAATACTGTTATATAAGTAGCGCTTGATACTCTTTTTGGGAGTTTTCTCAAATTCGTTAGGGTATAGCTGTATCTGGCTTACTTTTTCGTAACTGGCCACACTGTTATTCAGGTTTTTCAGATTCTCATCCATAATGGTTTTGATATTTTCCGTTTGGTTCAGGCCAAGGGAATCCAGCGCTTCATAATCTGCATAAACCAAAGCGACCAGTTTCTTATTACGCTCGATGATCAGACTTTCCAGAACGAATGGCAGATTGTTGAGACGTGCTTCTATTTCCTCGGGGAAAATATTCTGTCCGCTGGAACTGAGAATCATGGTCTTGCTGCGGCCACGGATATAGAGATTATTATTTTCGTCCAGCTTTCCCAGATCACCGGTACGCAACCAGCCGTCTTCAGTGAAAACTTCCTTCGTTGCTTCAGGATTTTTATAGTACCCCGCCATTACATTTTCGCCTCGCACTTGTATTTCACCAATTTCAGCTTCCGGATTTTCTTTATAAATCCGGGCTTCCATGATGTCTAGTACACGACCGGAAGAAGTTGGGACGAATTCGTTCCAGGGAGCGTAGCTGATTAATGGTGCACATTCTGTCATACCGTAACCGATAGTGAACGGAAACTTGATGCGGTGGAAGAATTCTTCCACTTCCGGATTCATGGCAGCCCCGCCGATAATGATTTCTTTGAAACGTCCGCCCAGGGCATCTACCAGTTTTTTACGGATTTGCCCGTAGATTTGTCCGTCGAGCAAAGGAATGCTGAGCGCCCACCTCATAGTTCTCTTATTGATGGCGGGTTGGATAACATTTTTGTAGATTTTCTCGATAACAAGCGGTACGGTAATGATCAGATTGGGTTTTACCTCCTCGAAAGCTTTCATCAGGATCTTGGGGGAGGGGACTTTTCCCAGAAGTGTGACATGGGTTCCCACAGCGGTGGCCGTGAGGAAGTCGAAGGCACAACCGTAGGCATGGGCTAAAGGTAAGAAAGATAATACTTTATCTCCTTTCTTTAATAGCTCGGTACGTATACCGAAGGTGACATTTCCTGCCAGATTGTTTCCTGTCAGCATAACACCTTTGCTGAAACCGGTGGTGCCCGAAGTATAGTTCAGCAGCATCACCTTATCATTAGAGAGGGTTGTATATTGCACGTCTTCCCGGCGGAAACCTTTCGGATAAGTTTCATGCATTTCATCGTCCAGATGTTTGAGGAAACGGTTGATTGTCTCACCGTCACGCTGGTGGAGGCAGCGGAAATCAGAAAGGGAGAATACGGCACGCAGTCCGGTCAGGCGTTCTTCTTCCAGATGATCCCAAATAGAATCGCTGGTAAAGAGAAAAACAGATTCGGAGTGGGTGACGATATGATGTACATCATTTGGATTAAAATCTTGAAGGATGGGCACAACGATGGCTCCATAAGTGATGGTTGCCATATAAGCAATGCACCAACGGGAATTGTTTTTGCCGATAACAGCTATTTTATCGCCCCGGCGCAGGCTGCAATGTTTGAATAGCAAGTGCAATTTAGCTATCTCTTGTGCTACTTGTCCATAGGAATAACTCTCGTCTTCACCATAATCGGTGTAGCAAGGAAGGTCCCAGTTCTCACGGAAACTCTGCTCGTAGAGTTTGATAAAGTTCTCTTGTATCATTGCACGAAAATTGATGATTTGTGCAAAAGTAGGAAAATTCTAAGAATTATATGTAACTTTGTGGCAGAAATGTGTTTAGAATAGATATGATTGATACCAATATATTTCAAAATAAGACAGCGGTTTACTATACGTTAGGGTGTAAGTTGAACTTTTCGGAAACCTCTACTATCGGTAAGATTTTGCGGGAAGCAGGCGTGCGTACGGCACGTAAGGGAGAGAAAGCAGACATCTGTGTAGTGAACACTTGCTCGGTGACGGAGGTGGCAGATAAGAAATGCCGCCAGGCTATTCATCGTTTGGTGAAGCAACATCCGGGCGCTTTCGTGGTTGTGACCGGATGTTATGCCCAGTTGAAGCCCGAAACCGTTGCAAAGATTGAGGGGGTGGACGTGGTACTGGGTGCCGAACAGAAAAAGGACTTACTTCAATATCTCGGTAATTTACAGAAAAATGAGTCGGGAGAGGCGTATGCTTCAGCGTTGAAAGACATCCATTCATTTGCGCCGTCCTGCTCACGGGGAGATCGTACCCGCTATTTTCTGAAAGTACAGGATGGTTGCGATTATTATTGTTCCTATTGCACCATTCCTTTTGCTCGCGGACGGAGCCGCAACGGGACGATTGCCTCTATGGTAGAACAGGTGCGTCAGGCTGCAGCCGAAGGGGGAAAGGAGATTGTGCTGACCGGCGTTAACATTGGCGATTTCGGCAAGAGTACCGGAGAGACTTTCTTCGACTTGGTGAAGGCATTGGATGAGGTAGAAGGTATTGAACGTTATCGCATCTCTTCCATAGAACCTAATTTGCTGACTGATGAGATCATAGAGTTTGTTTCGCATTCCCGCAGTTTTATGCCTCACTTCCATATTCCATTGCAGTCTGGCAGTGACGACGTTTTAAAACTGATGCGTCGTCGGTATGATACGGCACTCTTCGCTTCTAAAGTGCAGAGAGTGAAAGAAGTGATGCCCGACGCTTTTATTGGCGTGGATGTCATAGTGGGTACGCGGGGTGAAACGGATGAATACTTTGAGCAGGCTTATGAATTTATTAAGAGTCTGGATGTTACCCAACTTCACGTGTTCAGCTATTCCGAACGGCCGGGTACACAGGCTTTGAAGATAGACAATGTGGTAACTCCGGAGGAAAAGCACCGTCGCAGTCAGCGCCTTTTGGAACTTTCGGATGAAAAGACGCATGCATTCTATGCCCGCCATATCGGGCAAACTATGCCGGTATTGCTGGAACGCTCCAAGCCGGGTGCACCGATGCATGGCTTTACGGCTAACTATATCCGGGTAGAGGTTCCCCATAATGATACACTGGACAATCAAGTGGTATCTGTACGCTTGGGCGATTTCAATGAAGACGGGACAGCGTTGCAGGGAACTTTACTATTATAATAAGGTATAAGAAAAGTATGAAATCGAAACTTATCTACTGGCTGACTTACGCAGGTATGTGGCTGCTGGCTTTGCTTCCTTTCCGGGCACTCTATATATTGTCCGACGGACTCTATCTCCTGATGCGCCATGTGGTGCATTACCGTCGCGGAGTGGTCCGTAAAAACCTAAAGAATTCTTTTCCGGAAAAGTCTCAGGCCGAACTTCGTGAAATTGAGCGTGAGTTTTATCACTACATCTGCGATTATATGCTGGAAGAAATCAAGATGATGCGTATGTCATTCGAAGACCTTTCCCGGCGTATGGAGTATGGTAACACAGAAGAATATCTTGCCATGCTCGAAAAACATGGAGGCATTGTTGTGCTCATTCCCCATTATGCCAACTTTGAGTGGTTGACAGCAATGGGAGCTTTCATGAAGCCGGAAGATGTGCCGCTACAGGTGTATAAACCCTTGCGAAATAAGTATGTGGACGAAATGTTTAAGCTTATCCGTGCCCGGCATGGTGGTTATAATGTGCCGAAGCACTCTACTGCCCGCGAAGTGATCCGGTTGCGCCGTGAAGGGAAGCATGTAGTGGTTGGTTTGATTACCGATCAATCGCCCAATCGCAACGAAGCTCACCACTGGACTACTTTCCTGAACCAGGAAACCGTATTTATGGATGGAGGTGAACGTATTGCCAGGATGATGAATTACCCTGTATTTTATTGTGAATTGGAGAGGCAGGGCAGAGGACATTGCAAAGCCTACTTCGATTTGTTAACCGAAACCCCTAAACAGACTGCTGAAGGGGAGATAACCGAACTTTTCGTACGCCGTCTGGAACAAACGATTCGTCGTGCTCCTGCCTATTGGTTCTGGTCTCATAAGCGTTGGAAACTGAAACGTGAAGAACTGGAGAAGCAAAATGGATAAGATAGCAGTTGTAATATTAAACTGGAACGGGTGTGAAATGCTCCGCTCATTTCTTCCCTCCGTGGTACGCTTTTCCGAAGCAGACGGTGCTGTGGTGTATGTTGCTGATAATGGTTCAACGGATGCATCTGTTGAGATGCTTTGCCGGGAGTTTCCTACCGTCCGATTGATACTGCTGGAAGAAAACCAGGGTTTTGCCGATGGTTATAACATGGCTTTGCAGGAAGTGGATGCTGAGTATGTGGTACTTCTCAATTCGGATGTGGAAGTGACGGAGCATTGGCTTCAGCCATTGGCTGATTATATGGAGGCACATCCTGAGGCAGCAGCTTGCCAGCCGAAGATACGGAGTTGGCGGCAGAAGGAGAAGTTTGAGTATGCAGGTGCAGCGGGTGGCTTTCTCGATCGTTACGGCTATCCGTTCTGTCGTGGGCGGATTATGGGCGTGGTAGAGGAGGACAAAGGGCAATACGATACCATTATTCCTGTATTTTGGGCGACGGGTGCAGCCTTGTTTATCCGCCTGAAAGATTATCGTGAGGCCGGAGGGCTGGACGGACGATTTTTTGCCCACATGGAAGAGATTGACTTGTGCTGGAGACTTCGTGCACGTGGCAGGCAGATTGTATGTGTGCCGCAAAGTGTGGTTTATCATGTAGGCGGTGCTACTTTAAAGAAAGAAAATCCCCGAAAGACTTATCTCAACTTTCGTAATAATCTTGTCATGCTTTACAAGAACCTGCCTTCGGAAGATTTGTCTTCGGTGATGCGTATCCGTGCTGTCCTCGACTATGTGGCTGCATTGAACTTTGCTCTTAAACTTCAGTTCCCCAATGCATTGGCTGTGCTTCGTGCACGCCGTGAATATCGTTGGTTACGTCCTTCTTTCACTGCTGCACGCGAAGAAAACCTGAAAAAAACTTCCCTTTCTGTGATACCGGAATGGACAAAAAGCAGTATCTTGGCGCAGTATTATTTACGTGGAAAGAAATTTTTCTCGCAATTATAGTAATTTAGTGTGTACTTAATTGATGTGAAATGAGTGTCGATCATCGGGATTATAAGGAAGCAGTAAGAGTCATTAAAGAAGCAATCTTACGTAGTCAGTATCGGGCAATATCATCTGTAAATAAGGAGCAACTATCTTTATACTACGGGATTGGCCGTTATGTATCACAAAATTCCAGAGAAGGCTTTTGGGGAAAAGGAGCCATTGAACAAATTTCATTATTATTGCAAAAAGAACTACCCGGATTAAGAGGATTTTCCATTACGAATATTAAAAATATGCGTCTTTTTTATGAAGAATGGGTATCTTATTTAAATTGTCAGCCAATGGCTGGCGATTTAAAATTAAATGAAAAACTTCTATTGATGGAAATTCGTCAGCCAGCGGCTGGCGAATTTGATTGGGCTGATTTTGTGAAAATAAGTTTTAGTCATCATATTGAAATAATATCTAAGACTAAAACATTGGATGAACGTCTTTTCTACATAAGGGAATCTGCTATTCACTGTTGGAATAAGTATACTTTACGAGATTATCTTCGTACCAACCTTTACCTTCATCGTGGAACTTTACCCAATAATTTTTCTCATGCTCTTCCTGATTCTAAGCAAGCTTTAAAGGCTGTACTTTCTTTTAAAGATCAGTATTTACTTGATTTTATCAATGTGGAGCAGTTTGATGAACGAGAGGAAGACTGGGATGAGAGGGTTCTGGAGAATGCTATTGTTGCCAATGTTAAGAAGTTTATCATGACATTTGGGCAAGATTTTAGTTTTGTTGGTAATCAGTATCGCGTAGAGGTTGCAGGAGAAGACCTATTTATTGATTTATTATTTTTCAATCGAGAGTTGAATTCATTAGTTGCTGTAGAATTGAAATCTGGTAAATTTCGTTCCTCTTATCTAGGACAATTGAATACATATCTGTCTGCGTTAGATACTTATGTTAGGAAGTCTCATGAAAATCCTTCGATTGGAATTGTACTCTGCCGAGAAATGAATCAGACTTTTGTTGAATTTGCGGTTCGAGACTATGAAAAGCCGATGGGAGTTGCCACTTATCGTACTTCAGAGGAAATGCCGGAAAAACTACGTAAGGCACTGCCGGATATTGAGGAGTTAAAGAAATTATTATAGTATAAGGAGATTGTTTCTCTAAATATAAGAACTGTTTCCTTTTTCTAGTTGTTTATAATTAAAGGTATTGGCTTATGAAAAAATTAGTTAGAAAGATTGGACTGGTGGCGCACGATGCCATGAAGAAAGATCTCATTGAGTGGGTTCTCTGGAACTCCGAATTGCTTATGGGGCACAAGTTCTACTGTACAGGTACTACAGGAACTCTTATCCTTGAGGCTCTTAAGGAAAAGCATCCCGATGTTGAGTGGGACTTTACCATTCTGAAATCCGGTCCTTTGGGCGGTGACCAGCAAATGGGTTCCCGCATTGTGGACGGTGAAATTGATTACCTTTTCTTCTTCACTGATCCGATGACGTTGCAGCCGCATGATACGGATGTAAAAGCATTGACTCGTCTGGCCGGTGTGGAGAATATCGTTTTCTGCTGCAACCGTAGTACGGCAGATCATATTATTTCAAGTCCGTTGTTTGTAGATCCTATGTACGAACGTACAGTTCCGGATTATACTGGATACACCAAGCGCTTTGAAAACAAACCGGTGGTTGCCGAGGCAGTGGAATCTGCGAAAAAGCGGAAGAAAAAGAAATGAAAGAGGCAATAACTCTGATATGAATAAAAAAGGTGTGGAAGACTTCCGGACGGAAGATTTCCACACCTTTTCTTTATATAAGGATTATGTGTTTTGATTTAGAACATATATCCTACAGAAAGCTGATAGCCATAATCTCTTATACTACACTGATACTGTATTCGCTTAATGGCCTCATAGTATTGGAATGATACTGTATAATGCCTGCTGATAACGGCTTTCAGTCCTGCAATTCCTCCATAAGTCCAGTGGCGAAGAGGATTGAGATTAATGCGGTATAATTCATAGGGCAAGTCAGAAATGTAAAAGGCATCGGAATATCCTTTCATCGGATTCCATTTCTCATGTATCTTTTTGCCGTCAGCTGGAGATTTGATGTCCAATGGGCAGTCACCGGCACTAAAGTTATACGAAGCGTACATTCCGACTGAAGGAATCAAACTCAATGTCTTGCTAATTTTGAAATTGTATCCCACCTTTAGCGGGATAACGATATGGTTTAGTTTTATCTTAGCATCCGGGAAACGGGGAAGCATGCCATATTCCATTTCCATCCTGCTTTGGGTTTGCATGAACGAGACTCCCGACATCAACATCCAATGCTTTCTGAATTCATAATCCAAGGTTCCTCCAATTTGGAATCCGGTTCCCATGCCACCTATTTTCTGTACATAATTATCACTGCTTTTAAAGTGTGTCAGGTTCATTCCTGCATCTACGCCGATTCTTATTTGTGCGAAGGCTTGTAGTGATAGGCATAGTATCAATAGTAGAAATAGTGTAATTCTTTTCATTTAGTATAATATCAATTGTTTATAAATATGTCATCTTAGTCACTTTATGCTTTTAGAGCATTGTCATGCTAAGCGGAAGCATTTTCTCTTTCTGAGCACGACAGGAAGACATCCTTTATTGGGGATGTTTAACACGATACCAAAGGCCTGTTCCCATCATACTGCAGTACCTATGTTCCGATATTATTGTAAACCGGGCTTCTAATCTATTGTTGCTGGTGAAACGCCCCTCAAAGGACCTGACAAAAGTTTCTGTTGCTTCGTTAAGGGGAAAAGATGGTTCATGCGGATTTAATATCTGTATCTTCCCATTGTCAAATAAATACTTGGATTTTCCTACCGGGTGCTTCATTCTCTCTTCTGGATAAAGGATGCGGATACTGACACTGTCTTCGCTTTCAAATGTTATAGATGTTTGCGAGCCTTCGAAGGTCTCTCCGATAGGGGGAGTAGTCATGATGAATTCTTTTTCTTCGTCCTCATTATTATTGCAGGCCGTTAGTAATAATGCGGCTATTAATAGAAGGTAGTATGTTAGTTTCATAATTTAGTATTATAATATTAATTACCTATAAGTAGCAACCGGATACTGCATCGTAATCCGGAAGCTACTTATAGGTGGATTGTTTTTTATTTATTATGTTTCTTAATTAGATGAATCAACGGGTAAAAGTGTAGCTGCTACACTACCACTGGAAACGTTATATAGTTTATAAGTTCCATTGATTTCGTCGCGTATGATAGGATCATTGTATTGAAAATATAATGTTCCTAATGGATCTGATTCCACTGTGGTCTGAATCGTTGCCTTATTTGATACACTTTTGGTATGAGAAAAACCATACCCCAGTTTAGTTGATAAGCTGACTTTTCCTATGCTGCCACTTCCTTCAATTGAGAAGTCTGCTTTATTGACAAACTCGCTTACAACAGTTTTCTCTTGAGTGATTGTTTGTCCTTTATCCCACTCTTCTACAAACATGAAGATAGATAGAGACTTATTATATAAATCCCACGGCAATGTGAAAACCAGATTGTTTGCATTTTTATCAACTCTTTCCGGATAAATCCATTTTGATCTTAGATTATTAGCATCCACCGTATAGAAGTTTTTGGATTGTCTGAATGCTGTAGAGTTCTTGTGCTTTAAATGTATTTTTTCTAATGAGAATACATCTCTTGGGTTAATAGTAAATTTAAGACTAATTTCCATTGCTTCTTTACTGTCCTCACCTGATATATATGACTTAAAGTGGAACTCGAAGTTTCCATCTGTCCATATCTTCTGGATAATTTCTTCGTTAGTTAGATACCCTTTGTTTTTCTGTGTGTTTTGTAGTGTTGGGTCTTGTGTGGGATCATTAATGGCACTGTATGCATTGGCAGCAATTCTAAATCTATACAGTTTCTCTCTGATATATCTATTTAATGTTCCGGGCTTATTTTCTTTAGTTATTCCATAATAGATGTAATCTCTCTGATAAGCATTTGGAACATTTTTGAATTCGTTCCATGCATTTTTCACTGACTCCATTATTTCGCTACCATTGACATATGCCTCTAAATCTTCTGTAGGTTGCAAATTAATGTCTTCTTCATAGTGCCGTGTCTGAGGTTTTCTTTTACTACCGTCAAAGGCGTCACTTAAAAATTCGTAAGTGGCCTCTCTCGATCTGGTATTGACACTGGAAACTTTCATACGTTCGTTGTTTTTTACTACGAGACAAGGAAAATCAGGAATGTCTCCCGTTGTCATTTTTCCGATATTCTCACCGTCTTCGTATAACGTATTGTCTTTATCGTCCCGGCATATTACGGATACTTCTTTATCATCCACATTCCATTTTTCTGCATTAAAATCCCAGAATAAAGATAAATCAGGAACCAATATATTCAGCAAAGGAAGAGATTGCTCTATTTGAATGAGTTCATTTTCGTCTTTACAGTAAGACAATAAAATATCTCTGAGACTTTGATTATCACATACTATTTTGTTTTTTACCAACGGATAGAATATGTCGTAATCATTGTCAAATTGTGCCATAGCTTCGGTTTTAAGAAACTTGCGTACCTCAAGGCTGTTGGATACAGCTTTAGACAATGCTTTGGCAAACTTCTTTTGCGCGGTCACTTGGTCTAAAGGAGCCTGAACGATTGTTTTTGATTGAGACTCATCAGGTTGCGATGGGAACTCATTGACTTGGTCTGTGCAAGCGCAAAATGCAGCAATGCAGAATAGACTTACGAAATACTTTTTCATAATCATAAATGTTTTAAATTAGTACTACGGTTAACTTAATAATCTTCTGATGTAATTTCTGCTTCTATATCTAAACGAGGAGAAGTGATTTCTACCAGATAGGGATAAGAATCAGAATTTGGAACACTGACTGTTTTTCCTTCATAAATGGAGGTCTTGAATTCAGAAACAACTACATTTCCGTCCTTATCAGTCACAGTGATATCTGCTTCCTCTAAGGCAGATTGGAAAGTAATAGTTAAATTTTCATCTACTTCATCGGCGGTTAGGTTAAAAAATAAAGGGCTACGGGTGGTTACTTTATAATTTAAATGAATCATTTGGGTATTTACTTTGTGCCGATGTTTTTTGTGTGGCATTGCATTCATGGGTATAATGAATAATACCGATAATAGAATAAATAATACTTTTGTTTTCATTTCTATATTTATTTAATTGTTTACGGTTGCAAAGTTAGGGCAAACAATTATCATGAATGCATTTTCACAGTCATACTATAGAAATGTAATGTGTTGATAAATAGATGGGTAGCAAATGTGCTAGTCACACCTTGCTTTCTTCTCTACTCATTCTCTCTTTCATTTTGTATTTTTTCTGATTGAGAGGGTGCGTATCGGTATAGCCAAAACAAATTGCAATGGCTAATGGGCTAAGTGAAGTTTCCTGTAGGCAAAGGAGCAATTGATCATCTTCCGTTAGCCTGGGATATTCAATGTGGAGGAAAGATATGTAACTTTGATAAATTCCGAATATTGTCTTTTTCAGTTGTTCCTGCTCTGTAGTGGTTAAAGCTTTCATTTGTTTTTTATTCGAAGTGGTTTGTTGGGATAGAGTAATCACTCTTTGGTAAATGTTGCTTTGGGCAAACAACCAATCGAGTAACTGTTGTTTCTCTTTTTTTAAGCGAGTTATGGTTTGCTCCCTTTCTTCTATTTGCTGTTCTTTGTTTTCATGTTCTTGCTTTAAATTGTTCTGTTCCTGCTTTAATAAGGTAATCATTAGCTGATTATTTTCAATGGTAGTTTCTAAAGATGATAACTTATTCTGTGTTTGCTCTAATGATTGTTTGTATTGAAGTTGAATACGTTTTTTTCGGTTTATATAGTTTTGATAAGCAAGTATAATGATAAAGCAAATAGCAACAAAACCTGCAAAAGTACAATATATGATGCGCTTTCCTTTTAATTGTTCCTCTCTTACCCTCATTTTAGTATTGTATTCATAAATCAGTTGCTGTATTTCGGTTGACTGTTCCATGCAATATAGAGAATCTATGATAGCAGCATGTTCTTCCAAATAGGTATTCGCTTTCTTGTAATCTCCGTTTTCTTTTTCAAGATTATATAAACTTTTTAAACATGAAGTTTTACCTTCAATGGGCACGTCCTCTAAGCTTTTATTCAAATAATGAAGGGCTGAGTCTTTACTTCCTCCTGTTTTCAAAATTAAATATCCTAGATTACTATAATAATTTCCATGATTTTCCTTCTGAGGCAGTTCTTTGAGGGCCATTTTTTCGTAATATAAGGCGGAATCAAGTTCGTCAAAACTATCAAATTCCAGACTTAATCTGTGCTTAGACATTGCAATCTGTAGAGAATCTCCCGAAGCGATAGCATGATTTAGCGCTTCGCGCTGGAACATTAAGGTAGAATCTTTTTCCTCTATTAAGCAATAATATGTACTGATATTGTTCAATGCTATTGATTTTTCCAGATCTGTAGTACAACATTCATACATAGTTTGGTATATTTCCATGGATTTATCATAATATCCGGCATCAAAATAGATATTTCCCAATGAACTGAGAAGTAAATTCTTTGTCTTAAGTTCTTTTGGGAAATCTTGTATGATGGTTAATCCCTTTTGGAAACAAGTGGTTGCTTCTTCTGCTTCTTCCATCTCAACAGCCAGTCTGCCTTTATAAAGCAACGCTACCGCTTTTTCTTTTTCATCGTCATCATAATAATCTAATGCTACGTTCAGTAGCGAGTCGCAAGGTAGCAAAGAGAGTTTGCACTTGTCCGTGGCACGTGCAAGTAGCAACGCATAGCGTGCACATTCTTTATCGGAAAGTCCTTCTATTTCTTCCGGTGATAAGTCCAATGACCGGAGTGCACTGTCGGGATATTCTTCCATGAGTGTATCGGCATATGAGAGTAATGTTTCTGTTTCGCTTTTGTGTGAACAAGAAAATAGTAGTAGTAAAACAGTAAATAATGCTGTTGTAATCTTTAAGTTTACCATTTGGTCGGTTATTTTGTTGGCAACAAAGGTATAAATAATTATTTATAAAGCTGATGGTAAGAGGGTGGTTTTTATAGTTCATTCAGAAAAGCTATGATTCGATTCATACTAATTTACCATCGCAGTCCATGAAAGGCCAATAAACTTGCCGGTGCTTTGTTTGTTCCTTCGGCAAGAATGAGTTATTTTTGTCTTATCGCTGCCGAAATAATATGAAAACGGGAACAATTATGGAAGAGAATGTAAAAAGAATACCTTATGGCGTATCCAACTTTGTAGAAGTGGTGGAACAGAATCAATATTATGTGGATAAAACCATGTATCTGCCTTTACTGGAGCAGCAGCCCAATAGTTTATTCTTTATCCGTCCCCGCCGTTTCGGAAAGAGCATTTTCTTAAGTATGTTGCGGGCTTATTATGACATCGCCCAAAAAGAAAAGTTCCGGAAGCGCTTCGAAGGCTTGTGGATAGGCGGTCAGCCTACACCGTTGCAGGGGAAATTCCAGATACTCTATCTCGACTTCTCGCGCGTGGGAGGTATAGGTGCATTAGACCGGAATTTTGATGATTATTGCAGCGGAGCCTTGAATAATTTTGCTCTTATTTATGAGCCTTACTATTATCCGGGGTTCGAAAAGGATATGAAAGAGCAATCCGGTTCTACCAATAAACTGAACTTCCTGGATTGGCAGGCACACAATACCGGTGCTGCCCTTTACCTTATCATTGATGAATATGATAATTTTACCAACGTAGTCCTTAATGAACAAGGCAATGAGGTGTATCATGCCTTGATCCATGCCAGCGGCTTCTACCGAGAAGTATTCAAGAAGTTTAAAGGTATGTTCGAGCGCATCTTTATGACCGGCGTCAGCCCCGTCACCTTGGACGACCTGACCAGCGGATTCAACATCGGATGGAACATCAGTACCGACTTCCAATTCAACATGATGCTGGGATTCAGCGAAAAGGATGTGCGCGAAATGTTGCAATACTACAAGGATGCCGGGCAGCACAATGGCGACGTTGAAACCATGATAGCGGAGATGAAGCCGTGGTATGATAATTACTGTTTCGCCGAAGCAAGCTTAGACCGCGATCCGAAGATGTTCAACTGTGACATGGTGTTTTATTATCTGAGACATTACATTACTTTAGGAAAATCTCCCAAAGAAATGATAGATCCCAACACCCGTACGGATTACAACAAGATGAAGAAACTTATTCAACTGGATCGATTGGATGGTAATCGTAAAGGAGTGCTGCGCAAAATCACCGAGGAAGGACAGATAGTCACCGCCCTGACCACTACTTTTCCTGCTACGGAGATCGCCAACCCGGAGATATTTCCCAGTCTGCTCTTCTATTACGGAATGCTCACCATCACCGCCACACGCGGACAGCGTATGGTACTTAGTATCCCTAATAACAATGTGCGTAAGCAGTATTATGAATTCATGCTGGAAGAGTATCAGGAGAGACGGTATATTGATCTCAACAGTATGCTGGACTTATTCTACGATATGGCTTACGATGGTCATTGGCGTGAATCACTGGAATTCATTGCTCACGCCTACAAGGAGAACTCTTCCGTTCGCAGTGCCATCGAAGGCGAGCGAAATATCCAAGGCTTTTTCACAGCTTATCTGAGTGTGAACGCCTACTACCTGCTTGCTCCCGAACTGGAACTGAACCATGGTTTCTGTGATCTTTTCCTAATGCCCGACCTGTTGCGTTATGAAGTGGCACACGGTTACATCATAGAACTAAAATACCTCTCCTCCAAAGATTCGGAATCGAAAGCCGAAACGCAATGGCAGGAAGCAGTGGGGCAGGTAAGGATGTATGCCGCTGCCCCCAAGGTGAAGCAGTTGATACAGAATACGCAGTTACATTGCATCGTGGTGCAGTTTCGAGGCTGCGAACTGGAACGAATGGAGGAGGTTTCTTTTTAAACTCTTTCGCATTGTACTTCCACCCCTGCCGCATCCAAATCGGCTCCCATGGGCGGATTGCGTTTAGCGAGTTTCAGTTCAATAGCTTTTACGGCGGGGAAAGTGCGAAACAGGCGCTTTACGATACGTCCGCAAACATGCTCCAGCAATTTAGAAGGTATCTCCATCTCAGCTTTCACATTTTCGTATACATCGGCATAGCTGACGGTATGCGTCACATCGTCAGTCTCGGCGGCACGCGCAATATCGACTTTCAATTTCAGGTTAATGACAAATTCATTACCTACTTCCCGCTCTTGCTGACCTACACCGTGGTAGGCAAAGAAACGGACGTTATCAAGGAATATATAACTGTTCATATCAATGGAATATTAGGTTAATGACAAAAATAAGAATAACTGCCCAGTAAACAAAGAAAACAGGTATATTTGTATCTGAAGAAAATCGTACCAGTCTGTAATATATGTTGTACCTTTGCCCTTCAATCATTAATCTTATAAATATAATGGAAAAAGAAACATTTGATTATTCAAAAGTGCCCCATAACTTTGGTCTGTGCGCAGCAGCAGATTGTTCTCATGCCGACACTTGTTTACGCCAGATTGCATACTCTCATGCTCCGGCAAACATTACTTTTCTGCCTACGCTGAATCCGAAAACGATTGAGGCTATGGCGGGGAAATGTGAATATTACCGTTCCAACAAGAAAGTGAACTATGCCAAAGGTTTCGTGTGTACTACGGAAGCTCTGGCAGTCAGTGTATCAGGAACCTTCCGCTACGGGCTGATTGGTCGATGGGGAATCAGAAAATATTATCAGAAGCGGAAAGGAGAAACGCTACTGTCGCCTGCAGAACAACAAGAAGTAATTGCCTTGGCCAAGAAACTGGGCCTGCAAAAAGGGGAGTATTTCGATAGTTATGTAGAGGAATATAACTGGTAACTAAGTTTCTGTGTCCTGTCATCCTGCGAACAGGTAATCACATCTTACGAACAAACAGCCGTGCCCTCGGCAGGTGAATGTATTTCACCTTACGAGGACACGGCTGTTTCCTTTCATTGTTATCTTGTTTACCTCAAATGGTAACTCCATTTACATGCCGGGGTAAAAGCATTTACAATAGGGGGTAAAGAGCGTTACAATAAGCGGTAAAGGTCGTTACATCCAGCGGTAAATGCTTTTACATCATGGCGTAAATGAAATGTAAATGCAATGCGCTGATAATTAAAGCACTAATGTGCTGGCCTGAATATTATCCTTTTCGTCCGGTCTGTTCTATCAGTCCTTTGATCTTCTCGTTCAGGCTATCCGCTTTCATCAGTTGTTCCAGCGTCAGGTGCATACGGTAGCGCCAGTAATGTCTGGGGTTAGCAGGCACGTTGATGCGCTCTTCCTGTACATTGGGGTTGCGCCATTTTCCGTCCATAGCCATCCAGTCCTGCAAGGAGAGGATGCACAGGATGGAGTTGCTGTAAAGATGGTTGCGTACCACTTGTTCGCAAAGTTCCGGAGTGGCAACGGCAGGTGCGGCGCCGTAATGCCCCAGCATGGTGTTGTAGTACCGTTGCGTTTGTTGGAAATCTTCTTCCCACCAGCCGCGCAGCGTAGACATATCATGCGTAGAGATGGTGCAAACCGAGCGGTACGGATACCAGTCCGGATGTCCGAATTCCTGTGAAGGATCTTTCGGCATGCGTTGTATCTCCAGGCTAAGGATGCGCAGGTCGTTCATCACCCAAGCCACACAGTCGGGGATCATGCCGAGGTCTTCACCGCATACCAGCATACGGGTGGATTGCGTCAGTTGCGGCAACTTCTTCATGGCTTGTTCGCGCCAGAACTCGTTGTGGCGATGATAGTAATACTGATCGTACAAACGATTGAACGCCGCCTTTTCCCAATCATTCAGGGCACGGTAGATGTAATCGTGTTGTACGCCGATGCGCGGATGGAATTTGTGCGGGTCTTCACGGTCGGGCACAAACAATACGTCACTGATTAATGCGTATAGTCCGTCGCGTATCCAGATGCTGTCTTCGTCCGTCTTTCCGGCAAAGTAAGCTTCTACTTTGCGTTGGGTGTCGAACTCGGGGCGCATGCGATATATTTCCCATGTTTCCGTAGGCTCTATGAAGGTCTGCTTTACATAATCAGTATGCGGGCCGAACATTTGTCCGAGGAAGTATTCATGGATATAGGGTTTCGTAAAGAAATCTTCGCGGAATGCCATTCCGTAGCCTTCTATTTCTTCGCGCGTCATCGGCAGGGCGGGAACAAACTGACCCAGCAGTCCGTGTACGGCATGCATCGGGATTTCCCAAATGCGGAAGAAGCCCAGGATGTGGTCGATGCGGTAGGCGTCGAAGTATTCCGACATCTTGCGGAAACGCTTCATCCACCAGGAATAACCGTCTTTCTCCATTACGTCCCAGTTGTAAGTAGGGAAGCCCCAGTTCTGACCGTTCACGGAGAAGTCATCGGGTGGTGCGCCCGCTTGTCCGTTCAGGTTGAAGTAGTAGGGTTCTGTCCACGCTTCAACGCTGTTGCGGCTGATACCGATAGGAATGTCACCTTTCAGTACTACACCATTGGCTCGTGCGTGTTCCGTTGCAGCCAGCAGTTGCAGGTGCAGGTGGAACTGGATGAAGAAGTAGATGGCGATATGCGGATAGTCAGCGGATTCCGGCTGGCATAACTTTTCTATTTCTTCTGCTTTGTATTCTGTGAATTTCGGCCATTCGCGGAAGTTGGGTGTCTTGTAGGCATCGCGCAGATAGCTGAACACGGCGTATGGCTGTAACCATTCTTTGTTGTTTTCGAAGAACTTCCGGAAGGCATCGGATGCCAGAACTTGTTCGCCTTCCTGCTTGTATATCAGGCGGAAGAACTCCCATTTTGTCTGGTTTACTGCTTCATAGTCCACGGTAGGCAAAGCATTCAGCTCTTTCTGCCGTTTATTGAATTCTGCCATTGCCTTTTTGTCCTTCAACGTACCCATCTGTTTCAGATCGGCATACATGGGGTGGAACGCATAAATGGATATGCTGTTGTACGGATAAGAATCCGTCCATGTATGTGTCATGGTGGTGTCGTTGATAGGCAATATTTGTACGGCTTTCTGGCGGGTAAGTACAGCCCAGTCTATCATTTGTTTCAGGTCGCCAAAGTCACCTACGCCGAAGCTCTTTTCGGAGCGCAGCGAGAAGATGGGCACGGCTACTCCGGCTCCTTTCCAGTCGGGTAGGGCGAAGTAAACGTAACGGTCACCGATCACCAGTGTTTCGTTAGCACCTATCTGCGGATCGGCCATGTAGCGGTTGGGGTTGTTTTCCCATGCCACGGCACGACGCTCTTTCTTATTATAAAGGATGAATTTATACTCCAGCGGGAAGCTGATTTTCGAGGCGTCTACTTCAACCTGCCATTCCGGGAAGTTGGCGTCGCTCATCAGAACGGCTTTATCCGCGTCCCAATCTCCCAGCACTTTCTGGTTGCCGCAAATGCCCAGACAGTGATCTTTGTCGATGCATGGAGCATACGCCTTGATCAATAATCCTTTCTTGTGGCTCTTTGGAGCGGCACTACGTTCGGGATGTGCAAGCAGGGACTCCGTGAAAGCAGACGTGTAGAAGTATTGCTGTTCTGGCAGATTCTTCCAGCAGTCTTGCAGGCGGTAGACTTTCTTCTTGTCAGCCGATACATAGAGCGTGCGGGGAAGGCTGTTCCACTCCGTACGTGTATCTTTGCCGTCGCGATAAATGTGATAACTGTATTGTACGATGCCGTTTTCAGGCGTTTGAATGTCCGCATCTAAAGTCCAGTGAATGCCATCCACTGTTTGTAGGGGTACGGCTTTACCGGGCTGATTGTTACCCAGTTCAGGAATAGATCCTAAGACTCTGACCTCTTCACCCCAACTTGTGCGGTACTCGATATGAAAAGATAGTATCATATAATATTAGATTTAGTAATAGCTGCATTGACTATGCAAGTATAGACATTATTCCGCATAATCAAGCAGCTACCGCTATCTAAGTTTTTTAAATTCCTATGCAAACGTTTGTGCTTGCATTTCGCAGGTCTGTTTTTATCCGCAACGTGAAGCTCCGCAAGTGGTACAAATGAGGCAACCTTCCTGATATACAAGTGTTTCGTTGCCGCAGTTCGGACATTTCTTGCCTTTGGCTTCTGTGCCGTCCGTTATGTATTTCTTCAATGCGCGTTCCACACCGTTCTTCCAGGTATTGATGCTTTCGCTGTCCAGTTGCAGAGAGCCGACCAGCTTGATAACCTGTTCGATAGGCATACGATAACGCAATACTCCGGAGATCAGTTTGGCGTAGTTCCAGTATTCCTTGTTGAACTTTTCGGACAGCCCTTCAATGGTGACTTTATATCCGCGTTTGTTCTGGAACTGGAAGTCGTAACGCTTGCTTCCGTCCTTGTCCACCTTCTTAATAATGTGTCCGGAAGTAACGTTCTTCGGCAGAATAATGCCTTCATCGTCGTCCTGAAGACCGGTGAAGATTTCGTAAGGATGTCCGTCCAGCAGACCGACGAATGCCACCCACTTTTCTTTATTATTCTGGAAACGTACGATGTCGGCATCCAGAACTGACGGGCGGGTTTCTACTACTGTAGGCGGTTTGCAAGGAGGCATTTCTTCTTTCTTATCGCTCTTGGCAGAAATGAGTACGCCCGAACGTGAACCGTCACGATAAACCGTACAACCTTTACAACCGGATTTCCATGCCTCTACATACAGGCGGTTTACCAGGTCTTCATCCACATCGTTCGGCAGGTTGATGGTCACGCTGATGGAGTGGTCTACCCATTTCTGGATACGTCCCTGCATCTTGACTTTCATCAGCCAGTCTACGTCGTTTGAGGTTGCTTTATAATAAGGTGATTGCTCAACCAATACGTCGATCTCTTCTTGTGTGTAACGTTTAGAAGGATTGTGTCCTTGCGCTTCCATCCATGTAACAAATTTAGGGTGGAAGACAATATATTCTTCAAAAGCATCTCCTGTTTCATCCACGAAATCTACGTGTACGTTAGTATCGTTCGGATTTACTTTACGGCGACGCTTGTATACGGGCAAGAATACAGGCTCAATACCTGAGGTAGTCTGAGTCATCAGACTGGTGGTTCCCGTCGGTGCAATGGTAAGGCAGGCAATATTGCGGCGACCGTATTTCTTCATATCCTCATACAACTGGGGATCTGCTTCGCGCAAACGATTGATGAACGGATTATTCTTTTCACGTTCGGTATCGTAAATTTCGAATGCACCACGTTCTTTTGCCATTTCCACTGATGAACGGTAAGCACTCAGGGCAACCGTCTTATGTACTTTTTCAGAGAATTCAGTTGCTTCTTCCGTACCATAACGCAATCCCAGTGCAGCAAGCATATCACCTTCGGCAGTAATACCTACACCGGTACGTCGTCCTTGTCCGCTCTTCTTATAAATTTTTTCCCACAATATACGTTCCGTATGTCTCACATCTTCGCTTTCGGGGTCAGCATCAATCTTTTCCATGATGCGTTCTATTTTCTCCAATTCCAGATCGATGATATCGTCCATAATGCGTTGAGCCAACGCTACATGTTTCTGGAACAATTCAAAGTCAAAGTATGCATCCGGTTTGAAAGGATTTACCACATAAGAATAAAGATTGATAGCCAGTAAACGGCAGGAATCATACGGGCACAAAGGGATTTCACCGCATGGATTGGTGGAAACTGTGCGATATCCAAGGTCTGCATAGCAATCGGGTACGGATTCTTTTAATATGGTATCCCAGAACAATACACCCGGTTCTGCCGATTTCCATGCATTGTGAACGATCTTCTTCCACAAATTGGTTGCATTGATTTCTTTTTGTACTGTTGGTTCAGCAGCATTGACTGGATATTGTTGAATATATGGAGTACCTGTGATAGCAGCGGTCATAAATGCATCGTCCAGTTTCACAGATACATTGGCACCTGTAACTTTACCTTCCGTCATTTTAGCATCGATGAATGCTTCTGAATCGGGATGTTTGATAGATACACTCAGCATCAGTGCGCCACGTCGTCCGTCCTGAGCGACTTCACGCGTAGAATTGGAGTAACGCTCCATGAATGGCACCAGGCCAGTAGAGGTTAAGGCCGAATTTTTCACCGGAGAACCTTTCGGGCGGATGTGCGACAAATCGTGTCCTACACCACCACGGCGCTTCATGAGTTGTACTTGTTCTTCGTCTATTTTGAAGATGGCACCATAAGAATCCGCCTCTCCATCTACTCCGATTACAAAGCAGTTAGACAAAGAAGCTACTTGGTAATTGTTGCCAATTCCGGTCATCGGACTTCCCTGCGGAACGATGTACTTGAAGTGGTCGAGCAAATCGAATAGTTCCTCTGCACTTAATGGATTAGAGTATTTAGCCTCGATACGGGCTACTTCATTGGCTATTCTCCAATGCATGTCTTTCGGAGATTTTTCGTAAATATTTCCGAAAGAGTCCTTTACTGCGTACTTGTTTACCCAAACACGTGCAGCTAACTCGTCGCCTTGAAAATATCGTAAAGATTCTTCATAGGCTTCCTCGTAAGAATAA
>OGQN01001278.1_pt1 | contig 20805 bp, 19 predicted proteins | sample 1553231 | NCBI WGS metagenome assembly OGQN01 (sample SAMEA2579950, study PRJEB22360) | human gut metagenome | biome: human gut; feature: human-associated habitat; material: faeces | place: Denmark | collected 2008/2010 | reverse complement strand
GTACGACACCTGATCCTCCTTGAGAACTCTTCTCCAGGATCACGGGCGCACCCCCCAGTTACTTGCGGGCGATGGCGGCGCGCGCCTTGGCGGCGATGCCGGCGGCGTCCAGACCGTACTCTGCAAGCAACTCGTCGGGCTCGCCGCTCGTGCCGAACATGTCGCGTACGCCGACGCGCTCGAGTGGCACGGGGTGGTTCTCCCCGATGATGTCGGCAACCGCCGATCCAAGACCGCCCACGGTTGAATGCTCCTCGCAGGTGACGACGCAGCCGGTCTTCTCGATACTCGCAAGCAACGTGGGCTTGTCGAAGGGCTTGACGCTGAACACGTCGATGACCTCGGCCGAGATGCCCTCGGCAGCGAGCTGGTCGGCGGCGATGAGCGCCTGGGCGACCTCGATGCCACCGGCGACCAGCGTGACGTCGTCACCCTCTCGCAGCACGTAGGACTTCCCGAGCTCGAGCACGGTATGCTCGTCGTACACGGTGGGAACCTTGGCACGGCCAAGGCGGATGTAGAAGGGGCCGGGCGTGGTCGCGGCGATGCGCACCGCCTGCTTGGCAGCCCAGTAATCGGCAGGAATGAGCACGTTCATGCCCGGCAACCCGCGCATGAGGCTGACATCCTCGAGCATCTGGTGGCTGCCGCCGTCTGGCCCGACAGTGATGCCCGCATGTGTGGGAGCGACTTTTACGTCGAGGCTCGCGTAGCAAACGGTATTGCGAATCTGGTCGTAGCAGCGCCCCGTGCCGAAAGCTGCGAAGCTGCCGGTGAAGACGGTCTTGCCCGCAAGCGAGAGGCCGGCCGCGACGCCGATCATGTTCTGCTCGGCGATGCCGACGTTGACGAGACGGGAGGAATCGTAGTCCTGGAGCTTCTTGGTGGTGGTAGACCCGGACAGGTCGGCCTCGACGGCCATGATGTCATGGCCCTCCTTGACGAGCTCGACGAGCGTCTCGCCATAGCCCTCACGGGTCGCGATGGACTGCGCCATAGCTACTCCCCTCCCTCGAGCTCGGCAAGCGCCTCTTTGGCCTGCTCCTCGTTGGGAGCCTTGCCGTGCCATCCTGCCTGGTTTTCCATGAACGAAACGCCCTTGCCCTTGACGGTGTGGGCGACGATGCACACGGGCGAACCGTCAAGGAGCGTCGCCGTCTTGAGTGCGGTGACGACGGCGCCAATGTCATGACCATCCACCTCGATCGTCTGCCAGCCGAAGGACTTGAACTTCGAGCTGATGTTATCGAGACCGGCTACGTCACGAACGTCGCCGTCAATCTGCAGGTTGTTGTTGTCGACGATGGCAACGAGATTGTCGAGATGGTAGTGGGCGGCGAACATGGCCGCTTCCCAGACCTGCCCCTCCTCGATTTCGCCGTCGCCGAGCAGCGTGAAGACGCGGCGCTTGGGGCCGCCGTCGCGTTGCTGGTCAATGCGCACGCCGAGCGCGACGCCCGCGGCAATCGAGAGCCCCTGGCCAAGCGATCCGGTCGAGACCTCGACACCGGGAAGCTTCTTGGAATCGGGGTGACCCTGCAAGCGGCTGTGCAGCTTGCGCAACGTGAGCAGTTCGTCTTCGGGAACATAGCCGAGCTCGGCGAGCGCGGCGTAGAGCACGGGCGCCGCATGGCCCTTCGAGAGAATGAAGTAATCGCGTTCGGGATGCTGCGGATCGGCTTCGGAATAGTTCATCACGCCGCCAAAATAGAGCGAGGCGACGATGTCCGCGGCGGAAAGCGATCCGCCAGGATGACCGCTACCGGCCTCTTTAAGCATCTTGATGATGTTTTTGCGCATGTTGTTCGCACGCGCCTCGATCTTGTCTACGGATTCCTCAATCACGCGAAGACCTCGATTTCTCGCAGCCGACTTTTGGGGCACAGCCCATGATACCCGCTGCGCTTGCAATCGCGACGAGAAATCGGGGATTACCGGCGATATGTTTTAGCCCGCCTCACTGACGCGCCACTGGTGATAGCCCACGACGAACTCGTCGATATCGCCATCGAACACGGCATCGACGTTGCCCGTCTCGACGCCGCTGCGCAGGTCCTTCACCATCTGGTAGGGATAGAGCACGTAGTTGCGAATCTGGTTACCGAAGGAAATCTCGTGCTTGGGGCCGCGCAGCTCGTCGAGCTCGTTGGCGCGCTTCTCCTGTTCGAGCTCGTAGAGCTTGGAGCGCAGGATGCCCATGGCGGTCGCCTTGTTCTGGAGCTGCGAGCGCTCGTTTTGGCAGGTGACGACGATACCCGTGGGTAGGTGCGTGATGCGCACGGCGGAGTCGGTGGTGTTGACGCCCTGGCCACCGTGGCCCGAGGAGTGGTAGACGTCAATGCGCAGGTCACCCTCGTCGATTTCGACCTCGATGTCATCGGGCAGCACGGGCAGGACCTCGACACCGCCGAAGGTGGTCTGACGGCGTTTCTTGGCATCGGTGGGACTAATGCGCACGAGACGGTGCACGCCCTGCTCGCTCTTGAGCATGCCGTAGGCGTTATGGCCGCTCACCGTGAAGGTCGCGCGGTCAAGACCGATGGCCTCGCCGGCAGGCGCATCGTTGACGGTGACCTTCCAGTTCTTGCGTTCTGCATAGCGCGTGTACATGCGGAAGAGCATCTCGGTCCAATCCTGCGCCTCGAGCCCGCCTTGGCCGGGGTTGATCGTCACGATACAATCGCCCGAATCAAGCTCGTCATCGAACCACGAGGAGAGCTCGAGCGCGTCGGCATCCGCCGTGAGCTTGCGTATCGAATCGATGACCTCTCCCTCGAGCTCGTCGTCGCCCTCCATCGCAAGCTCATTGGCCGTCTCGGCATCCTCGAGAAGCGAGACGGCGTTGTCATACTCGGCGATTTCGTCACGCAGGGCCGAGGCCTTGCTCATGATGCCCTGCGCGTGCTCCTGGTCATCCCAAAACCCCGCCTGTGCCGATTGCGCCTCGAGCTCGGCGAGCTGGCCACGCTTGTCGTCGATATGCAGATACGAGCCCATCTTCTCGATGCGCTCGCGCAGAGCCGCAAGCTCCTGTGCGTGATTGTCCGCCATGTCCCGCTATCCTATCGAGCTGCGCCGTGGCACTTCTTGTACTTCTTGCCGCTGCCGCACGGACAAGGGTCGTTACGTCCGACGTTGGCGTACGGATCTTCCTTGTCCTTCACGACCGTGCGGGGCACGGGCCGTGCGTTGCCCATGCTCCCGGATGCCGTCGTCTGCGTTGCGGGCGCCACGTTGCCGGCGACCTTGCTCGTCGCATCGGGAATGTTCTCGTCGGGCGCCGAATACGAAACGCTGTTGAGCGTCTCCTGGTCCTCGAGCTGCTCGGGTTGCTCGAGGTTGACGGTGACCTGCAGGCGCAGGACCGTGCGGATGAAGTCCTCGTAGATGGCCGCAACAAGGGCGCTGAACGCCGAGTACGCCTCCTCCTTGTATTCGACGAGCGGATCGCGCTGGCCGACGGCGCGCAGGCCGATGCCGGCACGCAGGTAATCCATTTCGGAAAGGTGTGACATCCAACGCGTGTCTATGACGCGCAGCATGACTTGGTTCTGCACCTGGTCAAAGACATCTTCCGGAATCTGGTCCTTCTTGTGCTCGTAAATGTCGAGCACCTTTTCGGAGACCACGTCGACCATGCGACTGGTCTCCTCGCGATGATCGAGCTCGTCTAGATCGAACTCGATGCCCGTGAGCTCCTTGAACCAGGCGTTGAGCCCCTCGATGTCCCAGTCCTCGTAGACGTCATGACCCGGGCAGTACTCGAGCACGGCATCCTCGACCGCGCCCACGATGAGCTCGGGCACGCGCTCGGCGTAGCTCTTGCCGTCGAGGATGTCGTTACGTTCGGCGTAGATGGTCTTGCGCTGCTTGTCCATGACGTCGTCGTATTCGAGGACGTGCTTGCGGGAGGAGAAGTGCATGGCCTCGACCTGGCGCTGGGCGCTCTCGATGCCCTTGGTGACCATCTTGGCCTGGATGGGCATGTCATCGTCAATCTCTGTGCGCTGCATGAGACCGCTGATGCGGTCCATGCGATCGCCACCAAAGAGCCTCATGAGGTCGTCCTCGAGCGAGAGGTAGAACTGCGAGGATCCCGGGTCGCCCTGACGGCCGGAACGGCCGCGGAGCTGGTTGTCGATGCGTCGTGACTCGTGACGCTCGGTACCGATGACGGCAAGACCACCAGCATCGCGCACGATGCGCGCTTCCTCGGCGCAGATCTCCCTCGCCTCGGCGAGCGCGGCCTCCCACTGCTCGTCGGTGATGTCGTCTTCCTCGACACCGCGCTGCGCAAGAATGTCGCGCGCGAGGTACTCGGGGTTGCCACCGAGCAGGATGTCGGTACCACGGCCGGCCATGTTGGTGGCGATGGTGACGGCCCCGGCGCGACCGGCCTGCGCGACGATGTTTGCCTCCTGCTCGTGGAACTTCGCGTTGAGCACCGAATGCTTGATGCCACGCTTGGAGAGCAGCGAGGAAAGCCGTTCCGAGCTTTCGATGGAGATGGTGCCGACCAGGCAGGGTTGCTGGCGCGCATGGCGCTCGGCGACATCGTCGGCCACGGCGTTGAACTTGGCGTCGACCGTACGATAGACGAGGTCGGGCAGCTCCTCGCGAATGACCGGCCGGTTGGACGGGATCACCTCGACGGGAAGCTTGTAGATGTCGCGGAACTCGGCGTCCTCGGTCTTGGCCGTACCGGTCATGCCCGAGAGCTTGTCATATAGGCGGAAGTAGTTCTGTAGCGTGATGGTAGCCATCGTCTGGTTTTCCGCGCGCACGAGCACGCCTTCCTTGGCCTCGATGGCCTGGTGCAGGCCCTCCGAATAACGGCGACCCTCCATGATGCGACCCGTGAACTCGTCGACGATCTTGACCTCGCCGTTTTGGACGATGTAATCCTTGTCGCGATGGAACAGGAACTGGGCCTTGAGCGCCTGCTGCAGGTGATTGGAGAGCTGTCCGGAGATGTCCGAATAGATGTCCTCTATGCCGAGCAGCGACTCGACATGCTGCAGGCCGCTGTCGGTCGTGGCGATGGTGCGCTTGGCCTCGTCCATCTCGAAGTCGACGTCCTTGGAGAGATGCTTGACCGCATTGGCGAACTTGCGGTAGGTGTCCGTCGACTGCGAGCCGGCACCCGAGATGATGAGCGGGGTGCGCGCCTCGTCGATGAGGATGGAGTCGACCTCGTCGACAATGGCGAACGCGTGACCACGCTGCACGCGCGAATCGGGATTGACGACCATGTTGTCACGCAGATAGTCGAAGCCGAACTCGGCATTGGTACCATAGGTCACGTCCGCATCGTAGGCGGCCTTGCGCGCGGCGGTCTTGGTGCCGTTCTGGATGAGGCCGACGCTCATGCCAAGGAACTCGTAGACCTGTCCCATCCATTCGCTATCGCGCTTGGCCAGGTAATCGTTGACGGTGACGATGTGCACGCCCTCGCCGGGGATGGCGTTGAGATAGCCCGCGAGCGTCGAGACGAGCGTCTTGCCCTCGCCGGTCTTCATCTCGGCGATCTGCCCCTCGTTGAGGACCATGCCGCCGATGAGCTGCACGTCGAAGTGACGCAGGCCCAACGTGCGCACCGACGCCTCGCGCACGACGGCAAATGCCTCCGGGAGCAATTCCTCGAGTGACTCGCCGTCTGCGTAGCGCTCGCGAAACTCGATGGTCTTCTCGCGAAGCTCCTCATCGCTGAGTTGAGATATCTCGTCTTCGAGGTAATTGACTTCGCCGACCCTGTTGCGAAACGCCTTGATTTCCTTGCCTTCGCCGGCGGAGAGAATCTTAGAAAATAGGTTTGCCATGATTCTGCCTTTATTTTCCTGAAACGATATTGGTGTTCACATTACTTTAGCACAGGGCAATGGCGCCCCTTCCTGACGAGTGGGGAACATCTGCATGCCCACAGAAGGCACACACCACACGTGCGTCGCCCCTTCGTATCAGACCGTCTTCTGCGCAAGCGCCGTCTCCAGGCGCAGGAGCTCCGGATCGGTGGTGACGAGCGCGTTGTAGAGCTCGCGCGTCTCGATGGAGGGATCGAGGCCGAGCGAGCTTTGCAGGTAGTCACGACACGAGAGGTAGGTCTTGATTGCCGGGCACCGCTGTCCCGATGCTATCTGCGCTTTCATGAGCGCGCGGTACACGTCCTCGCGCGTCTGGTCCTCCTCCATGGCCTTGCGCGCGAACCACAGGGCGACGCGCATGTCATGCGCCTGCAAGGCGCACTCCGTCGCGGCGACCATGGCATCGACGTAGAGGGCGCGGTAGCGGTCACGCTGCGCGTTGACGGCGCGCACGTTCTTCTCGCTCGGCATGAGGCTCCCGCGGTAGAGGACCTCGATCTTGGCATAGGTGTCGAGCAGGTGCCCCGCATCGTGATCGGAGGCAAGCAAATGCCGCGTAAGCTGCTCGAACTCGGCGACATCGGAGCGCACGAAGCGCGGGTCGATGCGACAGTACTCGCCATTGCGCTCCAAATAGGGCGCCTCTCCGACAATCGAGATGCAATTGCCCCAGACGGTGTAGAAGTTATCGAGCGCATGGGCGCGCGGCAAACCGGGCCACATCTGCTTGAACAGGTCATCGCGCGGAACGTCCCGACCCTGGTTGAGCACGAGCAGGGCGAAGAGCGCGCGGGCCTTCTTGCGCCATTTGCCCTCGCTGAGGAATCGGTCGCCGATGGTCACCTCGAAACCACCAAAAAGACGCACGTACATTTCGTCGACGTTGGAACCGTCGGTAACCTTCGATACCGGCGCGGCACCATGTGCGGAAGCGTCGCGCAGATTCCAGGGTATCGCGATGGTCTCGTAACCACAGCAGGTCGCAAGCGCCTCCAGCATATGGGCGGCTCCATCGAGGACCCTGGCATCGCGACGGTCGATGACGGGTCCGACAAGCCCGAAGTAACCCGCCTGCCACATGTCCCGCACGAGCACGGCATCGGAAAAGCTGGTGACACCGCCCCTGCGCATCCTGAGCACGGCATCGCAACCCAGGTCCCGGACCAGATGGTGCAAGTCGGTGCTGTCGACATGGGCCAGCACGTGCAACGCAACCCTGAACGCCCTGGAATCCCCGAATCTCTCGGCGTGCTCCGTGAACAGCGCGGTGAGCTGCCGCGCGCGTTGCTTTCCCGGTGCCCGTCGCGTTTTCTCGTACCGGACGTCATCTTGCGAGCAATCCAGTCGGAACGCGCGAGCCACCTCGACGTTCGTACAGGAATCCAGCACGCAGGCGATGAAATCGATCGGGTCGATTGGCGCGGTTTCCGACGCGAGCTCGTTTCGCTCGGTGGAGATGATGGCGTTATCGTCGAATTGCGCGAGGGCAATGCGAGCCGCGATGCACGCGATGTCCGGCCGTTGCGCCGATTGTCGCATGACGAGGACATGCCGGGCGATATGGCATGCCTCGCGGCCATCTCCCGAAAGCCCGGCAACCCAGGCGTGCATCGCCTGCAGCACCCCGCTGCCCGCATAGATCGCCTCGGGGCAGCGGCCGAGCAGCGTGGACACGAGATGCGTCTCGCCTGCATCGAGAAAGTCCCATCCGCGCTCGACGAGCCAGCTCGCGCAGCGCTCGTCGTTGCAGAAGGCATCGATGACGGCAGACCCGCGGCGCAAATCACCGCGTCTGAACAGTGCGCCGAGCACGCGTTCGGACAACGCGTGGTTGCCCTCCAGCACGACCGGCTCGAGCTTGTTCTCGACGATGGCCCGCTTGAGGTCATCCAGTTCGAACCGCGCGACCTTGAACTCCCCCGAGACCGTGTCGATGCCGAAGACCGGATAGTCGCGCACGATGAGGGCGATGTCCTCGCTCCTGAGCATGATGCCGGCCGCCTCGAGATCGCGCATGCCACCCGTTTCGAACAGAAACATGGCGAACATGCCGCATATGAGGTCAAGCGGCAGCTTCTCCGCGAACAGGCCCTTGAGGCAGTCCCGCTGCGCCTCCGTGTTGACGCCCCAGATAACCGACGGCACGCGTCCGAAGAGTCGCTTGCCCGCGTCGTTCCAGCGTTTCCTGGCAAATGCACGGCTTCCCCCGTCCTGTTCGGTCACCTGGCAGGGCGCGCATTCCTGCTCGGAGACAAGCAGATCGGCGGCGTGTATGGATACACGGTCGGTCTGCAGGGCGCTCAGGGAATCACACGAGGGCGTCGTGGTCACGATAACCTCGATGCCGGCAAACAGCACCTCGTCGATGCATTCCGAGAGGGTGCGGGCGCGTTCTTCATGCAACCAGGGCAGTCCGTCGAGGACGACTAGGGCCGATGCCGCCGCAACGCGCCTCAGAGATGCGTTGTCGCCCTTGTCGAGAATCAGCAAGAAGTCGGGGCTCGTGGCATCGATCCAGGTGACGTCGTCGGCAGAGAAGAGACGTCTGGCATACTCATGCGCGAGTTCCGTCTTGCCAAACCCGGCTGGACCGGTGATCAGACGCAGGACGTTACGATCCTGCAACATGGTCGACACGAGCTCGTCGCGCTTGACGTGCCCGGCCGGAAGCGTTCGTGTGCATGGCTCCGCCTCCGGATCGGCTTCCATATCCTCGTCGGCATCGAAAGATGCATCGAGGTCCAGCTTCAGTTCGTCGTTCATGGCCGTGCACTCTCCCTCAAGACAACGTTTCGCAGATGAGGAAGACGACTTGGGACAATGGGGTATCGGGCATACACATGACCGCAAGCGTGCAGATGAGCAAGAATATGCCGCAGGCGCACAAAAGGCAGGACATGACGAGTAGCATGCGCGGCCGACGCGCCGCCTGCTCGCCTTTCTCCTCAGAAGGGCCGCCCTGCGAAAGCCGGGCGAGCCGTGCCATCACAGCCGAGGCGCTCTCGTGCGAAGGTGCAGGTGGAACGACTATGCTCATCTTCCCTCCTCGCTAAAGCTCTTGCGAGAAGGCAGGGTACCCGCCCCGATTCTCATCGGAGGGAAGAATCATTTCGCCAAGTTATGGATTTTTGCAAACCATGGTTTCCTTTGGACCAGGAGACACCCGCGACAGCCCCTCCTTCAGGCAGACACAGCGCTCAGTTCGATGTGCATGTTCACGAGTCGTATATTCCTGACATCGATGAGCACATCGCGGCTGACCTTCCTGAAGTCGCCCTTGCCATCTGCGGCCTGGTAGGACGTCTCGTCATGGTCGGCGATCCCGAGCTCGGCACGCTCCCTGGCGAGTTTCGCCTCGCGCCAGCACCCGGCCTCGGCAAGATGAAGCACGTCAAAGCGCGTGTTATCTCGCCTGATGAGCCTATCGAGGGCAATGCTCACGTCGATGCCGGTCTTCCCGTAGATGATGTTGTAGATGCCGCAATACATGACGAGGAAGGCGAGAAACACGTCGCCTGCGTCACGATGCGTGCATACGATGATGAGCTTGAGGCGTTCGGGATTGCTCTCCTCCCTGAAGAAGCTCTCGAGCCCCATGGCCATGTCGTCCGAATCGACGAAGAAGGCCTCGTCGATGATTGCGAGGCTACCGCCTGCCGCGATCGTGTTGTGGAGCACGGTATCGAGCGTGCCCCCGTGGTGCGGATCGAAGCGCAGGTCGATGTCATCCCCAAGCACCGACGTGAAGTATCCGCTTCTCTCGTGCGTCGTCAAAACGACCGCGTCGCTCGTGCCACATGCAGTATTCATTTGCCCAGTCCCCTCCCTGTAAGGGCGCTTCTCCTCTGCCTGCGCGCTGACCTCCTTGTCCTCTATAATTTTCGCGGCATGAGCCGCGTTCCATACCAAAGAACAGGGTGACTAGATGACCGGTAGACCACAGCGCGAGGAGCCCAAGGAGACGATTCGGCTTACCATCGGGAAGGACGTCTATGCCTCGATGCTTCCGCTGCTCAAGAACGATACGGTGACCTTTGCGAGCATGAGCCAGCTCGTCGAGACCATTATCTTCCTCTCGGAGCATATATACATCGCAGAACCCGATGACAGTTTTGTCATCGGTCTTGCCGGCATCCGGGCAGACAGGATCATCGAGCAAATCGGAGATCCCGCGCTCACGACGACGCGTCACGTGCACGTCTCGCTCGACGTGCAGGCAATTGGATTCCTTGACTTGCTCGTGCGCAAATACCACATGCTCTTCAAGAACCGCAGCGACGTCGTCGAGCTACTGCTCCTCAACATCGCCGGGGAATGCGGCACGCCAAGCGGCATCCGCTACTATGCCAGCAGGCTCGCGGAGGTGCTCGACTTGCATCCCGTGCAGGTGCGAAAACACTGAGGCATCCCGCGGCGAATGAGACAAAAGTGCTCCGGCGGCATTTGTCTCGTTGCGGCAGGCTACTTCTCCCGTTCGAGACGATTCTTGTGGGCGGCAACGATTTGCTCGGAACGCATGCGCAGGGTTCCCGACGCGTTCTCGGAATCGAACTTCATGCGCTGGGCGAGCGCGGAGCTCGTGGCAAGCGAGATGTTTCCCTCGGCAAAGGCGACGAGCTGCGTGAGCATGTCGGTGAATTCGGGATTGCCGTGGTAGCACTGGATCGCTTCGTCGATCTGCGTCCAGACCTCCTCGGAGTTGTCGGTCGATGCGCTGCCATAGCCGCAGAAGAAGTGGAAGGCCGCCTCGCGCACGAATCCGTTGGGCTCGTCGGAGAGGGGATCCTCCGCAGCGACGAGCACGTCCTCATCGTAACGCTGGCCCGCCTTGCCCATCTGGTCGAGGGCATGCAGCACCTCCCAGCGCGTCTGCGCCTCCGGCTTGGTCAGGCCGCTCGCTATGTCATCCGCAAAGGGCAACAGCACACTGGCATCCTTGTCGGCGATGAGCGCGACGGTCGATGCGGCTTTCTGACGCCGGATCCTGCTCGACCCGGCAATCTCCTGCGCGAGTGCATCGACGATGTCCTCGTCCGTGAGCGCCTGCTCGGCCAAAGCCTCTCGCTCCTCCGCCGTGCCAATCTTCAGTTCCTTTGCCATACGAGCACGCCCCTTTGCTTCTCGTCGTCTTATCTTCGTCTAATCGTTGTAGAACGCCTGCACCTGGTCGATCTCCTGAACGACCTCTTCCTGCACCGTTTGCTCGCGCTCGTCCATGGGGACATACGAACGGGAACTGTTCACCGCCTTGTATGCGGGGCGAATGATGCGCTTGCCCTCGACGATCTCCTCAAAGCGATGCGCCGCCCAGCCGGCCATGCGCGCCGTGGCAAACAGAGGCGTGTAAAGCTCCTCGGGAATGCCGAGCATCATGTAAACGAGACCGGAATACATGTCGATGTTGGCGCAAATCGCCTTGCGCGAACCCCGAAGCTCCCGGAATAGCTCGGGGGTGAGACGCTCGATGGTTTCGATGAGCTCGAACTCCCGTTCATGTTCTGTACCCCTGGCAAGCTCGCGCGCGTACTTCTTGCAGATAACCGCACGCGGGTCGCTGAGCGTGTAGACGGCATGTCCCATGCCATAGACAAGGCCGCTGCCGTCGAAGGCCTCCTTCTTGAGGACGCGGCGCAGATAATCGGCGACCTGGCCCTCGTCGTCCGTATCCTGCACCTGCTCCATGAGGTCGCGACGCTGATCGACCACCTTGATGTTTGCCCCGCCATGACGCGGGCCCTTGAGCGAGCAGATACCGCCCGCATAGGCCGAATACGCATCGGTGCCACTCGAGGTGAGGACGCGTGTGGTGAAAGTCGAGTTGTTGCCACCGCCATGCTCTGCATGCAGCATGAGCATGATGTCGAGCATGCGCGCCTCCTCGGCCGTGTACTGCATGTCGTGGCGCAACATGTAGAGGAAGGTCTCGGCGGTCGACAGCCCCGGCTTGGGCGGGTTGATGTACATGGGGCTTCCCGCGACGGTGCGCTGCCGGCTCGCAAGGTAGGACAAGGCGGCGATGCGGGGAAGGCGGCTCAGGAGCTGGACGGCGACCTCGACCTCGTGACGCTCGTTGATGGCGTCGATTTCGTCCGCACCATCGGCGGCATAGAGCATGAGCACGCTGCGAGCCATCATGTTCATGACGTTTTCGGACGGATAGTTCATGATGAGGTTGTTGACGAAACCGTTGGGCAGATCGCGATAGCCGTCGATGGCGGCATTGAAGCGGTCGAGCTCAGCCCGCTTGGGCAAGTCACCCGCGATGAGCAGGTAGGCAAGTTCCTCGTAACCGGGGCGATCTTCTGCTGCGGCCGCGTCGACGAGATCCTCGATATCATAGCCACGCAGGGTCAGGCGGCCCTCGTCGGGCACGCGCACGCCCTCGTCCGTGAGGTAGCCGTGCACGTTTGATATCGAGGTGATGCCGGCGACGACTCCCGTGCCATCTGCATTGCGCAAGCCGCGCTTGACGTTGAAGTGGCTGTAGTAGCTTTGGTCATAACCGCTATACGCGCCGAAGTGCTGAAAGACCTCGGATTCCCTTGAATCTGACACGTGTTGCTCTTTCGCCTAGCATGCGCATGTGTGCTGCGCAGGGATTTGCAATGTAAGCGGCTATTATACTCCAGCATGATGCAGTGCCCGGTAACGGGAACGTGACAGGTGGGCGAATCCGACAGGCGATTGCGGGCTTGCCCTCGCACCCGACCTGCGCCTCGTGCGATGCCGCTGCGGGACTCGCGCGCATAAATCGCGCGCTCAGACAGTCCTCGCAAGATCGCATCGCGCTCGTCGCATGTCTGCTCGAGATGCCCGCAATCGCCTGTTGTATTCGCCTGGTTTAAATTTGAAGGGCTCTTATTTCACAGCTCGCGGCGCGACTCGATGGCGCGGCCGAGGGTGACCTCATCGGCGTACTCGAGCTCCCCTCCCACGGGAAGGCCGCTCGCCAGACGCGTCACGCGAATGCCGAGCGGCTTGATGATGCGGGCCAGGTAACTGGCCGTCGTCTCGCCCTCGACGTCAGGATTCGTGGCGACCAAAACCTCTTCGACGGGCTCGCTGCCCAGACGCGCCATGAGGTCAGAGATGTGCAGGTCCTCGGGCATCGACCCCTCCATGGGATTGATGACGCCACCGAGAACATGGTAGAGGCCCTGGTAGATGCCGGTCCGCTCGATTGCCTCGACATCACGCGGCTCGGCGACGACGCAAATCGTCTCGCTCTCGCGGCTCGGATCGGCGCAGATGGCGCAGAGCTCCCCTTCGGCGAAATTATGGCAGCGCGGACAGAGGTGAATTGCCTTCTTGACGTCGACGATTGCCTCGGCGATGCCAAGTGCGACTTCATCGTCGCTGGTCAGGAGCCAGTTGAGAATACGTTGCGCGGATTTGGGCCCGATGCCCGGCATGCGCTCGATCTCCTCGAGCGCATGTTGGATTGACGCTTCCTTCTTCATGAACGTCTAGAAGAGCCCCGGTATGTTCATGCCGCCCGTCACGGAGGCCATACGCTCGTCGACCATCGCCTGGGCATTGGCGATGCCCTCATTGACGGCGGCGACGATCATGTCCTGGAGCATCTCGACGTCCTCGGGGTCAAGCGCCTCGGGATCGATTTCGATGCTCTTGACGCGCAGGTCGCCGTAGACGGTCGCGGTAACCATGCCGCCGCCGGCCGTCGCCTCGACGGTTTCGCGCGCAGCCTCCTCCTGCACGGCCTGAATCTTGGCCTGCATCTTCTGGGCCTGCTTGAGCATTGCCTGCGGGTTCATTCCTTTGGCCATCGTGGCTCCTTATTCCTCGTCATTTATCTCGTGTACTTTAACACCTGCTCCGAAGGCGGAGAGGGCATCGGCGAAATCGGCGGGCATCTCGTCGGCGGGAACGGCGGAACGCTCGGTCACCAGACTCTCGAAATAGCTGTCGTCAACCCGCGCGTCGTCCGCGAAGCTCACGGGAGGCTCGCTCGTCAACGGAGCCGCCTGGGCGGACAAGCCGGAAAACGATCCGATGCGGCAATCGAAGGACACGGGGTTGCCAAGGGTCTCGGCAAAGGCCTTGTTGATGAGCGCCTTGGCGTCAGGTCCGTTCACGACGCGCATCTGGAACTCCGAACCCGTGGGAAAGAGCAGGTGGTATTGCCCGTCCTCCTCGGCAAGCGATACGCCCGAGAGCAGCGCGCCGGTTGCCGCGTCCTCGCGTCTGACTACGGCGAGCACGGCGGCCAGGAGACGCTCGGTGGACATTTCAGGCTGGCCTGCAGAGGCGACGGCGGACCCGGCAGCAGGCGCTGGCTCGGGCTCGGGGATGGGCATCGGCTCAGCCGCGGGGGCTGCGTCCTCCCACGGCGGTGTGTCGTCAATGGGCGTCGAAGCGGGAGGCTCCTCCGCAGCGCGACTAACGACAGTCACTGATTCGACCACGTTTGCCACGGTAGAGGTGGGGGCCGTCTCGAAAGCGGGTTGCGACGCTGCCGCCATCGACGGCCTGAGCTCGAGCGCCTCGAGACGCTCGGCAAGGGCCTCGAGCGTGAGCTCGCTATCGGGCCTGGTGAGGCGCGTCATCGCAACCTCGACGCTCAAACGAGCATCCGACGAGTTGCGCAGCTCCGCGACGAGCGACCCGCATATGTCAAGCGCACGGGCAAGGCGGTCGACGCCGCCGAACTCGGCTGCCTGCTGTCGGTAGCGCTCGAGTTGTGCAGCCGTGCAGGCAACGATGCCGTTATCGCCTCCCGTGATTGCGGTCACGTAGAGGTTACGCAGATGCGAGGCAAGATCGCGCGAGAACTGCGAGAGGTCGACACCGCGGCCCACGAGGTCGTTAATCCAGACGAAGCACGACGACGTATCGCGTCGCGCGATGTATCCCGCTATCTCGAAGAGTGCCGCGATGTCGATCTGGCCGAACATGCGCGTGGCCTCGTCGAGCGTGATCTTGCCCTCGGTGTAGACGCCAACCTGCTCGAGTGCCGTCGTGGCATCACGCATGCCGCCGGCGGACTTGGCGGCGATGAACTCGAGTGCCTCGGGCTCGTATTCGAAGCCCTCGCCCTTGCTGATACGCTCGAGATAACCCACGATCTCCTCGATGGAGAAGCGACGGAAGTCGAAACGCTGGCAACGGGACTGAATGGTCTCGGGAACCTTGTGCGGGTCGGTCGTGCACAGCACGAAGACGACATGCTCGGGCGGCTCCTCGAGCGTCTTGAGCAGCGCATTGAACGCCGCCGTCGACAGCATGTGCACCTCGTCGATGATGTAGACCTTGAAGCGGCCGCGCGTCGGGGCAAAACCAACGCGCCCGATGATCTCCTCGCGCACGTTGTCGACACCCGTGCGACTCGCGGCATCGAGCTCGAAGACATCAGGGTGTGTTCCCTGGGCGATCTCGAGACACTGCGGACAGGTGCCATCAGGTTGGCCGTTTTGAGCCGACTCGCACAGGAGCGCCTTGGCAAGCAAGCGTGCTGATGTGGTCTTACCCGTTCCGCGCGGCCCGCAGAACAGGTACGCATGGGCAACCGCGCCCTCCGAGATAGCGTTGACGAGCGTCTTCTCGACATGCTCCTGACCAACGACGTCGGCGAACACCTCGGGACGGTACTTACGGTACAGCGAAAGAGCCATGAACCCTGCCTTCGTTCAACGATAAGCTTGCGGGGATTCTAACCCCACGGCGTTCCAGTTTAGCATCCCGTCATGGCTTTCCGACGAGCGATCCGGACTCGGATGCAAAGCGTCATCGACATGCTACGCAAGCTCGCGCACGCTCGATTCCCGAACCGGTGCTCTGGTAAGACGTCTGCTTGGGGTCGTTGTTTCATTAGGAACGGGAATGAGAAGTTTTGCGGGCTGTGGCAAGCTGCGGCGGCCACAGGTTGCAAAACGTAGCAGGAGTGGGAAGTTTTGTGGGTTGTGGCGGCTTGCGGCTGCCAGGAGTCGCAAAACGTAGCAGACTAGGGAAGTTCTGCGGGCCGTGGCAGGTTGCGGCGGCCACAGATCGCAGAACGTAGCACGTACGGTATGCAGCGCATGCCATGACGGTCGCCGACGATTGTCCATAGCCTGTATATAGTGACGTTTGGGCACGCCCTCGCGCTTCGCGCTACTCGGCGTCTGCCTCTTCTTACTGGTGCTTTTTCTTCCCCGCGCTCATCTTGGCCTTGATGAGGCCGGCCACGGTGGGAATGAACGAAATGACCACGATGCCGATGATGACAAGCTCGAAGTGGTCCTGCACAAAGGGCACACCGCCGAAGAAGTAGCCCAACAGCGTGAATAGGCACACCCAGGTGACACCGCCAAGTACGTTGAACAACGTGAAGCGCCCGAAGTGCATCTCGCCCATGCCCGCCAGAAACGGCGCAAAGGTGCGGATGATCGGGAAAAAGCGCGTGAGGAACACGGCAATCGAGCCGTACTTGTCGAGCATGGCCTGCGTCTTTTCTATACGCTCGGGCGTGAGTGCCTTGACACAGCCGCTTGCCACGATAGCCTGTCCCACCTTGCGGCCGATCCAGTAGTTGGAGGTGTTGCCCAGAATCGCGGCAATCGTCATGAGGATGATGAGCACGAAGATGTTGAGGCCGCCACCGTCGGCCGCGAAGATGCCCGCGCAGAACAGCAGCGAGTCACCCGGCAGAAACGGCGTGACAACTAGACCCGTCTCGACGAAGATGATGAGAAACAACGGGGTGTAGACCCAGACGGGTCCCAATTCGATGATCCACTGCGCGATGAACCCGCGCGGGTCGCGCAGCAAGTCGATGAAAAACTGTATTACTTCCATTTCCCGCCTATCTTGCGCAACAAGTGCGCCGTATGGACTTGGGCGCCCACCAGAGGCCCCTTATGGCTGCTTCCTCCCGGACCTGACCAGGTTCGGGACATGATGCCGCCCAAGCCCATGCGACGCACTCGAGTGCGTGCATATATTCTACCGCTCTCAAGGCGCAGGATGAACGCCCCGCGCAATGCCTTACTCGCCCTCGGCTGCCACACCATTGGCAGACGGCTCGGCGTTGCCGTCATTCGAAACCTTGTCGAACACGGTGGTCTTCGTCCCGCCAACACCATCACTCTCGTCAAGCGTGAGCTGCTGGCCGTTGTCGCTAAAGCTGTACTTCGCGCTGCCCGTCGCGTCACCTGACTTGTAGGTGATGGTCTTGGCACCAGGATCGACCGTATAGTCGAAGGTGTTGCCCACGAGCTTGAACTTATCCCCCGAAAAGACGACCGTGACATCCGTGTCCTTGATCTTCCACTCACCCACGAGATCGTTGGCATCCGAGGACCCGCACGCCGTAAACGCGAACAGACACGTGCAGGACATGACCGCTGCGATGAGGCATACGATGAGGCGCTTTCTAATCATGTCATGCTCCTTTGCTTGGCTCGTCATGCACGGGTCGGGCTAAGTGTACCCGGAGACTCAGTCTTCATCTTCGTCATCGTCAAAGGACAGAAAATCGTCATCTGTGTTCGACTTGGGCTTGTGGCGCTCGGGAAAGAGCAGCTTGGTGCGCCGCTCGAGGATGATGGCGATGAGCAGAAAGAGTAGCAGCCCGACGCCGATGATGAGCAAGACGCCCCCCGTCAGGCCAAAGTATGCGAAATATTCGTCGAACATGCTCTCTCCCAGCTAAAAGTCACGGATCGCATGGTACCGCAAAACGTGCCGTGCGAGGTATACTTGCTCGCATCACATTTCAAACGGTGCGTTTTGCGCTAGGCACAGGAGGAACAATGCTCGACATTCGCTTTATTCGCGAAAACCCCGAAGCCATCGAGGAGGCTCTGAAAAACCGCCACGCAAAGTGGGATTACGACGAATTTCGTCGCCTCGATGAAGAACGCCGCGAAATCATCCAGAAGGTCGAGTCCCTCAAAGCCGAGCGCAACGCCGTGTCCAAGCAGATCGGGCAGATGATGAAGGAGGGCAATGCGGGCGAGGCCGAGGATGCCAAGGTGCGCATGCGTGCCGTTGGCGACGAAATCGAGCAACTCGATGCCGAGCTTGCCGAGGTCGAGGAGAAGCTCGAGGCCCTCACCTACTCCATCCCCAACATCCCCGGTGCCAACACCCCCGTGGGCGATGACGAGAACGACAATCCCGAGGTCCGACGCTGGGGTACGCCGCGCGAGTTCGACTTTGAGGCAAAGGCGCACTGGGACCTCGGGCCCGAGCTGGGCATCATAGACTTCGAACGCGGCGTGAAGCTCGCGCATGCACGCTTCTACGCACTGCATGGCGCCGGCGCCCGCCTGGAGCGCGCGCTCATCAACTTCATGCTCAACACCCACATCGAGTGGGGGTCGGTCGAGTGGTGGCTTCCCGCCCTTGCCAACAAGGACACGCTCACCGGCACGGGTCAGCTGCCCAAGTTCGAGGACGACCTGTTCAAGACCACCGAGGGGCTCTACCTCATTCCCACGGCCGAGGTCATGCTCACCAACCTGCACGCAAACGAGGTCCTCGACGACGCGGAGCTGCCCATTCGCTACTGCGCCTACACGCCGTGCTTCCGCGAGGAGGCGGGCAGCGCCGGCCGCGATACGCGCGGCATCATCCGCGTGCACCAGTTTGACAAGGTCGAGATGGTGCGTTTTGCCAATCCCGAAAAATCCGATGCGGAGCTCGAGGACATGACCGCTTGCGCCGAAAAGATACTTCAGGAGCTGGGGCTTCCCTACCGCGTCATCAGCCTGTGCACGGGTGATCTGGGATTTTCGGCACGCCAGACCTATGACCTGGAGGTATGGCTACCCAGCTACGGTGCCTACAAGGAGATATCGAGCTGCAGCAACTGCGGTGACTTCCAGGCGCGTCGCGCCAACATCAAGTACGTCGACAAGGACGGCAGGAAGCACTTCGCGCACACGCTCAACGGCAGCGGTCTTGCCGTGGGCCGCACCATGGCCGCCGTCATCGAGAACTACCAGAACGCCGACGGCACCATCACCGTGCCCGAGGTGCTGCGTCCCTACATGGGCTGCGACGTGATAACCGCGCAGTAGGCAGAGAGGCCCTCGTCATGAACATCATCGTCGTAGGTTGCGGACGCGTCGGGAGCCACCTGGCAACGCTGCTTTCCGAAGATGGCCACAACGTCTCGGTCATCGATCGCAACGCCGACTCGTTCAAGAACCTCGGTCGCGACTTCAACGGTCGCATCGTCAAGGGGGTCGGCTTTGACGAAAGCGCGCTCATGGAGGCCGGCATCGACGAGGCGGACGTCATCGCCGCCGTCACGAGCAACGATAACGCCAACCTCATGATTGCCGAGGTCTCGCGACGCATCTACGAGGTTCCGCACGTCATCACGCGACTTTACGAGGCGCGACGCGAGAAAACCTACGCGCAGCTGGGCATCGACTTTGCCTGCGGCACGACGCTTGTCGCCGAGGAGATATTCTCGAAGATCCAATCGGGACATGGCCATCATATCGACACCTTTGGCGACTACGAGCTGGCGCGCTTCGCCTTCAACTTCGAAGACGACGTCACCATGACGGTCGACGAGCTCGAGCAGGACTATGACGCGCGCGTCATCGCCGTCGAGCACGATGACGAAACGACGCTACCCGCACCCGACGCCATCTTGCATGATGGCGATGTTGCCATCGTCTGCGTCGCACGCGAGGACTACGGACGCCTCTCGCGCTTTATCAGGAGCTGATCGCATGTTCATCGTCATAAGCGGCGGATCGACCACCTCGGAATACCTCATCTCGATGATGCTCGAGCAGAACCATCGCATCACCCTCATCGAAGAAGACCGCGAGACCGTCGATCACCTGGCCGACACCCTGCCCTCCGAGGTGCTCATCATCGAGGGCGACGGCACCGACTCCGCCGTGCAGCTGGACGCGGGCGTGGACGATGCCGACCTCTTCGTGGCGCTCATGGGGCACGACGAGACGAACCTCGTGGCCTGCGAAATCGCCATGACCGCCTTCAACGTGCCGCGCTGCATCGCCAACGTGAACAACCCCAAGAACGGGCGCATCTTCCACGAGGTGGGCATCGAGCCCGTCTCGTCCACCGAGCTCATCGCGCGCATGGTGGAGGAAGAGGCCATCGTGGGCGACATGCGCATGGTGTTCTCGCTGCGCGAGGGCGACATCGTGATGGTCGAGACCAAGTTGCCCGCCAAGATGCGCCATCACGACGGCGTGCGCGTGGCTGACATCCCGTTTTCACATGACACGCAGCTCATCGCCGTGATTCGCGACGACGAGTTTGTGATGATCACCGGCGACACGGTGCTCTACCCCGGCGAGACCATCATCGCCGCCACCAAGAGCGATGCCGAGGAGGAGTTCCGCAGCATCATCAGGCATCTCTAGGAAACGCGGCATATGGGAGATGCCGCCTCGATGGTCGCTCCCCGACAGCCCGCTTCGCGGCAACCCGGGCCGCGTGAAACGCGGCCCCCGCAAAACGCCGCCAGCGACATGTTGTCCGCGTGGAAACGCGGCCCCTGCGAAAAATTTTTTGAGAATCCCCCAATTGCGCATGCATTGGACGTGCTCTTGACGCAACGCACTCCCCTGCGCTGAACGGGGGCTTTCGGAATCGCGTCTGAAATCAATCCGAAGTCGATCCGATTCAACTCCGAAATCGTACAGGTTCTGGGGGTAGATGGCTCGGACGCCCCTGTTGCATAGTCACGGCTCCAACGGACGTGTCGTGGAGGTGTCATGACGAGACAACGAAAGCAAACGGCAATCGCGATCTGCTGCGGAGTGCTGGCGGCATTGTGCGTTTTTGCCTATACGGCGACCATCAAATCCGAGGCATCCATGGCACGCGCGGCCGCCATCCAGCAATACGGGGGCGAACGTGTCCCCGTGCTCGTCGCGACCAAGACAATCCCCATCGGGGGCACCGTCGACGAGTCGAACGCAACCGTGCAGGAATGGCTCGTCGACTTCCT
>OGQN01001269.1_pt1 | contig 20903 bp, 16 predicted proteins | sample 1553231 | NCBI WGS metagenome assembly OGQN01 (sample SAMEA2579950, study PRJEB22360) | human gut metagenome | biome: human gut; feature: human-associated habitat; material: faeces | place: Denmark | collected 2008/2010 | reverse complement strand
GGCCCGGCTCGTGTTCGACGTCGATGACGTCCTGCGGCTCGAAGCCCAGGTCCTTGACGGCTTCGTCGAACTGGTCGATCATGCCGGCGTTGAGCAGTGCGTTACGCAGCTGCTTGCCCATGAGGAACTCGGCGGACAGGTATCCGACGGCCTTGGTGTTGCCATTGACCATGTCCTGCTGGGTCTTGAACCATGCGTCCTGCAGGTAGCGGCGGACCACCAGCGAGGAGGCGACGTACACGTCGGCGGGGGTGGCCTGCTCGACGGTGACGCCTTGGCTGTACTTCAGCTGTTCGCGGATGCCGTCCGCGAACTCGGCGGTCGTGACAGGCGACTTGGGTGCAGTGATTTCAGTCATGTCTGACTCTCTTTCCGGATTATGCTTCCTGTGTTATTATGCGACGGCTTGGTGACCACGCCAATAAGTTCCGGTGAACGCTGCGTAACGTTATGCAATCGTTTGCAGAAACATGAAATATCATACAGGATTTGCCATAAATACGCCAAATCGGCTATATATCAACCACATTTTGAGACGACAGAAAACGTTGCCACGTTGGAAAACAACGTATTGCAACACCTGATGCAAGCCCGATGAAACACTTTTGCAAAAACGCAAAGCATCCGAAACCGCACCGAGAACCGCCGGCCGATGCGAAAAGGCAATCGTCACCCCTAGAGGCACAATGGAGTCATGGCCGCAATTCGAGAACGAGACATACCCGCGGGCGAGCGCGCGTGGCAGCAGTGGAACGACGCAGCGCAGCGACTGCGCGAGGACGGGGCGGACTCGGAGTCCCTGATGCCGGCGTTGCCCCGACCGACATGGGCGATGGCGGTGCGATACACCTTATATCTGCTGGAGCGCAAGGCGCCCGGCCCCGGCGTGGAAGTGCGAGTCGCACCCTGGGGAGCCGTGAAGATCCTGGATGGCCCGGCGTCCGACCCGCACAATCTCACACCGCCCGATGTCATCGAGCTCGACCCCGAGGTGTGGCTCCGTCTCGCCGCCGGCATCACCACATGGTCCCAAGAGAAGGACGCAGGGCGCATCACCGCCGTCGGCGAGCGCGACGACCTGAGCGACCTGCTGCCGCTCTGACCGGCCGCGGGCGCCCGTACTTACCGGCCTTCCGGCATGGGCGGCACCGTCGGGCTGCCGCCCATGCCGACGCACGACAATGCATCCGCCACCCGCGGCGCCTACTCCTTGACGTAATACTGCGCCTGCGCATGCCACAACTCGTAGTACTTGCCGTTTTCGTCGGCCACGAGCTGGTCGCGCGTGCCATACTGGACGATCGCGCCATGGTCGAACACGGCGATGTCGTCGCAGAACTTGCACGACGACAACCGGTGGCTGATATACGCGGCCGTCTTGTCGCCGGCGATGTCGATCTTCTGAGCCTCGCCGCCCGAGACTTCCACGCCGTTCTTGTCGAGCTCCTTGTACAGGGGCGTGTCAAGTCCGTCCGGCAGCGTCTTCAACCGGTCGCCGAAGTCGGCCTTACTCAGGCAGTCCATCACGCGCTCTCGGTCGTAGTGCGCCGCTGGAGGCGCCAGGATTTCGGCTGCTGGCGCGTCGAACTGGTCGCCGCCATGACGCGCGTGGACTGCCCGAGGCGCGGAATCATGGTCGCGCAGGTACCGTGGGCCGAGCCCGGGTCGAGGTTCACCCGGGACTTCGAGGCCAAGATCGTCGCCTACTTCGAGCACCCGTACACCAACGCCGTGCTCAAGGGCGCCGACAACGTCATCCAGAACGTCAAACGACGGGCACGAGGCTTCAGGAACATAGACTACTTCGCCACCATGATCTACCTGACCTGCGGCAAACTCGACCTCAAAGCCGTCACCACCACCTGACCATCACCCACCACAAACAGCGAATAGCCAAAGTTCTCAAACCAGCAGGGAGTTTTTGCAAGAGGCTTAGGCGACGACGGGATTTTCTACTGTTCCATGGTCACTGATTTTCTTAGCCGGCACACCACCCCATGTCGTATTGGGCTCAATAATATCCTTCACAACTAATGCGTTGGCACCAATCCTGACGTTGTCAGCAATGGATACGTCTCCAATGATTGTTGAATTAATCGTCATTTCGACATTATTCCCAATATGAGGAGCACCACCATTTCCATGTCCAATTACAACACCGCTGGAGATACTGCAATAGTCACCCACCCTAGCCTCACCATTTGTAATTATCCTTTGACCATGCCAAATGATCAAGCCTTTTCCAAATACGTTAAAACCAATTTCGGAGCACATTTTACGCTGCAACCTACGAAATCTGTATCGCAAAATTACAAACATTAAAAAATGATAAATATTACTTTTATTATTCCTATGATACTCACACCTTCTTAAGAGTGTCTTCAATTTAAAGATTGGATCAAATCCCCCCCCCCATTGCGTAGGCTGAGCTTGGCGGTCAGCGGCAATAAACTCTTTGAGATCATCCTTGGTTTTAATTCGCTTATATTCATATGCCATGTGAGCCTTCTTAATATAGAAATAATTAAACGCGACCATTAGAGCCGTTCTTAAGTTTAAATAGCAAAGCAATAATATTGTAAAACCCCAAAAGAACCAAATCTTTCCTCAAAAGAGACGGAATCGAAAGATTTTTTATCGATCCGAATAAATCGATGAAACCAGTCTTCTTAACTTCTCTCTTGATCTCCTTTGGAGAAAAGCCGCTTTGCATACAACTTCCGATCGAGCGGAAAACTGAAGCAACAATTGACTCATCAGCATATAATAACACTGCACGGCCAAAAGATCGATTAAAAACAAGCTTCTGCATAGCATCATAGATTTTGCGAAGATCCGAAAAATATGACAAAGATGCTCTTGCACACAAGCCATCGTTATTCAGGAAGTACTTATACAAATACCGGGAATTAATCGACACGGATTGAATGTTATTTACATATTTAATCGTAAATTCAAGATCCTCACCCATTACCATATTAGTATTGAACATAATGCCGTAACAATCAATCAAAGAGCGCTTATACACCTTATTCCACGGCGGATTAAATTTCTGCTGTAAGAGCTCACAGCAATACCCCTTCACGGAAGGGTTGCAATCCATCAAATCGGTATATGCAGGCTTATAACCCTCCTCCGATGATCCCTGCAGCCAATTCAGCTGGATAAGATCAGAATTATTGGTCTCACAGATTTGTGTCAGTGCAGACACGTAATCATCGGTAATGGAATCATCACTATCAACGAAAACGACATACTTTCCCCGCACATTCCGAAGTCCATAATTACGGGCTGCGCTAGCACCCTGATTCCGCTGAGATAGAACAACAATGAAATCGTTCTGCTCAGAAACTTTTTGGCAAATCGAAAGAGAGTTATCTTTTGATCCATCATCCACTACAATTACTTCAAAACGATTATTGTTTTGAGTAACAAAATGTCTTAAAAGTTGCTCAATATAATCCTCAGAATTATAAACAGGAATTACAACACTAAACAATATCGACGATTCGTTCATTCACTATCACCTATCCTAGTTGAACTTCTGGGAGTGACGTCCTGATACGGTTTTCCAACCAAGTCTAGTTAGCATTCTCATCAAAAATTCATCACGAACAAGCCATAGATACAGTGCTGATCCAGTAAGATAAATAACCCCACCAACAAGAAGCTGTACTACCAAAGAGGTAATGGTTGTTCCCATAACATGTCCGATCTCAAAAACAGCGAAACACATTACAGCACCTATAGGGAAAAGCCATAATGTCGGAACGATGTACCGCATCATGGGAAACTGCCGACGAACAAACAATAATTGGGCAAAGAATACCGTGAATTCGGCAGCAATGGTACCAATCATTGCACCCACAGCGGCAAATCTTGGTATTAGGACCAAGTTGACTGCAAGATTTGCTACTGCTCCAATTAAGGTTGAAATAACATATGGACGATCCAGCTGCTGAGGGATAAGATACTGCGTTCTTATTACATTTGCCCATGTGACAAAAATCAAGCTGAATCCAAGTCCAGCAATCAATACAGAACTATCTGCAAATTCTTGACCAAAATAAACAGGAGCCAACACACTGCTAATTCCAGCAAGACCGAAAGCAGCTCCAACCACCAATATAGTAAAGTATCGAACTGAAATTCTGTTAAGATAAGAAATCTTTTCGCTATCGCTACTTGCCAATAGTGTAGTTATTCTAGGCATCATAACTGTACCGAATGCAGTTATCAGGCTGGTGGGAATATTGATGATTTTTTCAGCATTATCGAACATTCCCACTTGTGCCATCGAAGTCATTGCGCCCAGCATAACCTTATCCAACAGCTTATATATGCTATAGGCAATAGCGGGAACGAATAATAATAAAATCGGTTGGATATTCCTTTTAATATTGGCCCATTGTGGTTTTTTGAAACTAACAAACTTATGAAGTTGGAACCATAGATATAGTTGGCTGAACAACATACCAAAAGACATAATAAACGCGTAGATCCATACATCGTCTCGATGTTTCACCAACGTAAATATAGCTATTACCGTTACAATTTTAATGATCGCATTTCTAGTAACGGTCACAGCGAACTGTTCCAAACCAAAAAAACACCAGGTTATATCCAAGACATATGACAATAAAATTATCGTTTGAATATAAGCAACTATTTTATTCCCAGAAAACAAGAAAGTTACAAACAATAGGTAAGCAATCAACGCCACGAACGTGGTAAAAAGCTGTATCACATATATATTGATAAAGGTCTGGGAAACCTTTTCTCGATCAGCTTTGGTAAGGGCGATACTCCTGTTGCCGTGATTGGCGATTCCGAGCATGCCGAACAATCCGAAGTAGGTTACAATTGAGAAAATATAGGAATAAATTCCTAATCCTTCGGCACCCAAAATTCGGGAAACATATGGGGCCGTCACCAATGGCAAAACGATTACTAACACCTGGTAGGCAACGTTATATGCCATATTCTTTTTCAACGAAGTCATACAGCCTCTTTATATTATGTTCACTCGTTATTGGTAATTGACCGCTCAATCATTTTAATGATTTCCGAATCTATATCTTCGTCAAACTTACGTGCAAACAACATTCCACTTGCTTTGAGCATCGTATAGTCTTCTTTACGAAACACATATGGGTTGCCGCGTTTCCAATCAATACAATATCGAATCGTCTTGTAACTATCATTGAAATTTGGGCGATATAGCTTTTTTTCAAACCCAGAATTTACAATTATTGTTTGTATAAAAAACTCATCACCACATCGAGTTCTATGGAATACTCGTTCAACTCTCTTACGTCGCGAAACTATATAACGAGCGCAGTCATCGGTAATACTAAACCAGTTGGCACCCTTTTGATATTGAATGCCATAAAGACGTCCTCTATCAATCCAGAACTGAGCAAGCATCGTTAACCTGTACATCACTTTTTCAAATATGTTCTTTTCTCTACTTGAGAAAAATGCATACTTTGAAACACGCTCGTAGGTTTCGGGATCCACGCTCTTCGCATCAAAATGTACAAACTCTGTCCCCTGATATCTTTCAAAATAGGTATGTATGACATCCTGAGACTGTAAAGGAAGATCTGCACCAGACATCAGATGATAATAATCATAATGGCCGGGTATAGATGCTTCCAACAAGCGAAGCTCACATTCAATCTGAGAAAAATCTCCCCAGCGTACATCCACACGATTTGAGAGCACACAAAGCTCAGCATGCTTCAGTTGATCTTTAAATTGACCAACATCAACCGCGCCGAGCTTTGCATCAAGATGCAAATAGATGACATTCCGACCGTCATCTAAGCATCGGAGTAAGGCTCGTAACTGCTCAAAATGGTTATGAGCCATAATAAGATAAGCGTGACGTGACATTATTCCAGGGAATCCACGACGGACTGAAGATAGTCAAACGAAAGCTTACGCAGAGGCTCAAGCTTCTCCGGCAAAGTGGAATAGTCAGCCGGGGCAAACAGGTCAATCTTCGACAATTCAGAAATCGTACGATACCGCGACATCAAGCCAAGCTGGGTCAGGAAGGAGCTCGCACGATCATCAAGAGACGTCTCGCTATGCTTGCTCCTGATATACCAGAAATTCTTCCGGTACAAGGTACCGAAAGCCGTACCATGGAAGGAGCTGGTGATGAACAGCTTCGCGTGCTTAACCATGTTCATGTACACATCGGGACCATAGGATTTAATCAAACGGATTCCGTTGCGCCAGCACATCTTCAATGTCCACTCCTTGGCCTCCATGAAGTACACAGGCATTCCAGTCCGCTTGGAAACCGACTTGAGAAACTTCTGGACCTCCTCAGTGATGCTGAAGCAATAGTAGAAGATATAATCTCCCGAAATCACAGGACCATTACCGATATCAACGAGATTTTCCCATTCATCGACATCAATCAGCATAGTGGGATCAAGACAGATGGGCACCTCAACACCCGTGGCAGCTTTAATCCACTTCTGAGCGTTTTTCTCACGCACGGAAACCTTGTCAAATTTGGCAAAGTAATCCTCATAACGAGTAGAATCACCCTCCAAATCGAATGGATTATTGGCACCAAAGCTTACTGCATAAGCAAAGCGAGGACGATCCTTCACAAAGGAGAGGTAGTATGCATCATCAGCATCGATACACTTAATGTTCCATACCTGGTCACTACCAGTAATGAACGCCTTATACTTGTCCGAAAGAGGAACAAGCTCGCTGGAATCCGAATATGAGCGATTAGAAAGGTGGAAGTACTTCTTCTGAAAGTCTTCATATGCTTTGTATTGACGCTTCATTTCCTTCATATTCGTAGCCCAGATAAGACCTTTAATCGCCTGCTTCCAATTCCTGGGCTTAGGGATGGGAGCATACATGTTGCGCTGCCCACGGTTGGAAAAATCAATCAACTCGGTTTGTTGATGAAAACGATCCTCCAGCACATGCTGCAGAGCAAGAGCCTGAAGCATAGAACCATTATTGTGTGAAGCATGAAAAGTCATCATGCCGATCTTGCCATTCGAAGTCATTACTATTTCTCCTTATCTCTTTACATTATTACTTGAGATATATTGAATATTTTTATCAAAACTTGGGTTATTAAAAAAACCGCTCAGCGCCACAAGGAATATGATCATATATATGTAATTCTGCATAACACCGGCCCAGAACAATGTTGTCTCGAACATCGCAGAATACATATACATGATGGCCAAACTTAAGAAAACCTTTCTCAGAGCATGGTTGGCCACCCTGTTCAATCCGACGAAAAGTATAATAATCATAGTAACATAAAATACACAACCAAGATACCCTGATGTGATTAATACGTAGACATAACTATTATCCAACCAATACGTCTTATACGGAGTTTGATTTAAACCATAAATTTCATTCGAGGCCAATCCCAAACCAACAACCATACGCCCACTTTTCAAAAAGGTGGGGAGAGCAACTTCAAGCAGTGTTTCTCGATTGGATTGATTTAATAAATCAGAGAATGATAACCCGGTTAATCCATACGAAAAGAATAGAACGACAATAATTGCTATTGCACATTCAACAAAAAATCGAACCCTTTGACCTATTTTACTTTCCCTAAGCATCATGAAAAGATAACAAAGGGAAAAAATAATAAATCCCGAAATCGCATTTCTTGAAGCGCTGCCAAACAGCATTATGACACTTACAAGCAAGGTCAGATAATTAATCCACTTATTGCCAAAGGGCATTCGGTCTCTTTTTCGCAGAATTATCCAAATCATCAAATAACATATGCAAAATGCACCTAAAGCATTGTAATGACTAAATCCATATGTCACTCGAGCCCGTTCAGAATCATTGAAAACAGTAGCCACATTCAACTGTGCTATATCTGTTATATTGGTGAGAAACTGGAAAAGAATGATAAAGGAAAAAACATAATACGCTGTCAGTAGCACCCCATCAAAAAGATGATAGACACATATCACAGCTACCGTAGAAAACACTACCAAAAGGAATAGTGTCTGACGCATAAAAATACCATTTGTATATTGCGCCAGAGGAGGATTAATAAAAACCTTGCCAAATACAACTATATAGACAGCAAGAAGAATCGAAAGAAACGTTGATATATGAAATGTGCCAAACTTTTCATTCCTCTTGATCTTCTCAAATGCATACAACATAAACATACATCCGGAATAGGCAACCTGAACAACGGTTGTATTAAGAGGAATGAAATTCACCGTTGTCGTAATAGACGCACGGCTCAATAGCAAAAAAGCAAAGAGAAAGAGCGCGATTGTTTTTTCTGTAATGCGCGTGTATAGAAGCTTCTTCATAAGATCACCTCCTTCTACCCCTTTCTATGAGCAAAATCAAACCCTCTTCTTCTTCCTATAATGAAGGAAGACCTTATCATAAAGAAGAGCATTTAACGTAAACAATCTAAACTGGATCTTCTTGGATCGCGAAAGATAACTGGCATTACGGATATAGGACCTATTATCCAGAATAATTTCTCGGCAATGATTCCGGAAGGATCCGGGACATTGCACCTTATTCTTCAAGTAGGAATCGTAAACAGTCAATGCAGCTGATGCATATGATACATGGCCAATAACAGCCAGATTAGGATAATTCTTATCCAGAAAGACCATCTGCTCATAGGCAGCATCAAGAAAATCATGATTAATCTTCTTGCTTTTGGTAATGCTGTTGGCACGCTGAAAATAGTTGTAGCATGCATCGGGAACGTAGGCGACTCCCTGAGCAAGGTCAAACAGTCGATACATAATGAAGAAATCTTCACTTAATTTACCGACAGGGAAGCGAATATCAGCAAATAATTCTCTTTTATAAAGCTTACTCCACGCTCCCATATCAAATAGTCTAAAGGTATTCATCTCCTCAATAGCCCAAGGAAACTCAAAAAACTGCTCTGGCTCGGTATTGGCCTTGGCGATAACTTCTCCATCATCAAATACATAGTTGATGCCGCATACCGCAATATTACAAGAATACTTCAAGATCGCTTGAAGAAGCTTCTCATACATATATGGCTCGATATAGTCGTCACTATCAACAAACCCTATATATGTACCTTTAGCAACGTCAATTCCCGCATTTCGAGCAGAGGCTAAGCCTCCGTTTTCTTTGTGAATGACTGAAATACGCTTATCCTTTTTAGCATAATCATCACAAATCGTAGCCGAACCATCTGTTGAACCATCATCTACGACAATGATTTCTAGATTGGAATAAGTCTGGCTAATGATACTATTTAAGCATTTCGTCAGGAATTGCTTCACATTATATACAGGCACGACTATGCTAATTAAGGGTTGAACATCCATTGCACAATTACCTCTCACTCAATTGCCCTATACCTATTCTGTGGCCTTATACAAGGCTAAGGTTTGATCCACTACTTTGTCCCAATTGTATTTTTGGGTGATGTAGTTGGCGGCGGTCGCTTGTAGCTTCGCCACACGGGAAGGGTCAGTGAGCAAGTTGCTCAGTTTGGCAGTGAGATCTGCAACATCACCCTTGCGGAAGGTAACGGCGTGGTCTTCTACTACCTCGGCGCATTCGGGGATATCGGAAGTGAGGCAACAATTGCCATAGCTCATGGCTTCCAGCAGACTCATGGGCATGCCTTCGAGATCACTAGGCAACACATAGATATAAGCATTGCTGTACAACTCCGCAAGTTCCTGGCCCTCGATAAACCCAGTCAACACGATGCGAGGATCGGTAGCCGCAGCAGATTGAATCTGTTCATAGTATTCAGCGGAATCGGAAGATCCACCGGCGATGACCAGCTTCTTATCAGTATCCAATTGCTTGAATGCCTCGATAAGATAATGCACACCTTTTTCTGGCACAATACGGCCTAGAAACAGCACATACCCGTCTTTCACCAAACCATATTTCCGAGTAATCTCATTGGCTGGAACAGACTCATTGCGTTCAATGCCATTGGGAATGAATCGCACATCACGCCCATAGGTGTCTTTGAAATAGCGCTGCACGTTGCGGCTCAGCACAATCACTTCATCGGCACAGGTAGCGGCGGTACGCTCCCCTAATTTCAGATACGTAGAGGCGAATTTACCCCATTTGGCGCGCTGCCAATCTAGACCATGAATCGTGGCCACTGTACGAATACCGAACCAGTGCGCAAAACGCAACGGCACGCACGGCCCTTCCGCGTGGTAATGAATCACATCAGGGCGGGCCATAATAGCCTTTACTGTGGCAAAGAATGACGAGGTGAGCGCGGCCAGACCTTTTGCATCGATAGTGGTGACAGGTATTACCTTCACTCCGCGATACATGAACGGCTTGCTATTCTGGTTCGACGCATTATCGAACACCGCACCGGCAACATTATGGCCTTTGCGGTTAAACGCTATGACCTGCTCCCCGCGTGCAGCCATACGTGTAGCCAGTTCGTCCACAACAATCTCGATGCCACCTTCGCGAGACGGAATGCGTTTGTGGCCGATGAACGCGATCCTCATGGCCTCAGTCCTTCTTCATTTTCTCGCTCTTTTTGTGCTGGATTTGGCGCTTCCTGCCGTTGTCGTCGGACTCGTCACCGTAGTAGTAATAGCCACCCTTCTGGGGCTTCTCCGTCTCGCCGTAATTCATGGCCAAGCCCACGGGATCGATGCTCAGTGTGCCCAGTTCGCGCCCGGTCTGCCGGAGCAGTTTCTTTTCCGTCACTCCCAAGCCGGCCACCAGCAGCAGTTCCGGCCCTTCCTTAGCGAACACAGCAGCATCATTGGCCACCTGCATAGGGGCGGTATCGATAATCACATAATCATAGGCCTCGGCGACCTGCTCAACCAGTGCCTTCATAGCGCGGGAATTCAGCAGAATGCTGGGGTTCATGGTTTGTTTTCCAGCAGGAAGCACGTGGAAGTTCGGCTTCCAGTAGCGTTGAATCGCATCATGCGACGATACACGGTTGGTAATCAGATGGGTCAAGCCCACTGCGCCCTCAATGCCTAGGGCCTTGCTCACCGAGGGGTTGCGCACATCGGCGTCGATCAGCAGTACCTTGCTGCCGTTTTCGGCAAATGCAGTCGCCAGGTTCACGCTCAGCGTGGTCTTGCCTTCGGACGGGCCGGTGGAAGTCACCACAATTACATTGGATAACGGCTCATCGGGCAGCACGAACATCACATTGGTGCGCAGGCGTCGAATCTCTTCTGCCTCGCGGGAGGCCGGGCGGGAGATAATCACCGGCGACGTACCGGCATAAGCCTCATTGCGGCTCAGCGACCCCAGTACGGGAGCATCGATAACAGCAGTAACATCCGAATCGCGGCGAACACGGGTGTCCAGCAAATCCTTGATAAAGGCAACCACGATGCCGAGAATGACACCAACCGCAAGACCTGCCGCCAGATTGAGCTTGACGTTGGGTGAGCTGGGGGAAGCCGGAGCGTACGCCTGCTGCACCACAGTCAGGTTGACGGGAGAGATGATCTTATCGCCCTCATCGCTGTAAATCGTGGAAGTAACCTGTTTTCTCAGGTTTTCGGCAACCGAATTGGCAATGCTGGACGCCTGCTTCGGGTCTGGATTATTAACCGAAATATCCACCAGCATGGTGCCATCCGGGTTGGAAGCGGTAACGCTCGCAGCCAATTCCTTTACCGTGGTGTCAAGACCCAGATCGTCAATAACCGGCTGCAATACAGACTCGGTTTTTACCAATTGCGGATACGTTTGAATCTGGCTATTGATGTAATTGGCGCCAGAGCTCAGCTCGCCTGCATTGCTGGATGCGCCCGACGCAGCCGCTGAACTGCGATAAGTGGCCAAGAGTTCGGAAATTGCGGTGTATTGCGGAGTGCGGGTAAAGGTGTACGCGCAGATTGCCACCATCACAATAACCAGTGTGACTACTGCGGTAATCACATGCTTTCTTACCGCATTGAATAAATCGAGAATGGTGACTCCATTACCATCCTGCACCTGTTCAGCTTCATCCACGGCTATGCTCCGTTCTTCCTTATTCACGGTTCCACCTTAATGTATAGGGGTTGCCCCTTTAATCAACCAAGGGGGTCTGTCTCAAAATCATTTCATTTTCATTGGCCGCGGGACTGGCCAGCACATGCACCGTGGTCTCGAAACTTTCCCCCGGCCGCAATGTCACGGTTTTCACACCCACCGTCAGTCCATCGTGCACAGCGAACTGATCGAAATCCTGGGTCCAATCCACAATGCGCCCTTCATCGGGGGCGTAGACGTACAGCACCGTTTCGATCTCCCCCGTACGGGGGTTGCCGTTATGGTCATAGCCGCGCAACAGATCCGGAGCGGCATTCACCTCGGCGGCATCGGCCGTATTCGTCAGTTTGATGTGAACGGTGTATTGCTTGGCGCCACTGGGATAGGTTTTGTCATATGTACTGGTCACTTCACGCTTCAGGTACCAGTCCATCTTGCCCATAGTGGCATCGTTGAAGTACACACCCGTAACCGAATGAGCCGGTTTCGACTGCAATTCGCCGGCGATGGTCGTGCCCGAGATACGCCGCTGCTCATCTTCATGAGCACTCCATACATACAGATGGCCGTCGGATACGGACTTCTGGAACGTTTGCACCAGCTGCTGATTCTTGCCGTCCACATTCTTGAGCACATGAGCGAAGACCTCACTGGCCGCCATCGTAAAGAAGTCGGTTTGCTCCGCCTGCGTATCGGTATCAATATAAATCTGGTTCAGAATTCGCTGCTCGGCATTGTCGCCGCTCATCACCGTGCCGTCGGAGAGCGTCACGGGGCCGGCAACCTTCAATAACCGCTGCAGGAACACCGGGTCCACGCTGATGACGCCATCCACATCGTCATGACCGGCTCGGTGCCAGATCTGACTCGCGATATCAGCGACGCGGGGAAAATCGGGAGTGAAATTGATGTCCGGGTAGTCCGTGGCCATCTTGGTGGAGAAGAGATTGCGTTCTTCCGCCGTCAGTACGCTCGCGGCTTCATCCTGGCTGAACAGACCATTCCGAGGCGGATCGCCGAACGTGCTCATGCTGATTTTGCCTGTATCGACGGTGAGCGTGGCCCACGCAGTTGGAATGCCTCCCGTGGCACGCAGCTCAGCATTGTTCTGTGCCAGCACCAGGTAGGTTCGCGGGCCTCTGCCGCTAGCACCTCCATCGCTGGCATCCAGGTCAAACATCTTGGGCAGCACATCCGCCAGCCGACTGGCCGCATCCGTCAGGCTGGCAAGCTCCTTGAACTTGCTACGCCCCTGCTGCACCGCCTCGGTAATCTGCGGAATATGCGTATCGCCAATCTTGCCCATGTCTACGCTGGCATCCGCCACTACTCCATTGGCGGCGGCAAGATCCTGAGCCACGCTGGCCATATCCCCCAGCTGAATCGTGCCGTCTTTGATACCGATGCTGTTGAAATCCAAGGCCTGTGCCGCCTTGGCAAGCTTCGGCAATGCGTTGTTCGACACGTCTTCCAAAATGTGCACCATGTCTCGCGCGGCCTTCACGTCAGAACCGTAATAGGGCACCAATGTGGCCAGTTTCCATACCGGCTGCTTGGTCTGCGCATACGTAGCGTCGATATGCTGGGAGAATGCTTCAATGCTGGCTTGCGCTTTGTCGGTGTCGCCGGCTTGAACTTGTGATTGGATGCGGCTTGCGGCCTGAATCGCTGCTTCCACTTCATTTTTCGCTTTGAGCGCGGAAAGGCCAAGCCACGCCGCGAGCGCGGCAATAATCAACAGCAGTGCGCCGATTACAATCAGCACCATCCGAATGCGCTTTTTGCGCTTGATCCGCCTGATATGTTCATGGCTCATACGCCGGCGGTGCTTACGCCGTTCCGCCGCTCGGGCGTCTTCAGCAAGTACCTCAGGGTCAACATACGGCTGTATCACTTGGCGATCATCCGCGTTTTCCGACCGCTCGGAGGGTGCCGGCGGCTGAGGTATTTCTGGTATGTTCGAATCAGTCATAGATATATCGACTTATCTTTCTGTAATCACGTTCAAGGGCGGTGCGGCAAGGGCGCGGCAAAACTGTGACAGCGAAACGGGAAGGAATCAGTACGCTCCCTTATGGCTCAGCACTGCACCCACCGTGCGGAACAGCAGCACAATGTCTCCCATAATCGACCAGTTCTGCACGTAAGCCACATCAAGGGCCTCGCTTTCCTCGGCGGACAGATCGGAGCGGCCGGACACCTGCCACGGACCGGTGATGCCGGGCTTGACCAACATGCGGGTGGCGTACAGACGGTTGTAACGGGCATATTCCTCAGGCAGCGGCGGTCGCGGCCCCACTACGGACATATCACCCATCCATACGTTGAGGAACTGGGGCAACTCGTCAATGGAGAAGCGGCGAATGAAATGCCCCACCTTGGTGATGCGTGGGTCGTTCTTCATCTTGAAGATGAAGCGATCGGTCTGGCCGGTTTCTTTTGCGAGCTCCTTCTTGAGCGCGTCGGCGTTCACCACCATCGAACGGAACTTGTACATCTGGAACGGCTTGCCGCGCAGGCCCATACGGGTCTGCTTGTAGAACACCGGTCCGCCGTCCGTGACTTTGATGGCGATCGCCACCGGGATGGTGATAATCGACGAACAGATGATCACCAGTGAAGAAATCACCAAATCAAACAAGCGTTTGGTCAAACGGCGGGCTGGCGTGTATTGCGCAAGACGCTGCGTGATAATCGTGGTGCCCTGTATGGATCGAACCTGAATCTCATGGTTAGAAGTGTCAGCGGCGGAAGCCAGCATGGCAATCTCCAGACCGAACGATTCCATGCGCACGGAGAAGATATCGTAATTATCCGAATAGCGACGCAGCTCGTCAGCCACCATAACGGTCTGCGCGTTCATGTCAATAATCTGTTCAGCAAGATTATGATCGCTGTACTCGAGTACGGGCAGCTGGCAGCCCTCGTTCTTTTGCATCTCCTCACGGAGTGTCTCATGGTCGGTGCTCTGTTCAATCAATCCGGTATCGGGATTGAGATGAATCGGGCATACTGCCACCGGGCGGTAGTTGAGTTGCCGACGCTGACCGAGGAATTGTAGCGTGCGACCAATGCCATGCGGGGAACCGATGATCACCGTGCCATAAGCGTAGGCGCCCTTGCGACGACTACGCGTAATGAATGCACGGCTGGCGATGCGTTCCACCATGGTGAGCAACCATCCGGCAATCACCACCAAGCAGAGCGACGTGAGGGTCAGACCCAGATTAAAGAAGTAGTTGAACGCGCACTGCACCACCCAGCACACAACCATGCCTTTGACCAGCAGCACATTGAGCTGGTAACCGTCACCCATAACATGGCGGTGATAAATGCCGGCAACATAGAGCGACCACACCCAGAAGCAGGCCACAATAATAAGGTAAACGGTGGAGTCAATCGTGAAATTGAATCTGCTCGAATAGAGCGGCGTTGCCTCATGGCGCAGATTGAGCACCGTGGCTCCGGCGATGATGTACATGGCGGCGTCGATAAGCATGAGGGCGAGATTGACGAAGAATCGCCAGTACAGCACGTGGCTGAGCTGCTTTTGGCGGATATCTCTGAGCTGAGCGGTGGTTCGGTCACCGCTATTGGCCTGTCTGCTGCGCGTAGACGGCTGACCGTTACTGCTCAGATACGACACCTCAGACACCAGTCCTTCCTTTTCGACCGTACACTGCAGGTCTCGCGGCTCTCACTTCTCTGGATTCCCCCGTGTACGGGTATATACAGGGGTTACCCCTTCAATATAGTACAGACATCACGCCCCTAACCGCTAGGGGGCAGAAAACCACATAGCGAACGTGATCGGATAGTAACTACGTTCATTTTGACGCCTCGAATAACGGGACTGATTTGCTCTGCAACCGGGCGGCCAGTCATCTCGGCATTGCATCTCGACGGACTACCCCACGGACTACCCCTGGGTGTAGCGTATTGGGGTTGCTTGAGAGACCGTCTGATGCGTTGTTGCGGTCGATCAGCGAGAGTGGAGTATGCATGTGAGTGGAATGAACGGAGCTCAGGGAATCAAGAATCATCGCGGCGAACTGCAGCGGGTGCTGAGCCGCGAGGAATCATATGTAGACGGCAAACTCAGCCGGGCGGCGTTTATCTCCATCGCGATATTGACCTTTATTACCTTCGTGGGCAACTTCACGCAGTTGCAGCTGAGTTCCGCGCTGCCGATTATCGTTTCCGAATTCCACATCTCCGTAACCACCGGGCAGTGGCTCACCTCCGTGTTCCAGCTGGTCATGGGCGTGATGGTGCCGCTGACCGCGTTTCTGACCCGGCGCTTCTCCACCCGCCAGATCGTCATCTGCTCGATGGCGGTGTTCACACTCGGCTCCGTGCTGGCATGGTTGGGGCCAAACTTCGTATGGGTGCTGGTCGGGCGCATGCTCGAAGCTGCCGGCACAGGCGTGATGTGGCCGGTGCTGCAAATCACCGTGTTCTCCATTTACCCGCTGTCTCGCCGCGGGTTTGCCATGGGCACGGTGGGCATGGCCATGAGCGTGGCGCCTGCCATCGGCCCCACCTTGGGCGGCTGGCAGACCGATGCCAACGGCTGGCGCTCGATCTTCCTGACCATGACCATCATTGGCGTAATCTCGCTGCTGGCGGCCATGTTCGGACTGCATAATTTCGGTTCACACGACCCTTCGGCCCGCGCGGACTTCTTCTCGGCATGCCTGTCGGTGATCGGCTTTGGCGGGCTGATGTTCGGCTTCACCAATTCAGAGACCTATGGATTCGCGGCACCGGTCACGTGGGGACCCATGGCAGTGGGCCTGATTGGCATCGTGTGGTTTGTGATGCGCAACCTGCGCGCCGGCAAGCGGTATCGCGAGGCCGTAGCCAAGGACAAGTCGGCACTCCCCCAGCCGCCGCTGCTGGACTTGGAAGTGCTGAAGAACCGTTCGTTCACCGTCGGCACCATTACCGCGTCGCTGGCATTTTTCGCCTTCAGTTCGATTCTGGTCATCATGCCGCTCTACATCCAGACCGACCGTGGGTATTCTGCCACGATGAGTGGTCTGATCATGTTGCCGGGCGCTATCGGTCAGTGCATCTCCCAGTTCTTCGGCGGCCGTGCGATGGATCGATTCGGCGCACGACCCGTGGCTTTGTTCGGTTCGATTGTGTTGACCCTTGGTACCTTGGGCATGTCGCTGGTGGCGATGGATACGTGGATCTGGTGGGTATCGATCTGCCAGTTCATCCGTCAGATCGGCATGGGTTTCCTGCTGATGCCGATTACCACGTGGTCCCTGAATTGCCTGAACGGGCCGAGCGAAGTGTCCGCCGGATCATCGGTGACGAATACCGCGCGTCAGATTGCGGGCGCTGTGGGCGCACCCGTGTTGGTGATTCTGATGGAAACGTTTGCCGCTTTGCATAAGCAGGGCGGCGCCTCCGCCGTCGCCGCTTCGATTTTCGGCATTCAATGGGCGCTGCGAATCTCCGCAATAATCTGTCTGGCAATGGTGTTGATGGTGTTCTTCGGCGTCAAGGGCGACGGTGCCGGTCGCACGCGAGACATTATTTCCTTGCGCGCGCTGCGCGAACGGCGTGCGCGGCGTATGGCTGCGAACTGACGGCAGATCCAACCATTCTCAACATAATAAGAAGCCCCGGTTTCCAACACCGGGGCTTCTTATTATGTTGTGCTATCGCAGGATTTCAGCTGGAGTCTATTACGCCCTGCCCATCAGCGTCAGGACAATCAGCAGCACGTTGAGCGCCACAATCAGTGCCACGACGATCATGAAAATCACGTGCTTGACGGTTCCATCAGCCCACTTGCCCATGAGTTCCTTGTTATGCGTGTATCGCATCAGCGGAATCACGGCGAACGGGATGCCGATGGAAAGCACCACCTGGCCGATGACCAGCGCCTGAGTCGGGTCCTTGGCGAACCACAGCACAATCAGTGCCGGCACCAGCGTGACCACGCGGCAGGCCCACATCGGGGCGTTAACGTGCAGCAGACCGTGCATGATTTCCGAGCCGGCATACGTGCCGACCGATGTGGAGCTCAGCGACGAAGCCAGCAGGCCGATGGAGAAGATCGTGCCGATCACCGGGCCAAGCACCTGTGTGATCGCCCGCTGTGCGCCGTCGATGGAGTCCGTGCCAGACATGCCATGCAGCGAGTTGGCGGCGAGCACCAGCATCGCCAGATTCACGGTGCCGGCCAGCAACAGCGCCCAGGCCACATCGATTTTCGAGCCTCTCAGCTGCGTTTTGATTGACGGCTTTTCGCCGCCTGCGTAATGGTCGTTCACCAGCGTGGAGTGCAGGTAGATGGCGTGCGGCATCACGGTGGCGCCCAGAATCGAGGCGGCCATCAACACCGAGTCGGCGCCTTGGAAGCGTGGAATCATGCCTTTGACCACTTCGCCGGGGTTCGGCGGGGCTACGAACAGGCCTGCGATGAAGCCGAATGTGATAATCAGCAGCATCACGATGATGATGCGCTCGAATGTGGTCTGTGTCTTGCCGCCTTGGAACCACAGCATCACCGTGGAGGCCGCGCCGATCACCAGGCCGCCGACGAACAACGGCAGCCCGAACAGCAGATTAAGGGCGATCGCGCCGCCGATCACCTCGGCCAGATCCGTGGCGATGGCGATGACCTCCGCCTGCATGAAAAACATGAACCGTCCCGCGTTGCTCATGCGCTCCCCCAGCAGTTCCGGCAGGCTCTTGCCGGTGACGATGCCGAGCTTCGCCGACTGGTATTGAATCAGCACGCTCATCGCGTTCGCCAGCACCAGCACCCATACCAGCAGGTAGCCGTATCGTGCGCCGGACGTGATGTTCGCCGCTACATTGCCTGGATCGACATAGGCGACCGCGGCCACGAACGCCGGCCCCAAGATGCTGGCGAGCGCATGCTCGTGATGCTGGCGCCCGGACGCTTCCTCGGCATGGCTGCGTTCGATGTCGATCTCTGAATCGGTTTTGTCATCGATCATCTGACGATGCTCTTTCATTCCCTCATTCCTCTCATGCGCCCGACCCCTGGGCGCTACTCGATTCGCCTAATGGTATACACCGCGTTTGTAACAGACCGTCGAATTTCCCGCCACACGACTCCCCCACTGGGCGGACTGCGGCATTTGTCGAGCGATGGGCTCTATTCCGTCCCTCACTGACTGGGGATCTGTTGCGCGGGGCATGCGCGCAACACGGCGAGCATCGAACGTTTCTCGCTGGTGGTGACGGTCAGACCGTAATGCCGTTTGACACCGATCTGCCGCGCGACGTATTCGCAACGATACTCGCCGTTGGTGGGAAGCCAGTAAGCGGCGGAGGCGGATCCCTTGTCCTGGTTGGCGGAGCCATCCACGGCGAGCAGATTGTAAGGGTCATTGCCGAAGCGGTAGCGCTGGGCGGTGGTCCAGTCCCTGGCACCGGATTGCCAGGCGTTTGCGAGCGCCACGACGTGGTCGATCTGCACGGCGGCGCTGGTGTTTCGGCCGCGCACGAACAGGATGGTCTTCCCGGTGTAGGGGTCGGCGAGCGTACCCGAGGAGACTTGGCAGCGCTTGGCTGCGCTGAATATGACATCAGTCAGGTCGCGGGCGAGCACATCGTCGCGCACGTCGCAGCCGTCGCCATCATCGTCGGTGGCGCGGAATCCGAATGAGTCGCGGTCGTAGCCGGTGGAGTCGGGCCGGTCGTCGACCTGCAGCCCGTTCAGCGCGTCCGCCGCCGGGCCGGAGGCAATGTATTCGCCGGTGATCTCGCCGATGGAGGGGCTGATTTTGGGCAACGCCAGACCGATGACGACGCCGAGCAGGGCGGCGATCACCACCAGTATCATAAGACGTTCCAGCGGGGATGATCCGCGGAATCGGCGTTTGCGAAAATGCGTGCGCATGGTCAATCGGCCTGTCGTTGGTTCTGCGGTCAGTCTCGTGGGCTGCGCGGCGGTATCGTCGTCGGCTCAGGCGCGCGGCATAAGCCCGGACTCACGCCGCGTACCTTTCTCCCCGCCGGATCAGGCGTAGGAGAACGTGCGAGGGTCGTGCCCCGCGCGTTCCGGACCGTCGAGCGCGTCGATGGCGGCATGTTCATCGAGCGTGAGCGCGAAGCCGAACAGGTCGAGGTTCTGCCGCTGACGTTCGGAGTGCACCGACTTGGGGATGATGATCGTGCCGTTTTCGATGTGCCAGCGCAGGATCACCTGGGCAGGCGACACCTCGTGCGCCTCGGCGATTCGCGCGATCGTGCCGTTGCCGGCCTTCAGATCGGCGCCGCGAGCCATCGGGGAGTATGCTTCGACCGCGATGCCGTGCTCCTTGCAGAATGCGACGACTTCGCGCTGCTGCCAGGTCGGGTGCAGCTCGATCTGGTTGACCGCCGGCCATTCGCCTGTCTCCTCGTACAGACGGGTCAGATGCTCCGGCAGGAAGTTGCACACGCCCAGCGTCTTCACACGGCCTTCGTCGCGCAGTTTGGTGAACGCCTTCCAGGTCGCTCCGGAACGCCAATTGAACGGAGTCGGCCAATGAATCATGTACATGTCGACGTATTCCAGCTGCAACAGTCCCAGCTGTCGGTCGAAGGCTGCAAGTGCCATGTCGTACCCCTGCTCGGAGTCGCGCAGCTTGGTCGTGACCCACAGATGACTGCGCTTGCGCCCCTTGTTGAAGCCGGTTTCGGCGAGAGCGCGGCCGACGCCGCCCTCGTTGTTGTAGCCCGCGGCTCCGTCGATATGCCGGTATCCCGCCGCCAACGCCGATTTGACCACGGGAGCGACATCATCGTTCTCGATTCGCAGCAGCCCCAACCCGATTTGCGGAATCACGTTGCCGTCATTGAGTTTGATTCCCGGCACGCTCGCAGCAGCCGCC
>OGQN01001260.1_pt1 | contig 21010 bp, 22 predicted proteins | sample 1553231 | NCBI WGS metagenome assembly OGQN01 (sample SAMEA2579950, study PRJEB22360) | human gut metagenome | biome: human gut; feature: human-associated habitat; material: faeces | place: Denmark | collected 2008/2010 | reverse complement strand
CCGTTTCGTGGCTGATGAGTTCGGGAACCATCAGAATGCGGTTCCCCCTCCTCCCGGCAACGTCCGCCGCGATCCGCTTCATAACTTCGTCCCGGTTGGCCGTCCAGTCTGTGCCAAGCAAAAGGTGCAGCATTTGCCCACCCCCTTCTCTTTTTTGTCCATGATACCACAAATTTGCTTTCATGAACAGAGCGGGATTCATCCTGCATATAAAAATTTTTCCAGTTCTCCCAGCGCGTCCAGCAGGAAAAACCGCACCTCGTATTTTTCTTCCCCGTCCAGCGCGCCGGTAAGGCTGTCCGGAAAGCCTGCCCCCGCCGCCTTGTCCGCGAATTCCTCAGAGGTCGCGCTCAGGCACAGGCTGGGAAATGCCACGCACCACCAGTTGTGCCCCTCTCCCTCGCCGATGGTAATCCGCAGGGCTTCGTAGATACCGGCGGGCAGGGTAAAGGTGTCATAGTAGCGGGTATCAAAGGCTTCCTTACACAGCGTCACCACCGCCTCACAGTCGCACCCCGTCGCTTCCAGGACGCTGTTGGCGACGGCCTGAATTTGGGGCAGCTTGGCCTGTAAGTACGCCCTCGCCTCGTTTACGTCGGCGATTTTGTTCAGGTCGCTTTGAAGGCTATTTAGCACGGCGTCCCGCACCTGCAATTTGATGGACTGATCTTCCTCGCTGTCAGAATTTGCGACCACGTGGAAGCGGATCAGCTCGTCATTCAGCCGCTGCCGGTCGGCCAGCAGCGACCCGCACCACACGGACGCGGCAAGCACCAGACAGATACCGATTCGTTTCAAAAGTTTCTTCATAAAAAACACCGTCCATACGGAAATACTTCCAGTATGGACGGTAAATGCCAGAATTATACAGGTTTGGCAATATAGATATTCGGATAGTTCTCTTTCAGCATACTGCACACCACGGCGGCGTACTCAAAGTTCGGCAAAATGGCAAAAATCGCGGAACCGGAACCGGTCATCTGCTCCGTCAGAGCACCGTAGCTGTTGCAGATGGACTTGATATAATTCAGCTCCAGATGCTCCGACGTGACCACCGGGTCAAAGACGTTGTATACGTTCTCCGCCACCTTCCCTAAATCCCCGGCCAGCAGGGCGCTTTCCATGGCCTGATTGTCCGGGCGATGGGGAATCGCCACGGTGTCGATTTTCCCATACAGCTCTGGCGTGGACACGGAGAAGTCCGGCTTGCACACCACGAACAGGCAGTCGGGCATATCCGGCAGCTTTCTCAGGCGCTCGCCCCGGCCTTCCACCATGGCCGTGCCGCCCACCACGCAGAACGGAACGTCGCTGCCAACCTGTGCGCCCAGCTCCGCCAGCGCCAGAACGGACAGCGGGTCGCCATAGTGCCGGTTCAGCGCCCGCAGCACCGCAGCCGCGTCAGCGCTTCCGCCGCCTAAGCCCGCCCCGGCGGGAATGCGCTTGACGATGCGGATCTCCAGGCCCTCCGGATCTTTGTCCATGGCGTCGCAGTAGACCTTCGCCGCCTTCCACGCCAGATTCTTTTCGTCGGTGGGAATGCCCTCCACAGAACACAGCAGCCGCCACGGCTTTCCCGTCCCTACATCGATCTCCACATCGTCCCGGACGGAAACGGTCTGCATCACGCTCTGCAAATCATGGTAGCCGTCCGCCCGCTTTCCCAGAACGTCCAGTGTTAAGTTTATTTTGGCAAAAGCGCCTTCATATAATGTCGTCATTGCAAAATTGTCCTTTCTGTGCATCTTTTTTTATTATAACGGAACTATTGGAATTTTGCAACTTCTTCGTGATAAAATCCGAAAATGCGCATATCCTATCAGCATCCGGGATGTGAAATGGAGGTAAGAATATGGATACCCTTGCGCTGATTTTGTCCATCATCGGCTGTGTCAACTGGGGACTGGTAGGCATTTTCCAGTTTGATCTGGTAGCCTGGCTCTTCGGCGGCTCCGGCTCCCTGTTCAGCCGGATCATTTATACCATCGTTGGGTTGGCAGGTCTCTGGTGCATTTCCTTCCTGTTCCGCAAGAAGACGTTTGTGGATGGGGAATGAATTATGGGCAGCTCCGGAAAGGAACTGCCCAATTTTTACATTCAGTTGTGGCACCGCACAATGCACTTGACCGTCTGGTCGCCGTACTTCGCGGTGATCTCCGTGGTTCCGCTTTGCAGCGCCGTGACATAGCCGTTTTCCACCTTGGCAATGTAGGCGTGCTCCACGCTCCACTCCACGTCCTCAGGCTTGAGGTCGCCGCAGTCCACCAGCTTCAGCTGGGTGCTGTAGCCCACCTGCAAACGCATGTCCGTTCTGTCCAGCTTCAGCTCCACCTGAGGCTTCGTCTCCACAGGCTCGGTCTGGATGGTCGCTTCCGTCTGGGCCGCCACGGTGGCCTCCGTGGACGGCTCCGTCTCCGCTTCAAACTGGCAGGTCACGGGGCAGGTCAGCTGCTTGTCGCCGCAGGTGATGTAGATGACCGTCTTGCCCTCGCTCACAGCGGTGATACGGCCGTTGGCATCCACCGTTGCGATGCTCTCGTCGCCGGAGGTGAACACCAGCTCGTCCGTGGTATTCTCCGGGATGACAACTACATTCAGCAGAAAATAATACCCGGGCTGGGTAAGCTCCGCCGCGCCGCCGGGGAGAGACAGATCCTGGCAGGGGATCCGCGGTTCGGTAGTCGCGGCCTCCGTCTGGACGGGCTGCTCGGTCTGGACGGTGGGCGCAGTGTCCTTCACGCCGTGCAGATTGGGCAGCAGATACCGGAAGAACAGGAACGCCGTTCCCGCCAGCAGGATCACGATCAGCGCCGTCAGGATCACCACAACGGCGGTGTTATGCTCCCGGGGCTGCTCGTCATAATTGTCTTCGTCATCCTCCGGGTCAGAGGAATATGGCTCATTCTCCGGCTCCGGGAAATCGTCGCTCTGCTCGTCAAAATCGAAAATTTCCTTTTTCTTTTTGCCGGACGAGTAGCGCCCGCCCTTGTTCAGCGCGGGCATCTGATCCATGACAAAATCATCATCGGAAACATTGCCGGACATATCCCGAGGGCAGCCGCAGATGGGGCAGCACTCCGCTGTGTCCTGGTAAGTTGTTCCGCAAATCTCACAAATTACCTTGCTCATATGATACCTCCTGACAAAAATACACATACTGTACCATTATCATGCGTCATTATAACACTCTTTTCCAAATAAAACAACTACAAAATGGTTGCTTTTTTCAGATTTTTATTTTATGATATAAAGGTTAAAGGAGGCGATTACGATTGACTGAACTTGCCGAAACCGAACTGATTTCTCCTTTGCTTGACGGATTTGCCATGGGAACCCCCATGAGCAGCCATGACGGCGTTCGCTGCTGTCCTGCCATCAAGGAAAATTCGGACGAAAAATACATAGTCAAAATCATTTCCGTACCAGCCGCGCAGACGCAGATGGATGCGATGCTTCTGGCCGGCGCCTATAAGGACATGGCGGGCGCCATGGACTACTTCAAGGGCGTAGCCGACGACGTGGAAAAGGAAGCGGAGTTCCTGCAGAAGCTTTCCAAGCTGGAGGGCTTTCTTCCCTACGACGGCTGGCAGACCGTGCCCATCAAGCGCCGCCGTTTAGGCTACGAGGTCTACCTCGTCAGCCCCTACAAGCATTCGCTGGCAAAGTACATCCGCCGCAATCCGGTCACCCATCTGGAAGCGATCAATCTTGGTCTTGACCTGTGCTCCGCGCTCTCCGTCTGCCGTCAGGCGGGATGCCTGTACGTGGACTTGAAGCCCACCAACATCTTCCTGACCGAGAAAAAAAGCTACCGCATCGGCGATCTGGGCTTCATCCCGCTGGACACGCTGCGCTACACGTCCCTGCCGGACAAGTACCGCAGTCCCTATTCTCCCCCGGAGCTGCACGACGCCATGGCCACGCTGAACGAAACGGCGGACACCTACGCCGTGGGCATGGTCCTCTATCAGCTCTACAACGACGGCAGCCTGCCCTTCAAGGACAAGGCGCCCGACGAAGCGCTCCCCTCTCCCGTCAATGCCGACTACGAGATCGCGGAGATCATCATGAAGGCCATTGACCCCGACCCTGCCAAGCGCTGGCAGGAGCCGAAGGAGCTGGGTAAGGCGCTGGCCGCCTACATGCAGCGCAATTCCATCAATGACACCCCCATCACCATCTACACCCCCATTGAGGCAAAGCCGGAGGATGTGGTGCCGGTGCAGCCCGCCCCCGCTCCCACCGAAGCACCTGCCCAGCAGGAGGAAACCATCGCGGAGGATACGCAGGATGAAACTCTCCCGGAGCCTGCGGACGCGGCCGATCTTCTGCCCCACCAGATGTCCGAGGAAGTTTCCCAGATTATGGACGAGGCCGACGCGCTGATTGCCCATGAGGTTCCCCAGACGGCGGTCACGCCGGAACCGGAGGAGGATTCCCCCGACCGCTTCTCCTTCGCACAGGACGAAGAGGACAACGAGCCGCTGCCCGACAACAGCAACGAACCCTTTGCCGACGCGGAGGAAGAAAAGCGCCTGCAAAAAGAAGCGAAGAAGCAGGAACGCAGACAGAAGGCGAAAAAGGCCGCAACAGCCGTCATCACGCTGGTGATCCTCGCTGCCATCGGCGCGGGACTGTTCTGGGCGTATCAGAAATACTACCTGCAAACCATCAACAGCATTTCCATCGAGGGCGACCAGTACCAGCTGGTTGTCAGCGTGGACACCGAAGTAGACGATTCCAAGCTCAGCGTCATCTGCATGGACAACTACGGCAACGCCGTGACCCGGGGCGTGGTGGACGGCAAGGCGACCTTTACCGACCTGCTGCCCGATTCCCTGTACCGCATCCAGCTGGATATCAGCGGCTTCCATAAGCTGGTGGGTCAGACCTCCGACATCTTCACCACCAAGGGTTCCACCCGGATCGCCAGCTTCTCCGCCATCACCGGCGCCGAGGACGGCTCCGTCATGCTGAACTTCGCGGTCAGCGGCGCCGACCCGGAGGAATGGGTCGTAAGCTACTCTGCCGAGGGCGAGGAGACGCAAAGCGAAAGCTTCTCCGGCCACACCGTCACCGTCAGGGGGCTGACCGTGGGTAAGCTGTACACCTTCACGCTGGAGCCTGCCAGCGCCACCTCCAAGGAGACCTTCACCGGAGAAAATACGCTGGAATTCACGGCTTCCCGTCTGGTTCTCGCGGAAAATCTGACCGTCGCCGCCAGCAGCGGCAGCGATATGACCGTCCGCTGGGACGCCCCCGGCGATGTGGTCGTGGAGAGCTGGAGCGTCCGCTGCTACAGCGACAATAACGGCTACGACAAGCAGCTCACCGTCACCAATACCGAGGTCTACTTCACGGACATCGACCCCTCGGTCGCCTACACCATCGAGGTCACCGCCGCCGGCATGACCCAGCCCGCCCGCACCAGCGTCACCGCCAATCCCATCAACATTACAAGCATGAACGTGGATGACAGTGCGCTGGATCAGATCGCCGTGACCTGGGAATACACCGGCACCGCCCCCTCCGGCGGCTGGCTGCTGATGTACCAGATCGACGGCAGCTCGACGCCCAACGTGGGCAAATGCACCCAGCCCTCTGCGGTTATCTCGCCCCTGATCCCCAGCGCGAAGTACCAGTTCACCATTCAGGCGGCAGACGGCACCTCCATTTTCGGAAACGTCAAGACCCAGACCATCCGCAATGCCAGCGTGTATGACGACCACGGTCTGTCCGCGGATCACATCACCACCCATCTGGTCAAGACGCCGGACACGGAGGATTGGCATTTTGAGTCCATCGGCACCGCCGCCTATACCAGTGAGTTTGCCGTGGGCGACAAGATTTCTGTAGTCCTGCAGGGCACTACCAATTTCTACGTCCCCGAAGATCCGCTGGACATCCTCTTTGTCATCCGGGACGGCTACGGCAATGTCATCCCCAAGTACATTTCCGAGGCAACCGGCGACTGGAAAGAGATCTGGTACGCGGGTGACTACCACTACGGCGAGCTGGATGTTCCCACCGCCCCCGACGCCCCCGGCGATTACTCACTCAGCATTTACTTCAACGGTCTGGCCATTACGGTCATCACCTTCACCGTTACCGAGTAATTTTTCCACAAAACGGCCCCGTCTTTATTGGGCAGTCGTAAAGCAGTGAATAGAGCGTATCGGTACAGATACGCTCTATTTCTTGTGCCAGCACATGCAGCCCCTTGGCTCTCCCTCCGGGAGAGCTGTCACCGTAGGTGACTGAGAGGGTATTGCAGCCTTATTTCCCCTCTCCCTCCTCCCCTCCCCCCGCCAAGCTCCTTCCGTCCTCGCTTCGCTCGGCCACCTCTCCCAAAGGGAGAGGCAAGGGGTGCTGTTCCATTCCGCTGTGCCTGTTCACTGTCTGGTGCGCCCCGCCATTGGGGCTGCTTTTTTCGTGTTTCTGGAAAATCCCCATGTACTTTTGTCCAAAAAGCACATGCCGTTTCCTAAGCACCTTGTGATAATCTCCGATTTTTGGAATTGTTCACACATTTTCCCCGGAGATGTGTTATACTTTCTCGGAAACCTCAAAAGGAAGGAGCTGCAACATGCGCGGAAAAAGTCACCGCTGTCTGGGAAAATATCTGGTGCAGCACTACATGAGCGACACCCCGGAGCGGTATGTGAAGGCGTTTCTGCTGGGGTGCATTGAGCCGGACCGCAATCCCGCTACATACCTGAAAGGCTCCATCCGCTGCCAGTGGCTGCGGGGTCACAACTACCGCAACGCCCGGCGCTTTATGCGTGCCATTTCCGCCCGGCTGGAAAAGAAGGAAAAGCTCGGCCTGTTCGACTACTATACCCTGGGCAAGCTCATCCACTACACCACCGACGCGTTCACCTACGCCCACAACGACACCTTCCCCACCGCCCTGAGCGATCATCGGGAATATGAAGCGGCGCTGCAAGACCATTTTCTGGAATACATGAAGCAAGACCCTAAGGTCAATCCGAAAATCGCCGGAAGCGTGATGGAAGCCATTTACAGCTACCACCGGGAGTATGAAGCCCAGGCGGCAAACATCTACACCGATACCCGCTTTGCCCTGAACGCCTGCTGCTGTGTGCTGGCCGTATTGCTGACCAACCCCATCTTCTGAAGGAGGCTGCCGATGTACAGATTTTTTGACATGGGTCTGGAAGCCGGCGTGGCGGCGGTAATTCTGGTTCCGTTATTTCTTGTCGTAAACCGGATTTATTTCCATGATTTGGGGCGCACCGTCGGCTACCTTATTTTCGCCATATACCTGGCCGGTGTGGACGCCGTGGTGGGGCTTCCCTGCATAACCTATATCCGCCTGGATTTTAACTACAATTTTGTCCCGTTTCTGCATATGTTTTCGGACTATAGAAGCAGTCTGCTGAATGTGCTGCTGTTTGTTCCGCTGGGCTTCTTTCTTCCCCTTTTCTGGAAGAAATTCAGTGCCTTCGGGTACACGCTTCTGTTCGGCTTCTGCACCTCCCTGCTCATTGAGCTTCTGCAGATTTTCACCTTCCGGGCGACGGACATCAACGACCTGATGACCAACACCGCCGGTACGGTTTTAGGGTATCTGCTTGCCAGAGTCGTGCTGAAGCTTTTCCCGGGGACGGAGCCGTCGGCGCAGACAAAGGATGTGTTTCTCGTCTGCGGCATGACCTTCGGCGTCACGTTCTTCGTGCAGCCGTTTCTGGCGGCACTGGTCTGGAATTGGATAATGTGAAACTTCAGCGGCATTTGGAAACGAATGCCGCTGATTTTTGCGTCATATGTTCCTCCGGTTCTCTTTCTCCCGCTCGGACATAAGATGTTCCATACATCTGAATTTGAGGTGGTACTATGGAACATAACGCAAATCAAATCACCCTGCGGGGAAATCTGTCCGCGCCCCCCACGTTTTCCCACGAAAACCACGGGAAGCAGTTTTATCGTTTTTTTCTGGAGGTGCCGAGGCTTTCCGGAGTGGCGGACACGCTGCCGGGCATCGCGGAATGCTCCCCGTCACCGGCCAGATCCGCTCCCACAACGTCCGCACCGACGGGCGGCGGCATCTGATGATATTCGTCTTCGCGTCGGCGCTGACCTGCGAGGACGGCGAAGCGCTGAACGACGCGGTGCTGGAGGGCTTCCTCTGCCGGGAACCAATTTACCGCCGCACGCCCCTTGGCCGGGAGATCTGCGACGTGATGCTGGCGGTGCCGAGGGCGTTCCAGCGGGCGGATTATCTGCCCTGCATCCTTTGGGGCAGGACGGCGCAGGAGGCTTCCCGGTGCCATACCCGGGATAAGATCGGCATTACGGGCCGATTGCAGAGCCGCGTCTACACGAAACTGACCGAGGAAGGCGCGGAGGAACGAACGGCCTACGAAATTTCCGCCCTCACTGCCCAGATTCCCATGGATTTACTGTAACGGCTTGTCTTTTTTTGTTGCAAAACTACGGTTTTCGTGGTATATTGGGGCAAAACAGATAAAAGGAACGATTCTCGTGAACAAAAAAGAAAAGGCAAAAGCCATCATTGATATTCTCAAACAGCGCTACGACGATGCGGCCTGCGCCCTGCACTACGCGAAGGACTATGAGCTGATGATCGCCGTCCGGCTCTCCGCCCAGTGTACCGACGCCCGGGTGAATCTGGTGACCCCCGCTCTCTTTGCCGCCTACCCCACCCTGGAAGCCATGGCGGCGGCGGATATCGCCGATGTGGAAAACTACGTCCGCTCCTGCGGCTTTTACAAGCACAAGGCGCGGGATATCGTCCTCGCCTGTCAGATGCTGCTGACGGACTACGGCGGAAAAGTTCCCGGCACCATGGAGGAGCTGCTGCGCCTGCCCGGCGTGGGGCGGAAAACCGCCAATCTGCTGCTGGGCGACCTGTATGCCGTCCCGGGCAGCGTCGTCTGCGACACCCATTGCATCCGCATCTGCGGGCGGCTGGGGCTGAGTACAGGCAAGGAGCCGGAAAAAGTGGAGCAGCAGCTGCGCAAGATCCTCCCCCCGGAGGAAAGCTCGGACTTCTGCCACCGGATCGTCCTCTTTGGCCGGGACTGCTGCACCGCCCGGAATCCCATGTGCGGCGAATGCCCGCTGACCATGTACTGTAAAGAGTTCAATCCGCAGGCGTAAAACAGCGCCGTTTGCAGTCAAAAGCTATCAATTCCGGAATATTTTCCATTCCTGTTCTGCCGCTCCCCCTGTCCGCATATGCTGTGGACAAGGGGGGATTTCTTTGCCCAAAAAGCTGCCGATCTTCTATTCCGCTCTGCTGCTCACAGGGGTGAACCTGCTGCTGCGGCTGGTGGGAACTTCTTTTCAGGTGTATATCTCCGGGCGTATCGGCGCTGCCGGAGTGGGACTTTTGCAGCTGACCATGTCCGTGGGAAGCCTCGCCATGGTGACCGGAATTGCCGGTGTGCGGACCGCCACCATGTACCTGACCGCCGAGGAACTGGGGAAAAAACGCCCCGGAAACGTGACATGGGTCTTATCCGGCTGCTTCGTGTACAGCATTCTGTGCAGCACGGCCGTGGCCGCCGCGCTCTATTTTCTCGCGCCTGCGCTGGCGGAAAACTGGATTGGGGACGTGCGCACGGTGAATTCCCTGCGGCTGTTTGCCGCGTTTCTTCCCGTCTCCTGCCTGTGCGGCGTCATGACGGGGTATTTCACCGCTGCCAACCGCATCGGGACGCTGGCCGCGGTGGAGGCGGCAGAGCAGCTGTGCTCCATGGTCGTGACCATGGCCGTGCTGACCCTCTGGGCGGGAGACGACCCCGGACGTGCCTGTCAGAGCGTGGTCATGGGCGGATGCTTCGGCGCCTGTCTGACGCTGTGCTGCCTGATGCTGCTGCGCCTTGCCGAACGGGTAAAGCCGGGGCCGAAAATCCCCATAAGGAGCCGTCTTTTACAGGCAGTCGTCCCCCTTGCCATGGCGGACGTACTGAAATCCGGCATCAGCACCACGGAAAACCTGATGGTCCCCAAGCGTCTGGCGCTGAACTCCCTCATTGACAGCCCCCTTGCGGCCTTCGGCATCGTCAGCGGCATGGTGTTCCCCGTTCTGATGTTCCCCGCCTGTATCCTGTTCGGGCTGGCCGAGCTGCTCATCCCGGAGCTCGCTCGGTGCGCCGCCGCGGGAAGCAAACAGCGCATCTCCTATCTGGTGCGGCGGAGTCTGCGCACCGCCATGCTGTACGGCATCGTGTTCAGCGGTCTGGAATTTCTGCTGGCCGAAGGGCTGTGCAATTCCCTGTACCACAACGCCGAAGCGGGGCGCTGGCTGCGGCTGTACGCTCTGCTGATTCCCATGCTCTACTGCGACGCCATCACCGACGCCATGACCAAAGGTCTGGGGCAGCAGAAAGTATGCGTCCGCTACAACATCATCACCAATTCCATGGATGTGTTTTTTCTGTATTTTTTGCTGCCGAAATACGGAATGGGAGGTTACTTTTTCAGTTTTTTTATCACCCATCTGGTGAATTTCATTCTCAGTCTGCGAAGGCTTCTCATCATCACCGGGGAGACGATCCCCTTCTCCGTCCCGGCGCTGTCCGTCGCGGCCGCTCTTGCCGCCGGATGGGGTGCCTCCCGTTTTGCTTCCCCGGTACTGCGGGCGGGAACGTATCCCGTTTTGCTGGGGTGCCTGATGTGCCTGTTCGGGGTTCTGGGGCGGGAAGACATCGCCTGGCTCAAGGGACTTCTCCGGGGTAAGGCCATCACAAAAGCACGCACATTCTCCAAAAGTGCATGAAAAATGACCCGCCATGGCGGGTCATTTTTGCGTTTTTACAGGTTTTTCAGAACTTCCAGCAGGAACTTCCAGGTGCGCTCCGTGGACGCGATGTCCAGCTTTTCCCGGCTGGTGTGGATGTCGTGCATCTGCGGGCCGATAGACACGCAGTCCAGTCCCGGCAGCTTTTCTCCCAGCAATCCGCATTCCAGCCCCGCATGGATAGCCAGCACCTGCGGCTCCTTGCCGAACATCTCCCGGTAAATACGCACCATGGTGTCCCGGAGGACGGAATCCTTCCTGAATTCCCATGCGGGATACTCCCCGGACTGGGAATAACTTCCCTCGAAGAACTCTGCAAGGCCTTTCAGCTTCTCCAGAAGATCTTCCTTCTCACTGTTGACGGAGCTTCTGACGGAAAAAGTGACGTTGAACCGCTCTCCCAGTTTGGTGATTCCCATGTTCAGGCTGGTCTGCACAAGGCCCTCAATATCCTTACTTCTGGCCTGCACCCCGTTGGGCGCGGCGCAGAGCAGGCCGATGACCTTGGACGTCGCCTGTGTGGACAGGCCGTTTCCGCCCAGCGCATCCACGTCAAACGCCTGAATGACGGCATCCGGCTCGTCGTACTTTTCCCGAATCTCCGCCTGCAATTCCTCCGCCACGGCGTTGATCCGCTCCAACTGAATGCCCATGGCCACCAGGGTCGCCTGACAGGAGCGGGGAATGGCGTTGTCCTTGGTGCCGCCGGACAGGGAGGTCAGGCACAGCGGCATGAGCTTTTGAATGCGATCCATGAATTCGCCCATGACCTTGTTGGCGTTGGCGCGGTTCTTGTGGATCTCCGCGCCGGAATGGCCGCCCTGCAGGCCGTCCAGAAGGACTTCGTACCCCGCCAGGCCAGGGGCCATAGACCGCCTTCCGCTCCGCGGGCAGGCTGATGGTCGCGGTAGCGCCGCCGGCACAGGACACGGTGAAAATCCCCTCATCCTCGGAATCCAGATTGATCATCGTCCGGCCTTTCAGTTCGGACAGGTCGATGACATCCGCGCCCAGCATCCCGATCTCCTCGTCCACGGTGATGATGACCTCCAGCGGCGGATGGGGAATGGTGTCGTCCGCCAGCAGCGCCAGAGCGTAGGCAACGGCAATGCCGTCGTCGCCGCCGAGGGTGGTGCCTTTGGCGAACACAAACTTATCGTCATGAGTGACATCCAGCCCCTCCTTCTCCATGTCCAGAGGGCAGTCCATGTCCTTTTCGCACACCATATCCATGTGACCCTGCAGGATCACGGGGGCATGATCCTCCATGCCGCAGGTGCCGTTTCCAAAGAGGATCACGTTGTTTGCCGCGTCCTGAATGTACCGCAAGCCATGCTCTTTGGCAAAATCCACCAGATAATCGGATATTTTCTTCGTATTCCGGGAACCGTGGGGAATGGCGCAGATTTCCTCAAAATAATGAAAAACCGCGGCAGGCTCCAGACCCGCCAATCGTTTCGTTTCCATACAGACACTCCTTTTCATTGGAATAACTTCTCACCCTTATTCTACCACAGGCACCATCAAAAGTCTATCGCAATCTCTCACCAGAAAACAGCAAAGACTACGGAAAAATCCGTAGCCTTGCACATTTTACCCATCCAAAAGGAACTTCTTAAGCTTTTGCAAATCGTTATTGAGAAGCAAGTCCTCGTTAATGTCCATTGTTTCCAGCAGCTTCCGCGCCAGATCGAAGTTGCCCACCGCGCTGGGGTCGTGGGCGTCCGTATCCACCACGACGAAAACGCCCCGCTCCATGCACAGAGGGATCATTCTCCGGTAGTTTTCCACGCAGTTTAGCCGGGATTTGGGCTTTCTCAGGGAGCTGTTGTTCAGCTCCAGCGCAACACCGAATTCCTTTGCGCCCTCCACCAGTGCCGGATAGTCCATGGGGTACTGGTCGGTATCCGGGTGGGAAATGATCTTCACCTTTGGGTTTTCCATGCAGCGAATCACGTTGTCCGTATTTTTTACAGCCCCCGCATCCTCGTAGCACAGCCCATGGATTCCGGCAATGGCGTAGTCCAGATAGTTCAGGTGCCGCTGATCCAGCGACAGCTCACCGCCGTTCAGAACATTGACCTCGCTGCCGTAGAGCATCTCCACGCCGTACAGCTCCCTCGGGGCATCACAGAGGTTCCGGAAGTAAATCGGGTCAACCGTCCCGGGAATGCCGGGGGCGTGTTCCGTAACGCCGATCAGGCTGAGTCCCCGCCGGGACGCCTCCGCCGCCAGCTCCCGGATGGTGCCGAAGGCGTGGCCGCTGAGAATCGAATGCATGTGTACGTCCGCAACAAATGGTTTCATAATCGTCCTTCCCCTCCAATACTATACAGAAAGGCCACGGAATCATCCGTGGCCTTTCATCATTTCGCATTACATGAAGCTCAGCACCAGGGTCAGCAGAACCCAGACAATGGCGATCCACTTGGTGGACACGGCCAGAGTATGGTCCAGACCGCCCTTCTTATTCTTACTCAGATAAGATTCGGAAGCGCCGGAAATCGCAGCGGACAGACCAGCCTCCTTGCCGGACTGCATCAACACGACCACGATCAGCGCAACGCTGCACAGAGCCTCCAAAACAATCAGAATCGTCTCCAGAACACCCATTACAAAAACCTCCCTCCGCCAGATTCGCGGACTCAAATAGTAAACGGTTCGTCAAAAAAACGCGAACCTTCCGATAGCCCGAATAGTATAGCATATGTTTTTCCAAATTTCAAGGGCAAATCCCGAAAAACTCGGAAAGTTCATGGACTTTTTACTTCTGCACCCAGCTGCCGGTGGCGAGGCAGTTCAGGTAGCTTTCAATGAAGGGATCCAGCGCGCCGTCCATGACCGCGTTTACGTTGGAGGTCTCGCAGCCGGTGCGGGTGTCCTTGACCAGCGTGTAGGGCATGAACACGTAGTTTCTGATCTGGCTGCCCCACTCGATCTTCTGCTGAACGCCCTTGATGTCGGAAATTTTGTCCAGATGCTCCCGTTCCTTGATCTCCACCAACTTGCTGCGCAGCATCCGAAGGCAGGTCTCCTTGTTCTGGAACTGGCTGCGCTCTGTCTGGCAGGAAACCACAATGCCGGTGGCCTTGTGGATCAGACGGACGGCGGAGGAAGTCTTATTGATGTGCTGGCCGCCCGCGCCGGAGGAACGGTAGACCTGCATCTCATAATCCTCAGGGCGAATTTCCACGTCCTGACTGTCGTTTTCGATATCCGGGATGACTTCGACGGCGGCAAAGGAGGTCTGACGACGGGCGTTGGCGTCAAAGGGCGAGACCCGCACCAGACGGTGGACGCCGTTCTCCCCCTTCAGGAAGCCGTAGGCGTTCTCGCCCTCGATCATAATGGAAGCGGATTTCAGACCGGCCTCGTCGCCCTCCTGATAGTCCATGATCTTGTAGGTGAAGCCGTGACGCTCCGCCCAGCGGGTGTACATGCGGTAGAGCATCTGACACCAGTCCTGGGCTTCGGTGCCGCCAGCGCCTGCCTGAAAGCTCATCATGGCGTTGTTCTTGTCGTAGTGGCCGGTGAGCAGAGTTTCCAGACGGCAGGTCTCCATATCCTCTGTCAGCGCGGCAAAGCCGGTTTTCAGCTCCTCCAGCATGGAATCGTCGTCTTCTTCCTCCGCCATCTCGCAGATGGTCATCAGGTCGTCCCAGTTCGACAGCATTTTTTCATAATGCTCGATCCTGCTCTCGGTCTGGCGGGTCTTGACAACGATCTTCTGGCTCTTCTCCGGGTCGTCCCAGAAACCGGGGGCTTCCTGCATGGCGTGCAGACGCTCCAGCTCATTGCGCATCCCCTCCAGATTCAGGGAATCCGCCAGTCCGTCCAGCGCGGGGCGGCAGTCGTTCAGCTTCTGCTTATATGCGTCAAATTCAATATTCATCACAAATCTCTCATTTCGTTGGGATATAGGGTACATTTATGCATCCACGTTACTTCTCTGGTAATTCTATCATTGAATCCGCAAAAAATCAAGACGAGGTTGAAACTATAAATTAGCCCCTTCTCCCCTGTTTTACGATATCCTTCCGGGCATTTTATTATTCACAGACCGCAGCCGTATCAAACGGAGAAACATTTTTCCGCCGCACATAAAATCGTGTCGGAGCTATTCACTCCGACACGATTTTATTACCGGAATACCAGCCAGATCAGTCCCGCGAAAATCAGCAGGGCAATGACGGCAGGGAGAAAAAGGTTCAGAAACGCCGCCAGCAGCATAGCCGGAACGTCGCCCTTCTCCTTGGGTTCCTTTTGCAGCTCCGCTTCCTTTTCCGGGTCAAGGTTTTTCTTTTTCAGCATTATCTCTGGTTTGTGATGGTCTTGATGTCGAACAGATAATTGCCGTTCTCATCGATCTTCTGCTGGTCGGCGAAGTGACACGCCACAAAGTGGCCGGGTTTCACTTCCTTCAGCTCCGGCGGCACACGCTTGCACTTGTCGCAGGCCATGTAGCACCGGGTGTGGAACTTACAGCCGGACGGGGGCTTGATGGGGCTGGGGATGTTGCCCTCCAGAATGATCCGCTCCTTGGTCAGGCTGTCGGGGTCCGTCGTGGGGATGGAGGACAGCAACGCCACGGTGTAGGGGTGCCGGGGGTCGGCGAACAGCTCGTCGGTCGCGGCGATCTCCACCATATTGCCCAGATACATAACGCCGATCCGGTCGGAAATGTAGCGGACGACGGACAGATTGTGGGAAATGAACAGGTAGGTCAGGCCGTCTTTCTCTTTCAGCTCCTGCAGCAGGTTGATGATCTGGGACTGAATGGACACGTCAAGAGCGGAGACGCACTCGTCGCACACCACAAACTTGGGCTTCACGGCAAGAGAACGGGCGATGCAGATACGCTGCCGCTGACCGCCGGAGAACTGGTGGGGATAGCGGTTGTACATATAGTTCTGCAGGCCGCACTTGTTCATCGTCTCGAACACGTAGGGCTTCATCCGCTTGGAACCGCGTTTGAAGAACTTGTGGGTGATCAGACCTTCCTCGATAATCTGACCCACGGTCATCCGGGGGTTCAGGGAGGAATAGGGGTCCTGGAAGATGATCTGCAGATCCTTCCGCAGGAGACGCATTTCCTTGTATTTCAGGCGCTTCAGGTCTACGCCGTCATCCAGCATGGCCTCGTACTTCTGGAACTCCGGGTCGTCGGCATACTTGGCGCGCTCGGCGGCAAGCACCTTCTCCGCTTCCTCGGTGGCGGCCACGGCGGCCTTGTGGAGATTTTCCAGCTCATTGATCTTTGCCTGATGGTTCTTGATCTTCTTCTCGCAGGAGACAGCCTTCTTGGGCTCGTCCTCGGCGACGCCCTCCAGCATTTCGATCTCCATATGATGCTCGTCGATCTGGCTCTGCAGAGCGGCAGCGCGGAAAGCATGGCGATACCGGTTCAGCAGCAGTCCCGCACCCTTGGCAGTATCCTTCACCATGAAGCCGCCCAGAATCTTGGCAGCGTAATCAAGTGCGGTCTTGGCGTCGCAGGCAGCCAGATTCTTATCCTGAATGTCAAAGAAAGTCGCCTTGTCGCCCAGCGCGTCGCACTTCTTGGCCATTTCCTCAGCATGGGCAACGGCCTTGTGGTAATTCGACACGTACTTTTCGGCATTTTTCAGGGTGTCCAGCACATACTCCGGCGCGACGGTATCCAGCGTCCGTCCGTAGTACATCGTGCTGCCGGCAGTCTGTTCGTACAGCTGCAGGAGCACACGGCCCAGAGTAGACTTGCCGCAGCCGGACTCGCCGACAAGACCCAGCGTCTCGCCCTTGTAGATGTCAAGGGTGATGTCCTCATTTGCCCGGACATACATCTGCTTGGCGAAGAAAGAAGACTTGGCGACAGGGAAATACTTTTTCAGATTAGTAATGGACAACAATTTTTCCATGTTCAGCACTTCTCCTTTCTTCTTTGTCGGGGTAGAAGCAGCGGACGTACTGTCCCTCTGCCACCTGCTTCAGCTCAGGCTCCGCGTCGATGCACTTCTGGGTGCAGTATTTGCACCGGGGCGCGAACTTGCAGCCCTTGGGCAGGTCCAGCGGATGGGGCACGGCGCCGGGGATGGGATCCAGCTTCTTCCGGTCATCGTTCAGCCGGGGGATGGAATACATCAGTCCCTCCGTGTAGGGGTGGGACTTTTCACAGTTGGTGAAGATCACCCGCGCGGGCGCCTGCTCCACCACCTGACCGCAGTACATGACCACCACGTCGTCCGCCATTTCATTGATAACGCCCAAATCGTGGGTGATGAACATGATGGCGGTGCCGTTTTCCTTCTGCAGATCGTTCATCAGCCGCAGAATCTGCGCCTGAATGGTCACGTCCAGAGCGGTGGTCGGCTCGTCGGCAATCAGAATGTCGGGCTTACAGGCAAGGGCCATGGCGATCATGACACGCTGCCGCATACCGCCGGACAGCTGGTGGGGATACTGCTTGGCAACTGCCTCAGGGTTAGGGATCTGCACCGCTTTCAGCATCTCAATGCACTTGGCGGCGGCTTCCTTCTTGCTCATGCCCTGATGGATGATGAACGGCTCGGACAGCTGCTTCTTCACGCTGAACACCGGGTTCAGGCTGGTCATGGGTTCCTGAAAAATAACGGAAATTCGGTTGCCCCGGATGTGGTACATCTGCTCGGTGGTGACCTTGGAGAGATCCTGTCCGTCAAAGGTGACGGTGCCGCCGGCGATATAGCCATTGGCATCCAGCAGCCGCAGCACGCTCATAGCGGAGACGGACTTGCCGGAACCGGACTCACCCACGATACCCAGAGTCTTACCGGGGTAAATGGAATAGGAAACATCGTTTACAGCCTTGACAATGCCGTTTCGGGTTTTGAAAAAGGTCTTGAGGTTCTTGACCTCCAGCAGAGGCTTATTCATGTCTGCCATTATTTATCCACCTCCGATTTGGGATCGAGCACTTCCCGCAGGGTATCGCCGATGATGTTGATGCAGATGACGACGATGGAAAGGAACAGTGCGGGGAATACCCAGCGCCACCAGTAGGACTGAATGACCAGCGCGTTCCGGGAGCCGTCAAGCATGTTGCCCCAAGTCGGGCGGGGCAGCTGGACGCCAAAGCCCAGATAGGACAGGCTGGATTCGGTCAGCATACAGCCGGCAAAGTCCAGCGTCACGGAGACCAGAATGACGGAGATCACGTTGGGCAGAATGTGCTTGAAGGCGATCCTGCCCTCCTTGACGCCCATGGAACGGGCGGCGGTAACGAATTCCTTTTCCCGCTCGGCCAGAATCTGACCACGGATCAGCTTGGCAAGTCCCGTCCAGCTGAGCAGACCCAGAATCAGCATGATGATGAAGATTCGGGTATTTTCATGCAGGTCGGAGGATTGCAGGATAGCGGACAGAACCAGCGCGAAGGGCAGGAACGGAATTGCGCCAACGATCTCGGTGACACGCATCAGCAGGATGTCCACCCAGCCGCCGAAGTAGCCGGAGATACAGCCCACGATGATACCGATGATGGTGGAGACGATAACGGCGACCGCACCGATGGTCATGGTCATCTTGCCGCCGTTCATGAGCCGGTTGAACACGTCACGACCCATATCGTCGGTGCCGAAGACATAACCCTTCAGACCCCACGCCTCGACGAACTTGCCGTCTTTGAAGGCGTAATTCTGGAAGCCGCTGGAGAACACGGTGTCCACCGCGCCCGCTTCCTGCAGATCCGCGGGAACCTCACACTGCTTCCGGAAGTTCTGACCCCATGCGTACACTCTGCCCTGCTCGGTGACAAGGGTAAAGTGCCGGGTGCCGCCGGACACGTGCTTGATGGTGTCGCCCTCGGGAATCACGGGGGTAGCTTCCTTCATACCGGCGACGATCAGCTCGCCGTCGTCGGTGACAAGGGCAATGGCGCCGCCGGTGGCCGCAATGTCCACGATCTTCCGGTCGCCGATATACTCAAAGATGTCAACGACCTTATTCTGGCCGTTCTCATCCTGAATGGTGATGGTGTTGAACTTGGAGCTCTTGCCGGGGACGAAGTTGCCGTCCTCGTCGATGCCGTACAGGCCGTCGTTGGTGAAGGCCAGCTTCACCAGCTTGCTCTCCTTCTTGCCGTGCTTGATGACGGAGGAAAGGTTCGTGGCGTTCAGGCCGTCGTTGCCCCACGCGTAGATGGTGCCGTCCTCCATGAGGATAGCTGTAACCTGATTGCCCGCGACCAGCTGGCGAACCTGAGAAGCGTCGATGGTGTTGTCGCCCATCAGCTCCTCGGGCTGCTTCCGGGCGGAGGCGATCATGGAGCCTTCCCAGCCGTACTGGCCGTTGTCGTAAGCGCCCCACGCGTAGACATGGCCGTCCTCAGAAATGGCGACGGCGTGGTCAGTACCTGCTGCCGCGTGGACGATCTTGGCATTCTTCACCTCGTCCGGGATGTTCAGGGGGTTCAGCTTGGGGTCCTTGGTGTGGGTGTAGTAGCCCCAAGTATACATGTTGCCGTCGGTGCTGACACCGATGGTGAAGGTTCCGCGGGAGGAAATGTCCACCGCGCCGTCCTTCATATCGTCGGGCAGCTTCATCAGGCTCATGGTGGGTCTGACGTTCACGTGGAGCATCTCACTGCCGGTCTCCGTCAGGTCAACAGGCGCAAAGATGGGTCCGATAAACACGAACAGGAACATGCCGACGAGGATCACCAGCGCAATGACCGCCAGCGGATTCCGGAAGAAACGCTTGACCGCCAGCTTTCCGGGACTGTCATAGCGCTCGTCCGCAAGGGTGTACTCCTTGGAAGCGCCAAAAAACATCCGCTTCAGCCAGCGCCATGGGGCAAAGCCCTTGGAGGAAGTATTCTGTTTGCTCATTGTTCCTTCCTCCTTTACTTGTTGACCCGGACACGGGGGTCAGCGATGCCGTAGGCAATATCAATTACCAGATTGCCCAACAGGGAAATGATAACATAGAACATCTGCAGCAGCAGCACGACCTCAAAGTCCTTGTCGTTCAGGGAGGCAATGTAGAGCTTGCCCACGCCGTTCAGGCCGAAGATATTTTCCACGACCACGGAGCCGGAGAAAATGCCGCTGGCAGGGAGCGGAAAAAAAGGCCGAGGCCCCAGCCGATGACCAGCGTAATAATGGGGATCAGAGCGTTCCGGAAAGCGTGGGAATAAATGACGGTCTTTTCCTTCAGGCCCTTGGCTCTCGCGGTACGGATGCAGTCGAGGCTCAGCGCCTCACTCATGGACGCGCGGACATAACGGGTCATGCCGCCCAAAGACGTAAAGGTCATGACGATCAGCGGCAGGGCCATGTAATCCAGCTCGTCCAGGAATTTCTTCATGCCGGTGTAATCGGAACCGGGCGTTTTCATGCCCGACACCGGGAACCAGCCGAGAATAATGGCGAACAGCCAGATAAACACGATGGACGTGATGAATACAGGTATCGAGTAACCGACAATCGTACCCACCTGCACCGCCGTGTCCCGCTTGCTGCCCCGATGGACAGCGCAGAAGATACCAAGGGGAATGGTTATGCCAAGGCCAAGAATGGTGGCAAATATATTGATAAAGATGGTGTTCTTCATCGGCGCTTTCAGAACGTCATACGCAGGGCGGGAATACTTATAGCTCCAGCCGAAGTCTCCCTGCAGGATGCCCTGATACTTGCCGTTGATGGGAGCAACGCCCACCCAGCCAAGATAACGAATGAAAACATTCTGATCCGTACCCAACTCATGGCGCTTCTCTGCCAGCTTCTTCTCGTAGAGCTCGCCTGCGTTGGGGTTGTTCTTCAGACTGGCCTTGTAGGAATCCACTTCTACCACCGCGCGGTCGTAGGGGATCATGGTGTACACAAGGAACATCAGAAGTGAGAGAATCAGTGCAACAACGACCATGTAGCCAAGTCGTTTAGCGATGTATTTTCCCATGGTATACTCCCTTTCTTAAGACGGCGATCCAGACAGGGAAACGGAATCCCCCCGTGCCGGGCTGCCGCCTGACGTATTCATATATTCTACCCTAAAAATGCAAACAAAGCAAGTGTAGAAAACGGTCTCTGGGTCGAAAAATGAAATTTTTTACCAAAGAGGCCGCAAAAATTCAGGAAGCAGACCGTGATTGCCCTCAAAAGGACAAATCGCCGCCCAGTTCCGCCGGTCGCGAGTCCCCCGAAATGCACATTTGATACTATTTCCTGATTAAAATCTTAATTTTAATCAGGAAGGCATCGCCTGACG
>OGQN01001253.1_pt1 | contig 21094 bp, 18 predicted proteins | sample 1553231 | NCBI WGS metagenome assembly OGQN01 (sample SAMEA2579950, study PRJEB22360) | human gut metagenome | biome: human gut; feature: human-associated habitat; material: faeces | place: Denmark | collected 2008/2010 | reverse complement strand
AGGATCGTGGGATGGAACGATTTTTCTTCTGTCATGCTGTCCGTTTGGCAGCAGAACGTCCATTCGGCAAATTCCCGTGCCCACTCCGGGATCGGGAGCCGCCCGCGCCAGGGTGCCGCACCGGCATTCAGGATAACGAGCGTCTGCTCACCGGGCACCGTGCGGGAAAAGGCGTATACATTTGCCCCATCGTCCGCCAGCACGGTGCGGTAGTCGCCGTCCGTCAGGGAATCGGATGCGAGCCGCAGGGAAATGAGCTGCCGGTACCAGTTCAGCAGCTGCCGGTCCTGCTTTTCCCCGTCCCACTGCATCGCCATGCGGCAGCCGGGGTCGTTCGGGCCGCTCAGGCCGATCTCGTCGCCGTAGAAGATCGCCGGGGAGCCGGGGAACGTCATCTGCATCGCCACGGCCAGCCGGAGCCTCGCCTTGTCGCCGCCCGCTTCATAGAGGAAGCGCGCCGTGTCATGGCTGTCCAGTAGGTTGTACATCCGGAGGTTTGTTTCGCCGGGGTACAGCGCCAGCGCCCTGTTGAGGCGGCAGCCGAATTCCGATGCAGAAAGCGCGTCCTTCGCCAGCCACGCCACAGCCGCGTCCCGGAAGAGGTAATTCATCGCGCTGTCCAGCCGGTTCCCATTCACGAGCCGCCCTGCGTCGCCCCATGTCTCGCCCAGCAGGATGCAGTCGAGTTTTCAGCCTAGCATCTCCGCGGCGAAGGCCTCCAGGAATGCGGTCGGCAGTTCGTCCGCCACATCCAGCCGCCAGCCGTCGATATGGAATTCCTGCAACCAGTACCGGCCGATGGAGAGAAAGTAGTCCCGAGCGTCCGGATCCGCCAGGTTCAGCTTCGGCATCCATTTGTAATGCCCGACGCAGTCGTAATTCTGCCGCCCGGCGTCCACGGGATAGCTGTGGATAAAGAACCAGCTGCGGTACGGCGACGCTTCGCCGTTTCTGACGACGTCCTGAAATTTGTCCCACCAATAGCCGCAGTGGTTGAACACGCCGTCGAGGATGATGCGCATCCCCCGGGCATGTACGCCGTCCACCAGCCGCCTCAGGTCGTCCTTCGTGCCGAAGGCCGGGTCGATCTCGAAATAATCGGCCGTGTCGTATTTGTGATTCGACGGCGAACGGAATATCGGCGTCAGATACAGGCACGTCACGCCGAGAGACTGGATATAATCAAGCCCCTCCGTGATTCCCGCAAGGTCGCCGCCCATGAAATTTTCCCGCGTCGGCGGGGCACCCCAGGCGTCCGCGTCTGCCGGGGTGCGGGAGGGGTCTCCGTTTTTGAACCGCTCCGGGAATATCTGATAGTACACCTGCCGGCCCCGCCACCCGGGTGCGGAAAAGCCGTCCGTCGGGTTCGGCCAGAGGAATTCAAAGAAATTCCCGTTCATGGCAGGCTCCGTCTCCTGTAAGCCGTTCGCGCCGAGCCAAAGCTCGTCCGTTCCGGCTCTCAGGTGGAAACAGTACCGGGTGTATGCCGCGATCTGGCCGGTGCAGACCGTCGTGCGGTAGTAGTCGTGCAGCGCGTCCTGCAGCGACACGTGCAGACGCTGCCGCCGGATCTTCGCCGGATCCGTCTCATAGCGCATCCAGTACCATAGCTCCGCCTCGTCCGCATCCCCCCGCGCCGTGATGAGCTGAAGCTCCAGCGTATTGCGGGAGCTTGGGTAGATGTAGTCCGAGGTGGGGCGGTGAATGATGGCCGCCTGATTCAAATGGTGATCGCCTCCGTTTCTTCTTGTTTTCTCCGCATTGTCGAGGCGCGCTCGATGAGCTTCGTCGACAGAAGGATCTGCCGCAGGCTGGTCTGCGGGTCTTCGATCTGTTCGATCAGAATCTGCGCCGCCTGCACACCCAGGGCAAACGTATCCACATCCACGCTGGTGATGGGCGTCTCGGCCAGCTCCGTCAGCGGCGTGTTGTCGCAGCTGATGATGCCGAACTGCTCCGGCACCCGCAGTCCCAGCTGCCGCGCGGCCCGCAGTGCGCCCAGCGCCAACCGGTCGTCGCTGCAAATGACGGCGTCTGGCACGTCATCGCCCTGCAAAAGCGCACGGACACAATCCATGCCGCTCTCGACGGTCGGCAGACCGTGGAGGATGCCGCCGTCCGGAACGGACAGATGATTTGCGGCAAGCTCGCGGCGATAGCCCGCGATGCGATCCTGATTGAAGACCTCCTGATCGCCGTCCGAAAGGAAGGCGATCTTCTGATATCCCCGCTCCAGCAGGAGCTTGACGGCTCTGCGGCCGGCCTGCACATTGTTGATATCGACCCAGTTGGCCTCCGCGCCGACCTCCTCCGAGCGGCCGAGGATCACACACGGCACGCTTAAGTCTTCGATTCTGCGCAGCAGCTCGTCCGTCACCAGGGAGATCGGCAGCACCACGCCGTCGACCTTTTTTCCGGCGATCAGCCGCTCGACGGAGGAAATGCCGCCGAACGCCGCCGCGCCGTTCGTGATGATGAGATTATAGTCGTTCTGGTGCGCGGCAGTCTCAATGCCGAAGACGGTGTTGTTGAAGAAATTGTTGGCGTAGGCCGTGCCGTCCGAGATGTCGATCACCAGGGAAATCGCGTGGGCCGAACCGTTGGCAAAGCTGCGGGCGATGTCGTTGGGGACGTATTTGAGCTGCTCCATTGCGGACGCGATTTTCTGCTTTGTCTCCTCCGAAATGACGCCCTTTTGATTGAGCACGCGGGAGACCGTCGACGGCGAAACGCCCGCCAACCGCGCCACATCCTTGATTGTTGCTGCCATGCTGTACCTCCACGCAAACGGTTTACTTGCAATTAAAGGAATATCAGGCAGAATCATAATTAAAATCCATGTATTAAATTAGTTAATTATGATAATTGTCGAATTATTATAGTATTCCGCCATGTAATTTATGCAACCGTTTGCTTAACGTCATAGTAGCACGATTTTCCACAGAAGTCAATTTGTCAGTTTATACAAGAAAAAACTGGTTTTCTGTGCAGGTAGACAATAATGGCGCGTTCAACGTAAATTGAGAAACTTTTTTCGGTCTCCATATCATGGACAGCACATTGTAAGGAGGATATTCCATGTGTGAACAGAAGCAAACGCCTCCTGTAAAAGTGGAGGTTAAAAATCTGACGAAAAAATTCGGCGACCTTCTGGTGCTGGATAACATATCCTTCGATGTCTACCAAGGGGATCTTCTCTGCGTTGTGGGGCCCACCGGCTGCGGAAAAACGACTTTCCTGAACAGCCTTACGAAGATCTATGACATTACTTCCGGCCAGATTCTGCTGGACGGAAAGCCGGTCGATCCGAAAACGAACAACATTGCGTACATCTTCCAGGGGGATTCCACCATGCCCTGGCTGACCGTGGAGCAAAACGTCGCCTTCGGGCTGGACATCAAGCACGTGCCGAAGGCGCGGCGGGATGAGCTGGTGGCGAAATACCTGGATATCGTGGGCCTGACAAAATACAAATCCTATTACCCCAAGCAGCTTTCCTCCAGTATGCTCCAGCGTGTTTCCATCGCCCGGGCCTTCGCCACCGAGCCGGAGCTGCTGTTGATGGACGAGCCATACGGCCAGCTTGATATCGAACTGCGATTCAAATTGGAGGACGAGCTGATCAAGCTGTGGGAGATGACCAAAACAACGGTTATCTTTATTACCCACAATATCGAGGAAGCCGTCTACCTTGGCAACCGGATCATGATTCTGACCAACAAACCCACTACCGTCAAGCGCACGGTGAATAATACACTGCCACGTCCCCGTGACATTGCTTCTCCCGATTTCGTTGCGCTGCGCACCGAGGTCACAGACGCAATCAAATGGTGGTAAGCAGGAAGGAGTAATACAAAATGCGTGCAATCACCATCATGTACGATTCCCTGAACCGTCTGTTTCTCCCCAACTATGGAGACATGGAAACCATCGCGCCGAATTTTAAGAGGCTTTCCGACAAAATGGTCACTTTTGACCAGTTTTATGTCGGGAGCCTGCCCTGCATCCCCGCAAGGCGGGAGCTGCATACCGGTTCCTATAACTTCATGCACCGCTGCTGGGGACCGCTGGAGCCTTTTGACGATTCCGCGCCGGAGATCCTGGCCCAGAACGGCATCTACACCCACCTGGTCACCGACCACGCCCACTATTGGCAGGACGGCGGTTCGACCTTCCACAACCGGTTCACCACCTACGAGATGATCCGGGGTCAGGAGGGCGACGCGTGGCACGGGAAAGCCCAGGGATTCCAGCATAATGTAGATCTGAAGCGGCAGGATGCGGTCAACCGCGAGGCTATGCCCCGGGAAGAGGATCACCCCCATGTAAAAACCTTTGAAGCCGGCATGAAGTTCCTGAAGGAAAATGTGGACGTGGACAACTGGTATCTCCAGTTGGAATATTTCGATCCCCACGAACCCTATTTTGTCCCGGAGAAATACAAGCAGCTATACGAGGACGCGCCCCTGGAATTTGACTGGCCCTATTACGGTCAGGTTCAGCCGGGGGACGAGGATAAGGTTCACCAGGCCCGGGTCAATTACCGTGCCGTACTGTCCATGCTGGATACCTATTTGGGCAAGCTGCTGGATTTCCTGGACGCGCACGATATGTGGAAGGACACCATGGTAATCGTCAACACCGACCATGGCTATATGCCGGGCGAACACGGCTATTTCGGCAAAAATTATATGCCCATGTATGACGAGATCGTGCATACCCCGTTTTTCCTATGGGAACCGCGAACCGTGAAAGCCGGAACCCGCTGCGATACCCTCTGCCAGACCATCGATATCGCGCCGACCCTGCTGGATTTCTTTGGGATCACGCCCCCCGGCACCATGCAGGGGAAGTCCATGCTGCCCGTGGTCACCAGCGGCGAGAAAATCCATGACTACATCCTGTTCGGCTATTTCGGGAAGCACGTGAATATCACGGACGGCCGCTATGTCTATATGCGTTCTGGCAGGATGAAGAGCGAGGGACATCTGAATAATTACACGCTGCTGCCTCTGCATATGTTTGAGATGTTCTCCCTAAAGGAGCTGAAAGAGGCGGACAGAACGCTGTCCGATGCCTTCTCCTTTACCAAAGGCGCTCCCGTCATGAAGATTCCCGCCACCCCGGAGTCCTCTCCGCAGAACACCTGTTATATGTATGACGATCATCTGAAGTACGGCGATCTTCTGTTCGATCTGCAAACAGATCCGAGAGAAGAAAACCCGATTCAGGATCCCGCCGTCGAAAGCAGAATGGTGGAGGCAATGTCCCGGCTGCTCCACAGCAGCGAAGCGCCCCCGGAGCTGTACGAGCGGATCGACATTCAATAAGGGCGCGCCGCGACGTACACAGAAAAAACACATCCACCGGCGAAGCCGGTGGATGTGTTCAGTCTGTCAAATAACCCTCACTTTCAATAAGCGAAAGTGGGGGCATTCTTGTAGATGGGGCAACAACGGACGAATAGTAGCGAGAACATGGAGTCCTTCCAACTCCATTGGGCCAGTTTTTTCAGATTCATGGCAGCAAACTTGAGCCTGACCCATCTGGTAACTGCGGCCAAGCCTCGGTGGTGTGTATAACGCATGGCGTGTTTTTCTTTCGCATCCGCAAAGACCCGCTCAATGGTTTCTTTTCGCTGGGCGTAAATTTGCTTGCCTAAGTCAGTCTTTCGGATGCTCTCCACAATGTCCAGGTATTCCTGCCAGATGTGGGTTGTGAATACCTTTTGCCCTTTCTCGTTTGCCTTGCAGTAGGATTTGGAGAGACAATTGACACAGTATTTCGGAGTACTGCGGTAGATTCTTTTCCCGTCTCGGTCTGTTGTGGTATGGCGAAGCTCCTGACCGTGGGGACAGGTGAACACATCTTTTACTGGATCGTATTTGTAGTCCCAGGGGCGGTATCCTTCTTTGCTGCCTTTATATCTTGTATAGGGGAGAACCGGGATTTTTCCATCATCCAAAGTCTTCTTTGCAATCCAAGGGGTCTTATATCCCGCGTCCATGGCCACGAACTGAACATCAAATTTGCTGGTTACATCGTCATATACCTTATCCCATGCCACACTGTCATGGATATTTCCGGCAGTTACCTCTACTCCCAGAATGAAACCTCTTTTGTCACAAGCCGTATGCGCTTCGTAGGCAAATTGCCGCTCATGCTCTCCTTTTACGAACATTCCACAATCCGGGTCTGTGGTGGAAACGGTCTTTTCTACGGTTTCCCGCGAGTCTCCACCACCCTGGGGATGATTTTCATCATCGTCATCTTCAATGGGCTTCTTGCCCAGCTTTTCTCTTTCCGTGTTAACCTCTCTGCGAAGCTGCCCTGAATAGACTTTTGCCGCTTTCGCGACCTGCTCCTTCTGGAACTTTTTCTTATTTGCGCTAGCTTTGATATGTGTCCCGTCAATGAAAATTGCGCTGGGATCCAGCATCCTGTTGTTCAGTGCCTTGTTGAGAATGTGCTCAAATATCTCACTGGTCAATTCATCCGGGAAACGCTTGCAGAAAGCATAGCTCACCGTTGCAAAGTGAGGGATATTATCCAGCAATCCGTACCCAAGAAACCACCGATATGCCACATTCACTTGGATTTCTCGGTAGGTCTGCCGCAAAGACGGTATCCCAAACAAATGCTGAATGAGTACCATCTTTATAAGCACAACTGGATCTGTACCGGGGCGGCCATTGTCATGGCAGTAGTACGGGTCCAGCCGTTCATACAGCCACTCATAATCCATGACCTTTTCAATCTTCCGCAGAAGATGGTCTTTCGGCACCAATGCCTCCAAATCCACAATGATTGGCTCATGCCGTGCGTCTTTTCTCCAGTCTTCCATAAAACATCCCCCATTTCTTCTATTATAGCAGAAACGGGGGCGTTTGGGTAGTTCTTTGACAGACTGGAATGGAGCGTATCTTTACCGATACGCTCCATTCGCTGTTTTACGACCGCCCAGCAAATCTGTGCGGTACTCTTATTCTTCATCCAACGGCTGAGTGCCCTTCGCCAGTGCGATGATGGCCTTCGCCAGTTCCCCGGCGGCGGTCAGCGCCTCGTCGTGGGAGTTCCCGGCGGCACCTACCTCGATCAGCAGACCGCCGGGGGACAGATCCTCGTTGAACCGCTGGCCGCGCAGCTGTAACGGGCGGGTGATTCCGGGGCAGGCCGTTTCCAGCTGGGCGTGGAGCTTCAGCGCAAGGGAGAGATTTTCCTCCCATGTATCGTAATTCGTGCCCACGACGATCATCAGCTGGGCGCTGTCGCTGCCATCTACATGGGCGAGGGTGCGCATCTGGCTTGCCCCGCCGGAGGCGTCCCGGTGGAGGTCGAGCACCATCTGGATCGTGGGGTATTCCTCCAAGAGTTTTTTGATGGACTTCCGGGCGTCTGCATAAGACCCGTTGTAGGACGGGTAGTCGTGCAGGGACGTGTCCTGTACGGCGACGATGCCGCTTTCCCCCAGAAGCGCCTGCACCCGGCGGCCGATGGAGAGCATGTTGAAATTGTCGTCCAGCGTCCGGTAGGCGGAGGTCTCGGTGTAAGCCTCGCCCCGGCGGGTGTAGCTTTCCGTGGAGTGGGTGTGCAGAATCAGCACCGTGGGCTGGTCACCGGTCAGATCCCAGTTCAGGGGCTGCTCCATCAGCGCTCCGATGTCCGGGCTGACGGAACAGGCATAGTACAGCTTCACCATTTCCGGGTCAGAAAAGGACGGAAGGGGCGGCTCGGTGGGTTCCGGTGCCGCAGGGGGCGGAGATTCCACGAAATCCACCGAAAATGCCTCCTGAGACGGCGAAAACCGGACATCTCGTCCGGTTTCTAAGTAGATCAGGAATGCGGCGGTATCCGGGCTTGTCAGCCACGACAGGAGTTTCCCCGGAAGTCCCGAAGCGAACAGCCGCAGGGTAAGGGCGCAAAGAATTGCCGCCGCGCCCACCCGCAGCGCTCTGCTGCCCATACGCCGCCCCCCTTACGTAAAGAAATGTCGAAAAACCTCGTCAGCGTCGAAAAATGACGCCGGAAAACTTACTTGCCGCTCCCCGGCTTCCACTTGGGCCTGGAACGCAGTTCCATCCGGAGATTACGGAAAAATTCCGTCAGCAGCGCCCCGCACTCGGCTTCCCGGACGCCGCTTTCCACTTGCGGGTGATGATTGAACTCCATGGAAAACAGACTGCACACCGAATCCACAGCGCCGCACTTCCGGTCGGAAGCGCCGTAGACCACCCGGGGGATGCGGGCGTTGATAATGGCCCCGGCACACATGGGGCAGGGTTCCAGCGTCACGTACAGGGTACACTCCCACAGACGCCAGCCGCCCAAACGCCGGCATGCTTCCCCGATGGCTTCTATCTCCGCGTGGTCGAGGGCGGACTTGTCCGTCTCCCGGCGGTTGCGCCCCCGGCCGACGATGGTGTCCCCCCGGACGATCACGCAGCCCACCGGCACCTCGCCGTCCGCCGCGGCCTCCCGCGCCAGAGCAAGCGCTTCGTCCATAAAATACGTGTCCTCCATGACGATCCCTCCTTTTGGGATAATCATAGCGAATCCGGACAGGACAGTCAACAAAAAATACTTATTCCTCCATCAGCATGGCGGCAAACAGGACCGCCAGCTCTTCCCGGGAGAAGGGACGCTCCCGGCGCTGCTCCAGCCGCTGATCCGCGGCGCGGATACGGCCCAGCAGCATTCCTTCCAGTTCCGCCCGTTCTTTTTCCGCCGGGGTTCCCGTGAGCAGATAGTCCGTGGTGACGCCCAGCTCCCGTGACAGCTTCACGAGGGTCTGCATGGACGGCTCCCGCCGTTCCTGCTCGTACATCCCCAGCGCACTTGGACTGACCTGCAGCCGCTGCGCCAGCTCCGCCTGACTTAACCCCGCCTCCCGGCGCAGCGCCGCAATTCGGGTTCCCAACATATGACCACTTCTTTCTTGTTATCTGGTTAGCGCAAGGATACCACAAAAAAAGTGAAAAAACAGGGGAATAAAGACGCCTACACATTTCGACGGACATTACACATAGCGTGTGGTATGCTGTTTCCATGGAAATAGCTGGGAAATTATGCGAAAAAAAGAATGCCAATTTCGACAGGTTATTGCCTAGATACCCTACATTTCTTACGAAAGAGGTCGATTCTTATGATCCGATTCCTGGAACCCATGCTGTACATAGACGATCAGGCGCAAGTGCCTGTGTGTCTGTGTGAAAAATGCGGCGGCGAATGCTACGCGCCGGACGGCGTCTGCCGCTGCTGTGAAGGAGACGCGCTATGACGCTGGCAGAGCTGAGCGTGTGCTACGAGGAAGCCGCCGTCCCCCTGCGACGGCGGCTGCGGGAGCTTCGGCTGCTGCTGGCAGCAACGGAAGACCCGGAGGAAATCTGGCGCTGTAAGCGCCGCATTGCGGAACTGACCCCCATGCTGACCCAAATGAACGAACTGGCGGAGCTGACGGCTCACTACTACGACAGGGGGTACTACCGGAATGAAAAATATACTGTATGAGGGCTACCTCGGCCCCCGGCTGCCCCGGGAGGTGCAGCTGAAGCGGGTGCAGCGGGTGATGCAGGAGGAGCTGACGCCCTTGCAGCGGGAGACCCTTATCGCCTTTTATTTTCAGGAACAGACCCTGACCCAGATCGCCGCGGACCGTGGCGTGAACAAAAGCACCGTCTGCCGGACGCTGAAACGGGCGGAGGCCAAGCTCAGGCGGTATCTGAAATATTAGGGAGAGACGCCAGCTTCTGGAAAACCACCGGAGCCGTACTGCGCAGGGCAGTGCGGCTCCGGCTTTTGCGCCCGAACCGGATATGCAGCCGAAAACCCCGCAAAAATCGACTCCCCCGCCGGTAGAATCCCCGGTAGAGCCCTTTCCGCCCCATTCTACCGGCCGGGCAGAGGGGGACGCGCGGGTAGAGCGTGGGGAAGCCGAAGCTCCTTGACTTTCGGAAATTTTGGCGATAGACTATGACACACTCTGAAGATTTGGATGGAGCACCTTATGAAAACGCAACCCCCCGCGCCCATCAGAACCGTATATTACACCGACGAGCGAACCGACGAGTTTTCCTCCGCCGAGATCGAAACGCGGCGCATTGACGAGAGCTACCGGTACATTGACCCCCGCCCCGGGTGGAAGGCGGCAAGATTCATCGCTTACCGCCTGTTTGCCATGCCCGCGGCATTCCTGTACTGCAAGCTGGCGCTCCACGCGCGGTTTGAAAACCGGCAGGTGCTGAGGAAGGCCGGCAAGACCGGCTGCTTCGTCTACGGCAACCACACCCAGCAGGTGGGCGACCCGTTCCTGCCCAATCTGGCGCTGTTTCCGAAAAGCGTCTACATGATCGTCCACCCCAACAACGTCTCCATGCCGGTGCTGGGAAAGATCACGCCGTACTTAGGCGCTCTGCCCCTCCCCTCCAACATAAAAGCCATGCGTTCCTTTCTGGACGCCATCCGCACCAGAATTGAGGAAGGCAGCTTCATCATGGTCTACCCGGAAGCCCACATCTGGCCGTACTATACCGGCATCCGGGATTTCCCCGCCACGTCCATGAAATACCCCGTGGAGCTGGACGTTCCCAGCTTCGCCCTGACCACCACCTACCATCGCCGCCGCTTCGGCCGGAAGCCCCGGACGGTGACGTATCTGGACGGCCCCTTTTACCCGGACCACAGTCTCCCTCCCAGAGCCAGAGCGCAGGCGCTGCGGGATGAGATCTACAAGACCATGGTCAGCCGGAGTCAGGAAAGCGACTACGAATACATCCGATATGTGAAGAAAGAGGAGAAGACGTGACCGATATCCTGTATTGCGGCAACGACAAGGTGTTCGACGGCGTTCTGACGTCGGGCCTGTCCATTGTGCGCCGGCTGGACGCGCCGAGACCGCTGACCATCCACATTTTCACCATGGAGCTGACCCGGGTTTCCCCCAATTATCTTCCCATGACCCGGCACCATGCGGACATCATCGAGACGGCGCTGCGCCGCCACAACCCCGACACCCACGTAAAGCTCTATGACGTCACGGCGCTTTACGAGCGGCACCTGAAGCGAAACGCCAACGAGGGCTGCTACTGTTCCCCCTACACCCTGCTGCGGCTGCTGGCGGATCTTCTGCCCATGCCGGACAAGCTGCTGTATCTGGACGCGGACATCATGGTCTGCAAGGATATCGGCCTGCTTTACGATCTGGACGTGGAAACCGTGGAGTACGCCGCCGCCCGGGATCACTACGGGAAATATCTCATTAACCCAAACTACATCAACGCCGGTGTGCTTCTGTTCAACATGAAGCTGTGCCGCGAGACCGGGATTTTTGAAAAATCCCGGGAGTTGCTTCGGACGAAAAAGCTGATGTTTGCGGATCAGTCCGCACTCATCCGCTCCACCACATCCCGGCGGCTCCTGCCCCAGCGGTTCAACGACCAGAAGTTCCTCCACGGTCATACCGTAATCCGGCATTTTTCCAAGCGGCTGTTTTACACCCCCTACCCCCACACGGAGAACATCAAGCAATGGCAGGGGGAGAAGGTACATAAGAAATTCGGCTACACCTGCTTCGATGACATCCTGAATGAATATCTGTCCATAAAGGAGAACCTGCAATGAACCCCGTCAACTTATTTTTCGCCTGTGACAACGCCTACGTTCCCTTCCTCGCGGTGACGCTCACGTCACTGAAGGAAAACTGCAATCCAAAGCGGGACTATGCCCTGCGGATACTCCACACCGGTCTTGACCCGGAGAACATCCGGCGGCTGACGGATTCCTTCGCCTCCGACGGCTTTACCATGGAGTTTATTGACATCACGCAGGCCGTGGAGCAGTTTGCCGACAAGCTCCACACCCGTGACTACTATTCCAAATCCACCTATTACCGTCTGTTCATCCCCGATCTGTTCCCCGGGCTTAACAAGGCGCTGTATCTGGACAGCGACGTGGTGCTGCTGGGCGATGTGTCAGAGCTGTACGACGTGGACTTGGAGGACAAGCTGGTGGGCGCGATTCCCGACAGTGTGGTCGGCTCCATCCCGGCGCTGGCGCTGTACACGAAAAAGCGCCTGCGGGTGGCGGCGGATCACTACTTCAACGCCGGCGTACTGCTGATGAATCTGGACGCCATGCGCAAATGCGATTTCCTGAACGTGTTCCTCCGGCTGCTGCAAAGCGTCACCTTCCAGATCGCGCAGGATCAGGACTATCTGAACGTCATCTGCAAGAACCGGGTAGAGTACGTGGGCTTCGAGTGGAACACCATGCCCTGCGACGTCCACACGAACGCCCCCAAGCTCATCCACTACAATCTGGACTTCAAGCCCTGGCACCGGGACGATGTGGCCTTCGGCGACGTGTTCTGGGACTATGCGGAACGTTCCGGCTTCCTGCCGGAAATCCGCAAGGTTCGGGAAGGCTACACCGAATGGCACATCGCCCGCTCCGCTGAGGAGACCACGCATCTGATCGCCATGGGCAAAAAGCAGGCCAGAAAGCGGACGGCAAATATGCTGATCCGCTGGAAGATCAGGCGGGTGGTGAACGTATGACGTCTCAGGAGATTCCCAAGTCCCCGGAACGTCTGGCCATACTGGAAAAAATCGCCCAGTACGAGCGGGAGGGGCGCTTTGACGAGGACGTGGAAAACGATCCCCCAAGCCGCGTCCTGCTGCCGGAGGAAATCGAGTACGCGGACAGGCGCTTTTCTGCGGAATGCAGGCGGACGGCGGCATTTGGCGCGGCGTATCTGTATTTCTGGAATCTGCGGCGCAAAAAAGAGATCATCCTGTGCAAAACCGAGGGGCTGGAGCATCTGGCCGGGGTAAAGGGTGCGGTGATCACCTGCAACCATTTTCACCCCATGGACAGCTTCATCATGCAGAAGGTGTTTGACGCGTCGAAGCATCCAAAGCGGATGTACCGGGTGATCCGGGAGGGGAACTACACCAGCTTCCCCGGCTTTTACGGCTTTCTCATGCGCAACTGCAACACCCTTCCCCTCAGCTCCAACATGCAGACGATGAAGAAATTTCTCCGGGCGGTAGATCAGGTGCTGTCGGAGGGCAACTGCCTGCTGATCTACCCGGAACAGAGCATGTGGTGGAACTACCGCAAGCCCAAGCCCCTGAAGCCCGGCGCCTTTGACATGGCGCTGAAGAACCACGTACCGGTGGTGCCGTGCTTCATCACGATGGCGGACAGCGACTTGGTCGGCGGCGACGGGTTCCCTGTGCAGGAATACACGCCCCATTTAGGCGCGCCCATCTGGCCGGACGAGACCCTGTCCCGCCCCGCCGCCCGGGAGCAGCTTCGGCAGAAGACGGAAGATTTCTGCCGGGAGACCTATGAGACTGTGTACGGCATCCCCCTGCGCTACGAAACGCGGGAGAGCTGAGACGGAATTTTTTGACCAACAGAACGAAACCTCCGGCGAAAGGCGGGTGTCCGTAACACAGTAATTCTATGAATTATTTATTACGGCATCTGTCTTGCAGGGTTGGTAACACGAAAATAGGCGACACCTGGTTGTTTTGACCGGGTATCGCTTATTTTTTTGTCCGCATTAGAAAGAATGGACATATTCCGACTTTTCGGTAACAATAGATGCGAAGTACGAAAAATCTGCACCCAGAAAAATTTCCCTTGATAAATTTGTCAAAATTTCCCCTTGACCGGTAGCTGCTACCGGATAGTACACTATGGTTATCCAAGGAAAAGGAGTGTAAACCATGATTTATCGCGATTTTCAGGACAAAAAGCTGTCTGCGCTGGGCTTCGGCACCATGCGCCTGCCCACTGGGCCCAACGGCAGCATTGACGAGGAGCAAGTCCGCCGGATGACCCGCTACGCCATTGACCACGGCGTAAACTATTTTGACACCGCCTATCCCTACCACAACGGAAACTCCGAGCGGGTTATTGGCCGGGTGCTGAAGGACTATCCCCGGGACAGTTACTATCTTGCCACCAAGTACCCGGGCCACCAGATTCTGAGCGGCGGCTACAATCCCGCAGAGATCTTCGAGGAGCAGCTGCACAAGTGCGATGTGGAATATTTCGACTTCTATTGTTTTCCAGCCGGAATACTACGGAGAAACGCCCAACCACCCTTACGCCGACCTCCGCACACGCAGTTGGATCACACTCGGCGGAGCGGCGGAGGATACGGAGGCTGTCGCCGGTTTTTACCGCGGCGTTTATTCCGGGGACGTTACGATCCTGCAGTCCGATTCCGGGTCGGCGGAACTGGCAAAATATATGACCAACGCCTTTCTCGCGGCAAAAGTCATCTTCTGCAACGAGATGTACGATATTGCAGCCCGCTGCGGCATTTCCTACGAGGAGGCCCGGCGCCTCTGGCTGGCGGATGGCCGCATTGGGGAGAGTCATACGCGGGTATTTCCAGACGACCGCGGATATGGCGGCTCCTGCTTCCCGAAGGATGTCCGCGCCCTGCTCTTCACCGCGCAGTCCGCGGGGCTTTCTTTGCACCAGCTGGAGGGAACGCAGCGGCAGAATGCCGTCTACCACGAGGAAGAAAAAAGAGCCTGAGTTCGTTGGTGAGTACGAGGGGCATCGGGCAGGACACGCCGACCGCTCAGAAGTAACGCCCCCCCGGGAGACAGTTCAGAGAGCCCCTGCTTTCGATTGCTGAAAGCAGGGGCATTCTTGCAATCAGCGCCGTCAAAAGCGGAGAAAAAGGAGTGTTGCGCGCGCGAAAAGGAACCGGGCGTTTAACGTTGGGGAACTGGCAGAAAATGGAAGAATTGTATTATTTTTACCTGTTTCCCTTGCAATTTGCGCGGTTCAGTGGTATGCTGATAGCAGTGTTATGGAATGGGGTGCAGCGGCCTGTTTTGGGGGAAGCTGTACCGGTCGAAAATAAAGGAAGAAGGTTGCATCATGAAGAAATTGCTGGCTTTGCTGATGGCGGTCGCCGTGACGTTCCAGCTGGTGACACCGGTTTTCGCGGACACCGAAGGGACGGAGGAGACCACCGCCCCGACTGAGGCCGTCGTGGAGACGAAGGCACCCACCGAAGCGCCTGCGGAGGAAACGACCGCGCCCACGGAGGAAACGACCGCGCCTACCGAGGAAACCTCTGCGCCCACGGAGGCCACAGAGGAAACTGAGGAAGCCACCGAAGTGACCGAGGAAACCGTGGAGGACATTGCCCTGTTCGCAGAGGATGGGGACGTGATCGCTTCCGGTGAGTGCGGTAGATATAGTAGTGACGACCTAACTTGGGTACTCACCGGAGACGGTACTCTGACCATTTCCGGCAGTGGAGAAATGGCGTACTATTCCATGGATAACAGTCGGCGCACGACCGCTCCCTGGGTTGCTTACTGGGAACAAATAACTGCAATCGTTCTGGAACCCGGTGTGACGAGTGTCGGTGGGACTGCTTTTAGTGCGTGCAGCAATGTGCTGAGTGTCAGCATCCCCAGTACGGTAACTTATATAGACAGTTCTGCATTTGAAGAATGCGAGAACATGACCAATATCACCTTCGGACATAAGTTTGACGACAGCCTGAGGATTGATGAAAGTTCCTTTGACAGCGCTTATAGGCTGGCGAGAACAATTCGGGTTCCGAGCGCACGCAGGATCAATAAGGCGATAGAAACATACCGCTGGGACAGAAGCTGCAGGTCAATCAACTATGTCAGCACAGAGAATATCCCGATGGAGGGAATTACCATTGAAAACAGCGAGTCCACAGCCAGTGTTGAACTGGGTACACAAGTGGAACTGCAGGTCTCGCTGAACCCCATTGACACGACGGATGACTATACATGGACTGTTGTTTCCGAGAAAACTACCGCGGATGCACGGATTTCAAAGGATGGGGTACTGACAACCCTGTCTACCGGAACGGTCACGGTGCGGGTGCAGTGTGCCCAGAACCCGGCTGTTTTTGATGAAATTGTTGTGACGATTCTGCCGCCTACTGGCGCATTGACAAGTCTCGCTGTAACGACTCTCAATGACTACCCCGGCGACGCGGAGTTGGGCAAGCCGGTACAAATGATTCCGGTATTTACCCCGGCCAATGCGGCGGAAAGAAGCGTCAGCTGGTCGCTGGAAAATGGTACGGGTACAGCAACCATTGACAATAACGGTTTGCTGACTCCTTTGACCACGGGTACGGTAATGGTGTACGCCACGACGCCCAGTGGAATTGAGGGCGGCTGCACAGTGAACATTGTCCGCTATGCGGAAGAAATCACCATCCTGCTGAATGGAAAAGAGGGCTTGTCCCGATTTGCTGCCGGTGAGGGTGCGGAGCTTTCCTTCAGACTGTTCCCGGAGGATACCACTACAAAAGAAGTCGAGTGGGAAGTTACAAACGGGACCGGCGCGGCAAAGCTCTGTATCGATAGCGATCATGAGTACGCCAAATTGGAGTGCCAGAAAGCGGGCAGTGTTATGTTGACTGCCACTGCCAAGGACAGCAAGCAGGTAGTTGCTACAAAGGAACTGACTATTACCGATACTGTCTGTACATATGCCCTTCCTGACGGCAGCGGCAATCTGTACTACAATGCAGAAACCGGCTGGATTACCGGTGCGGATGAGACGGTTAAAAATGTACTGATTCCTGCTAAGATCGACGGCGTGACCATTGTGGGTATTGACCCCTATGTTTTTGCCAATCGAAGTGATTATTGGGGGTATGTGAACGACAATACGACCTTGACCTCTGTTTCCATCCCCAATACGATGGAGGAAATCGGCGAGAATGCATTTAAGCAGTGTACAGCTCTATCCACTCTGCGATTTGCCCCGGGAAGCAAGCTAAAGACCATTGGAGAATATGCTTTCCAGGGGTGTAGCAGCATTACATCGCTCACAATTCCGGACGGATTGAAGAATATCGGTGATGGGGCATTCTGTGGCTTGAAAAATCTAAAATATTTGACGATGTCCGGAGAAGTGGATGGCAGCGGATGGATTGACTGGTGGAGTATTGATACGCTGACGCTAACAGGAACGTATGTTATGGGCAGGGCACCGGCTGACAAAGACGGTTATATCTGGTACGATACTCTCCCCGGAAGGAATGCCCGGAAGGTAATTCTCTCAGAAGGGATTACATCTATTGACGACTACGCATTTAACAGGTGTCAGAATCTGGAGCAGCTCGTTCTTCCAACAAGTCTGCAAACGATTGGCGCACACGCATTTGAGTTCTGTGAAAATTTGACGGATATCACCATACCGGACAGCCTGCAAACTTTGGGTCAGGACTGTTTCAAAGAATGCAATAAGCTTCAGCTGATTGACATGTCCAAAGTCCCGGATACCTTCATTGAGCGGGAGACATACCTGACCGGTATGGTGACGTTCCCTGATTGGCTGGTTCGTGCCACCAAAGGTAAGGCGGAAATAGGCTGGGATCTGTATCAGACTGATACGGGCTATGAGACGATTGGTAGTAATTGCGCATATGTCTATCAGGATTGGGGCAACCGGTGGCTCCTTGAGGCGTATAAATCCGGCAAGTGCTACATTGTCTGCCAAGACACCTACACCGGCATCCGCGGCAGCAAGGAAATCGAAGTCAAAACCGGCATTGTTATTCGTCCCGCCGATACCGGCTAACCGGGCAGCGGGGGGGAAATGGGCGTTCAGGGTTGGAACATGCCGGCGGAAAGCAGGGTTGACGTGGATTGGAGTCTGGCTCCCGGCAGTGAGGAATATGCGTCCATTAATGACAGGGGCAACCTTACCGCAAAGACGGTATATGCCGCTCAACAGATCACCGTCATTGCCCAGCCATATGATGACGGCGAGCGGGTGACCAAGAACATCTGGATCCTGCCCAAGACCACGGGACTGGGACTGATGCTGGATGGCGCGCCTCTGGGCAGCACCCTGAACGTGGATCAGGCGCAGACGAAGACTCTGCAGCTGTCCGCCAAGGTCTACCCTGATGGGGCACTGCAGGAAATGCAGTGGACTTCCACCGCCAGCGGGGTCGCCCGTGTGGATGAAGACGGCCTTGTGACGCTGGTAAAGCCCGGTGTCACGGTCATCAAGGCGGCGACGAAGGACGGCAGCCGACTCACGGCGCAGGTGACGCTGAACGTGACCTACGTGGACAGCGCCGGAAAACTAACCCTGACCGCAGGCGAGATGCCCGAGATCGGTCTGCAGCCGGGACAGAAGGTGCGCCTGACCCTGCGGGGCGAGCAGGCGATACCCTACGAAAGTGTCGTCTTCTCCGTGCCCTCCAATCAGAGCGCCATGGGCAGCGTGGACGAAAATGGCCTGTTCACTGCGGGGACACTTACCGGGCGGGTCGATGTGACTGCGGCGCTGAAGGACGACCCGCTGGGCAGAACTGCCAGCATTTCGATTCAGGTCATCCCCGTTCAGGCGGCGGAGTTGGCCTTGACGGCAGAACTCCCGGAGGAAAATCTGCTTGACGGTACAGTGATTTTTGACCGCACGGAGCTGAACCGGGACGTGATCTTCCCGGTCACTGCCAAGGCTTTCGACCGGCAGGGCGTGGAAGTGGTAAAGGACATCCTGTGGAGCAGTTCCGACACTTCCATTGCCAAAGTGGATTTCGAGGGCAATGTGACGGTGAAAGCGGGAGCGAACGGCTACTGCACCATCACGGCGACCGCACAGGATCTGGCGATGGCGTCCGCGACAATTCTGATCTCCGTTCGGGATTATGCCCCCCGGCTGGATGCTTCGACGCTGAGTTTGAATACTGCGTCCACTGCGGGTGTGGACGTTGCTCTGGTGGAAAGCTACGGCAACGCCATTGAAAAAGTCACCGTGGACGATGCGCGGTTCCATGTTTCCTATGAAAACAATTTGCTGACCCTGTCCGCTCGGGAAGCCGTTGCCAGAGGTAATTACGCCATGACGCTGGAGGCCATCTGCGGCAATGGCCGAACCTATACCTACCCGATTACCGTGAGAGCTTCCCAGACGCTGCCCAGACTGGCCGTAAGGCAGAGCCAGCGGTTCAACCTGTTCTACCGTGACAGTCAGGCTACCCTGACCATCACCGGCGGGGAAGTCGAAAGCGCGGAGCTCACCGGAAACAGCGATTTCGTGCTGGAAAATGAGGACGGCGAGTGGGTCATCCGCTACGCTGACCCGGAGAACGCTCCTGCCAAGCCCAGCACCAGAGCGACCCTGAGCGTCTCCTTCGCGGGCTATAACACCCCGGTGACCAGGGCGCTGACCATCGGCACCGTAAACACCGCGCCGAAGCTTAAGCTGAACCCCACTTCCAGCACGCTGAATACCGCACTGAATTCGGACTGGTCCGTGGAGACGATCCTGTCGGGCGCGGACGGCGAGAGCCTTTATGCCTATACAGACACCCCGGGCGTGGATGTGGCGCTGAGCGGAAACGTCCTGACCCTGACGCTGACCGAGGCGAAGAACGTGTCGGCCAATGTCTACGTGCAGGACGACAACTGGACGAAGCCCGTCAAGCTCACCCACAGAGTTACCGTCACCAACAGACTGCCCACCCTCAGAGCGGCGGCCGGCACGCTGAAGCTGAATAGCTGGTTCCCCTCCGAGACGGCTTCCACCGGCATGATCCTCTCCCAGGGCAACGTCTCCCTGACCGATGTGGAGCTGACTCCCGCGGCAAGGGAAGGCACTGCCGCCCGGGCGGAGTCCGACAAGCTGAATGTGTACTATGACGCGGATTCCGGAGAAATCGTTGCGGAAATCGCGGATTCCGGCATCAAAAACGGGACTTATTCCTTCGCCTGTACCGGCATTCTGGAAAGTGGCACGGAAATCTCCGGAGGCACGGTGCGTGTCACCGTATCCAACACGCTGCCCAGAGCAAGGCTGTCCGCCGCCATGGTGCGGCTGAACCGGCAGCTGGCAGGGGAGGAGAGTATTGCCGTGAAGGTGACCCTGACCGGCGGCGATGGGTATGCCATTGAGGGCTTCGAGGAACTGCCCGACTGTCTGGACTACGCCGACGGCATCCTGACGGCAACCATCCCCAACGCGGACTTTACCGGCGGCAGCTATGTGCTGAACGCCATCGTCAGCCGGAACGGGGAAACGGCAACGCTGCCCGCAGGGGTAATCCTGAGGGTGCAGGTTTACGACAGAGCGCCCTCCTTCCGGCTGACTGCCAAGGGAAAGCTGGACGTGCTGAACCCGGCAAGTGAGATCGTCTATACGCCCAGGCTGACCAACGCTCAGGGCACCGTTACGGATATCCGGCTGGAAGGCGCGGACGCGGAGCTGTTCGCGGCTGAGGTGGTTGACGGCGTTGTACACCTGACCATGGCAAAGGGCTGCACGTATTCCACCAGAACGACCTACAAGGTGATCCCGGTTCTGACCTTCTGCGGTCAGGAGGTTACGGGCAGCACCCTGAGCATCCGGGTCACCCAGAGCACGGTGAGACTGGCGAAGCTCTCGAACCGGACGGTGTATCAGTCCCAGACCGCGCCGCTGGTGCAGGTGCTGAGCATCACCAGCCCGGCGACGGCAGAATTCGGAGAGATCACCCTGAATTCCAGAAGCACCGCCGCTCTCCGGAACGCGGTGGAAGCTGCCGGAGGGATAGAAGTCAGCGGGGGAATTGTCAGATTCCCGGCGAAGGCGTTCGCTTCCCTGAAACCCGGCAGGTACACGGTGATTCTGGACGTTACTCCGGAAAATGCCGCCGCAGACGCAAAACCCATTCAGGCCAGATTCACGCTGACCGTTCAGAAATAACGAAACCTCCCGGGGCAGTTTTGAAACTGCCCCGGGAGAGATTTTTGCCCCTCAAAAAACACCAGCACGATACATCTGCCTGCTTTCCCTTGACGGATGCACCGTGCCGGTGGCTTTGATTCATACTAATACTAAAACCTAATTAAACGCTTTAATACTATTTCCTGATTAAAATCTTTGATTTTAATCAGGAAATAGTATCAGGCACTTCCAGTGTTCCCGATTTGTGCCATGCAGCTCCATCGCACCATAGGCATACCGGTATTCCCGAATATGGTGACATGGAACGCTGGGTCGGATGCCTTTTTCGCACCAGCAGTACTTGGGATGGTTGATGCGGCCGAAGCCTGCCTCATCCTGGAACATA
>OGQN01001252.1_pt1 | contig 21099 bp, 20 predicted proteins | sample 1553231 | NCBI WGS metagenome assembly OGQN01 (sample SAMEA2579950, study PRJEB22360) | human gut metagenome | biome: human gut; feature: human-associated habitat; material: faeces | place: Denmark | collected 2008/2010 | reverse complement strand
ATGTGTATCGCATGCTCCGGGAGTTCGTGGATTTTGCCAATGTATTTAACTAACTCTCAATTTACATCTATATCGAATTGCTAATTGACGTAATCTTATATCCATATTATTATGAAAATAAATAAGACATTTCGTAAGAATTTGGAGGTAATAGCATGCGAGAGTATGATGATGCGGTACTGGAATGCTTCCTGGACAAACAGCTCCAGCTTTTTCCGGAAGCTGTAGCAGAGACACTGGATGAGGCAGAAGATTTTCTGGAAGAGTGCATGGCAGTCGTGGTAGATTCCGTGGAGGATGTCATTGAGTATTTTGATGAGGCCGGCATGGATGTGGACGGCGCTATGGATGATGAGATTCTGGAGGCAGATGAAGTATTCGATATCGGAGACGGCAGATATCTGATCGTAGAAGCGTAGAATCGAAGATTATTGTACACAGAAACTGGAATGAACCGGAGCTCTCCGACATATATATGTTGGAGGGCTTCTTTGCGTAAGTCTCCTGTAAAAATCTCTTCCCCATTTGTAGGGAATGCGTTATAATGAACTAATGGACTTTTACAGAAAGGTATGGTAAGGAAAATGTTAGAAGGACAAAAATGTCTGGTCATCGGCTCCGGCATCAGCGGGATCGGTGCAGTGGCTTTATTGGAAAAATACCATGCAGACGTGGTTCTGTATGACAGCAGTGATAAATTGACAAAGGAAGATCTGGAGGCGAAGCTTCCCGGGGAAAGCAAGGCAGTCTGTATCGCCGGAGAACTGCCGGAGGAGGTAGAACTGAGCATTCAGGTAGCCGTTTTAAGCCCCGGAGTACCTACGGATATTCCTCTGGTGAACCGTATGAGGGACCGCGGGGTACAGATCCTGGGAGAGATCGAACTGGGATTCCTTGCAGAGCAAGGCAGAGTGATCGCCATTACCGGCACTAACGGCAAGACTACCACCACCACATTGACCGGTGAGATCATGAAAGCTCATTTCGGTGCGGAGAAGACCTTTGTAGTGGGTAATATTGGCAACCCTTATACACTGGAAGTAACGAAGACGTCAAAGGATAGTGTCACCGTGGGAGAGATCAGTTCTTTCCAGCTGGAGACCATACATACATTCCATCCGGTAGTATCTGCGATCCTGAACATCACACCGGATCACCTGAACAGACATCATACTATGGAGGCCTATGTGGCAGCCAAGGAAGCAGTGGCTTCCCACCAGACAAAAAATGATATCTGTGTATTGAATTATGACAATGATTATACCAGAGATTTCGCAGGAAGATGTCCTGCGACTCCGGTACTGTTCTCCTCCCATCACGAGCTGGAAAACGGTTACTTCCTGCGGGGAGACAAGATTATCAAGAGTGTGAACGGCGAAGAGACCGAACTGATGGATATTCACAAGGATATGAATCTGGTAGGCCTGTGCAATGTGGAAAATGTCATGGCAGCTATAGCCATTGCAGAAGGTATGCAGGTGCCCATGGAGACGATCCTTACTGTGATCCGCGGTTTCCATGCGGTGGAGCACCGGATCGAATTCGTAGCTACCAAGGGCGGTGTGGACTATTACAACGATTCCAAGGGAACCAATCCCGATGCGGCGATCCAGGGCATCAAAGCCATGAGCAAGCCTACCGTGCTGATCGGCGGAGGCTATGACAAGCAGAGCGAGTACGATGAGTGGATCGACAGCTTTGATGGCAAGGTAAAGTGCCTTGTCCTCATCGGCCAGACCAGAGAGAAGATTGCCGAGTGTGCCAGAAAGCATGGCTTTGATAAGATCCGTTTCGCAGATACCTATGAGGAATGCCTGAAGCTGTGTACCGAACTGGCCCAGCCGGGAGAAGCGGTACTGTTGTCCCCGGCCTGTGCAAGCTGGGGCATGTTCCCGAACTATGAAGTCAGAGGACAGCTTTTCAAGGAATATGTACGCGGACTGGCGGAATAAGAAATCATAACAGAAGTAAGGAGTAAAAGCAGGCATGGCGGAAACGCGGGGAAGAAGACGTAAAAAGAAACAACAATCCGAATACTTTTTTGACTACAGCCTGCTTTTTATTGTGCTGTTTTTACTGGGCTTCGGGCTGATCATGATCTATTCGGCCAGCTCCTATGAGGCTTATGATTCCCATGGAGATGCCGCCTATTATATGAAGAAACAGCTGATCGCCAATATCATCGGTCTGGTCTTCATGATGGTCATTGCCAATATCCCGTATACCTTCTGGGAACGATTTGCCACCCTGGGATATGTGGTGTCCATGATCCTGATCTTCCTGGTAAAGACACCCCTGGGTACCACTTCCCACGGCGCTACCAGATGGATCGGTATCCCAAATACGGGCTTCAACCTGCAGCCTGCGGAAGTAGCGAAATTGTGTATGATCCTGTTCCTGGCAAGTCTGGTATGCAAGATGGGAAAAAGCGTCCGTACCATGAAAGGCTTCTTTACCATGATGGCGGCACCCCTGCCGATCGCAGCATCGGTGTACCTCATTACGGATAATTTGAGTTCCGCCATTATTATTATGGGTATTGCGGTGCTGATGGTATTCGTGGCAAGCCCGGATTACAAGAAATTCATCATCATGGGAGGCAGCGTACTGGCGGCGGCTGGACTTTTGGTAGTCGCAGTCGTACAGTTGGGAGATAAGATCGGTGGCAAGTTCCGTCTGGCGAGAATCCAGGCGTGGCTGAATCCGGAAAGTCAGGCGCAGGATAAAGGTTTCCAGACCCTGCAGGCATTGTATGCCATCGGAAGCGGTGGCATCTGGGGCAAGGGACTGGGGCAGAGTATGCAGAAGTTAAGCTTCCTGCCCGAGGCGCATAACGACATGATCTTCTCCATTATCTGCGAGGAACTGGGATTGTTCGGAGCGGTTGCCATTATTCTCATGTTCATTATGCTCTTATGGCGAATGATGGTCATTGCCAACAATGCACCGGACCTGTTCGGCGCCATGCTGGTGGTGGGCGTTATGGGACATATCGCGATCCAGGCGATCTTAAACATTGCCGTAGTTACCAACTCCATTCCCAACACCGGAATTTCCCTGCCGTTTATCAGTTACGGTGGTTCTTCGGCATTGTTTTTGCTGTCGGAGATCGGACTGGTATTAAGCGTGGCGCGCCGGATCCAGTTAAAAGAGCTGTAGAAAAATACATATTCAGAAGACATGGTACGAAACAGTGCTTTCCTACATAAGATAAGATTATCATAAAAACGGGGATGGTGCTGTATGAAAGGAATCCGCATGCAGGGAGGCATTCCGCTGCAGGGGAAGGTACGCATACAGGGATCAAAAAATGCGGCACTTCCGATCCTGGCGGCAACGCTTCTTACCAATGAAGTATCCTATATTCAGAACTGCCCACGTATTGCAGATGTACATCGTTTTGTGCATCTGCTTCGGGAACTGGGATGTCTGGTGCACTGGCAGGAAAAAGGGATCCGGGTACAGCCGGGAGAAAATGAAGAACTTCCCTGCGAGAGAGCGGAGGCCAGACGGATGCAGGGGGAAGCTATCACCGGAATGCGTTCATCTCTGTGCCTGTTGGGAGCATTGCTGGGAAGATGTGGTTATGTGACCATGGAGCATCCGGGTGGGTGCATCATCGGAGAACGGCCGATCGATCTGCACATCAGGGCACTACAGCAGATGGGCGTCGAATTCCGGGAGGAAGAAGGGCTTCTGTCTGCACAGGTGAAGGATGGGAAAATGCACGGGGCAGAGATCACACTGGAGTTTCCCAGTGTGGGAGCTACGGAGAATATTTTGCTGGCTGCGGTGAAGGCGGACGGAGACACCAGGATACTGGGGGCCGCCAGAGAACCGGAAGTGACGGCATTGTGCAAATTTCTGACGGCATGTGGTGCACAGATCGAAGGAATCGGAGAAACGGAACTATTGGTTCATGGTGACAGACCGCTTCATGGTACACAGTTCACGGTTCCGGCAGACCGGATCGTAGCCGGGACGTATCTGTTCGCCTGTATCGGCTGCGGAGGCAGTACACTTTTGACAGAGGCTCCCTGGGAGCAGATGGAAGCGGTGACCTTTGTGGCGGAAAAAATGGGTGCACAGTGTATTGCCTCGGAGGAAGGCCTGTTCGTACAGTGTTCCAAAAGGCCGCAGGCCATATCACATTTGCGGACTGGGCCATACCCGGAGTTCCCCACGGATCTGCAGTCGGTGGCAATGGCGGTGCTGACGAGAGCGGAAGGATGCAGCTGCATTGAAGAGAATATTTTCGAGAATCGTTTTCGTATTGCGGAACCGCTAAAGGGCATGGGAGCAGAGATTGTTCTGAAGGACGGAAGACATGCCGTGATCACTGGAGTGGAGCATTTACGGGGAAGCCGGATGGAAGCCTGTGAACTTCGCGGCGGTGCGGCACTGGTTCTGGCGGGGCTTGCGGCAGAAGGCGAGAGTTTCGTGACAGGACAGCACTTTATAGAACGCGGATATGAAAATATCTGCAGAGACTTGAGAGAATTAGGAGCACGGATCATCAGTGTATAGAGACCGAAGCAAAATTATCAGAAGAATAGTGATCATAGGCATCCTGCTGCTGGCACTGGGCGGTGGTGCGGTGGCATTGCACTCCGTGTATACGGTACGTACCGTGTATGTGGAGGGCAATGTGCATTATACCGAGGACGAGATCATGGAGATCGTGATGTCGGGACCTTTGGGAGATAATTCCCTGTATCTGTCTCTGAAATACCGGGACAGAGGGATTCAGGACATTCCCTTTGTGGATGTGATGAATGTATCGATTCTGGCACCCGACACGATCAAGATCACTGTATATGAAAAAGCACTGGCGGGATATGTGAAATATCTGGATACTTATATGTATTTTGATAAAGACGGCTATGTGGTGGAAAGTTCCGGGATCCGCACCCAGGGAATACCGCAGATCACGGGGCTTTCCTTCAACCATGTGGTGCTGGGAGAGCAACTGCCGGTGGAGGATCCGCAGGTGTTTTCCAGGATCATGGATCTGACAAAGCTTTTGAACAAATATTCACTGGCTGCGGACAAGATCTATCTGCATTCTTCCGGTGACATTACGATCTACTTCGGACAGATCAAGGTGTCCATGGGCAGTGACAACAGCCATATAGAGGACAAGCTGCAGTTGTTGCCGGACTTCCTGGAGAAGTTACAGGGTAAAAGCGGAACCCTGCAAATGGAAAACTACGAGGAAGGAAAGGGTAAATTTACATTCAAACCGGACGCGTGAAACATTTGTGAAACATTTTGAAAAAATAGGTTGCTAAATTTGTAAAATGATTATATGATAGTCTATGTGAAGTTGAAAAGGGTTAAAAGGAGGAACTAACCTTGCTGGAGATTAAGACGAATGACGCGGATGTAGCTGCCAAGATCATCGTAGTCGGTGTAGGTGGCGCGGGTAACAACGCTGTAAATAGAATGATAGATGAGAAGATTGACGGAGTGGATTTTATCGGGGTGAATACCGATAAGCAGGCATTGCAGCTCTGCAAAGCTCCGAAACTGTTACAGATCGGTGAGAAGCTGACCAAGGGTCTTGGTGCGGGAGCCAAGCCTGAGATCGGTGAGAAAGCAGCCGAGGAGAGTGCAGAAGAGATTTCCGCAGCTCTGAAGGGTGCAGACATGGTATTCGTCACCTGTGGTATGGGCGGCGGTACCGGAACCGGAGCTGCTCCGGTAGTGGCCAAGCTTGCAAAGGATATGGGCATCTTAACCGTTGGTGTGGTAACGAAGCCTTTCCGTTTTGAAGCAAAAGCCCGTATGGTCAATGCATTAAACGGTATCGAGCGTATCAAGGAACACGTGGATACCCTGATCGTAATCCCTAATGATAAGCTTCTGGAGATCGTGGACAGACGTACCACCATGCCGGAAGCACTGAAGAAGGCGGATGAAGTACTGCAGCAGGCAGTACAGGGAATCACTGACCTGATCAATGTTCCCGCAGTTATCAATCTGGATTTCGCAGATGTACAGACGGTTATGAAGGACAAGGGTATTGCTCACATCGGTATCGGTGAAGGCAAGGGCGATGACAAGGCTATGGAAGCTGTCAAGATGGCAGTGGAGAGCCCTCTGTTAGAGACTACGATTTCCGGTGCTACCCATGTTATCATCAATATTTCCGGCGACATTACCCTGGCAGATGCTTCCGATGCGGCAAGCTATGTTCAGGAGCTGGCAGGAGACGATGTAAATATTATCTTCGGTGCCATGTATGATGAGTCCAAGTCCGACAGTTGCACCATTACGGTTATTGCTACCGGTCTGGAAGACAAGGCCAACAACGGTGTACAGAATCGTCTGGGAGGAGGCGCTGCATTCAGACAGCCCGCTTCCCATATGACTCCGACTTCTCTGAAGGGACTGCAGCCCACCGCGCCTGCTACCCCCGCAACACAGGGAGGACAGGCTACGAGACCCGTACAGCCCGTACCCGGCATTCATAAGCCTGCAGATATTAGAAGCTCCGTAGAAGAGAAATCTCTGAAGATTCCTGATTTCTTACAGAGAAAGTAATACTTAGTATTTGGTTTTATCATAACGGAACATAATAAGAGCCACGACACAGAATACTGTGTTGTGGCTTGTTTTGTGTGGAGATTTTAGGAAAGCATATTAGTCTGCCGTTCTCTTTTTCCTGTGCAGAGAAATAATCCTCTCCCCCAGTACAAAGAACGCACCGATCGCACAAGGTAACAGCATGGTGGCGAAACGGTAGAGAAGCACGGCAGACAGGGCTTTGGCCTCCGGCAGGAGACGCCGGAACAGCAATGTAAAGACAGCTTCTACGGATCCGATCCCCGCCGGGGTGGGGATGACACCCGCCAGCGACTGGCTGAGAGAGGTCAGAGCAAAACATTGCAGGAAAGAAAAAGGCAGATCGCCGTATTCTCCCCCAAGAGAATTGCAGAACACGATCCAGGGGATGATATACCAGATAGTGAACTTTAATACATTACACAGGAACAGGTGAAGCAGTAATATTGGATCCTGTAACAGAGACCGGCTTTCCGCCTGTAGCAGGGCAAGCTTATGCCCGGCACCGGTGAGTTTTTCCTCCCAGGAGGGATGCTTTGCACGGAACCGGTTGGCCAGCAGATTACAGGCAGTCTGCATCCAGGGTACGGTAGCGACAGCTAACAGAACTCCTGCAATCACACAGACTCCTGCAAATCCCAGCAGGATATAACATTGATAATCGGCAAATGAAGCATGAATAAATCCATAGGTTGCCAAAAACAATAACAGACTATAGACTGTCATGGAAACCTTGTGTGCGATATATTGGAAAAAGTACATACCGGTGGCATTGGGAACCGGGATACCGGCTTTGTTCAGGTAATAGATTCCTGCGATGCCGGAACCGCTGCCCAGAGTGGCTGTCTTATAGAAAGAGCAGTAGAAAGCATTGCAGAATCCCTGTAAGCCGGTGTATTCCGGGTGTGTCTTATGCACGATCAGCCAGGTGATGTGCCCTTCAAAGATATGGTAGAGGATCACGGTCAGGAACAGGGACATGACCACTTGCGGGGAGATATTGGCAAGCTCCGTCAGCATATCTCCCATGGAATCCCGGAAGCTGTAATACAGGATACCTAATAACAGACAGACAAACAGAAGCTTTCCTGCGAATTTTAATCTCTTTTTGGTAGTATCCGACACAGACGTTTCCTCCTTTTTGAACCTTTTGGCAAGTAAAAATCTATTTTGATTGTCTCTCTTTTGCCTGAAAATGGAAAGAAACAGATTTTGAAAAACGTAGTCTTTTCACCGCATAAGTTTATCTTTTTTTTAGAATAAGGTAAGAGAATATCCATTGATTGTGTGGAAAAAAGTGGCTATGATTGATTTATTACAACAGATTTGGACAATAATACAGGAATGAGAAAGGGAAAATGTATGCAGGAAGTCAAACAACCAAACAAAAAACCGTTCATATTCTATTATATGATTGCACTGATCGTGATTATCCTGATCAACAGTCTTCTGGTACCGCAGATCGTACAGCGGGCAGTGAAGGAAGTAGATTACAACACTTTTATGCAGATGACTTATGATAAACAGATCGATGAGGTACAGGTCCAGGACAATCAGATCGTATTCACGGCAAAAAATGACAAGACCATCTACAAGACCGGTCTGATGGATGATCCGGACAGAACGCAGAGACTGTATGACAGTGGGGCAAAATTCTCCAGTGAGATCGTGGAGGAAGCATCGCCGGTTTTAAGCTTTCTGATCAGCTGGCTGCTGCCTTTGATCATCATTATTGGCTTCGGACAATTGATGTACCGTCAGATGGCGAAAAAGGCCGGCGGCGATTCCATGATGTTCGGCATGGGAGGCATGGGCAAGAGCAATGCGAAGGTCTATGTGAAGTCTTCCAACGGTATCAAGTTCACCGATGTGGCAGGAGAGGACGAGGCGAAGGAAAATCTGACAGAGATCGTGGAATACCTGCATGATCCCGACAAATACAAAGAGATCGGTGCTTCCATGCCGAAGGGTATCCTCTTAGTAGGCCCTCCCGGAACCGGTAAGACGATGCTGGCCAAGGCAGTAGCCGGAGAAGCTAATGTTCCCTTTTTCTCCATGTCAGGTTCGGAATTCGTGGAGATGTTTGTAGGTATGGGTGCCTCCAAGGTCAGAGACCTGTTCAAACAGGCGAAGGAAAAGGCTCCCTGTATCGTATTTATCGATGAGATTGATGCCATCGGTAAAAAGCGTGACGGACAGGTGGGCGGAAACGATGAGAGAGAACAGACATTGAACCAGCTGTTGACCGAGATGGATGGATTCGAAGGCAACAACGGTGTTATCATCCTGGCGGCCACCAACCGTCCGGAGAGTCTGGATCCTGCACTGTTACGTCCCGGACGTTTTGACAGACGTGTGCCGGTAGAGCTTCCCGACCTGAAAGGAAGAGAAGAAATCCTGAAAGTGCATGCCCGTAAGATCAAAGTCGCAGATAATGTAGATTTCAATAAAATCGCCCGTATGGCTTCCGGAGCCTCCGGCGCAGAGCTTGCCAATATCGTCAATGAGGCAGCTCTTCGGGCAGTCAGAGATGGACGTAAGTTCGCAACCCAGGCAGACTTAGAAGAGAGTATTGAAGTAGTCATTGCCGGTTATCAGAAAAAGAATGCAATCCTTACAGATAAGGAAAAGCGGATCGTTGCATACCATGAGATCGGACACGCACTGGTGGCAGCGAAGCAGACCAATTCCGCACCGGTACAGAAGATCACTATTGTGCCCCGTACCTCCGGTGCACTGGGTTATACCATGCAGGTGGAAGAGGAAGGCAATCATTATCTGATGAGCAAGGAAGAGATGGAGAACAAGATCGCTACATTGACCGGCGGACGTGCCGCGGAAGAGATCGCCTTCGGATCTGTGACCACCGGAGCTTCCAATGATATCGAACAGGCTACCAAGCTTGCCAGAGGTATGATCACCCGCTACGGTATGAGCAAAGATTTTGACATGGTAGCCATGGAGACCGTGACGAACCAGTATCTGGGTGGAGATTCCTCCCTGACCTGCTCCATGGAGACCCAGACTGCCATCGACAGAGAAGTGGTGGAGCTGGTGAAAAAACAGCATGAGAAGGCAGGACAGATCCTGTTGGAAAATCGTGCTAAACTGGATGAACTGTCCCAGTACTTATATGAAAAAGAGACCATTACCGGAGAAGAATTTATGAAGATATTGAATTCCTAAATGGTTCCCGGAGAAGACGGAATCGGCGTTTGTGCCGGTTCCGTTTTTCGTTAAGAAAATCTTAATCATATGGTAAAGGTATCTTAACCCGTGCCTGCTGTTATCTTAAAAAAGAAACCACTATACTTTTCCTGTAAGAAAAAGCTGTGGAATGGCAAATTTACAGATTACGGGAAGGGACTGGATATTAAGATGCGAAACAGAAACTACTTTAACAACAATAACATGCAAAAAGGAATCGCACTGGCAACCTGTATGGCGATCGTCATGGGACTGTTCACCGGGTGTGGGAATAAGAACGATCAGCAGATCGCAGCGTCACCTGATGAAGTGCAGAAAGGACGATATGTAGAGACGGAACTCTCACTTCCGGAGGAATGGAAGGACAAAAATATCAGCCAGATCTTCCGTTCAGGTGATGAATTACATTTTCTTGTGGCAGGAGGCGCAGAAGGTCAGGTCTCTTTAGAGGAATGGATGCTGGGCGAAGGGGATACTCTGACGAAAGTGACGAAGGACTGGCTGAAGGCGCTTCCCGAGGGAAAGGGTCTGGAGAGCAGTGACAGTTTTACACTGTTGCAGGATGCGGAGGGGAATCAGTACCTGTACGGCAACTGTTACCGGGATGAGGAGAGCTCTTCCGCACATCTGTGGAAGGAAGCGGACGGCAGTGCGTTGGATATTACACCACAGAAGTGGCTGGAACCTATGGATATGGATGGCTATCGGTTCTATGATACGCCGCAGTATGTGACACTGACAGAGGATGAATTGTTAGTGGGACTGTCTTATTTTTCCCTGGATGTTGTATTGGCACAGGACGGAAGCCTGGTGAGCAGCCAGGAGAGCGACAGCCTGACAGACAGTGGCAGTCTGTCGGATAATAAGTGGGTCAGTGCTGTGGGAGATACGTTGTATCTGGCACAGGCGGATGAACAGGGGAACGTGAACGGTCTGTTGCAGATGCAGCTGGACGGAAGTAATGGGGCAAAAAAGAAGGAAGTGCTTCCTTTTTCCCAGGACAGTTACAGCTCTGCTTATTTCAGTGTGCTGGGAGACGGCACAGTCTATGCGGCGGATGCAGACGGATTCTTCCGCTGCGACGCAGGCGATACCAACTGGCAGAAGCTGCTTCAGGGAATCGATACCGGTTTTTCTCTGTCGGATCAGTGGTGCAGGGATATTGTGGCGCTGTCGGACGGCAGTGTATACGCGTGGTTTGGAAGCGAGAGCGGGGATAAAATAATGATTTACCGCTACGATCCCGATGCGGTGACAGAGGTGACCGAAGAACTGACACTGTATACCGTAGAGGAGAGCTTCTTTTTACAGCAGGCTGCGGTGCAGTATCATAAGCAGCATCCGGAGATACTGATCCATGTGGATGCGGCAATCTCTATGACTGATAAATACAGCGGAAATGCGGATTATCAGCAGATCTATCAGGACCTGAACACCTCCCTGACCTCCGGCAGCGGACCGGATCTCATGGTGATGGATCATCTGAAACTGGACACATATGCCTCTAAGGGCTTGCTGTTTAATCTGCAAGAGATTTTGCAGCCCATGGAAGAGGACGGAACCCTGCTTTCCAACATCACAACAGCCTATGAAGAGGCGGATGGAAGACGGTATGCGGTGCCGCTGCAATTCGGATTATTGTTAGCTGTCGGCAGGGATGTGCAGCCGGAGGAAATGAGCAGCATGGATGCTATTGCAAAGGCGGTATCCGGAAAGACGGAGAGTTATCTGGGAGACCGTACCTGCGGCGAACTGGTGGAAGAGTTCTATCCCCTGATCGTCGATGATATTTTACAGAACCGTCAGGTGAATCGTGATTCTTTACGTCCCTGGCTGGAAGATTTGAAGAAGATTGCGGATAACTGCGGTATCCTGCCTTCCAGAAAAGAAGGCCGTGCAGCGAATATCTGGGATCTGGGATCTGATGTGAAGCTGGTACTTCAGGAGACTGACGGCTTTAATCAGGCAATGACACCCTATGCTGTGGCAGAACTGTTAAATGCCAATGTGGTATCCGTGGAAAATGCATTTTATCCGAAGATGGTCATTGGAATCAACAGCCGGAGTGAACACGTGGAGATCGCAAAGGATTTCCTGCGGTTTGCTCTGTCCGAAGAATTGCAGAGCGTGGATACCTATGAGGGATTCCCTGTCAATGCAAAAGCGTTGGAGACGCAGGCTGCAGCAGACCGCAGCATGGCGGAAGCCTATACCACCTATGATATCGACGGCAGTACCGCAGAGTTCGCCATCAAAGCCTACTCTGAGGAGACCGCGAACCATCTGATGGAGCTGTGCAAGGCAGCCACCCTGTGCCTTAAGGAAGACACTCAGATCGAGACTTCCCTGACCGAGAGCTTACAGGCATACCTAAACGGGCAGGCGAGTGTGGAGGAAGCCATGGATGCGGTGGAAGGAAGCCTGAAGATGTATCTGGCGGAGTAGCGCTCCGACCAGCATTCAATAGTCGATTTTCGAACGATTTTATTGATAAAATCGTTCGATTTGTGTATAATATAATTGAAAAGAGAGATTCTCTTTATGAGACGATAAATAGTTATTCTTCAAGAAAGGTGATGATGATATGTCCATTACTGCAACTGAATTAAAAATTAATCTTGGCAAATATCTTATGCTTGCAGAAACAGAGGATATTTATATTACTCGTAACGGAAAAGTTGTTGCAAAATTGTCTAATCCATATCAGGATAGAGTAGATGTTGCTAAATCATTGTTTGGCGTTCTTTCAAATGATATGACTCTGGAAGAAGCACGGGAAGAAAGGTTGAATACGATATGAGAGTTTTAGTTGATACTTGTGTTATCATCGATGCATTACAGTCTCGTGCTCCATTTTCAGAAGTAGCGCAAAAACTCTTTATATATTCTGCAAATAAGCAATTTGAGGGTTATATTACAGCAAAGTCAGTTACAGATATCTATTATCTGACACACCGTTTAACACATAACGACGTAGAAACACGAAAGATTTTGAGCAAGCTTTTTACTTTATTTCATTTGTTGGATACCACTTCTTTAGATTGCCGGAAAGCAATATCTTCTGAAATTGGTGATTATGAAGATGCTATTATGGTGGAAACAGCAATTCGTTCAGAAATGGATTGTATAGTGACGAGAAGTGTTAAAGACTATGCGAAATCTTCTATTAAGGTGCATGAGCCTTCTGCATTAATAAAGTTATTAGAGGAAGAAAACGAAGCTGAATAAAGATATGAAAGGAATAATTAGGAGAACAGCAAGTAAGCTGACACGGATTGTTCTTTTTTTTGATTATGAACGTAAAGAACTTTTTTGTGTAGTATGGGAGCGGTATTTGTTGAAGTCTGATAGTAATTAAAAGGATAATAATTCTAATCTTTGCCCTCCTATTGATAATAGGAGGGCGGGGGTGTGCTAAAATGAAAAGTGTCAATCAACACTTGGTACAAACGGAGGGAATGTTTTTCTTGTACGGAAGGAAAGCTACTGATATAATGGAAATATGGATGCCATATGCCGAAAAGCTTGGAAAAGAATACAGATTTCTGATTTATGAATATCCGTTTTATACTACCAAAGCGGACGAACAGATCGATTTTGCTGCAAAATTATTGAATGTATTGTCTATTGAAAAGGTGAATCTGAAGAGGATCAGAAATATGGCAGAGGCTTCTATGAAGTAGTGGCTTCTGACCTAAACTATAAGCAGCGGTTTATTCATAGTTCAGTCAGAGTACTATATTGATTTGATAGAAAAATTTTTAAAGAAAAACGTAAGTTGACAGACGAATTGATTACAGATGCAAAGGAAATATGAAACTATGGAAAACGAGGTAGTGGATATGGAAAAAGACCCATTTAAGGAATATTTAAGAGAATCTGAACCGGATAAAGCGCATAAGGGTTATGCTTGGAGTACAGCAATCGGACTTCAGGCGGTGGATGGACTCAAACCATCTAAATATCTGATTGATACTGCCATTCAGAATATTGAAGGCAAAATCACAATGAAAGAAGCGCAGAACCTTATTGACAGTTACTATGAAGAAAGACCAGTGCATTTATCAGACGATGAGCGTACCGAAGAAGCGGATAAGGTTTCTTTACGTATTGCAGAAATCCTTTCAGAAACTGCGTTCTCATTTTCGCCAAATGAGTATATCGCTATCCACCGCAAACTCTTTCAGGGGATTTACAACCATGCTGGAAAGATTAGAGATTATAACATCACAAAGAGAGAATGGGTCCTTGATGGGGCAACCGTTATGTACGGTAGCGCTTCTGAACTGAGAGCAACGTTTGAATATGATTTTTCACAGGAGAAAGATTTTAGCTATAAAGGTCTTTCAATGGATGAGATTCTTCATCATCTTGCGGTATTTATTTCAAGGTTATGGCAGATCCATATTTTCGGAGAAGGCAATACGAGAACAACAGCTGTGTTCTTTATTAAATATTTGAGAACACTTGGCTTTGTCGCAACCAATGATATTTTTGCAGAAAATGCGTGGTATTTTAGAAATGCACTTGTCCGTGCCAACTATACGAACCTGCAAAAAGGTATTCACGAAACAACAGAATATCTGGAACTGTTTCTTAGAAACCTGCTTTTGAACGAGCAAAATGAACTTCAAAATCGAAATCTTCATATAAGCGGACTTCTGAACAAAGAAAAAGTGGACATTCAAGGTGTGAAAGTGGACATTCAAGGTGCAAAAGTGGATATTGAAAGCGTGCTTTCCGCAAAAGGCAGTGATTTCACAGTAAAAACGACGGTTCATATCCATAGACTCTTTGAGAAGTTTGGCTTTGATGGAGTATTTGGAAGAAGTGCAGTTATGGAACTTCTTGAGCTGAAAAGTTCAGGTGCTTCGAAACTTCTTTCCAATTTGGTGCAGGCGGATATTATTGAACCAGTATCCGGTCATGGAAAGGGAAAATATAAATTCAAGAAATAAATGAACGGGCCACTTGAAATTTGGCTGGTTATAAATCGAAATTTGTCGAACGCATGAAAATTTGAATTTTAAGGAGCATTAAAATGAAGTGGACAAACGGGATGATAAAACAGATTGCTATGCAACAATCAGCATTAGATGCCAATTGTAGCGTTAAAGATTTTATTTGTGGTAAGAACATGGTAATCATTTCAAAAGAAAACGAATTAGCAAGAAAGTATTTAAAACTTCCACATGTATGCAACTTGATATCATATGGAGATAATATTGTTGCAACTATTTCAGAAAAGTATAGAGATATTGTAGAACAATATATCAACAAGTACCCACTAGAGCATTGCTTTGAAACACCTAATATGCATGTCTTGAATGATGCATTTCAGGGATTGGGATTTCGTGTGTGCTTTATGGCTGAATATTTTTTGCCTGATGTGTCTGTGTTGACTGCATTGCCTTGCGATTATGAACTAAAGATTTTATATGCAGAAGATTTTCAAGAACTATACACAGCAGAGTGGAGTAATGCACTATGCGAAAAACGTAAGGAGTTAGATGTTCTTGGTGTTGGAGCATATTATAATGGAAAATTAATAGGGATGGCAGCATGCTCCGCAGACTGTGAAACCATGTGGCAGATTGGAGTTGACGTGCTTCCGGAATATCGTAGAAAAGGAATAGCATCGGCATTAACCAGTAGATTGGCGATGGAAATATTAGAAAGAGATAAGGTTCCATTCTACTGTTGTGCATGGTCGAATCTGAAATCTGCGAGAAATGCAATAAAAAGCGGATTTCGTCCGGCGTGGGTTGAAATGACAGTAAAGTCTGCTTCAACTGTGGATGAAATGAATATGTAATTGTAAGGTGGAAATTTCAGGCTTGCAGAGAGTCTGAAAGCACGTGATTATTTGAATTTGTGGAGGATTTGACGATGGGAAAGGAACTGTTGGAAATGACGCTGGCCGAATTGTGGGAATTGTTTCCCATCTTTCTTGTTCAGCACGATGATAAGTGGAAAAACTACTACAAGGAGATTGAAGCCTCAATAATGGACCTGTTGCCAGACTATCCTGTTGAAAGGATTAGTCACATTGGAAGTACAGCGATACAGGGCATATGGGCGAAGAACATTGTTGATGTGATGGTTGAGATTTCTGAAAAAGCCGACATGGAAGAACTGGCACATGTTATGGAGCGGAATGGTTTTATCGGAATGTCCGCTGAAACAAACCGGATTTCACTCAATAAAGGGTATACCAAAGAAGGCTTTGCGGATAAGGTTTATCACATTCATCTCAGATACACCGGAGATAATGATGAACTGTATTTCCGCGACTATCTGAACGAGCATCCGCAGGTCGCAAAGGATTATGAATCTTTGAAGCTAGAATTATGGAAGAAATATGAACATGACAGAGACGCATATACCGATGCAAAGACTGAGTTCATTCGCAAGTGGACAACAGAAGCCCGCCGAATATATGGCGACAGATACTGACAAATTTCAGTTTGCTTGAAGGGAATGATTAGAATATGGCAACAGAAATCATGATATTTGAAACGAAAGATAATGAAATAAAATTGACAGTACCTGTTGAAAATGAAACTGTATGGCTTACACAGGCTCAGATGACGGAACTTTTTCAAGTAGACAGAACGGTTATAACGAGGCATGTGAATAACGTTTTCAAAGAGAATGAATTAATTAGAGAAAGCAATGTGCAAAAAATGCACATTCCAAATTCTGACAGGCCAGTTCAGTTTTATAGCTTGGAGGTAATTATTTCTGTAGGTTATAGAGTAAAATCTAATCGAGGTGTAGAATTTAGACAATGGGCTAATAGTGTTCTGAAACAGTATATCATGCAAGGGTATGCAATCAATGAAAAACGATTAGCAGCATTGCAGAGAACGGTAAATATTCAAACCAAAATGCTGGCAAGTACTTTAGAAGTGGATGAAGCGGAGTTACTGAAGGCTGTTAATTTATATACAAATGCATTAATGCTGTTAGATCAGTATGATCATCAATCAATTAAAAAGCCTGCTGGAAACAAAGCTATATATAGAATTACATATGAAGATTGTCGTAATATGGTGAATGAAATGGAAGATTCTTTTCATTCGGATGTCTTTGGGGTTGAAAAAGAAAAAGGAAAAGTTGAAGGCATTCTTGCAGCAGTTTATCAAAGTGCGTTTGGCAAAGATGCGTACCCTTCTTTAGAAGAAAAGGCAGCTAATCTTTTGTATTTTATGATAAAAGATCATCCATATGCTGATGGATGTAAGCGAATAGCAGCCTCATTATTTTTAGAGTTTTTAGTTCGTAATAATGTACTTTATGAAAAAGGACAAAAGAGGATAAGCGATGGTGCTTTAGTGGCAATAACATTGATGATTGCAGAGTCAGATCCCAAAGAAAAAGATATTATGGTTAATTTGGTAATGAATTTGTTGACAATGTAAAATGATTTATAAATCGGAATTTTTTTATGCGATGCCATTTGTATTTCGTTTCACTTTATACTCATGTTGCGCTAGCGCTAAGAGGTGCATATTATGATAGTAAATACAAATATAATGATTTCTATAAAGAAGCAAATCATAATTTTTCAAAGGTTGTTCGAGTTGTTGACGAACATGGTACAGTAGTTATTTTAAAAAGAATGTACAAAAATACCTTGTAATAGATTTTAGCAAAGCAGAGCAGGAAAAAATAGCATCCATGGAGTATGTATTTGCTATATCACAACGCCTTATTAAGCAGAATATGAAAGCTTATACTAAACTATAGCTGCATTTAATATGCTTAATATGAAAAACTGATACAAAAGATAAATATACGGAGGGCAAGCTATGGATGATAAGGGTAAAATGAAAGTCATCACAATGGATGATGTGACAGATAAAATAATAGATTTTGCTGACCTTGAATCACAACTTGAAGGCAAATTAGGAGAAAAAATATCTGAGATACGGAAAATAAAGGAGGAGAAGATTGGCATGAAGGAAAAAGAGTTGAGTAGATGTAATATTTGTAAAATGTTGGTATTGCATTTGAACATATTGTTTATGGAGTTGGAAAAGGCAATGAGAGAGAATGATTCAAATGCCAAATGTGCATTATTATTGGAAATGAAATGTTATTACTGGCTAACTAAAGAATATTCAGACAAGTTACTGAATGAATGTAATTGTGATTACAGAATAGAATTCGGGCGTATACTTGAGAATTTGAAAGATATATTTGTAAAAGATGGAATTGTACTTGATGTGAATAGGAGAAAATGCGATATTTGTAAAATCCTTCCATGTGAATTCTTTCCGCTTTTAGACAGAACTTGTATTCTAAAGGCGGAAGAAGATATAAATTCTATGGTTGAAGAATTAAGATATCATTTGACCTTAGCATTTATCTATGAAGAATTTATTGGAAAATGCACAGATTGTGAAGAATATATTGAATATATAGCATGTCTACGATTCCTTTGTGACTTTTTAGAAAACAATAATCAGCAAAAATTGCAGCAAGATGTATATTATTGGAAAATTGCAACAAACAATGATGCAATATGGAGCAGTGCAGATGCATTAGTTAGAAATGAAAAATTATCATGGACCGATGTTGATTTGAAAAATCAGATTAAGATTTATCTTGATTTCAATATATATCAAAGATATGAAAAAGAGGACAGAGTTCATGATTTTTTTGAAACATTGATACAACGGGAAGATGTTGCAATTGTTTACAGCGGAACGCATCTTGAAGAAATTATGAGAATGGGAGGCGAGGAATATAAAGCAAAAAGAATTGAAAGTATTCAGAAACTGACTGGAGATAAAATTGCTGTGGTTGGAGCAGATAAAAAAACAGTAATTTGCATACAGGACATTCATAAAAGGTTCGGTATTGTCAAAAAGTATTGGAAAATGAATGTTGCAGCAGAAGAGAGAGTGTGCATACAAGCGGAGGCTCGGGAACATTTATGTTTGCATGAGTTTGAAGAAAATCAGGAGAAAGCAATTGGTTCGTCATCTTTGCGTGGAATTTTGACCAATATAGATAAAAGTGGTAAAAAGATAATCGAAGAACTTCCAGATGAAGAGTATCTTAATAAAGTACTTAGATATGTTGGAATCGGAGATAGAGATATTCGTGAATATGCAGATGCACTTGGTGATGAGAAAAAAGAATTTAGTGAAGTGCGTGCATCAATCGTCTCCATCGCAGGACTTCTAAATATCTTGGGATTGCATGGAGACAAGATTAAAAGGAAAACAAATCCGGGAGCAGTTTATCCAATTTATCATAGAGACAGTTTTCAAACAATAAGAAGTAGCTATTATGATAATGATCATCTTGCGTTTGCAACGGAGTGTACATATTTTGTTACAACTGATAAGAATTTGTATAATAAAGCAAAAGAAATATATTGTTTCTTGGGAGTGAGTACCGAGCCGATATTGCTAAGCAATTTTATGGAATTAGAGATTTGGAAAAACAATACAAAGAAATCATGAATCCAAAAAGAATCATGACTATCGGCTTAGCCGGTGGTTTATTTTTCTGCGATACAAGTAGACAAATTCCTGTTTGTTGAATTAAGAAAATCGGAATTTGAGAGGATAAGGGCAATGGAATTTAAGTTGATTTCCATAGCAAGCATAATCGCTTTTTATGGTTGCTATTTTGTGAAAATGTTTCATCAAAAAAAGCAGGGAATACAGACAGACCAAATCGGAAAGAACAAAGTTGGTTTTGTGAAATTCGTGGAAATTACCATGAAGATTGCGGATATTCTTGTTTTTATAGCGGGGCTTTCCAGTATTTTTTTTGAAACGGAGCATAACCCTGTTTCCGTTCGGATTTTTGGAGCGATACTGAGTGTTGCGGGAACGGCTATATTTATCGTTGCGGTATGGACGATGCGTGACAGTTGGCGAGCAGGAGTGTCCAAAACCGATAAAACGGAGCTTGTGACAAACGGCATTTATCAAATCAGCCGCAATCCCGCCTTTCTGGGATTTGACCTTTTATATATTGGCACACTATTGATGTTTTTTAACTGGATTTTGTGCTTCCTAACGGTATTTGCGGTCATCATGTACCATTTGCAGATTGTCAATGTCGAAGAAGATTTTTTATTTGCCACATTTGGAAATGAGTATCTGCAATATAAGAAGAAAGTTTGTCGCTATATTGGCAGAAAGCGATAACTTCCAATTTGGAGAATTGTTCAAAATTATTATTTATATCGAATGGAGGGATTGTTCTATGAGACAATATGAAATTAAAAAAGCTACAAAAGAAGATTTATGGGAGATATTGGATTTACAGTATATTGCATACCAGAGCGAAGCAGATTTGTTTGGTACTCAGGATATTCCACCATTAAAACAAACAATTGACGAAGTTATAGAAGAATATAATAATGGTGTAGTATTGAAAATGGAAGACGACAACAAGATTATAGGTTCTGTACGGGCAAGATGCGACAATGGAACAGTTTATATTGGGAAACTAATGGTGAATCCTCAATATAGAAAAAGAGGACTTGGAAAACGACTATTGAATGAAATTGAGATCAGATTTCCACATTGTACATATGAGTTATTTACCAGCACATTAAGCAGGGACAATCTTCGATTATATGAGAGTGTGGGATATGTGGAATACAAAAGCAAACAGATAGATGATAGATTAACTTTTGTATATTTAAAAAAGAGATAAAAATGGAGGTAAATATGAGATACGATTGTGGATTTGAAAAAGGAAATAATTGGTTTAGGTATCGCGCAGGTGGAATTATAATACATAATAATAAAATGTTGTTTGTAAAAAGCTGCATGGGAGACTATTATTATATGATTGGTGGCGGAGTTCACATGGGCGAAACGTCTAAGGATTGTATTGAAAGAGAGGTTTATGAAGAAGCAGGTATCCATACTTGCGTGGATCATCTTGCGGTCGTATGCGAAAACTTTTTCAAAGGTATCGGTGGCAAGATTGATGGTTTTGATTGTCATACGATAGAATTTTATTATTACATGAAAGTTTTTGAGGAAGATTTAAGTTTATGTAAAAAGGAAACAGATGATGGAGAAGAATTGGTATGGTTATCACTGGATGAAATCCAATCAAGTAAAATTAAACCGGAATTTTTAAAGGAAAATATCGATAAGATTATCAATGATAATAGAATAATTCATGTTATTGATGAACGAGACAGGTAAATTGAATTTTATTATAAAGAGTTACTATAAACCTAGATAAAAATCGCATATATGGATATAAGTTAGTAGCCCTCACTAGTAATACCATTGATTTATTATCAAATAATCACAGGGGAGGCGCAGTAGCAGTTTT
>OGQN01001234.1_pt1 | contig 21289 bp, 22 predicted proteins | sample 1553231 | NCBI WGS metagenome assembly OGQN01 (sample SAMEA2579950, study PRJEB22360) | human gut metagenome | biome: human gut; feature: human-associated habitat; material: faeces | place: Denmark | collected 2008/2010 | reverse complement strand
ATACTTTCTGGCCGCCTTCCGATTTGCCCGGGCGGACACACCATGACTGTGATGTGCGACAGGTATTAAATTTCCGAACTTAACTGCAAATGTTTAAGTTTACTCTTGCATTATACTAAGCATATTCAGTTATGTCAAGAGGTTTTTGAGAAAATATTAAACTTTTTTATTTAAGCTATATTGACGCGAGCTAAATATATATGCTATAATCATCACAACGATACCAAAGGAGCGTAGGGTTATGGCGATTGGTGAACGAATCCGTTTTATTCGTAATTTGCGTGGCATGACGCAGAAATGGCTTGGCCAAGCTGTTGGCTTTCCGCCTAAAACAGCTGATGTCCGCATGGCGCAGTACGAGTCCGGTTCCAGAACGCCGAAAGAGGATTTGGTAAAAGCTATCGCCAATGTGTTAGAGGTTTCTCCCTTGGCGCTGCAGATCCCCAACATTGACAGTGACCTTGGATTTATTCACACCCTTTTTGCCATCGAGGACATTCACGGTATCCGTGCTGAAAAGCAGGGGGATGAGGTGCATCTCATCTTTGACGGCAGCAAACGCACCATGGATGAATCAATCTTTACCATGCTTTCCGCATGGGCAGAACAGTCGGAGAAGCTGCGCTGCGGCAAGATCAGCAAAGAGCAGTACGACCACTGGCGCTACACCTTCCCGGAAGAGGACACCACCCAGCGTTGGGCAAAAGTACCGTCGCAGGGACTGAGTGATCTGCTTGTGGAAGCGTTCAAGGATCAGCAGAAAGAAAAATGAGCATAGAAAAAGCCCGTACTGACATCCAATCAGTACGGGCTTCAATCATATGGAGAAGTTTGTGAGCTTGGAGAAATTACTCTTTACTCACAAGCCACTGGCACGCAGAATAACTGCGCTCCAGCGGAATCTTATCAAAATCTTATCAGAAGGGGTGGGTAAAATCCAAAAACCATTGGTATTCCTGCACTTTTCGGCTTTTCTGATTTATTCCCACTCCACCGTTGCGGGGGGCTTGCTGGTGATGTCGTAGACAATTCTGTTGATGCCCTTGACCTCGTTGACGATGCGGCCGCTGATCTTGTCGAGCAGCTCGTAGGGGATGCGGGCCCAGTCGGCGGTCATGAAGTCGGTGGTGGTGACGCCGCGCAGCGCGACGGTGTAGTCGTAGGTGCGCCCGTCCCCCATGACGCCGACCGACCGCATGTCGGTGAGCACCGCGAAATACTGGTTCATGGTGCCCTCCAGATGGGCCTTAGCGATCTCGTCCCGGAAAATGAAGTCTGCCAGGCGCAGAGTGTCCAGCTTGTCCTTCGTCACCTCGCCGATGACCCGGATGGCAAGGCCCGGACCCGGGAAAGGCTGGCGCATGACCAGATACTCCGGCAGGCCGAGCTCGCGGCCGACCACGCGCACCTCGTCCTTGTAGAGCAGCTTGACGGGCTCGACCAAGTCGAACTGTAGGTCCTCGGGCAAGCCGCCCACGTTATGATGCGCCTTCACGCCGTCCTTGGACTCGAGGATGTCGGGGTAGATGGTGCCCTGGGCGAGGAAGTCGACCTCGTCGCCGACCTTGCGCGCCTCCTCCTCGAACACGCGGATGAACTCCGCGCCGATGATCTTGCGCTTTGTCTCGGGCTCGTCGACGCCGGCCAGCAAGTCAAGGAAACGGTCCGTGGCGTCCACGTAGACGAGGTTAGCGTCCATCTGGTTCTGGAACACGTCCACCACCTGCTCGGACTCGCCCTTGCGCATGAGGCCGTGATTCACGTGCACGCAGATGAGGTTCTTGCCGATGGCCTTGATGAGCAACGCCGCCACGACAGAGCTATCGACGCCACCGGAAAGAGCCAGCAGCACCTTGCGGTCGCCGACCTGCTCGCGTATGGCCTGTACCTGCTCGTCGATGAATGCCTGGGCGAGCTCGGGAGTATTGATGCGTGCCATGGAATCGGGGCGGACGTTCGGGTCCATGCGGGCCTCCTTGCGATCGGGTGAAGCTGGTCATGTTTGCGAAAACGATTATAGCGAAAGCGCCGTTGCGGTTTTGGCAACAGCGGCACGTTTACCGCACCAGGCCAAGGACCCGGACGCCATTATCATCGAGATATCGAAGGATAGGGTTTGAGGGAAAGGACGAGACCATGAGCAACGACCTCGTAGTTCTCATCGTCATGATCGTGCTGCTGGTTGGTGGCGGACTGCTGCTCAACTTCCAGATTCGCCGCACCGAGCGCAAGGACAAGCTCGAGCAGGCCGCGAATGAGAATGCCGTGAAGTCCACGGGCGCCGCGACAAAGCAGAAGAACGCAGCCTAGCGGTCGACGACACAAGAGACCCAAGCGAAGAGGAGTCCCATTCGTGGGCTCCTCTTCGCTATGTGGCGTTTCCGGACGATTGCGGTCCCGTCCCCTTGTTATTATGAGATCGCGAACGAGAGGTCGAGCCGATCCGGGTGATGAGATGAATTTCGAGTATCTTGACGAGTTTGTCCACTTGGCACGCAGCCTGAGCTTCCGGCGCACCGCGGAGCACTTCTTCGTGAGCCGCTCGGTCATCAGCCGTCACATGGCCGCGCTCGAGGAATCGCTCGGCGCGCTCCTCTTCGTGCGCGACACGCACGGCGTCGAGCTGACAGATGCCGGTGAAGTCTTCCTGCAGGAGGCCCGTTCCCTGTTGCGTGGATGGGAACTCGCGCAAGAGCGCGTCAGGTCCGTCTCCGGCACCGGTGACAAACTCGTGCGCATCGGCTACCTGCGTAACGGCGCGCGACCCTTCCTCGTACGGTTCGTGAACTCCATGGCCAAGGAGCATCCCAGCATCCGGTTATCGCTCCTGTGCATGAAGTACGGCGAGCTGCGTCAGGCGTTGGAGGAGCACGGCGTCGATGTGGCGATCGGCATGAACGTGGACAGCTCCATCTCGTCCGATTACCGGTCCACCCCCATCTATCGCGACCACTTCGTCATCGCATGCAATCGCGCGAATCCCTTGGCGTCCATGGCCAGTGGTATCACCGTCGACGACCTGCGCGACCAGAGGCTCCTCATTCCCGACAGCTACATGTCCTCGGGTCTCGCCGAGGGCATTCGGCCGTTCGTGGACGACGAGACCCTTGCCGAGGCCGAAGAGCTCTACATGGACATGGACCTGCTCTACCTGAAGCTCCGCACCGAGAACTGCGTCGCGTTCGTCTCGGACATGAACGCCTCGATGTTCGACGGGACGCTTTCGATCCTTCCCATACGTGACATGGACTTCTGCTTCGACATCAGCGCCTTCTACCACGACGAGTTCACGGGCGACGTCTACGAGGCATGCCGTAGGACATTCGAGGATTGCCGTCGCGCGTTGGCAGACGAGGTCGACGTGTCACTGCATTGGGCACAGGAGTAATCCAGACAGGTTCCCGGCGCTCTCGTTCGATGCGCGCAGGACTATGAGGCAAAACCGGCGGCCGCGAGGTCCTGGGAGATGAGCCAACGCAGATAATCGGAGCGCTTGAGCCCAAGCTCGCTGGCACGCCTGTCCATGGCGCTGACATGTTGCTCGGTATCCTTGAAGGTCACGACTTGCAAGGGTTCGCCGAACTTCAGGGGACGACCATATGTGACTTCGCCAACGGGCTCGCCGGGAAGCTCTCCACGCTCCCATGCTGCCGACCATTCCTCGACTTGCGCTTGTGAGATACCGAAGCGCTCCTCGATTTCCTCTGCCGTCATCATCACGCCTACCTCCTTTTCAGGCCCAATTCCTTCATCACTTTCTCCGAAGGCGGAGCCATGGCATGAAAGATCAAGAGCACATCCCCGAGATCTTTTACGACAAGCTGAATCAACATTCCATCTGCTGTCGCGCTTACGGCAACGATCTCATCTTCCCGTGGCGCCGTCCTGCGTTGCTTCGCGATAAAGTGTTCCCACGCATACAGGATGTCCGACTTGGGAATCCCGTGCTTCAGGGCGTGAGGATGCACCACTACCTCAAACATGGTTTGCCCTATTTCGTATTACGTAATTATACGGGATGAAACACGTACGCACAATGACCTCCTGGCCTTCGAATGGCTGTCCTTCTCGTCGAAGTTAGGAGGCTTCCAACCGGAACATTTGTTCGATTATAGCATGTGATTCAAGCGAGTCTGTGTCTTATTTGGATGTAAGCCAATACGTGCGTCGCATGCATGCATCCCCCTACTCCCACCCCACGCAAAGAAGAAGGAGCCGCCGTAATGGCGACCCCTTCAGTCGAGATAACAACGACGCGATTCGGCGGTCGCTTCAGTCGAAAGCCCTACGCTATTCGCTGAAGCCCGTGAACGACAGCATGAGGCCGCCGCACGTGTTGTTGTTGTCGGACTCGAATCCGTATTCACCGAAGGTGAACTCCATGATGTAGGGCACGTCGCCGGCGATCTTGGCAACGGCGTCGGCCACCTCGCCGATGCGCGCGTCGATACCGGCGCGACGACCGCCGCAATGCACCAGGTGGAAGGCGACGGGCTTGCCGGGCATGACGTCGATGAGGGCCTCGAGCGTGTCAGGCACCGACGCGATCAGCTCGTCGACCGTGGCCTCCATGCGGATAACGCAGGTCTTCTCGGCCAGGTTGTTGCCCACGTTGATCGTGAAGTCATCATTGCCGTTCATCGGGTGACGGATGGCGACCAAGTCGCCCAGACGGTCCTTGACGCCGAGCGGCGAGGTGATCGAGTAGGCCAGCAGGTTGCCACCGGCGATGTCGTCGTCGGAGCAACCAGTCCACTCCTGGTACTTCTTGGCGGCGGGCACACCGTCGATTTCGGCGATGGTGCGCAGACCGTTGACCTTCGTGATGACGCCGAAGTCATCCGTTTCGTGATAGGCGCCGGTGAACATGTTGGTCATCGCCGGAGCGTCCCAGAAGAGCGCGATGACGCAGCCGTCGCCGAAGCTCTCGTCGGTATCGTAGAGCTTCCACTCGCCGGCGATGGAGTTGTCTGCGGCGGAACCGCCGAAGAACGGCACGCGCCCGATGACAGAGGAAATGCCCTTGAGGTAGAGCTCCTCCTCCGCAGGAGAGGCGGCCATGTAGAAGAAGTCGGGGGCGACGTCCTTGCCCGCGGCATCAAGCGCGGCCTCGGCCATGATGAGGCCGGCCTCGAAGGGATCGTCGTTTTGCGCGCGATCTGCCGCGGCGATGCCGACGGCCATATCCGGACTCGAGAGCACCATCACGCCCACGAACGGCTCGTCACCGCCCACGTAGCCGCCATCGGAGACGATGACGCCGGTGAAGGAGGTGTTGCCCAGAACCGGTACGCCGGGAATCGCCTCCTTGACACCGTCAACGACTGCCGTGACGTTGTAGTCGCAGCTGCAGTAGACGAATGCCACCTTGGGGGCGTCCAGCCCCTCGACCGCCTGTGCGGCGGCTTCCTTGCCCGCATCGAATGCCGACGCGCCCGTGCTGTACCCTGTGTTGGCTTTGAACATCTTGACCTCCTGATCGAAAACGTTACATGAAACACATTCGTCTATTTTAATACGCGCAACCTCGGGAAAGGCCGTAATTCTTCTAGCTCCAGAATAACTACAGGCGGAGATGGCGAATCAGACGGGATATTCGCCGGTGAAGCAAGCCTCGCAGAAGGAGCGATGGCGCGCGCCGGAAACCGCCTCGCGCAAGCCGTCAAGGGAAAGAAACGCGAGCGAATCCGATCCGATCCACTCGTTCATCTGCGAAAGGTCCATCCCCGCCGCGATGAGCTGCTCACGCGTGGCCGTGTCGATACCGTAGAAGCACGGCCACAGCACCTCCGGACTCGTAATGCGCAAGTGCACCTCGGCGGCTCCCGCATCGCGCAGCATCGCCACGAGCTTGCGCGAGGTGCTGCCGCGCACGATGGAGTCGTCGATGACGACGAGCCGCTTTCCCGCGATCACATCGGGTAGCGGATTGAGCTTGAGCCTGATGCCGAGCTGACGCATCTCGTCGGTGGGCTGGATGAAGGTACGGCCCACGTAGCGGTTCTTCACGATGCCGTCGGTGTACTCGATGCCGCTTTCGGCGGCATAGCCGAGGGCTGCCGGAACGCCAGAATCGGGAACGCCGAGCACGAGGTCCGCCTCCACGGGATTCTCGCGGGCGAGGATGCGTCCGGTATCACGTCGTGCCTGGTAGACGCTCTGGCCATCTATCACGCTGTCGGGCCGGGCGAAGTACACGTACTCGAAGATGCACGAGGCGCGCCTGGCGGGCTCGACGGCAATAAACGAGCGCAGGCCTTCGTCGTTGACGCGCACGACCTCGCCCGGTTCGACGTCACGCACGTAGGTGGCGCCGACGATATCCAGCCCGCAGGTCTCCGACGAGATGACCCAGCCGGCATCGTCGGGCAGATTGCCAATGCACAACGGACGGATGCCGTGGGGGTCGCGAAACGCGTAGAGGGCATCGGCCGTGCACAGCACCATGGCATAGGCCCCCTCCATGAGCTCCATGGCATGGCGTATGCCCTCGCGCAGGTGGTTGGTGCGCTCCGTGTACATGCCGATGAGCTTGGCGGCGACCTCGGAGTCGGTCGACGAGTACAACCGGGCGCCGTCGGCTATGAGCCGCGCGCGCAACTTGTTGGTGTTGGTGAGCGTGCCGTTATGAGCGAGGGCGAGCAGCACCTCACCCATGGCCGACATGTGCGGCTGGGCCGCTTCCCACGAGGCCTTCGATCCGCTCGTGGAATACCGCACGTGACCGATGGCGACGTCGCCGACGAGGGCGTTGAGTGAGTCGTCATCGAACACCTGGGTCACAAGCCCCAGGTCCTTGGAGACGTTGACCGTCTCGCCATCTCCCACGGCGATGCCGGCGCTTTCCTGCCCCCGGTGCTGCAGCGCCTGCAATCCGAAGCCCGTCATGCGGGCGACGTCCTTGCCCGGTGCGTAGATTCCGAATACACCGCATTCCTCGTGCATCGCCGAACTCATCTCCCCGTCGCGTTTTCCAAGTTGACGACGGGACTATACACGAGTCGTGTTTCGCCTTCGTTTCAGGCGGGAAAGCGAAGACAAGGCACCTTCGCGGAACTAGGACGCCACAGCTAGAAACCACCTTGGCTCGCGCGTGGGGGAACGAGCGTCGTGGGCTTGTCCTTGGCCCATTTCCACGAACGGAACTCCTTCGATCCGGTCATGATGTTGTGATCCTTGTAGTTCTCCGACCACATGAGGCAAAAATCGCGCAACTCGATGAGCAGATCTTCGAGCGTACCCTCGTACTCGTCCTCGATGTAGGCCTTGAAGACGCTGTAGGTGTGACTCTTGTCACGCACGCGTTCCTTGACGAAGCGAATCGTCAGCCACATGCGGATTCCCGCATTGAGACGCTCGGATCCGGGATCGTCGCCGAACATCATCTCGATGGGCTTCCAGTATTCCTCGTACAGGCGCTCCTGGTCCTTTCGATCCTCGGCGATGAGCAGGTAGTTGCGAACCAGATCGCCCACGGTCAGGGGCGTTCCACGCGAATTGAGGGATTCGAATATCAGCTGGGGGTTGTCCTCTCCGGTCAGGTTCGCCGAAATCAGGAGAAGCTGCTGCAAACCGGCCCAGAGATCCTCCGCCCGAAAACCATTCTCCTCGGTCTTCTCGCAGAAGAACGCGAAGTTGTCCACGACGCGTTCCGAAACAAGCTCGGGCATCGGCGCGTCATCCAGGATCGCGAAGAGCGTCTTGCGGTCGGTGCGGGAGAGCACGAGCTTGTGCTCGTCACCCACGAAGAGCAGGTTGTCGCGCACGAAATCGGCATCGATGTGTCCGATGACCGTTCCCGTCTTGCGCAAGTTGCGCTCGAACGCGGCAAGAAGCAGGGTGAGCGTGGCCGTTCGCTGCTGGCCGTCGATGACGGACAGGCGCGTGACCCCGTCAGAGTCATCCGAGTCGACCGAGTAGAGCAGGGTACCCATGAAGTGCGTGTTGGACGTCCTGCCGGCGCGAAGAATGTCGCCCCAGAGCTCGTCGCATTGGTCCTTGCTCCACGAATACACGCGCTGGAACACGGGGATCGTATACTGCGTGTTCCTGGAACCCAAGACGTCCAGGAACATTCTCTGTTCGGTAAGCAAATCTGCCTCCCAAGATGCGATTGCATGGCTGGCATCGCATTGTACTCGTGAGACGCATCCATATCGAGTACGTTGCAGACGAAGAGGGGCATGCCTCCCGAACTCGAGAGCCTGTCATGCGCGAGAATGGGAAGCGCCCGTTAGCGGTCGAGGAAGCCGGCGTCGCGAATCTCGCGCAGGCGCGCCTCGATTTCGCGCAGGCTCGCGTCCGACAAGCCGCGGGCGTTCGCTGGCGTGGTCGCGTGGATGTCCGAGGACTCCCGGTAGCGCTTCATCATTCCCGAGAACAGCTCCTTGTTCGTCGGGGGCGTGCAGATGACGGCGTTCGCGCCCGCCTCGACCGTCGCGCGAATGCTCTCCTCGCTCGACCCGCCCGTGGCGATGAGGGGCACATCGGGAAACTCCCCCCTGATATCGGCGACCACCTGGGCCGTCGCGGCGCCAGCGGCGACGTTGAGGATGGGGGCCCCGGCGGCGATTCGATTGGCGACCACGTCCCTATCGGCATCGACGACCGTCACTATCACCGGGATGTCGATGACGCGGCTCACCATCTCGAGCGTGGTGTAGCTCGCCGGTGCGTTGAGCACGACGCCATACGCGCCATCGGCCTCGGCGTCTTGCGCGAGCGCAGCCGAGCGTGGACCGGCCGTCGTCCCTCCCCCGACCCCGGCGAAAACGGGAATCGCGGAGGCCTCCATGATGGCCTTGGAGATGATCTGCTGTGGTGTGAAGGGATACACGGCGAAGACCGCATCGGCGTCGCAGTTGCGGATGATTGCGATGTCGGTCGTGTAGACGATCGATCGAATGGTGCGCCCGAGCACGCGTATGCCACTTGCCTCCTGCGCGGCCTCGGGAAGGCGCACGCTATGAGCGCGCAGGTTGCCCGTGAGCTCGGGCGTGCGCAAAACCCGCGGCGTGACGGTCATGCTTGCTGCTTCATCGCTTTCGGTCATGGCGTGTCCCTCCGTATGGTCCAATTGCTATGCAAGTCTATGGTGTCACCACGTCAAAGACAATACGTGTATGGGAATGTGAGAATATTGTCACATTCGACATCGGGATGCGACATGTCGACTACGTGCGACAGGGGAATCGAATATGGACCATTCCTATTGCGAATGCACGGTCATGGACACTCCCCCGGCCACGAGAACGTGAAATAATGTCCATGTGCCCGATGGGTGGAACCTCGCCCGCATACCCCATGTCAGGACAGGAAGTGCGACCATGAAGTATGGCGTTTTACTCATAGAGACGGGCGTTCCCAAAGACGATTCACCCGAGGCGCTGCGCCATTACGTTGACGTCGTCCTGGGAACCGGTCTCTACGCCGACAAGCTCGGATTCGTGCAATCGCGCCTGTTCAGGCACGTGACGATTCCCGCAAAGAGACGTGACTGGCGCCAATACTTCTATGGCGATGGCACCGACGTGGTCAGCACGTACCTCAGGCATGCGAAGTCGCTGCGCGACAAACTAGCCGGCAGGCTCGCTGAAGCGACGCGCAGGCAGGGTATCGTGACAGTGGGCATGCGATGCGGCTCGCCGTCGCTCGACGAGGCGGCAAGCGCGCTCATGCAGGAGGGCTGCAGCACGATCGTGTTGCTTCCGCTCTACCCCCTGCGTTTCCCGCCGATGACGGTCCCCGCCCTCGACGAGGCCCGCGCCGCGATCGAGCGCGTCGGCAAGGGGGCCTGGACACCGCAAGTCATCGAAATCGACTCCTTCTGCCGCACGCCGGGATTCGCCCAGGCCCTCGCAACGCGCATCGGACGCGACTGGAAACCGCGCAACGTCTCGCGTCTGCTTATTCTCATGCCCTCGGAGCCACGTTCGCTCGCTCGTGATGATGGCACATACGGCGAGCAGGTCGAATGGCTCAGAGACCGGCTCTGCAAATCCCTGAAGCTCGGAGGTGACCATGTCCACGTCGCCTTCGTGGGCGATCATGACAATTCCGAATGGCTCGGCCCCTTTGCCGAGAAGACGCTTCTGGGCTGGTCTGCCGGCGTTCGCGACGTACGCGCCGTATGCCCTGCTTTTTGCAGCGCAGACGCGCTCGGCTCCCATGATGCAGGAAGCCGTCTCAAGGCGTTCTTCGAGGCAAACGTGGCGGGAAAGCCGCCTACATACGAGTTCGTGCCGCCGCTTGGAGACGATGACGAACTCGCCGACATCCTCTGCAGCGCCATCGTGAAGAGGCTCTAAGGCGCGACGGGATTACTTGCCTACCAGCAAGCGTCAGAGGAAGAACAGCAGGCTGTCGACGACGAAGACCGGTATGAGGAAGGCGAGCGCCCAGCCGATGTAGCCGAAGAAGCTCGGCATCTTTACGCCGGCGCCCTCGGCGATGCTCTTGACCATGAAGTTGGGGGCGTTGCCGATGTAGGTGACCGCGCCCATGAAGACGGCGCCGGCAGAGATCGCCAGCAATATCGAGGGATCGACCGTGCCGGTCGTGGTGACGACGGCGCCGGCCGCGTCGGTGCCGAGCGCCCCGGCCGTCGTGAGGAAGACCACGTAGGTCGGCGAGTTGTCGAGGAACGAGGAGAGCGCGCCGGTGGCCCAGAAGAACCCCAGCGGCGAGTCGAGCCCGAGGTTGCCGCCGTGGGCGCGAAGTATCGCGAGCGCCGGGATCATCGTGACGAAGATGCCGATGAACAGCCTCGCGACCTCGGCGATGGGCGCCCACTCGAAGTTGTTGCGCGAGCGGTCGTCGGTCGAGGTCGTGAGCCAGGACAGAATCATCGCCAGGCAGATGAGCGAGATCTGGGCGACGTACTCGAGGCCTATGTGCGCGCCGAAGACGTCGACGCCGAAGGTCCTTCCCGTCTCGGCGTCTATGAACGCCTCGAGCTGCGGGATGAGCCCGTTGAGGATGACGCCGGCGATAATGATGAGCAGGAAGAAGAGGTTATGCCAGCCCTGCAGGTGGATGGGCACGCGGTCGTCGGCACGGGCCATGAGCTCGAGCTTCTCGCGGCTCTCGCGCGGCTCCCTGCGCATGAAGTGACGGTCCACGGCGACGAACAGCCCGATGAGCAGGACGACGTTGACGAGCAGCAGCGGCCAGATGTGCTCAAGCGTCCAGAAGAACGGCACGCCGCGCAGGTAGCCGAGGAACAGCGGCGGGTCGCCCAGCGGCGTGAGGCAGCCGCCGGCGTTGGCGACCAGGAAGATGAAGAACACGACGACGTGGGCGCGGTGCCTGCGCCAGAGGTTCGCGCGCAGCAGCGGGCGTATGAGCAGCATGGCCGCGCCGGTGGTGCCCACCCAGCTCGCAAGAAAGCTGCCGATGAGCAGGATGACGACGTTGTTCCTCGTCGTGCCGGCGATGGTGCCGCCCACGTGTATGCCGCCGGCCACGACGTAGAGGCCCATGAGCAAGACGATGAAGGGCACGTAGTCGCCGATGACGACCTCGGCGAGCTGCTCTGCCGTGGCCTCGGCCCCGTAGGCGAACAAAAACGGCACGAGGAACAGCAGCGCCCACGCCAGCGAGACGAGCAGCTGGTGTTTCTCCCACCACTCGGCCTTCACGAGCGGGAAGACGGCGATGGACAGCAGCATGCCCGCGAAGGGGATGATGCTCCATATGGGAAGTGTTTGGCCAAGTTCCATTATCGCGTCCCTTACACCGAGGCACATCTTCGGGGACCGCAATCCGACAAGTGACAATCACCCATCGAAGCGGCCCCCGAAAAGTGAGGCGCCAATTCAACACTGGGGGTGCCAAGGGAACAGGAGGGAAAGCGAGCCCCCTTGGCAGGAATTGACTGTGGCGCCCGCCTAGACCAGACCGACCAACCCAAGCGCGATGGGTATCCAGATGCCGGCCATGATACACATGGCAATCTCAAGTATGATCGAGACCTTGGGCAAATCGGTCATGCCGTAATACCCCGCCGCATAGGTGATCGACGGCACGACATCAAACGGGAAGATGATGACGCAGCCGGCATACATGCTCAACGGGAGCATGAGGAACAACGGCGACATGCCCGAGGCGACGGCCAGGGCCGCAAACGGCGATGCCAGCAGATTGATGATGGCCGGCGCGGACGGAACGATCACCATGATCACGAAGATGATTGCGGAGACGACCATGACCGCCAGGGGTATGGGCATGTCAAGGCTGCTCGGCAGCACGAAGGTGCACAGCCAGACGGTGACCTTGTTCGCGACGAGCATCTGGCCGGCCATGATGAAGGTGGATATGACGATATACGGAGTCCAGTTGACGCCCTTGATGTATTCCTTGTAAGTGAGGACCTGGATGCCGGGGATGAACATGAGGATGCAGCCGATGGTGGCGACCAGCGTGACATCCCAGAACGGGAACCAGGACGAGGCGATCCACAGCGCGAACATCAGGAACACGATGAGAAGGGTGTACTTCTCCTTGAAGCTCATCTTGTCGGGAATGGACTCTTCCTTCAGATTGTCCCTATAGGCGACGATTGCGGTGATATCCAGCTCGGGCAGCTTGAACATGCGCGAGGCGATGAACCAGGCGATGATGACGCTCAGATAGCCGAGCGGCGCGCCGAGCACAATCCACTGCAGGAAGGTCACGCGGATGCCGGCAAGGGACTCGATGAGATTGATGCCCAGGAGGTTCAGGGACGATCCCGCGGGCGTGATCATGCCGCCAACCGTCGCCGAGATGGCGATGCAGACCATGAACACCTTGCCCGCCTGCTTTTTCGCATCCTCGTCATCCCCGTATATGTCGAGGAACGAGATGCAAATGGCGACAAAGATGGCCGCCGTCGCCACATTCGAGATGAAGGCCGACAACGTCGCGATCGTCACCATGAACGCGAGCAGGATGCCCTTCATAGAACGTCCGAAGATCTTCATCATGAAGAACAGTATCCTGTTTCCGATGGGCATCTTCGTTATCGCTATGGACAGCGCGTAGGAGACGATGACGAAGAACGACGTGGTGTTCGTGAAGCCCGCAAGGGTAGCCGAGAACTTGTCGGTCGCTCCGAAGAGATACATGAACGCAATGCATATGAAGCAGGTGACGGGAATGGCGAAGGTCTCCGTCATGAGCAACACGATGGTGATGAGCAAGACGCCCAGGGTGCGAACGCCCTTGACGTCCTCCATCCCGATCATGTCGGGCTGGATCACGAAAGTGAGTATCGCGAGGACGACGGAAATCGACAATCCCGCAATCGCCTTTGGTTTCAGTTTCATTTCTCCCCCATTCTGCGTAGAGATGATTCTCGACTAGAGGTCGAGCTTGAAAAGGTCAATTGCCGTATCGCGCGCGATCTTCTTCTTGTCGGGCTCGGAAATCTGCAGGTTGTCAAACCAGATGCAGGCATCCGGAATCTCCTCGAACGGGTAATCGGTCGCGAACATGATGCGATCCGCACCCATCTGCATCATCGTGCACAGCAAGGGAGGCAGGGTGAACTGCCCGGAGACGGTCACCCAGAAATTCTCGTTGAAGTACTCCGGCAACGGCTTTTTGGCCGGCATGCCGCGACGACGCTTGTTCAGGTGGTTCTGGGCACGCCAGATGGTGAACGGAAGCGCCTCGCCAAGATGACCCAAGATGATCTTCAGCTTCGGATATTCATCGAACAGTCCACTGCACATCAGGCGAAGCGCATGCGTGGCAGTCTCGACGCCAAATGCCCAAGGTGCGCCCATGATCCAGTAATGGCCGTCGAGCGTATGGGCATTACAGGGCATGGGCTCGCGCGGATGCAGGTAGAAGGGAACGTCCAGCTTCTCCATCTCGGCCCAGAAGGGACGGTACCGCGCATCGTCCAGATACACGTATTCGTCATCTGTGCCGATGTTCGAATAGCCGTTCGCCAAAACGCCGACGAACCCGAGCTCGTCAATCGCGTAGTGCAGCTCCTCGATGGCCATATCGGGATCCTGCAACGGCAGCGCGGCAAATCCGCGGAACCTGTCCGGATGCCTCTCTATGGCCGCGGCGAGGTCCTCGTTGGATTTGCGGGCAATGGTGGCCGCCTGCTGCGCATCGGTTATTTCCTGGATGGCCGGTGAATTCAGCGACATGATCATCATGTCCATGCCATACTCGTCCATTTGCTCCAGGCGCATCTCCTCCAGGTCGAGCAAGCGGGTGGACCGAATGTCCTTCGCACCCGTTTTCTCGAAGTAGACCGTCGACCCTCCCATCGTCTCGGGAATCGCGAAATGCTCTTCGAGGCCGATCTTGTTGTACATATCATTCTCCTTCCCCAAGGGATTTGACCGAACCCACGGCGGGCTCGTCGCGAAAAATGTAATCGAAATGGAAGGACTACGAAAAATGACGATTACGGGTACGTATTGCCCGGAAAAACGTGCGGAACTATTACCGTATGGCCGGGGTCTCATTCTGGATTGGAATACTCTGTCATCGGCTTTCGACACTGAAGGGCTGGACTTCTTTGATAGTCTAATACCATGGGCGTGAACTGGGGGTAACAATGGATATCCGGATCTTGCGCGAGTATGTCGAGTTCTCGAAGCATCTCAACTTCAGTGCAGCGGCGCGATTTCTCCACATGTCGCAGTCAAGCTTGAGCAAGCACATTGCCGAACTCGAGAAGGAGATCGGATTCACCCTGGTCAATAGGGATTCCGAGATTGCGCTTACCGCCGCCGGGCGTCAATTCCTCAAAAGCGCCGAAGACATGCTCTACGACTATGACCTCGCATTGAAGAAGTGCCGTCGCATTAGCCAGGAAAAGGCCATGCGAATCGTCGTTCAAGACCCGATGATCGACTTCACCATCGGAAACCAGGCGATACCGGTATTCATGCACCTGTCCGAATACCATCCGAACATCGATGTCCAGCTTCATACCATCTCGGGGCAAACGATCACCGATGCCCTCCTCGACGGCACGGTCGATGTCGGGTACCTCATGGCGTATGGTCCCGTCGAAGAGGTCGTCGCGGAGCGCGCGGCCATGGGCATCACGGCTGTACCGCTTAGGAAGAGGAGGTTCTCCGCGTGGATGAACAGGAGCCATCCGGCTGCCAGCAAGGAGCCCCTCCATGTGGAAGACCTCGAAGGCACCCGCTTTCTGCTTGCCGCGGACAGGCTCTTCGACGATTGGCGCGTCGTCTTGGAAAAGCTGTGCATCTCGCATGGTTTCACACCCCGCATACAGCTACGCATGACACCGACTATCAACGGCTATCTCGCCGGAAACCTGAGCGATGGGATCATCGTCTTGAGCGATGCGTGGATAAAGGATCCGCGCTTCCTTATGCGCGAGGATATGGTTGCCCGCCTGCTCGAGGGGAAAGATTGCCACTATCATCTGTACTTCGTCTACCTCGGCAGCAACGACAATCCCGCATTACCCACCTTTGTCGAGGAGCTCAAGAAACAAGCCGAAGACATCTGAGAGACGTCCGTCAGGAACGTGACCGGCGAGGAGGGATTATGGGTACTGTCATCATCGTGATCGGTTTGGTTTTCGTCGTATGCCTTCTACTGACCTTGGCTTCGGTAAAGGTAGTTTTCAAAAGCGACAGACTGTCATCGAAAATCGCGTCGCTCGTCATGAAGGACAAGCGATAGCTTTCCGTGCGTAACGACCCGCTCGGCCGATGCGGATACGCGCGATTCCCGTATTCGATACTCCATCACAGCAGCGTGGCAAATCACCCGCCCTCTTTGTCACGGTCACGTTAAATAATTCGAAATTGAACCACTTTTCCTCCGCTTCTCTGATAATGGGTAGCCGTTGTCAAGGAAGGGAAACGTTCGTGGAAGAAGCACTATTGGGGATCGTCACGACGATCAACTCGTATCTGTCTAATTACGTCCTGCTCACCCTGCTCATCGCGATGGGCCTCTGGTTCACCATCCGCACGAAGTTCGTGCAGTTCCGCTGCTTTGGCGAGGGATGGCGTCGCATCTTCGGCGACTTCTCGCTGCGCGGCGGCAAGCAGGGCGGCGGCATGACGTCATTTCAGGCCCTGGCCACGGCCATTGCCGCGCAAGTCGGCACCGGTAATATCGTCGGCGCCTGCGGCGCCATCCTGGTAGGTGGCCCCGGTGCCATCTTCTGGATGTGGCTCATCGCCCTTTTGGGCATGGCGACCAATTATGCCGAGGCCGTCATGGCGCAGAAGACCCGCGTGGTCGATACCGACGGTTCGGTTCACGGCGGTCCCGCCTATTACATCACCACCGCGTTCAAGGGCAAGGGCGGCAAGGCACTCGCCGGTTTCTTCGCCGTGGCCGTCATCATCGCCCTGGGCTTCATCGGCCCCATGGTGCAGTCCAACTCCATCGCCGCGACCATGAACACGGCATTCTCCATCGAACCCTGGATGGTGGGCATCATCATCGCCGTGCTCGCCGGGTTCGTGTTCATCGGAAACATCCACCGCCTGGCATCCATCACCGAGAAGATGGTACCCGTCATGGCCGTGCTCTACGTGGTGGGCTCGATCATCGTTCTCGTCATGAACTGGCAGAACATCCCCGGTGCCTTCGCGCTCATCTTCCAGTGCGCCTTCAGCCCGCAAGCCGGAATCGGCGGCGCGTTCTTCGGCATCGTCGCGGCCATCACCTACGGCGCCAAGCGCGGCCTGTTCTCCAATGAGGCGGGTATGGGCTCCACCCCGCACGCGCATGCGCTCGCCGAGGTGCGTGACCCGCATGAGCAAGGCGTCGTCGCCATGATCGGCGTCTTCATCGACACGCTCGTGGTCGTCACCATGACGGCGCTCGTCGTCATCTCCACCCTCTACGTGGGCGACGGCGCGCTGGCCAAGGCCTACGAGGACGCCGGCAAGTACGACACTGTCATCGAGTTCGTCATGGCCGAAGGCGATGCCATCGACGACACGCTCACGCTCGAAGACGGCAAGCTCGTCGACGCGCAGGGCAGCATCGTGCTCAGCGACGAGGACATGAGCGATCCGTCCGCTCTGGCCGCCGCCATCGGCCTGGACAACGGCAACATGGCCCAGGTTGCGTTCAGTCAGTTCTTCACCACCAACGGCGGCAACATCTTCGTCGCCATATGCCTGCTATTCTTCGCGTTCTCGACAATCCTGTCGTGGAACCTCTTCGCGAAGCTCAACTGGGAATACCTCTTTGGCAAGAAGACGATTCTCGTGTTCGCCTGCATCTGCACGTTTTTCGTGTTCCTGGGCGCGGTGCTCAAGATCGACCTCGTCTGGGAGTTGCAAGACATGTTCAACCAGCTGATGGTGCTTCCCAACGCCATCGCGTTGTTTGCGCTGACCGGCTCGATCCTCGCCATCGCCAACGCCAAGCATGACAAGAAGGTGACCGACGTGCGCGCCGAGCATGCCGAGGAGAAGGCCTGGGCCGAAGCCGAGCGCGACGCCGAGGGTGCGCTTCGCGCCGAGGAAGATGCCGCGACGCTCGAGATCCTCGAGGAGCGCGGCGATTACGTGGGTCGTGTGCAGGACGACGGCAAGGACGAGTAAGCGCCGCGAGACATACGATTAGGCGGGATGCCGGTCGCGAAAACGCGGCCGGCATCCTTGCATATGCAGACTCGTGCGATTGCGCACGGCCATTGCCGTGACACCCGAGGGCAACGCGAAGAGGTGACAAGCGCCCCTATTCATCAGAGGTGACGAACGCGACCATGACGCACATGAGCACCAGACCCGCCAAGTCATAGCCGGTAAAGGCGGTTCCCAGCCATAATGCCGCCAGCACCGTGGCGCTCACGGGCTCGATGGCACCCAGAAGCGATCCCTTGACCGAACCCACGATCGCGACACCATGCAAGTAGAGGCCGTATCCGCAGATGGTGCCGACCACGACGAGGCCACCCAGAAAGACGAGCCACTCGAAGCCTCCGAAAGCCGCGAGCACGGTTGCCACGTCGGCAAGCGTGTTTCCCTGGAGCAGGTAGACCGGCAGCGCGAAAAGTGCGCCAAGCAGCATGCCCGTCCCCACCACCGGCATGCTACCGTATCGCTCGAAGAGGCCGCATCGCTTGGGAACGATGATGTAGACGGCCGTCGAAAGAGCCGTGAGCAACCCCCAGACGAGCCCGTCGGCCGGGACGTCGAGCGTGCGGATATCGCCCTGCGTGGCGATGAAGAGAGCCGCCAGCAGCGCGAGGAGCAGGCCAATCGCCTCCCTGATACGCGGTGCCCTGCGCAGGGTCACGCACACGTAGAGCATGACGAACGCGCTGGCCAGCATCTGAAGCACCGTTGCGGTCCCCGCGTTGGTGATCTGCACGGTCTGCGCGTAGCAGAGCTGATTAGCGTAGAGCGCAAATCCAAAGGCGAAAAGGGCACCGACGGTGCGCCGGCGTGAAAACATCGTCTTGACAACACGGCGCCTAGTCAGGAGCAGGAAGGCGAAGAAGATCCCGCCGCCGAGCAGCGTGCGCAGAAACGTGACAAGCGCCGGGCTGGCCCCTCCCGTCGTCGTGAGGTACTGCACGCTCGTACCGGACACGCCCCATAGGGCGCCGCCAATCAGCGTGATTCCCACGCCAATCCAGAACCTACGTTTGCTACCCGTTGGCACGCTCTTTGCTCCCCCAGTTGGCACGCGATGCTATGGTCTCCTTCTCTAGCCTAGCGCAATGCTAGAATGCGGCAAGCCCATAACGGGAGAGAAGGATGCTCAATGCAGATCACGATGCCACAAAATCGCACTGATATGCTGGTGGAGGAGTTGACGTCCGTGTGGCGCGCATCTGTCGAGGCAACGCATGACTTCCTAGGCGAACAGGATGTCGAGCGGATCGCGCAATACGTGCCGGAGGCGATACGCGCGATTCGCGCTCTCGTGACAGCATGCGATGACAACGGACGTGCACTGGGCTTTGCCGGCGTAGATGACGGAAAACTCGAGATGCTCTTCATCGACCCCGCGTATCGCAGCAAAGGCGTGGGAGCGACACTGCTGGACTTCACGATGCGCGAACTGGGAGTCACCGACGTGGACGTGAACGAGCAAAACGCCCAGGCCCAAGGTTTCTACGAGCATGAGGGCTTCGAAATCATCGGACGATCAGAAACCGACGAGCAAGGCGAGCCCTTCCCCATCCTGCACATGCGCCTGAAAGCGCGATGACTTTGTAACTGACACACATGACCGCACGACATCTCGTGCTCCTACCGACGCATTCTCGCCTGGACCGCGGACGGAAGCTCCTCGTACTGCACCTCGCGCCACTCCGTGACGCCGCGAACGGGAAGGACGCTGAGTCGCAGGTACGCACCTTCCCGAAGCTGGCGTTCCGTGCCAAAGCTCAGGTCCTGCACGCTTCCGTTCTCGTCATAGGAAGGCAGCGTGTAGAGCAGCGGCATGCCGCCCGTGAAGTCGATGATGCCACCATCTGACTCCTGTTCCCGAATCTGCGTGTTGTCGACCTGCGTGTAATACGTTCCGCTTGCCATCCCCGGGATGAGTCCCCAGCGAAAGCCGACGACGGCGACCGCGGCGACCAGCACCACGACCGCGACAATGGCCGCCCTCTTGCCCATCTCATACCTCCTCGCACCTGAATGCATGACCTATGACCACGTATCAATCCTAGGATCGGCAGATGACGCGCACCATCGAATCCGCTTACGCGAACCTAACGGTTTTGCAAGGAAGCACCGGGGTTGTCGCGGCAAATGCGTCGCCGAAAGCCATTCGGTCGTAGACGGATTGCACGGCGGTCATGACGCCATATACAATGAGTGCTCCGAACAGGAAGGATTATCTTCGTGCGCAAGTCAACCACATTCCTCACCGTCATAGTGGGCGCATTGCTCCTCATAGGCATAGGCATCGCCATCGCAAGCGAACCGAAAGCGACCGAGCCCGATGTGCCGGCGACACCGGTCACCACGCACGGCACTCACGCCACGAAACACGACCGGCCGCTACTCACGCCGGGCACGCAAACCGACCGCGGCTTCGTCGTCGACAACGTGCTCAGCGTCGAGGGTCTCGATGACATTCACTACAACCTGTACGTTCCCGAAGGCAATGAGGAGGACGAGCCCGTGGCGCTCTTCGTGACGCTTCCCGGAGAACCCGGCCTGTACTATCACGGAGCGGGCGAAAACCTGAACACGGAGGAATACCCGTTCACCGCCCAGGAATACGACGAATCGATGATCATCGCGGCCCCGCAGCCCAGCGACTGGGGCCAGAACTCCGCCGACCAGGTCATCGCCCTGACCGAATACCTCATCGACACATACGACATCGACCCGGAGCGCGTGTATCTCCACGGCTACTCCTACGGAGGCGAGACGCTCTCGCTCGTGATGGGCACCAAGCCCGAGCTCTACAGCGCAGCGCTGATGTGCGCCTCGCAATGGGATGGCGATCCCATGCCGCTTGCCACGGCACGCGTTCCCATCCGCATCTCGCTGGGCGATGCCGATGAGTTCTATTCCGTCGAGGCGGCCCAGGAGTTTACCGAAAGGCTGCGCCTACTCTACCGGGTGCAGGGACTCTCCGAGAGGGAGATTGACCGTCTGGTCGTGCTCGACGTGAAGGATGCCTCGTACTTCCAGGGCTCGGACGAACAACACGGCACCGGCAGCTCCCTCATGGCAAACGACAGCCGGATCATGGGCTGGCTGTTCAGGCAATAGGCACGGGGCGGCCGAAAGGACATTGCGATGTGCGGACGCTTCAAGATGCTGACCATGGACGAGGTGACCGAGGTCATCCGCCTCATCCAGATGCACGTGCCCTTCAATTGTCTGCCCGATTGGCCCGCCGGCCCCGACGCGCGCCCGGGAGCCACCGTGCCAGTCATCGTTCCCGGCATCGGCGAACTAGATGCCACCGAGCTGCGCTGGGGCTTCGAGGCGAGCTGGGCCAATCGTCTGCTCTTCAACACGCGCATCGAGACGGCCCTGGGCGGTAACCCGGGGCTGTGGGAGGATCCCATCAGGCGGGGGCGCTGCATCGTGCCGACGATGGGATTCTTCGAGCCGCATGCGACCGAGACGCGACCGAACCCCAGGGGCGGCAAGCCCGTCAAGCGGCAGTATCGCTTCTGCTCGCCCGATTCCGGCGGCATCACGCTACTCGGCGGCGTGCGAGATGACCGCGCCTTCTCCATCGTGACGACGGCTCCTAACGCCACGATCGCGCCCGTCCACGACCGCATGCCGCTCGTGCTGCGCGAAGACGAGGTCGAATCGTGGCTTGCTGGGCGCCCGCACGGTGGGACTTC
>OGQN01001207.1_pt1 | contig 21564 bp, 13 predicted proteins | sample 1553231 | NCBI WGS metagenome assembly OGQN01 (sample SAMEA2579950, study PRJEB22360) | human gut metagenome | biome: human gut; feature: human-associated habitat; material: faeces | place: Denmark | collected 2008/2010 | reverse complement strand
TAGAGGCTGGCGTGCGTGTCTTCAAGATCGAAGGGCGTGCCCGTGGACCTGAGTATGTACGTACCGTGGTGGAATGTTACAAAGAGGCTATTTGTTCTTATCTGGAGGGCACTTTTACCGAGGAGAAGAAGCAGGCTTGGGATGAGCGGCTGAAGACTGTATTCAATCGGGGATTCTGGAATGGGTATTATTTAGGACAGCGCTTGGGTGAATGGAGTAAGAACTATGGTTCGGAGGCTACTGAGCGTAAAGTGTATGTGGGTAAGGGAATCAAGTACTTTTCTAATATTGGTGTTGCAGAGTTCCTGGTGGAAGCTGCTGAGATGAAAGTAGGGGATAAGCTTCTGATCACAGGACCTACTACAGGAGCGGTATTTCTGACGTTGGATGAGGCGCGTGTGGATTTGAAACCGGTGGATGTGGTAAGAAAAGGTCAACATGTATCCTTTAAAGTACCCGATAAGGTACGTCCTAGTGACAAGCTTTATAAGTTGGTTTCTCCTAAGGATTTGAAGAAGAAATAAAACAGAAAGAATGTGTTTCTAAAGAGATATTGAAATTTAAATCTCTTATGATTAAAATCCGAAGAGAAGCTCCCTTTTCTTATTTTATGTAGCAATGGATAAAGTAAGAAAGGGTAGGATATCATGATGATACAGATTATTATAAAGCTGTTTCATTAATCTGTTTTGAGTTATCCTTTGGAACTATAAATTTATTAATGAATACTCTCTTTTGATTTGTTTGAGAACAATAAAAAACCCGTAACAGTTCATTTTGCTACGGGTTTTTACTTTGTTAGAGTTTGCTGTTATTTGGTATAAATTGAGAGTTTAGGATGATCTTTGTAAAGGTTTTTGTTCGCCAGCTCTTCCGAATCCGTAATTCGGTACAAATAATATTTACTGTTTGGACAGAATGCACTTTTATCGGGGAAATTGAAGAAACGATGTCCTTGAGTCTTTTTCTTCAGGGTGTGAGTTTGTCCGTTTTCATCAGTGTAAATATAGTCAATGGGCCCTTCGGGATATGCGTTGCGGACTACGGTCTGTTGGTTACGGATAATGTCTATCAAACTGAATCCTTCCCCCCCATAATTCTTTGCGGCGTTCTAGCCAAATAGTTTCCAATAGATCCTGTTGTGAAAGATTTGTATGAATGGTTTTTGCCCCTCTGGCTGTTTTTAAATCATTTAATTTGTTAATTGCATCTGGATCATTCAGATGTGCTTTTGCTTCTGCATTTATTAAATAAATTTCGGCAACGCGCATCAATACGATATCACCAAGTTGGTTTTCGATATCGCGGAATCTGAATTTAGAGTTACGCATCCATACATAGGCTGCTGATGCGACGTCAGCTCCCGGATCTGTGGCCCAGAACAGCATTTCTTTACGATAATCACCATCTTCGAACAAATCACGGAAATAAGGGTCTACATTGAAGCTATAATAGTATGATCCTTTAGTTGTAGTATCTAAATAATGGAATTGATAACTGGCATTACTTTGATCGTTGGTTTGGGCATGCCCCCAAATCCATTCTTTATTGTCTACAGAATTAAATCCGGCTTTATATTCACTTTCGGTCATTAGATAATTGTTTTTAGTTAACAATTTGTCTGAGTAAGTTTTAGCTTTCTCCCATTGACGAGCATAAAGACAGGCACGTGAGAGAATACCTAGGACAACTTCATTGTCAATTTTGTGTTTGGCATCACGTACATAAGTTTCGGGAATAAGTTCTAATGCTTCTTCTAAATCGTTGATGGATTGCGCATATACTTCACTGACACTTGATGCGGGTTTTCCTTCTGCTGCAATTGTTTCATCGGTGGACTGTGTATAGACAGGTGCACATACAGCGTCCGGGTCTTTATCAATAGCAAAGGAATAACAAGAGGCCAGGTGCAGGTATAAGAAACCGCGTAAAGCCAATGCTTGTCCTTTAATTCGGTTTCTGTCGGCTTGCGTGCCTTCGGCAGCATCAATATTGTCTAATACGCCATTGCAGTCGTTGATTACACGGTATGCTAAAAGCCAGCTCAAGGTGTTTGTGCCTCCTTTTCCATAAATTGCAGAAAACTCATTATGTGTCCTAAAGCCATATTTGCTATTTAACACTACATCAGAACCCATTGCGTCATTTGCACGTAGCATTGCTCCATAGCCGGGGTTGGCGTAGGAATTGAAAGTTTCCATCAGGTAGTTCCAACCACCATTAAGTACTTTTTCGGCATCTCCTGTTTTACCGAAAACAGAACCGGCATCTACATAAGTTGTAGGAATTGTATCCAAATCGCAGGAAGTGAGCATTATACTTCCCAGTGCGACTGAAAATATATATTTAAAAATAGTTTTCATATTCTTCTTTCTGTATTAAAGTTTCACATTGATACCGAATGAAATTGTTTTCATTGCCGGATAGCGATAGTAAGTAGAGCCTCCGAAAGTTTGCTCTGGGTCTAGACCTTGTTGTTTGGCTAATGTCAGCATATTTTCTGCTTGAAAAAATATGCTTGCATCTTTCAGTGTCAATGTGTTCAGCAATGACTTCGGCAGATTGTAAGAGAATGTAATATTCTTCAAACGTAAGTATGAACGGTCAACTAAGAACCGGTTTGAAGAGTTTGTCCATGAACTTTTGGGAGAAGTAGTCAGACGCGGTACATCGGTATAGGGATTTTCAGGAGTCCAACGATCTAACATATCTACGCTCCAACCGGTGCCTGTAGGTCCTTGGCTCATCAATGAAACTTTATCCCCATTATAGATTTTACCACCAATGGAATAAGAGAATAAAAATGATAATGTAAAATCCTTGAATGAGAGATCTGATTGAAGACCGCCGGTCCAATCTGGTAGTGAATTGCCGCATTTTACTTTGTCGTCCGGGGTGGTTGATGAATAGTCTTCTGTGGTTATCTTTTCTCCGTTGGTATTGTAACGATACCACGTAGGATTACCATTTTCAGGATTGACACCAGCCCATTCTACTAAATAGAAGTCATATAACGATCCTCCTTTCACCCATTTCTTGTTGCCACTCCACATTTCTTCGGCAGGCAATGAGGTTATTTTGTTTTTATAGGTAGTAGCATTAAAAGAAAGTTTCCATTTCCAATCTTTAGTCATGATAGGATATCCTGAGATTTGGAATTCCCATCCATAATTCTTGATAGCACCAATATTTTCGTCCATACTTGAGAAGCCTGAAGATGGAACTAAGTCTTTAGAGAATAATAAATCTTTGGAACGACGTTCAAAATATTCTATTGTACCATTTAGACGATTGTTCCAGAAACCAAAATCCAAGCCGATATTAGTATTTAGATTGGTTTCCCATGATAAATTAGGAGTTGCCAGACGATAAGCGTGCAAACCGGATTCACCGAGGTTATTGCGTATGGAATAGAGCGCCTGATACGCATAATAACCTACCTGGTCATTACCTTGTGCTCCGTAGCTGGCACGCAATGACAAATTGGATAGCCAGTCTGATGTGTCCTTCATAAACTCTTCCTGCATGATTTTCCAAGATGCGCCGACTGACCAGAAAGTACCCCAACGATGATCCGGATGGAAACGGGAAGAACCGTCAGAACGGACAGAAGCCGATAAGAAGTATTTTTGATTGTACGAGTATTCAGCACTTCCAAAGAAACTTAACAGCTTGTATTGGTCACTGTTTCCGCCAAAATCACCTAAAGAGGAAGCTGCGTCGGGCTCATAAAATCCATCCATGATGACTTTGCTGCGGCTTCCGCCGAAATTGGAAGTGTTATATTCATAATACTCCTGACCGGCCATCACACGGATATCATGTACATCATTGAACGTGTGTTGATAATTAATGACATTATTAAAAGTCATGCCTGTAGTGCGGTAGTTGTATTTGCTTACACTGCCACCACTGATAGAACCTGTGCCGTAAGTAGGATTGGTGTAGTCATGATTTGTTTTGTTGTTATAGTCAATGTTCAAAGACATCTTGTAAGCAAGCCCTTTGATAGGAGTTATTTGGATAAAACCACGTAAAGAGGCAGCATCACGTTTTATCTCGCTTTTATCGTGTGGCATGGAAGCCAGCAGATTATATTTTGCATACGAGTTCGGGCGATACTCACCATAATCGAACATACGGTTACCATTTTCGTCCAATAAATATGCTCCGGTTGTCAAGTCGCGTTGATATACCGGATAGAAAGATGGTACCGAACGGGCAAACATGACCACATTGGAAATGGTAGAGTCATCTTGCTTGGGATAGTCTTGAACAGAATGAGTTCCTGATACGTTCAATCCGATCTGTAACCATTTGCGGATATCTGAAGTCACGTTGGCGCGGAGAGTATAGCGTTTGAAACCAGAGCAGATATAAGCACCTTGGTCATCCATGTAACCTGCTGAAACAAAGTACTTGGAGGTTTTGCTACCACCACTTACGCGTACATTTAAATCTGTATAGTGCGCATCTTGTGAAAGGGCGTCGTCCCAGCTGTCGTCCCATAATGGTTTGGCGCCTGCTACCAGTTTTCCGTCATGGCCGATTGGTTCAGGGTAAGCACTGCCATAAGGGTTGATGCCTAGATTACCTGTAACATTGCTTGATGCCCATGCTGCAGCTTCTTCGGCAGAGTAACCGTTGTCCATACGATAGTTACGCATGGCTTCCCAATATAATTCATAATATTGGTTTGTATTCAACTGGTCGTAGTCTGCCCGTGCACGGCTTGAAAAACCATATTTGGCAGATAATTCAACGGTGGGTGCGCTATCTTTATTTCCTTGTTTGGTGGTGATCATAATTACGCCGTTTGCTGCACGTGAGCCATACAATGCAGCGGAAGCTGCATCTTTCAATACAGTGATTGACGCAATATCTGAAGATGCTATGGAGGAAAGAGCACCATCGTAAGGAACACCATCAACCACATAGAGGGGATTGGTTGAAGCGTTTACAGAACCAACTCCACGAATCAGGATCGTGGCGTCTGATCCAGGCTGACCGCTGGAGGAAAAAGACTGTAAGCCAGCTACAGTTCCTTGCAGTGCTTTTGATACACTACTGACCTGTGCTTTTTCAATAGTACCGGCGGCAATATAGCTTGCAGACCCTGTAAATGTGGATTTTTTGGCAGTACCGTAAGGAACGGTTATCACTACCTCATCTACCATTTGGGCTGCTTCCTTTAATTCTACGTTAATCACTTTGCGTCTGTTTACCGGTATGGTTATTGTTTCATAACCTACAAAAGAGAAGATCAGGCTTTCGTTACCATTAACCTGAATCTGATAGCTGCCATCAATGGAAGTGATGGTACCGCGAGTTTGTCCTTTTACAGCTACTGTGACACCAGGCATCTCTTCGCCTCCTGCGGTGACTTTACCAGTTACTGTAATTTCCTGTGCATATGTAATCATGCAGAATAGCAAGCTACATAATAATGAAGAAAATCTGTTCATATAAACTTGGCTTTTATTAGGGGTTTGTACATTGCCATTTTTCAGGCATTATATATTGAACTCTCTTTCTAAAATTGTGATGCTACCTTTTTTATCATTATCATATTTCCTAATAGTGGTTTTATGGCCATCCAAACCTCATTAGGGTCTCTTTTTGCTTGTGTATTTTATAATTGTGATATTCAATAACAATCGCAAATATATGTATTTTGATTTAAATAGGATAATATATTTTAATATTTTTTTATGGTGAACCTGTTGAAAGTCAAAACTATACGGAATTTTATTAACGTAGTTAAAATAGGAATTGTCTTATTTAAATATTGGGCGGATAGATCAAATATATTTGTTTATCGCATTCCTGTGTATTGATTTGTTTAATTTGATTTCAACAGTAAATCTACTTGAATATCAAAATGAATAAAAATATTTTTTAGACATATTTTATTGCTTGTTGTATGTTTATTCGTTTGTGGGCTATTCGTTTTTCAGTCGGAAAAGTATCGTTTGCAGAGAGGAGATATAGTAAATTAAGGTAAGATAGGAAGGATTTCGCCTAAAATGTCTATCTTTGCAATCCAATAACAAATAAGTGTACGTACATATTATGAATATAGAAGAAAAACTCACCACGTCCATTATCAGCGCTATCAAAACGTTGTACGGACAGGATGTACCCGGAAAAATGGTACAACTGCAAAAGACTAAGAAAGAGTTTGAAGGACATCTTACTTTGGTTGTTTTCCCTTTTCTGAAAATGTCTAAGAAGGGGCCTGAACAGACCGCACAGGAAATAGGCGGATACCTGAAAGAGCATGCTCCCGAATTGGTTTCAGCCTACAATGCAGTGAAGGGCTTTCTTAATTTGACAATTGCTTCGGATTGTTGGATTGAACTTTTGAATTCTATTCAGGCTGCTCCCGAATACGGTATTGAAAAGGCTACGGAAAACTCTCCGTTGGTGATGATTGAGTATTCTTCTCCCAATACAAACAAGCCGCTTCATCTGGGGCACGTCCGTAACAACCTGTTGGGAAATGCCTTGGCAAATGTCATGGCGGCAAATGGCAATAAGGTGGTCAAGACCAATATTGTGAATGACCGTGGTATCCATATCTGTAAGTCCATGCTGGCCTGGTTGAAATATGGTAACGGTGAAACACCTGAATCATCGGGTAAGAAGGGGGACCATTTGATTGGTGACTATTATGTAGCTTTTGACAAGCATTACAAGGCTGAGGTAAAGGAACTGACAGTTCAGTATCAGGCTGAAGGCTTGAATGAAGAAGAAGCTAAGGCTAAGGCAGAGGCAAACTCTCCTCTGATGCTGGAAGCTCGCGAGATGCTCCGTAAGTGGGAGGCGAATGACCCTGAGATCCGTGCCTTGTGGAAGAAGATGAATGACTGGGTATATGCCGGATTCGATGAAACGTATAAGATGATGGGAGTTAGTTTCGATAAAATTTATTATGAATCGAATACCTATCTGGAAGGTAAGGAGAAAGTGATGGAAGGACTGGAAAAAGGTTTCTTCTACCGGAAAGAGGATAACTCTGTATGGGCTGATTTGACTGCCGAAGGACTGGACCATAAGTTACTTCTTCGCGGTGACGGTACTTCTGTTTATATGACCCAGGATATCGGTACTGCCAAATTACGTTTTCAGGATTACCCCATCAACAAGATGATTTATGTAGTGGGTAATGAACAAAACTATCATTTCCAGGTACTTTCTATCTTGCTCGACAAATTGGGTTTTGAATGGGGCAAAGGATTGGTTCATTTCTCATACGGTATGGTAGAGCTGCCCGAGGGCAAAATGAAAAGTCGTGAAGGTACAGTAGTGGATGCGGATGATTTGATGGAAGCAATGATTGAAACTGCTAAGGAAACTTCTGCTGAATTAGGTAAATTGGACGGCCTGACCCAAGAAGAAGCCGACAATATTGCCCGTATTGTTGGTTTGGGTGCTTTGAAATATTTTATCCTGAAGGTGGACGCACGTAAGAATATGACTTTCAACCCGAAAGAATCGATAGATTTCAATGGCAATACAGGACCTTTCATTCAGTATACGTATGCCCGTATCCAGTCTGTATTACGCAAAGCGGCTGAAGCAGGTATCGTTATTCCCGAAATCATTCCAGCAGGTTTGGAACTGAGCGCAAAAGAAGAAGGTTTGATTCAGATGCTGGCTGATTTTAAATCGGTTGTCAAGCAGGCAGGCTCAGACTATAATCCTTCCATTATAGCAAACTATGCATACGATTTGGTGAAAGAATACAACCAGTTCTATCATGATTTCAGTATTCTGCGTGAAGAAAACGAAGCGTTGAAAGTCTTCCGTCTGGCATTGAGTGCCAATGTGGGCAAGATTGTGAAGACAGCAATGGGCTTGCTGGGTATTGAAGTGCCTGAACGTATGTAAATGGCAAAGAAACAGAAATATTATGTAGTATGGAAAGGTGTCAATCCGGGAGTTTATGACTCCTGGACTGACTGCCAGCTACAGATAAAAGGTTATGATGGCGCACAATACAAGTCATTCGAGACCAAAGAGGAGGCGGAACACGCCTTGGCTTCTTCCGCTTTTCATTATATAGGCAAGAATGCTGTTAAAAAAGAAGATACTCCTAAACAACTTCCCGAGAACTTTGATATGAACTGCCTGGCTGTGGATGCCGCTTGCAGTGGAAATCCCGGACCGATGGAATATCGGGGCGTTTATTTGCTTACGGGACAGGAGGTTTTTCATTTCGGTCCTGTTTATGGAACGAATAATATTGGAGAGTTTCTTGCCATTGTCCATGCCTTGGCATTGATGAAGCAGAAGAATATCAGTATGCCTGTTTACTCGGACAGCCGTAATGCGTTGAGCTGGGTGAAACAGAAGAAATGTAAAACTAAACTAGAGCGGACTCCTCAGACGGAGAAACTTTTTCAAATGATAGAACGAGCCGAAATTTGGCTGAAAGAAAATAAATATACCACACCTTTATTGAAGTGGGAAACCGACCGATGGGGAGAGGTCCCGGCTGATTTCGGACGGAAATAATAAAGAACTGAAGATATGAAAAAGAGGATTGCTTATATCAGCTTGTACTTTTTTACGGTCTTACTGATATTTATTCTACAGAAACCATTATTCATGCTCTATAATGGTTCCATTGAAAAAGGATTCGGGTTTGCCGATTATATGCAGGTAATGATTCATGGCGCCAGTCTTGATGCCGCTACGGCGGGATATCTTACTGCATTTCCATTCTTGTTGGTACTGATAAGTATTTGGTTTAGGAAATTCCCTTTGAAAAAAATACTTTACGGGTATTATATTTTGGCTGCCGCGCTTATTTCTATCATTTTTGTGGTAGATATGGCATTATACACATTCTGGGGATTTAAACTGGACGCATCTGTTTTTCTTTATATCGATTCACCGAAGGAAGCTTTGGCGAGTGTTTCCGTCGGATTTATCTTGCTGAGGGTTCTTGCCATCTTGTTACTCATAGCCTTGAATAGTTGGGTCTTGCTGAAAATCACGCCTTCCGTTTTGACCGCCACCCGGAAACGGATAGCGGGAACTGCGGGAATGCTGTTATTAGGAGGTGTGCTTTTCATCATTATACGTGGTGGTGTAACGGAATCCACTTCTAATATAGGGCAAGTATATTTCAGCAACGAACCTTTCTTGAATCATTCGGCGGTCAATCCCGATTTCAGTTTGTTGTCTTCTATGGGTAAATCCCAGGATTTTGCATCAGAGTTCAATTTCTTTGATGAAGAGAAGCGGGCTGCATTGTTTGACGGACTTTATCCTACAACAGATGGGGATAGTATTATTCAAGTCCTGAATACCAAGCGTCCCAATATTCTTATTATTTTGATGGAAGGTTTTGGAGGTGCTTTTGTAGAACCTTTAGGCGGTCTTCCTGATGTGACACCCCATTTTAACCGTCTGTCAAAGGAAGGGGTCTTTTTTACAAACTGTTATGCCAATAGTTTCCGTACCGACCGTGGAACAGTCTGTACTTTCAGCGGTTACCTTGGATTGCCTACGGCATCGGTAATGAAAATTCCTGCCAAGAGCCGTACGCTGCCTGCTATAGCTGAAGGATTGTCCAAGGCGGGTTATAAAACAGATTTCCTGTATGGAGGTGATATCAACTTTACCAATATGAAGAGTTATCTGCTGAGTACCGGTTATCAGCGTCTTACAGCCAATACAGATTTTTCATTGGCCGAACAGACCAGTAATGCCTGGGGAGTGAATGATGATATTACTTTTGAATATTTATATAATCAGTTAAGAAACCGGAAGGAAGAAGGGCCTTGGCATACTGCGTTTCTGACACTTAGCAGTCATGAACCTTTCGAAGTTCCTTATCACCGGCTGGAAGATAAAATTCCCAATGCCTTTGCTTATACAGATGAATGTCTGGGTAAGTTTATTGACCGGTTGAAGCAGACTCCCGCATGGAAAGATCTTTTAGTTATCTGCCTTCCCGATCATGGTTTCTATTACCCGCGTGAGGGGTCTAATGCGATGCCTCGTTTTTATCATATTCCCTTGTTATGGTTAGGTGGAGCGGTAAAACAGCCTATGCAGGTGGACAAGATTATGAATCAGACCGATTTGGCAGCCACTTTGTTGGGGCAGCTTGGGCTGGAACATACTGCATTTACGTTTAGCCGTAATGTATTGGGAAGTGATTATAAGTATCCTTTTGCCTTTTATAGTTTCAATAATGGGTTCTCATTCAGAGACAGTACAGGGGTGACGGTGTTTGATAATAATTCCGGCAGTATTCTTTTTGATGAGCCTGAAGCTGACGAATCCCGTCTGGATAAGGGTAAGGCGATATTGCAAACCGTTTATGATGATTTAGGGAACAGATAGTAAAACTTGGACGCGGACTATATGAATCAGTATGGAATTCATATAGTCCGCGTCCCAATCGGTGCAGAATCTGCCGGATATAACTATTTCCGTTTCTCGTTGAACTTGTACATGATTACCGTATTGCGTAAGTCACAACTTCTGTAATCTGTATGGAAGACCTCTTCCAGCTGATACTTTGCATTGTAATTCTTTAAAAACTCCTCTTGTGCATTTGCAGAAAGTATGACATACCCTTCTTGCGGATTTTCCAGTGTGAAATTCCGCATTTGGTTATTCATATAATAATTTGTACAATAAAACCGTATCATTCTGTCTGTATATGAATAAACGACTCCTTCAGGCACCTGTTTTCTGATATCCTCTGCCAGATGCTTATCGGATTTTACAGCTAGTATTGTTGGCTGATATACCCCGTCTAAAGCGACAAACAGGCAAAGAACACAACCGGTGATTCCATAGAGGAGTGACCCCGTACTACTTTTTTTGATAACCAGCCTTAATGTACAGATGGCAGCCACTACCGGCAATACTATAATCAGCCATTTGGAAATAGAAAAGGACGTGCTTTCCAAAGCTTGCATAAACGCTATGTTTTCGGCAGCATGACGTCCGTTGCCCCATATGCTGTCCGGTATCATCTGACAGCGTACAGCAAAAAACACCACGGTGAGTAACAAACAGAGCGAGGCGAAGATATAAGCCGATATTTTGAACACTTTCGCCCCTTTTTGCATTAACGCCTCCAGATACTGGGCAATCAGTACAGCCATAAATGGATAGATAGGCAATAAATAGACGCTGCGTTTGCTTTTAGGAATACAATAGAAGACAAAAATAGCGATAATCACTATCCAGATAAACAGCTGTATGGGGGATTGTGAGCGGATGTTATCCCAAACCTTCCTGATGCGTCCGGTGAAAGAGTTTCCTGCGGGCAGCAGGTGCATTTCATTCCATTTCAGTCCGAAGAGTGAGATAAGCAAGACCAATGTCCAAGGTGTCCACCCCCATATAATGGTCAGGAAGTTATACCATAAAGGGTTGTGATGCGACGGGTATGACATTTTGCCGACAAAGCGTCCGGTGTTTTCCTCCAGCATCAGGTCCATAAACGGCTGTCCTCCCTGTAGCCAGGCCGCATAAAACCAGATTCCCAATGGAATAAGGGAAAGCAGCCCGATTCCGAATAAGGAAAGGAAAGTCTTGCCGAATGAGCGTCCCCGTATCAGCTGGTAAATACCGATACACATACAGGGGAATATAGAACCCACAGGTCCTTTGGTCAGCGTGCCGCATGCCATCAGCACGACAGCCGTCCAAGGTATTCCCTTGCAGCCTTTTTCGTCCCAGCGAAATAGTAAGCAAAGTGAGATGACGATGAAGGAAACCTGTAGCATATCCAGCCTGCAAGCCACCGCCGCCCGGTGCACTTCGAATGAAGTGAGCAGTAAAAGGGAGGTAATGACTGCTGTCTTTGTATCCTTATAGCGGGCTACGAATCCGAAAAACACGAACTGCATAGCTAGAAAAGCGATAGCGGACGGCAGACGGGACGAGAATTCGCTCACCCCTCCGAAAATGGCGGAAATAGCTGCAATAGACCAATACAGGAAAGGAGGTTTATAGGCGATGTCTGTTCCGTAGTTCAAAGGCAATATCCAGTTGCCGCTTTCCAACATCGAGTATGCCACAATTGCTTCGCGCGGTTCCCCTTTAGAGTAAAAAATAGTTTCTCCCAAAAAGGGGATTATTACAAGTGTGCTTAGTAAGGCTATGAACCAAAATGCTTTTTTCTTGTCTGACATATATTTTTCGGTCTTTTATATTTACTGTCGCAAAAGTACGAATAATTCTTTAGTAATACCTAACTTTGCATTTTAAATCAATGAAAATGAATAAACTGAAACAGATACCCGAGTTCCTGCGATTTGTAATGGTAGGCCTTTTTGCTACAGGGCTGCACTATGGCATTTATTTTGTCTTGCAAAAATTCATTCAGGTCAATGTAGCCTATACCTTGGGATATGTGCTGAGTTTTGTTGCCAACTTTTATCTTACGGCTTATTTTACTTTCGGGCAGCCTCCTTCCTGGAAGAAAGCTTTTGGCTTCGGGGGGGCACATCTGACAAATTATCTGATACATATCGGATTGTTGAATCTCTTTCTGCGGTTGGGTTTTTCCCGTCCGTTGGCTCCCATCCCAGTGTTTCTCATTGCCATTCCGGTAAATTTTTTATTAGTGAGGTTTGTTTTCAAACAAAAGTAATATCTTTGAGGAGTCTTTATGATAGTGAAGAATGATATGAAGAAAGTGACTCTTTTGATTCCGGTATATAATGAGGAAGCGATGCTGCCCACTCTGTATCAACGTTTGATAGAGCTTGTCAACCGCAATGCCGTTTATGAGTGGGAAATCCTGTTTGTCAATGATGGCAGCAGCGACACTACGCTGGAATGCCTCCGCCGGCTGAGGCAGCAGGACAAGCGGGTGAATTATGTCAACCTTTCGCGTAACTTTGGTAAAGAGGTAGCCATGCTGGCGGGTTTTGATTACGCCACCGGCGATTGCTGCGTTGTGATGGATGCTGATTTGCAGGACCCTCCGGAACTGGTAGACCAGATGCTGGAATATTGGGAAGAAGGATATGATGACATTTATGCCAAACGGCGTACCCGTGGCGAGGAAAGCTGGTTGCGTCGTCAGTTCTCTCTGGCTTTTTATGGTATACTTCAGCGGATGAGCCGTATTGATATTTTGCCCAATGTAGGCGATTTCAGGCTTCTGGACCGTCGTTGTGTGCTCACGTTGCGTCGTCTGCGCGAATGCGAGCGTTATACAAAATGATTGTTTTGCTGGATAGGCTATCAGAAGAAAAGCATTGAATTTGATCGCGGAGACAGGCTGATGGGCCATTCCTCCTGGAACTTTCTCAAGCTGTTGAATCTGGCTGTCGAAGGGATAACCTCTTTCTCTATCGCCCCTTTGCGCATCGCCACGGTATGCGGAGTGCTCTGTTCAATCTCCAGTTTTATTTATGCCATTTATTTTCTGATAAAGACCGTGCTTTATGGTGATGAAACGGCCGGCTTCCCCACTTTGATCATTGTCATGCTCTTTTTAGGTGGCATCCAGCTTTTCTCTTTGGGAATTATAGGAGAGTACGTGGGGCGCATTTTCAAGGAGACCAAAGGCCGTCCTACCTACATAGCCTCTGATTATAACGAGGAGAAGTTGGGGTATGACCGTTAAGGAAGGCAAGGCGGTGAAACCCGTCCCACCTTATTGTCCGGTAGCTTTATTGACAGTCTTGTGCTCTTTTACCAGATACTCCGCACTCTGCAATGTGGAGAAACAGTATTTTTTCATCATGTAGAATGTACTGTCCTCCCCTGTTACAAGTTGCAAGGCATTTCCTTGCTTCTTATATTTGAATTCCTGCCGGTCATGTGGAGAATAAATATATAGGTGGGTTGTATCTGTAGCCGCTATCAAATTATCGGCGGAGAAATAGACATACGGGCGTTGTTCTGTTAACAAATTTATGCCGAAGTCGTTTTGGGTATAACTCATGTTCAGCAGTCCGAGTAAAGTCGGTGCCACATCAGTCTGGCCGCCCGGCTCTTGTCTGATTTCGGGCTTGATGCCTTTTCCGTAAATCATTAGTGGAACATGGTTGTAGGATTGTGGTATTTCACAGTCCGGGCTTCCTACCAATTTCCCATGGTCACCCAGCAAAACAAAGATTGTATTTTCAAACCAGGGTTGTTTGCGTGCTTCTTGCATGAATTGCCGGATGGCCCAGTCCGCGTATTCCACAATCTGATCTTCAAGCTTTGTGCTGTGTGGTTTGAAATAGTCAGGTATCACATACGAGGGATGGTTGCTGATAGAAAGCAATACGGTAAAGAAAGGTTGTCTTTCTTCTGCTCTTTTGTTCAGAATGGGCAAGGCATATTGATATAGGAAATCGTCTTGTACACCAAAGCTGTTAACGACTTTATCCTTTGGGTAGTTTTCTTGTGCATATATTTCATCAAATCCGTTAGTGCGGAGAAAAGCGTTCATATTATCGTATTGTGATTCGTGCGTCATGAAGAACAGGTTCCGATAGCCATTATCCTTTAATACGGTGGGCAACCCCGAATAGACAGGTACCACTGCTCCTTTCATGGCATTCCGTTTCATGATGGCAGGGAAAGAGTAGAGGGTGGCATACATTCCGTGGTTGGTATGTATGCCCGCTGAATAAAAATGGTCAAAACTGAGAGATTCCAGATAAAGGCTGTCTAGGAAAGGAGTCAGTTTTTTGGTAGATCCGAAATGCTCCATCAAGTTGGCCGACATCGATTCCATGAAAATAAGAACAACATTCTTTTGTGTAGGGACGGCTGTGCATTTCACTTCACGTGCAATGGGGGAGATGCCTTCTATTCCTTTTCTTTGCAATATACTTTGCATATTGGTTATTGCCTCCTGTTCCGGCATCAGGTGAAGATAGCGGTTTTCCTTACGGTTATCATCCAGTGTGCTGGTAAGTAGATTAAAGACAGGATTAACCCCTAGCTGATTCAGGAATGGATCGGTGCAATAGTATGCTTGACTTACCCTGATGGGGTTATATCCCATGCGTCCCCGTATTCCGAATAGACAAAGTCCTATACAAACAGCACCGGCGGCGAATATACATAGGCGGTTTATCGGGCTGATGGAAGTAGATTTCGAATTGATGAGATGATAGAAATAAGAAGATAACCGTAGTACACTTCCTGACAGCAGAAGAATAGATATCAGTCCTAGAAAAATAGGGAAATAGAATGATGTCTCACCCAATACCATTCCGGCAGTAGTGGCTCCATATCCGAACCAATTGTAAATGGAAGAATTGATTGTCTTAAAAAAATAGGAGAAATAAGGGATGTTGGCTGCCGAAATAATGAACGACAGTGAATAAAATAGAATGAAAAAGATAGAGATAAATCTGAATACCCACTTGGAGTGATAGTTGCAGAGAGCGGTTATCCATAAAATGACTAATGGTAACAGCAATATGTAGCAAGCTATAACATTGTCAAACCATAGCCCTTTTATAAATGCAGTGGCTTGCATGAGAAAGTTGTTTTGTATATCGGGAGGAAACTGATAATCTATTGAGGTGAACAGGACAAGCCGGAACAGGAAGAAAAAAAGTAAAGCAACTATATGTATGATTAATAAGTAAAGTAAAGAAAGAGTAAACTGTTGGATAAGCTTAGCCTGATTCTTACATGCTGTTACAGATTGCTGCATGAGTGAACGGAGATATTTCATTTGTTTTAGTAAAGTTTGCATTTGTTTGAATCAATCCGGATGATTGACAACAAAGGTAAACAGAATTTTAGAAATATCAAAAGAGGGTATGCCAAAAGTAAAATTGGCTGCCAATTTGTTCACTTTAGGGGCAGACATGTGAGTCCGCCCGAAAATATGGGCAAGCAGTTTCCGTTTCTTATCCTATTTCTCGGGAAGGAGTAAGGCGGTCTCTTTTCATAGTCAGAACAAAAGGACAGAATAGCCGTGCTATCCGGTTGAGGCGCTCCAGACGTCCGTCTTTCCGCGTTCCGTTTAATTTCTGCCGGAGGAGTTCCCATAATTGCAGTTTTACCCGGTCTGTTGTGCTTAGTTTGGCAATGCGGTTGTAAAGCATTCCCCTTCGTATGCACCGTTTGTATCTGCTCAGGTGGGTAAGGTGTTGTTCCATAATGCGTACTATCTCAATATCTTCGCTCTTACCCCCTCCGTTGTTTTCAGCTTTGACGGTAACTTTCTGGGTATGTTGTCTGAAGTAATTCAGTACTTCATATCTTTCTATAATGTCTCCTTGCATTGCCATATAAAACCAGAACAGCCAGTCGCCGCTGTAGCGCATTTGCAGGCATTGTTCCATATTTTGGGCATTTACCATGCTTTTTCTGAAAATGGCCGAGCTTGCATTGGCTATATAGCTGCGCCAGTAAAGGTTATGTTCGGCATAAGTCTTCCCATTGAATACGGCGTATGGAGGTATGGCAGATTTCCATTTGTTCATGTCGTAACTCAGCACATTACCGTCTTTATCAATATACTTGGAACCGGCAAAGCATACGGCGGCTTGTTGGTATTTCTCCATTAAAGGAACTACTTTCTCTAAAAAAGTAAGCTCACACAAGTCATCGGCTTCGGCTATCCATATATATTTTCCTTTGGCTAATTGCATGCCTTTAAACCATTGTTTAAATGGATTTCCGGTGTTGTGTTCGTTTAATAGAATATGGCTCACTTTGGCATGGTCTTGATAGTCCGATAATACCTCTTCGCTACCGTCTGTTGAGGCATCATCAAGTAAAATCAGTTCGATATTCTGATAGGTCTGTTGCAGAATACTCTGAATTCGTAGATTGAGGTATCGTTTATAATTATAATTAGGTACCACTACACTGACCAAGGGAAGTGCATTCATGCTCTATTGTTAAGTTCGTTCCTTTTTAATTTTACAAATATAACGTTATATAGTTAAATAAACAAGTTGCTTCTTTGTTTTTTCTTTCAAGAAACAGGAATTGTGTTGAACTTTTAAAAAGAAACGATAATTAACATTTTAGTATGCAGTCTTTCTTGTACCTTTGCATTATACACTACATAGCATTTGCTGTATTAAACTAAAAATTAAATTAGACATTAGACTATTGTTTGAATTCAATTAGTATGAGAAAGAAAATTCTTTTTATTATTCCGTACATTCCTTATCCGCTGGATTCGGGCGGTAATCAAGCTTTCTTTAATATGGTGGAATATCTGCGTCATAAGATGTCCGTATCTGTATTGCTTTATCCTGAAACAGGGAGACGTATGCAAGATGTAGAGTCATTGAAGAAAATTTGGGATAATGTGGATTTCTTTATTTATACTCCTAAAACTAAAACTGTCAGATTACCCAAAATTAAACATCCTTTTTATTATAAATGGCTGCAAAAGATACATGCGTCTGTAACCCGTAAAATGAACCGGCAACAGATATGGACGGATGAAACGGGCGAAGTTGTGGATTTAGTACGGGGAAAGAGTACTTTGTTCAGCTCTTGTTTCCAGCCGCTAGACCAGGGGTATGTGGAGTATGTTTCTCAGGTGGCTCGTTCAGGTTTTGATATTATTCAAGTAGAGTTTTATGAACTGTTGTCATTGGGATTCTTGTTGCCTGAAAATGTACAGACTATTTTTGTGCATCATGAACTCCGCTACATCCGTAATGAAAAGGAGATTGCTTTGTTCAGGGAACAGACTGCCGGTGACAGGATGTTGTTTCATATAGCAAAGGATTTTGAGCGCAGTGCATTATTGAAATATAAAGATGTTATTGTTCTGACTGAAGTAGACCGTAAAATTATGGAGGACTTCATAGGACGGAAAGACCATATCTACACTTCTCCGGCTGTGGTGCAAGTGGGTGACAGGCTGGAACAGCCTTTTGTTCCGGTCCAAAGCGGACGCCTGACTTTTGTGGGAAGTGAGGATCATTTTCCCAATCTGGATGCCGTGGCATGGTTCTGTCACGAAGTGATTCCGCATCTGCGTAAACGTCATTTTTCGTTTACATTGCAAGTAATTGGTAAATGGCGTGGAGAGTGTATCAATCGTTTGCAGTCCGAATACCCAGAATTGAAGCTGGCAGGCTATGTGGAAGATCTGGGCTCTTTTTTAAAAGGCAGTGTTGCTGTTGTTCCAATACGTATCGGTAGTGGTATGCGTATGAAAATATTAGATGCTGTATTGTCAAAAGTACCTTTTGTAACGACGGCAAAGGGTGTGGAAGGTATTGATTTTAAGGATGGTGAAGATTGCTTGATTGTTGATGACCCTGCCGGATTTGCAGAAGCTGTCATAGCCTTGTCAAGTAATCCGCAGTTGCAGAGACAGTTGGTTACCCATGCGGAAGACAGTTTGCGACAAGTATATAACCCCGGACAGATGCAGGAAAGAAGGCTTGCCGTGTATGAACAAATATTAGGGGATAAAGTGGGGTAATCTTGGGTGATTATTTCTTTTTTGTTACCTTTGCGGCATTATATATAATTGATAATTATGCTGAAACAGTTCTTTAGTTTGTTGAAGCGGTATATTCTTCCATACCGCAAATATTTGACATGGGCATTGATACTGAACTTTCTGTCGCAATGGCTTAATGTATTTTCGTTCATGGCGATTGTGCCAATTTTGAACATTCTGTTCAAAATTGATACCAAGTCTTATGAGTACATTCCTATGGATATTCATAATTTGGATAAGGATGTACTCATAAATAATGCCTATTACTTTGTGAGCAATTTTGTGGCTACAAATGGTGCGTTCTATACACTTGCCATGATGGGAGGAATACTTATCTTTATGACTATGTTGAAAACTGCCGGTTATTTTGCTTCTGCGGCTGTCATGGTACCTTTGCGTACAGGTATTGTTCGGGATATCCGTATTCAGGTTTATAATAAAGTGTTAAGTCTTCCTTTGAGTTTTTTCTCAGAAGAACGTAAAGGAGATATCATAGCCCGTATGAGTGCGGATGTTACGGTGGTGGAGAACTCGTTGACCAGTTCCATCGATATGCTTATCCGTAATCCTATCGCTCTTTTGGTTTGTTTTGTCACTCTGTTTTCGGTAAGTTGGCAAATGACGCTTTTTGTTATCTTTATTTTACCTCTGACAGGTTGGATAATGGGGGTTGTCAGCCGGAAGCTGAAAAGACAGTCCTCTACAGCACAGGCGCAATGGGGAGATATTATGTCCCAATTGGATGAAACATTAGGAGGTTTAAGGGTTATCAAAGCGTTTATAACCGAAAGCAAAATGTCTGCCCGGTTCTCTAAAACAAACAATGACTTCCGCGATGCAATGAACGAGATGATTATCCGGCAAAGTTCAGCCCACCCCATGAGTGAGTTTTTAGGTACTTGTGTGATTGTGACCGTGCTGTTGTTTGGCGGTGCTTTAATTTTAAATACAAACTATGCTCCGATGGATGCGGCTACTTTCATATTTTACCTGATTATCCTTTATAGTATCATCAATCCTTTGAAAGAATTTTCAAGAGCATTTTATAATATTCCGCAGGGATTGGCCAGTATGGAGCGAATTGATATGATATTGAAAGCGGAAAATCATATCGTAGAGCCGGAGCAGCCTTTGCCATTGGACGCTTTCACAGATAAGTTAGAGTTTAAAAATGTAAGTTTCAGCTATGTAGAAGGGCGTCCGGTCTTGAACCATATCAATCTGACTGTTCCTAAAGGAAAAACGATTGCGCTGGTGGGTCAGTCCGGTTCCGGAAAGTCTACTTTAGTGGACTTGGTACCGCGTTATCACGATGTATCGGAGGGTGCATTGCTGATTGACGGCAAAAATGTGAAAGATGTATCCATCCACAGTTTACGTTCTCTGATTGGTAATGTAAATCAGGAAGCTATTCTGTTTAATGACACCTTCTATAACAATATTACTTTTGGTGTAGAGAATGCCACTATGGAGCAAGTAATAGAAGCTGCCAAGATAGCGAATGCACATGATTTCATTATGGAAACGGAAAAAGGATATGACACGATGATTGGTGATCGTGGAGGGCGTTTGTCCGGTGGTCAGCGTCAGCGTGTCAGTATAGCCCGTGCAATTTTGAAAAATCCTCCTATCCTTATATTAGATGAGGCTACTTCGGCTCTTGACACAGAGTCCGAGCGTTTGGTTCAGGAAGCGTTGGAGCGTTTGATGAAATCGCGTACTACTATCGCTATCGCACATAGATTGAGTACCATTAAGAATGCCGATGAAATTTGTGTACTTTATGAAGGCGATATCGTAGAAAGAGGAACTCACGATGAACTGATAGCCTTAAATGGATATTACAAGAAGTTGAACGATATGCAGTCTTTGTAAAGTGGAGCAAATAAAGAAATTGGCAATTGTTATTCCCGCCTACAAGGGGCGTTTCCTTAAGGAAACGCTCGACTCAATTGCAGTTCAGGCCCATAAAGATGAGTTCGTGTTATATATAGGTGATGATGCAAGTCCTGAAAGATTGGATAAGATTGTGGAATCTTATCAGAATAAGGTAAATCTGGTGTATCATCGCTTTAGCGAAAATATGGGGGGCAAAGATTTGGTGGCCCATTGGGAGAGGTGTATCCAGCTGTCTGCAGAGCCGTTTATCTGGCTTTTCTCGGATGATGATTTGATGCCGGCTGATGGTGTGGAACGTTTCATGGAGGCTTTGTCGCGCCCACACCATCAGCGAGGATATTTCTTTCGTTTTCCATTAGCTGTCATTGATGGTGAAAACAAGCGGATACGTGCCAATCGTCCTTTGGAAGAAGGAAGTGTGTCTTGTTACCGGCTGCTGCTAGATAAGTTACAGGGAAAGAAAGATTATAGTAGCGTACGTGTTCAGTCGGGAGATATGGCAGTCGGCGGGTGGTTTTGTTCATTTTCCTATGGCTTGGTGTTCGGATGATGCTACGTGGGCTGCTTTTGCCCGTCATGCGGGGGGTGTTATTTCTTTGCCGGGGCAGCCTGTATGTTGGAGGAATGTTGAAGGTGCAAAACATCAGTAACTCTGCCGGTCATGACAAAGATAAATTGCACGCTACTATTCTTTTCTTGAGATGGATGAGGAATATGTTTTCCGATTATGTGGATGATCCGGAGCTGATTAGTGCATTGCAATGCTATATCCATACTATCCTTCGTATTTCATTGCATAAACATTATAATATATGTGGTTTGTGGGGGGTATCTATGGCTTTGGGAAGATTTAATAAAAGGGCGGCCTTTACTACGTTTTTCAGGAATTTTAGGTTGTTCTCTTAATTTCATTTATGCAGCCGCTTGCGATTTCTCAAGAGTGCCTGTATTTTCATAAAAAGTTTGGGTGCATATATGCCCTCACTTCATATTTCTGTCCTGTATGTATAGTCAGATGTATATCTTCCTGCCCATATGCTGTTTCGCTTTTTTAAAAGAAGGCTGTCTGGGGATTTTTCCTCCCTACGTAAGGAATGCGTAGCCTTGTAGTCAGCTTCATCCTTAAAAGATCTTATCCATATCTCTAAACCTTTCCTGCCCCATGGTTAAGGGTTTTCTTCCTGTTTGTTTTATCTCCGCAAGCCTTTGGAGTTAACTCCATAGCCTTGGGAGATAACTCC
>OGQN01001199.1_pt1 | contig 21586 bp, 17 predicted proteins | sample 1553231 | NCBI WGS metagenome assembly OGQN01 (sample SAMEA2579950, study PRJEB22360) | human gut metagenome | biome: human gut; feature: human-associated habitat; material: faeces | place: Denmark | collected 2008/2010 | reverse complement strand
AGGGCAGGTTGATCTGGCTGCTCATTGCGCTGGACAGCTCGATCTTTGCCTTCTCGGCAGCTTCCTTCAAACGCTGCGCAGCCATCTTGTCCTTGCGCAGGTCGATGCCGTTCTCGGTCTGGAAGGCATCTGCCATCCAGTTGATGATGCGCTCATCGAAGTCATCGCCGCCCAGATGGGTATCACCGTTGGTGGCCAGAACCTCGGTAACGCCGTCGCCCATCTCGATGATGGACACATCGAAGGTGCCGCCGCCCAGATCGTAGACCATGATCTTCTGGTCTTCTTCCTTATCGATGCCATATGCCAGAGAAGCGGCAGTAGGCTCGTTGATGATACGCTTGACGTTCAGGCCTGCAATAGTGCCTGCGTCCTTGGTAGCCTGACGCTGGCTGTCGTTGAAGTAGGCAGGAACGGTAATGACAGCCTCGGTAACAGGCTCGCCCAGATAAGCCTCGGCATCCGCCTTCAGCTTCTGCAGGATCATGGCGCTGACCTGCTGGGGAGTGTACTCCTTGCCGTTCAGGGTCACCTTGTGGTCGGTGCCCATATAACGCTTGATGGAAGCCACCGTGTTCTCAGGGTTGGTGATGGCCTGGCGCTTTGCGACCTGACCCACCAGACGGTCGCCGGTCTTGGTGAAGCCGACAACAGACGGGGTGGTGCGTGCACCCTCAGAGTTTGCGATAACAACGGGCTCGCCGCCCTCCATAACAGCCACGCAGCTGTTGGTAGTACCAAGGTCGATACCAATGATCTTACTCATAATGAAAACTCCTCTCGAAAGAACAAATCGTATTGTTTATGTGATGCTCAAATGTTTGTAAGCGGATGTTATATTCAAAACCCTTTCGGGTTTCTGCTTTGTTATTCGGCCACTACAACGGTCGCATGGCGGACGATCTTATCGCCCAGCTTGTAGCCCTTCTGGTAGACCGTGATGACGGTGCCGCTCTCCTGTCCGTCCGGGGCGGGGATCTGCTGCACTGCATTCATGAAGTTGGGATCAAAGGGCTTGCCCAGCGCCTCGATCTCCTCCACATGGAGGGCATCCAGCGCCTTGGCGGCCTTGTCCAGCGTCATGGTCACGCCCTTTTTGTAGTTCTCGTCGGTGGTGGGGGCGTTGGCCGCCATCTCCAGCGTATCCAGAATGGGAATGATCTGGTTCACCGCAAAGGAAACGCCATCGTTGAACTTCTGGTCGGCTTCGCGGGTGGAGCGCTTGCGGTAGTTCTCGTACTCCGCTGCCATGCGCAGCAGCTGGTCTTTGGCCTGTGCAGCGTTGGCTTCGGCAGCATCCAGCTTTGCCTTTACGGCTTCCAGCTCACGGGCCTTCTTGTTGAACCAGCCGCCATCCTTCTTCTTGTCATCCTTCGGGTCGGCAGCTTCAGCAGCAGGTTCCTGTTCGGGTGCTGCCTGCTGGGCCTTTTCCTCGGGAGCCGTTTCTGGCTGCTCCGCTTCCTGAGCCGGAGCCGTCTTTTTTGCTTCTTCGCTCATTCCAGATCCTCCTTATAGATCACAGTCCGCCGCGGCACGGCAGCCTGCGGGGTGTCTTTTCGTTTGCCGCTCATGCCCTCGCCCAGCTGGTCTGCAAAGTAATGCAGCAGCGGCATCAGCTTCTGGAAGGGCATCCGGGTGGGGCCGATCAATGCAATGGAACCCCACAGGCCTCCGCCCACCAGATACCGGTCGCTCACGATGCACAGGGCCGGGATCTGCGGTTCCAGATCCTCGCCCAGCAGCACGCTCTCACTGCGTTCTGCCGGAGGTGCGATCAGACCAGCGGCCTGCTCCTCGTCGTTCAGCAGTGTGAGGATGTCGCCCACCTTGCCGTCCAGCTGGGGCCAGTCCAGCAGATACTGCTCGCCGCCCAGAAATACGTGGGGCTTGACGGAATCCTGCAGGATGGCTGCCGCCGCGCTGATGACAGGCACCAGCTCCGGGTCGATCTGGCTGCACAGCTCTGCCAGCAGCCGGGTGGAAAGATCCACCGGCGCTACAAAGGTAAGGTTGCGGTTGAGCAGTGCGGCAAGTGCTGCCGCATTCTCGCGGGAAAGACCGGTGCGCACCCGTGCCACACGGGTACGAACGTAACCGGCCGTGGTAACGGCCAGCACAGCCGCTGCGCTGCGGCCCACCTGAACCACTTCATAGTGGGCGATGCACAGATCCTCGGCACACGGGGTGCTGATGGCGGCGGTGCAGCCGCTGATGGCGGCCAGCGCCTTGGCGGCACCCTGTGCCAGCTTTTCCGGCTCGTGGTCAAGGCTTGCGAACACCGCGTCCACACGGGCGCGGGTCACACGGTCCAGCGGCTGGTCATCGGTGAGAAGATGATCCAGATAATAACGGTAGCCCTTGGCACTGGGGACACGGCCTGCGCTGGTGTGGGGCTGCTCCAGCAGACCCAGCTTGGTCAGCGCGGCCATCTCGTTGCGCAGCGTGGCACTGGAAACTGCCATATCAAAGTAGTTTGCCAGCACACTGCTGCCCACGGGCTCGCCCTCGAGGCCATACAGCGCAACGATCGCCTGCAAGACACGCTGTTTGCGTGCATCCATCGTCATAGCGCCTGCCTCCTTCGTTCGCTTTTTGTTCTTTAGCACTCCTTCTTCCTGAGTGCTAAGACCATTATATCCAATTTTGCGGCGCTGTCAATAGCTTCTCAGAAAAGTTTTGAAAGATTCATAATTCTGTCATAAAGGCCGCACAAAAAAGAGCCGCCCTGCGGCGGCTCTCCTATATAATAGATCATTCCTCCATCTGCTTTGCCAGAAATGCCGCCGCCACGTTCACCGCCTTGAGCTGGGCGGCATCGGGCTGGGCAGTGCGGTCCTCCGTAAGCAGGCCCACACTGCCGGTGACATCCCCCGCCGCAATGATGGGCACAGCGCACAGCAGCGCCCGGGGTGAGCCCTCACAGGGCAGCAATGCCTTTTCGGGGCTGCCATCGCTCTGGTAGGGCTTGCGGCTGTCCATCAGCTTTTCCAGCGGCTGGCTCACGCTGCGGTCTGCCAGATCCCGCCTGCCCGCACCGGATGCCGCCAGAATGCGGTCCCGGTCTGAGACAAAGGCCGTCAGGGCAAAGCACTTGCTCAGCACATCCACATACTGGGCCGTCACCCCGCTCAGTTCCCCCATGGGCGAATACTTTTTGAAGATGACCTCGCCATCCCCTGTTGTGAAGATCTCCAGCGGGTCTCCCCTGCGGATGCGCTGGGTGCGGCGGATTTCCTTGGGGATGACCACCCGCCCCAGCTCATCGATGCGGCGCACGATGCCGGTTGCTTTCATAAGGTTCCCTTCCTTTCCATGTTCCGGTTTTGCTTCCAGATTTCTGTGAAGTATGGTTATTCTGTGGAAACAGGAAGGGAATTATTCATTCAGCCCCTGCCGGAGCGCTGCTTATCCTCATACATCCGGTGGTCGGCCAGGATGCGGATGGCACGCACATCGTCGCTGTCGCAGGGGTAGACCGCACAGCCGCAGCTGGTGCCAACCTGCACCTCTGCATCCCTCAGGCGGTAAGGCTCCCGGATGGCTGCCTTGATCTTTTCCACCCGGCTCTTGCAGAACCCCTCTGTTACGGCTCCGTTGACGATGAGGGCGAACTCATCCCCGCCGATGCGGAACACCGCATCGCTCTCCCGCACGCAGCCCCGCAGGCGGCTGGCCACCTCCTTGAGCAGCTGGTCGCCCACGTCGTGGCCGTAACGGTCGTTCACAGGCTTGAAACGGTCAAGGTCGAGGTAGAACAGGACAAACGGTGTCCTGTTCAGCTCGTTTTCTTTCAACAATGCGTCAAAATAGCGTTCATTATACAGTCCGGTCAGGCCGTCGGTGTTGGCCAGGTCCTCCATCTGCTGGCGGGCCTCCTCTTCCTGCCGGAGGGCGCGCTCCTTTTCCTCCACGCGCAGGCGGGCATCGATGCGGACACCGTGCACCAGCACGATGCCTGCGCAGAAGAACAGCCCAGCCAGCAGCAGGATGGTGGCGTTCTGGATCTTCCGCATTCCGCTGTCCACCACGTCACGGCCGACGATGCCCACAATGGACAGATCCTGAAAGCCCACAGGCTGGTAGACCAGATAATAGCTCTTGCCCTCAAGCCAGCAGGAAAGGCTGCCGCTGCGGCCCTCTGCCACGTCCTGCCGGGCCCGGGTCAGTGTGCCCGCATCCACCTGCGCATGCTTCTGCAGGTAGTCGAACAGGTTGTCCATCCAGTCCTCGATCTCGCTCTTGGGCTCCTCCGAGAGCATCACATCGCCATCGGGATGGATGACGTAACAGTCGCTCTGGCTGCCGTAAGCACTGCCGCCGATCAATTCCTCTATGGTCTTATTCCGATAGCTCACGGCAAGGCTGGTGTAGGTGGTGCCGTCGATCTCCACCGGCGCAATGGGCGCAGAGTATACCACCCGGCGCTCCCCGCTCCGCATGATGTAGCTGGACACCGTAGGCTTTCCGGTGCGGTACATCTCCTCAAAGGCCGTCCAGAGGTGATCCACTTTTTCATGCTTGCCCCGGATGCTCCAATATTCGCAGTTTTCATTGAACAGATACACGCTGCTGTACCGCCAGATCTCCCGCTCGGCCTCATAGCTGCGCAGGCGTTCCTCCGCCAGGCCCTCCTCATTGGCAGCCTGCAGGCTCTTGCCCCACTCGTTCAGCATATTCCAGTTGCTCCGGCTGAAGATGGTAAACGCCTTATCCACCTGCTCATAGGTCTCCAGCAGGTTGCGGGTGCCTTCGTCATAGAACTGCTGCCGGATGTACAGGATGTACCAGCACAGACCTGTCACCACGACCATCGCCAGCAGCAGCGCAGCTGCCGTCCATCTTTCTTTTTTCTTCCACATATTCAGCTTCTCCTCAGCAGAGTCCCAACTCTCTGCCCTTTTCCGGCCGCATTTCCACAGCCTGCGAAACCACGCAATTCCGTCGAATCAACACTACCAAATTCTGCTTTTTCTGTCAAGGCTTTCGTCAAAGATTATTCGCTGCAAATTTGGGGCATTCTTCTATCCTTTTGCTGCTGTGTATGTTATAATAAAATGTATGGATTTCTGAGGGGGTGCTCTTATGCAGCAGATCGTGATATTGGGCGGCGGTGCAGCGGGCCTTGCCGCCGCATTGGCCGCCGCCCAGTCTGCCCCGGCAGGGGCAGTACGGGTGACGGTGCTGGACCGCAACCCCAGGTGCGGCAAAAAGCTGTTGGCCACCGGCAACGGCCGCTGCAATTTGGACAACACCGGCATTGCACCGGAGCAGTATTTCACCGCTGACCCCGCCGCCTTGCGGCCCCTGCTGGCCGCGGTGGATGCCGCCGCACCGCTGGAATGGTTCGCGGCGCTGGGCCTGTACACCCGCACCGATGAGGCCGGGCGGGTGTACCCCTACTCCAACCAGGCCGCAGACGTGCTGGCCCTGCTGGAAGGCCACCTTGCCCGGCTGGGCGTGGTGGTGCGTACCGGCTGCACTGTGCAGACCCTGAGCCAGAACCGCAGCGGCTACACCATCTTGTGCGAGGATGCCGAGGGTCAGGACCAGACCCTGCGGGCCGATGCCGTCATCTGCGCCATGGGCGGCAATGCCGGGCCGCAGTTCGGCACCGACGGCTTCGGCACCCGATTCGCCGCCCAGTGCGGCGGAAAGCTGGAGCCGCTGTACCCCTGCCTGACCGCCCTGCAGACAGCAAAGCCCAACCGATCTCTGGCCGGCATCCGGGCCAAGGCCGCTGCCACCCTGCTGGACCTCGACAGCCACTGCACCGTGGCTGTGGAAAACGGCGAGGTGCAGTTCACGGACTACGGGCTTTCGGGCATCTGCATCATGCAGCTGTCCGGCCATCTGGCCCCGGGGCGGGGGCCAAAGCGCCCGGCCGTGGAGCTGGACCTCTTCCCCATGCTGGACGAGACTGCCCTGACCGCCCTGTTTGCGGCCCGGGTGCCTCTGCTGCCGGGCAAGGCACCTGCGGATTTCTGGACAGGTCTGCTCAATCCCAAGCTGGGCCGCGCCCTGTGGGCAGCGGCAAAGCTGCCTGAAAAACCGTTGGACACCCTGCCGGATGCCGCCTGGCAGGTGCTGGCCAACGCGGCCAAGCACTGGCTGTTCGAGGGCCTGACCCCCTGCGGCTGGAAGCAGGCCCAGACCACCGGCGGCGGCCTGAGCCTGACCGAAGTGACCCCCAGCTTCCAGTTCAAGGGCTGCCCCGGCCTTTACTTTGTGGGTGAAACGCTGGACTGCGCCGGCAGCTGCGGCGGCTTCAACCTGCACTGGGCCTTTGGCAGCGGCATCGCCGCCGGGCGTGACGCAGTGCGGAGCCTGAAGCGGCCTGCCCCGAAGCCGAATAAAAAGAAGCGATAAAGAATGACCCTCTCCATCCCGCATCTGACAGACAGACTGCAGGGACGGAGAGGGTCATTTTCGTTTCAGGTACGCTTGTGTCTCCCGGACCACCACCCCCGAAAGCCCCACTACGCCCACAAGATTGGGCAGCATCATCAGGCCGTTGAAGGTATCGGAGAGCGCCCAGGCCAGGTCCAGCTTCATCACAGCACCCACCAGCACCATGGCCGCAAACACCAGTTTATATCCTGCAGCGGCACGCTCCCCCAGCAGATACACCACTGCCCGGGTGCCGTAATGGCTCCACCCCAGCGTAGTGGAATAGGCAAACAGCAGGACCGACACCGCGATGAACTGCGGCCCGAACGCCCCAAACACCGTGGAAAAGGCCTGCCCCACCAGTGCGGAGCCTTCCACGCCGGTCAGGGCCGCGCCAGTGTCCAGATCCACAAGGCCGCTGGTGAGTACCACAAGAGCCGTGAGGGTGCAGACCACCATGGTATCTGCAAACACCTCGAACATGCCCCACATTCCCTGCTGGACAGGCTCCTCCACGTTGGCCGCGCAGTGCACCAGCACCGACGCGCCCAGTCCTGCTTCATTGGAAAAGGCTCCCCGCTTGAATCCCCAGCTGATGGCCCGGGCCATGCCGTAGCCCAGCACCCCGCCCCCGGCGGCCTGCAAGCCAAACGCCCCCCGGAAGATGGCCGCGAATGCCGCCGGGACAGCCGCCCAATGGACACAGACCACGGTCAGCGCCCCGAACAGGTAGAACAGGGCCATGAGCGGGACGATGGCCTCCGTGACTGCGGCCACCCGCTTCAGCCCGCCCAGTATGACCCGCCCGGTGAGCAGGGCCAGTACGATGCCCGTTGCCACCGGCGGCACCCGGAACACCGCCTGCAGATTGCCCGCAATGGAGTTGATCTGGCTCATATTCCCCATGCCGAAGCTGGCCAGCACGCAAAAGCAGGCAAACAGCACCGCCAGTGCCCGGCCAAAGCCGCCGCCCAGCCCCTCGGCCAGATAGTACATGGGCCCGCCGCACCATCTTCCGGCGGCATCCCGGCGGCGGTAGCAGATGCCCAGCACGTTCTCGGCATAGCTGGTCATCATCCCCAGCAGGGCCATGACCCACATCCAGAACACAGCCCCCGGCCCGCCTGCCAGAATGGCCGCCGCCACGCCCACGATGTTTCCGGTGCCGATGGTTGCCGCCAGCGCCGTGCAAAGGCTCTGGAACTGGCTGATGGCTTCATCGTCCGTATGGGCGGTCACATTCCGGTCCAGGAAGATGGCCCCGATGGTGTGGCGCATCCAGTACCCGAAATACCGCAGCTGGAAAAAACCGGTGCGCACTGTCAGCAGGCAGCCGGTGCCAAACAGCAGTGCCAGCCCCACCGGCCCCCATACCACACCGCCGACCACCGCATTCACCCGCGCCAAGCTCTCCCACATACACAAACGCCCCCTGTGCTCTACTGTATGGCACAGGGGGCGTTTTCATGCCCGGGCAGCGGTTTCTGTATAAAAAAGCGCATCCCGGCCCACCCTGTTCCAAAACAGAACGGAGGAACACGGGATGCACAAGAACGGTTGGAGGCCCTTCTGGGCTGCTTTGGGGGCGGCACTTCTGGTGCTGCTGCCGCTGGTGGGCGGCACAGTCCTGCTCACCCGGCAGATGGTGCGCACCCGCATCCAGACCGCCCAGCCCCAGAGCGGGGTGCCCATCCAGCTGCCCCGGGCCGAGCACCGGATGACCCTGCTTCTCTGCACCGCCGGGGAGCAGCCGGGCTTTTTGCTGGTCTACCTGAACGCTGCTCAGAACGGTCTGAACCTGCTGGCCGTGCCGGGGGAGCTGACGGTTCCCTTCAACGGAGAGACTGCCAGCCTTGCCCACTGCTACGGAGCGGCGGGGCCCGCCCGGTGCCGTCAGGCGCTTCTGGAGGTGCTGGGCCTGCCGGAGGATATGTTTTATCTGGCGCTGTCCCCCGCCGTGCTGGAAAAGGCCGCTTCCCGTTACGGGCCGGTGCGGGTGGGGTTTTCGGGGGCACTGACTGCCGATGAGCTGGCCGAAACCGGGCTTTCCGCCGCTGTGCAGAGCATTTCAGCCAAGGAGGCCCACGCTCTGCTCTCCGGCTGGGATGCGGACGGCACCCTGCCGCCTGCCCGCCGGGCCGCCGCCCGGGCGGCAGTGTGGGAAGCCTTTTTCCGGCAGGACCTTGCCCTGCTGCCCGCCACCCTGCCGGATGCCCTGCGGGCCAGCAGCGCGGCCCTGCTCACCGACTTTGCGGCGCAGGATTACACCCTGCTGGGCACGGTCCTGGAGTTTCTGGCCAACAACAGCGCCCTCCCCCACGCCGAAGCCCTGCCCGGGGCGTGGGATGCAAAAGCGGGCACTTACACGGTCACAGACGCTTCCCGGGCGGCGGTGCAGACCTTCCTCAGCGTTTCGCCCGCCTCGGGGAATGATGCCTCGCTCAGGGAGCCATAGCCCAGTACAAACGTACCGGAAAAATCCTGTTCCCCGCCGGTCAGGTCATAATCGCTCAGCAGGCTCAGGGCCACGCCCTGCGCCTTTGCGGCGGCGTGAAGGGCGGCATCCGGCGGGGCATTTTTCAGACTTGCCAACAGATGCAGGCCGGTGTGCAGGCCAGTCAGGGTCAGCTCGTCCGGCGCAAAGGCAGCGCGCAGAGAGGCAGCCAGAGCATCCCGCCGGGCCTTGTAGGCCACGCGCTCCCGGGCAAGATGCCGGGTAAAATAGCCCTCGCGGATGAAGCGGGCCAGGGTCTGCTGTTCAAACCGGCTGACGGTGCCGGAATAGATCCGGTACTTTGCCCGCCAGGCGGGCAGCAGCTGCCGGGGCAGCACCATGTAGGCGATGCGGATGCCAGGGGCCAGACTGCGGGAGCAGGTGGAAAGGTAGACCACCGGGCCGTCGGCCCCGGCCATGCCCTGCAGGCTGGGCAGGGGGCGGGTATCAAAGCGGAACTCCGAATCGTAATCGTCCTCTATGATATACCGCTGACCCGGGCAGCGGGATGCCCAGTGGAGCAGCTCCGTGCGGCGGCCCGCCGGCATAGTCACGCCTGTGGGGAACTGGTGGCTGGGCGTGACATAGCACACCGCCGCGCCCGAGCCGGACAATGCCTCAACAGAAAGGCCGTCCGCATCCACAGGCAGGCAGCAGCACGCCACGCCGTTGTTTTCCAGCACCTGCTTCGCGCGCTGGTAGCCGGGGTTTTCCACCGCCGTTTTGCCGGGCAGGAGCGGAGCCAGCAGGCTCAGCAGATACTCCATACCGGCACCCACCACCACCTGCTCGGCGGTGCACCGCACGCCCCGGTATTCCTCCAGATAGTCCGCCAGCGCCTGCCGCAGCTCCACATCCCCCTGTGAATCGCCATGGGTCAGCAGCTGGGGCGAGGAATAGAGCAGCTCTTTCTGCAGCCGGGCCCAGGTGCGGAACGGGAACAGCCCCGGGTCCACGCCCCGGGTGGACAGATCGAACCGGACGGGCGGCTCGGCTGCTTCCGGCAGAGCGACAGATACCGGGGGCGGCACTTCCTCGGGCCGGGTGGGCAGGGCAAGATATTCCTGTACATAAAAGCCGCTGCGCTCCCGCGGCTCCATGTAACCCTCGGTCGCCAGGATCTGATATGCCGCGTCCACCGTGTTGACAGAAACCGACAGCTCTGCCGCCAGCCGCCGCTTGCCGGGCATCCGGGTGCCCGCCGGAATGGCCCCGCTGCGCATCTCGGCGGCAAGGCTCTCATAGAGCTGCTCGTACAGCGGCACCCCGCTGGCGGCATCCAGTGCAGTTGTCAGATGAAACATAAGACCTCTCCCCTTTTTGGGTGCTTTGCCGAACTGGCCCCATAAAAAAACTTTATTCTGGGTATTTTCATGGTGCCAGTTCCGCGTATAATAGGAGCATACCAACTACACACCCAAATGTCAAGTAGTTTTATGGGTAAGTGGCTTTGAAACGGGCGAACGATCCTGCAGAGCAGGATGGAGGGGGTTCGCCCCGAAAAAATTTGGAGGGAAAAATCATGTCTACAACTGCAATGTGGCTGCTGCTGGCCGTGGTGATCGTCGTCATCCTGTTCGGCAGTGTGCTGTACAAGCGCACCTTTACCACCAAGGAGCTGGCCTTGACGGGCGTTATGGCCGCGCTGAGCCTGGTGGCATACCTGTTCTTCCGCGTGCCGTTCTACGGCGGCTCCTCGTTCCATCTGGGCAACACCTTCACCGCCCTGACCGCCCTGCTGCTGGACGGCGTTTCCGGCGGCCTGGCCGGTGCGATCGGTCTGGCTCTGGCCGATATCCTGGCCGGTGACCCGGGCTATGCCGTGACCACCTTTGTGCTGAAGTTCATCATCGGCATCACCTGCGGTGCCGTGGCCCACAAGGTGTTCAAGCTGCGCGATCTCGACCGCCACAGCAAGGGCTACCTGCTCAAGGTCATCGTGGCAGGCGGCTCCGGTCTGCTGCTGAACGTCATCACCGACCCGTTCCTGGGCTATTTCCGCAACATTTACATCTTTGGCCAGGAGTATACCGTGGCACAGGCCCTGTCCAAGATCGCCGGTGGTGTCACCTTTGTCAACAGCGTAGCCTCCACCATCTGCGTGGTCATCCTGTATCTGGCCCTGCGCCCGGCTCTGGAGCGCGCCGGTCTGCTGCCCAAGGGCGAGAAAAAGTAAGCCTTTCATCTCTTTCTGACGCATATATGGAAAGCCCCCGGTCTGTATCCTCAACATGATATGCTACCCCTAGAGTAGACAGAGTAAAAAGAAAACTCTGCGTACTCTGGGGGTATTTTCATGTCAGGCAAGAACAATCACGATACAGCGGAAGTAAAATATCAAAAAAAAAATGTCCCGTGTTGGACGCCGCAAGCTCACGTCCGTGCCATGAATCGAGCGTCCTAACGCCGATTTGCACAAAAAATTCGCCGTTCCCTTGTGGAAACGGCGAACAAAAATCTTATATTATTTTTTGTCTACTTGACGGGGCACTTCACGGGCAGGCGATGCGGGACAGAAGCGCAGAAGATCAGCCCTCGATGAGCTCAACGGTCTTCATCTTGACGGGGGTAGTGGGCTTATCGTTCCAGTCGGTACGGACGGAAGCGATCTTATCCACGACCTCCATTCCGGCAACGACCTTGCCGAAAGCGGCATACTGGCCGTCCAGATGGGGCGCGTCCTTGTGCATGATGAAGAACTGGCTGCCGGCGCTGTTGGGGTTCATGCTGCGGGCCATGCTGATCACGCCGCGGGTGTGCTTGATGGGGTTGTTCACACCGTTTGCAGCGAACTCGCCCTTGATGTTCCAGCCCGGGCCGCCGGTGCCGTTGCCCAGCGGGCAGCCGCCCTGGATCATAAAGCCGGGGATGACACGGTGGAAGGTCAGGCCGTTATAGAAGCCCTCGCTGACCAGCTTCTTGAAATTCTCACAGGTGATGGGGGCGACTTCCTCATTCAGCTCAATGTCGATGATGCCGCCGTCTTCCATAGTAATGCGAACCATAACGCTACAATACTCCTTTTGTGTTGACCCCGCAGCGGGGGTGTGTGGGGCAGAAATGCCTGCCCGGATATCTCTTATAGTATACCATAGGTTTTGCAGGTTGCAACTGCATGGTTGCAACCTTTTTGTAAATTTGGCCCCGATTTTTACAATTTTCCATTTATTTGCGCCGTGCTCTGCTGCATCTCCGTCAGATCCGCCCAAAAGCGTTTGGGGCAGTGGGTCATGCGGCCTTTTTCGTTGTGGCGGGCCTTGATCTCCAGCGTTTTGTAGAACTGCCGCCAGAGCTCCTGAAACTGCTGCTCCTTTTCATCAGGTGGGGGCAGGGTGAGGGGTTCGGCCAGCTCCATGAGCTGAGCCTTGTGGTTCTGGTACAGCAGCACCGCCTGATGGACAGCATCATAGATCAGGAAGTTCTCCTCCGGGAAGCGGGCACAGAAATGCCCGCGCAGGAGGGGCAGAATATAGTTTCTGGGGTGGATGACTGCACCCAGCATCCCATCGTGCTCCTGAAAACGGACAAAGCCCTGAAACTTGTCCACTTCCCAGTCCAGGCTCTGCTTCATCTGGTAGAGCGGAGCCACCTCCGGGTGGCCCCGCCGCCTGACGGTGCCTGGCCCCAGCGCAAAGGCCAGATGCAGAAATCGGATGAGCCGCAGCTCCTTATCCTCCCAGCCTGAGAGAAAATCCCGGGTAACGAGGGATTCCGTCTCTTCGCCCAGCTTGGCGCGGAAGCTGGCAAAGACCCGCCGGGCCGTTGCGTGGTCAGTGGGGATCTCCTTCACAGGGTAGAGGGTAGCCGTCTCCCGCTCCGGGGTCCAGACCGCGAAGGGCAGCTCATGCTGGGCAAAGCTCTCAAACACACAGCAGAGGAAGCCCTCGAAGCTGCCATCATAGAGGTAGACCACGTCGGCATCGTGGAGCTTTCGGGCAGGGCTTACAGGGCTCTGGCCAGACATTGCACTGCCTCCTCCCGCACCATTTTCTGGGCTGTGCGGGGCGGCACGCCCTGCTCCACCAGCCGATCCACGGCGGGCGGGCTGAACATGCTCAGCTGCTCCACCCCGCCGCTGAATACGTTGGGATCGATGAGCGCCCGGGTGATGCGCTCCCGCCCGGCGCTGCCGCGGCCCGGGTGCGCCCCCGCAAAGCCCCGGCAGGTGATGAAATACTGCGCCCGCTTGAGCACCACGCCCATCCGCTTGAGCTCGTCCAGCCCCAGCGCGGCCTGTTTGCGGGCGTGCCAGATGCGCCGGGCGCTCTTGGGGCCGATACCCGGCACCCGCAGCAGCATCTCAAAGGGGGCGCGGTTCACATCCACCGGGAACAGCCCGTAATGCTGCACCGCCCAGTTGCACTTGGGGTCCAGATAGGGGTTGAAGTTGGGGTTGTCCCTGTCCAGAAGTTCCTCTGCCTTGAACTCGTAAAAGCGGAGCAGCCAGTCTGCCTGATAGAGCCGATGCTCCCGCAGCAGCGGCGGCTTGGTGTCCAGCGCGGGCAGGCGGGTGTCCTCGGTCACAGGGATGTAGGCGGAGTAAAACACCCGTTTCAGGTGATACTTATTGTATAATCCTTCCGTTAATTGCAAGATGTGATAATCTGTTTCCGGGGAAGCACCCACGATCATCTGGGTGCTCTGGCCCGCCGGGGCAAATCTGGGGGCCTTGCGGTAGAGCGCCACCTCTTCCCGGTTGGCGGCCCCCTCCACCGCGATCTGCTTCATGGGCTGGAAAATGGAGTGCCGCCCTTTGTCCGGAGCCAGCAGATTCAGGCTGCGCTCACTGGGCAGCTCAATGTTCACACTCAGGCGGTCGGCCAGAAAGCCCAGCTGTTCCAGCAGCTCCGGGCTGGTGCCGGGAATGGCCTTGGCGTGGATGTAGCCGCCGAAACGGTACTCCCCCCGCAGCAGGCGCAGAACTGCCAGCATCCGCTCGGTGGTATAGTCCGGGCTCACCAGCACGGCACTGGAAAGGAACAACCCCTCGATGTAGTTGCGGCGGTAGAATTCAATGGTCAGCTCGGCCAGCTCCCGGGGGGTGAAGGTGGCCCGGGGCACATCGTTGGACTTGCGGTTGACGCAGTAGCTGCAATCGAAGGAGCAGCAGTTGGTCATCAGCACCTTCAGCAGGCTGACACAGCGACCATCGGCAGTAAAGGCGTGGCAGCAGCCCGGGGCGTAACAGCTGCCGACCCCGCCCGCTCCTGCTGCCCGGGAAGCGCCGCTGGAGGTACAGGCCACATCATATTTTGCGCTGTCCGCCAGGATCGTCAGCTTATCCATCAGGCTCTGTTCCATGGGACACCTCCGAAAAATGGGTATAAAAAAGAAAGCCATACAGGATGGCTTTTCTTTTTCAGGCGCTGGTGGGGCGTTTTTACCACTTCGCCTTGGTTTCTACCACACGGCCTGCAATGTGCAGGTGGTTGAGCTCCTCGCCCTTGATGACCATTTCCTTATAGGCCGGGTTGAAGGGCTGCAGCACCACGCAGTTGCCGCGCTGGAGGTAGCGCTTGAGGGTACCCTCGCCCTCGTCGCCGTAGATCAGCACACCCAGGTCGCCGTTTTCCAGCGTGTCCTGACGGTGCACCAGGGCAAGGTCACCATCGTGGATGCGGGGCTCCATGCTGTCGCCGCGCACAACGAGATAGAAGTAGCTGGAAGGGTCCTTGACCCGGGCATACTCCTTGCCGTAGTCTTCCTCATAGGCCAGCGCGCCGTAGCCCGCCTTGACCGTGCCGATGACAGGGATCAGGCTGTACACATAGCTGCCGAAGAAGCGCTCTTCGGTCTGGCCCTCCGCGGTGGGGTCGAACAGACCCAACAGATAGTCCGCGGTCGTGTCCAGGATCTCCGCCAGCTTTGCCACGGTGGTGGGGTCCGGGGAACTCTTTCCGCTCTCCCATTTTCCCACGGCCTGCTGGGTCACGCCCAACAGGGAAGCAAGCTCCGCCTGGCTCATGTGCTTTTGCTTTCGGCATTGCCGTAACAGCTCCGGAAACGACATTGTTCAACACTCCTCTGCTTGTACCGGGTCCGGTAAGGTTTTATCTGTATTTATTATACAACAAAAAGATGTTTCAGTAAAGAGGAAATCCCGCTTTTTCTCGAAGAAAAGTTGTCGCTCCGCACAAAAATGCGCACAACGAGCGGAAATTTTGATTTTGGGCTTGACAGCGCCGCTGAAATCTGGTAAATTAAATAGGCATTCGGTACGGCGTGTGCGGGTGCCCACGAGGAGAGATGTCCGAGTGGTTTAAGGAAGCAGTCTTGAAAACTGCCGTACGGCAACGTACCGTGGGTTCGAATCCCACTCTCTCCGCCATTTTTATTGAATAAGTGTAACACACTTTGCTCTGGAGTAGTACTCAAGAGGCCGAAGAGGCGCCCCTGCTAAGGGCGTAGGTCGTCTAAACAACGGCGCGAGGGTTCAAATCCCTCCTACTCCGCCAAGAAAAAGCTCGATGATTCTTTGAAATCACCGGGCTTTTTCCATTTTCAGAAACCAAAAGGCCGCCTCCTCGGAATTCGTTCCGTGAAAGCGGCCTTTCTGTTACAAGATCAGATTCGTCACCGCAGCCAGCACCAGCAGGTGCACCGGGTAGAACCAGTAAAAGGCCTTCTTTTGCAGCGGACTGCACGCGCCCCGCTGCCCGTTATAGAACCAGACCAGCACAAAGGCCAGCGGGGCGGTGAGCTCGAACAAAAACAGCAGCGCGCCCACGATGCACTGCCGCTTGCGGTCGCCACGGGTCAGGTACAGCGCACAGATGATGAACACACCGATGCCGTTGTAGTCCGTACAAGCCAGAAGCGCCGCAAGCGTGCAGCCTGCCGCACACAAGAGTCCTTTCCAGCTGGCAGAGCCGTCCGGCTTTTCAAAATGCTTCAGCCCTGCCATGGCCAGCACGCCCAGCGCCAGCGTCCAGTAAACGTTCTGCGCACTGAAGTCAAAGGGGGTGCGGAAGAACGCAAGGTCAAAGGGCACCTCACTGATGAGGGCAAACAGGAACAGCCTCCGGACGTATTTTTTCACATCGTGGGTATGTACAAAGCCCTCCACCAGCAAAAAGCAGAAGATAGGAAAGGCCAGCCGCCCGGTGAAGCGCAGCACCATGTCCAGCCGGTACAGCGGATAGGCGGAAAGGGTGTCCCGTGAGAGGGTGCCGATGTCCAGCCCGGGCGTAAGGATCCCTGCCTCGATGCAGGACGCGCCGATGTGGTCCACCAGCATGGTGATGCAGGCAATGGTTTTAAGGGCGGTGCCGCTGAAGCTGCGGCGCGTGGAAAGTGCGGTCATAAAAAAACACCTCGGTCAGTTTGTAAAAAATCGTTATAAGAACTATAACGGAGGAAAGGTGGCATTTCCTGCGTCTGCTGCGGCAAAATCTACACAGAGCGTGCACAAATCCGCCCAAAATGCTTGACAGGACGGGCGCAGGATAGTAAAATCAAGAAGATAATTGAACTATCTCAAACCAAAGATGAAAAAGATTCACAGAGAATCGAGCGTCTCCGAACCAGATCAGACCGGAAGGAGGCATTGGGAATGACGCTGTTTTCTTATGAGATTTTCGACGCAGTTGCACGGCAGGGCAGCTTTAACAAGGCGGCTCAGCAGCTGCATCTGACCCCCTCAGCCATCAGCCACGCCATCGCCGTGATGGAGGCCGAGCTGGGCTTCACCTTATTCAATCGCGGCAAAAACGGCGTTACCATGACCAGCTACGGCGCTTCGCTGTACCCCTCCATCCGTGCAGTGCTGAACAGTGACGAGGCCCTGCAGCAGAGCATTGCCCGCCTGAACGGCCTGGAAAAAGGCAAGGTCAAGCTGGGTGCCTTCAACTCGATCTGCTCCGGGCTGCTGCCCAGCATCCTCAAGGGCTTTATGGCCCACTACCCCCAGATCGAAGTCGAGGTCTATCAGGGCACCTACGACGATGTCAAGGAGTGGCTGCGCACCGGTCAGGTGGACATTGCCTTCCTCTCCAACAACTGCCGGGAGGAGTTTGTTCTGACCGAGCTGTTCCACGAGCCGCTGCTCTGCATCACCCCCATGGACTGGCCCGAGCCGCCCAACGGCGTGATGACCCCCGCCCTGATGAACGGGCAGAACTTTGTGGTGCAGTGGGATGCCACCGACGCGGAAATGCGTCAGTTCCTCAAGAAGTATTCCCTCTCAACGGAGCGCCGCTGCCATGTCATTGACGACCAGTCGAACATTGCCATGGTCGAGGCAGGCCTGGGCATTTCCATCATGCCCCGGATGCTGCTGCGCAACTGCACGGCAGCGGTCAAGATCTACCCCATCGAGCCCGAAGAGGACCGGGTGGTGGGTCTGGCCGTCCAGCGCCCCACCGCCATGGCTCCCGCCGTGGAGCAGATGTTCCACCACATCGTGGAGTGCTGCAAGGATCTGGACTGAACAACAGTGTAACATAACGGGCCGGTGTGCGCAACACCGGCCCGTTTTTTGCCGCCCGGAAAACTTTGGATTGTATCCCCGCCCGGGATACGGTATACTAAGAAAAAATCCATTCTGGTTTTTGAGGGAAAAATTATGGATCGAAGAAGTTTTTGCAAGGTGCTGGGGTTTGCGGCCGGCAGCACTCTGCTGCCCGGGCTGATGGTCCAGGCCGCCGGGCAGAGCTCCGTGGGCCATGCAGTGCCGGATGGCCGCTACACCATCGGCATCCGCAGCGACCTGAGCGGCTGCGACCTGACCCACGCGTTCTATTACTCCGACAGCTTTTTCACCCACCCGGCCACCCAATATGACCACCAGCTGGCGCTGGCAACGCTGGGTCTGGTCTGCGCTGCGGCCAACACCGTGGCCAGCGATGCGGAATACTGGGTCAACGGCTCTGTGGGGCGGGAAGCCCACATTGCCGCCGCCTACGAGACCCTGGGCTTTGAGGACGCGCTGTTCTACAATTACGATCTCGACACCGGCCGGGCCGGGGACTTTGTGGGCTACTCGCTGGCCCGCAAGACCCTGACCCTGAACGGCCAGCGTACCACCCTTGTGGCGCTTGTCCTGCGGGGCGGCGGCTACGGCGGCGAGTGGGCCAGCAACTTCCACACAGGCGATACCAGCGCGCACACCGGCTTTGTCACGCCTGTGGCAGCGGTGTTTGCGTCCCTCAAAGCCTATCTGGCCCGGGCAGGGCAGGGCGGTGCCTTCAAGCTCTGGCTGGGCGGCTACAGCCGCGGCTCCATCATTGCAAATCTGCTGGCGGCAAAGATTGCCCGGGAGCTCCCCCAGCTGGGGCGGGAGAACATCTATGCCTACGGCTTTGCGGTGCCTGCGGCCCTGACTGCCGCCGACCGACCTGACCTGCAGCAGGATTTCGATGCCAATCACGCCCCGGACGGCACCCTGCTGGAAAACTGGCCCGAGAGCAACATCTTCAGCATCATTTCCAGCGGCGACGCGGTGGCCCGGGTGCTGCCCGCTGCCTGGGGCTACCACCGCAACGGCTGCGACCGCTTTCTGCCCGCCACCCGGAATGCCGAAGAGCTGGCCGATCTGGACGCACTGGGGGCGGAATTCGGCCCCACGCCGCTGGTGATCAGCAGTCTTGCCACCGCCGAGGACACCAGTGCCCTCATCAACATCGTGGCCAAGTTCTGCGTTTCCCGGGAAAATTTCCACCAGAAATACGAAGCCGCCATCATGGACATGATCCAGTGTGCCTTTCTCCGCTCCGAAAAAGAGGTGGTCGATGGCTACATCCTCAGCGACGGCGAGATCGTGGAGCGGCTGCAGAGCCTTTCCCACATGAAAGAGATCGATTACTGGCAGATCGTGGGCAGCGTCTGGGCCGCCTCCACCATGAGCCGCCCCATCCTTGAGCGGTACGGCCAGAACGTGCCCCTGCTGGCCCGGCAGATTCTTATCCCGGTGCTGGCGGTCGGCCTGTGCTATGGCATCGAGACCGATGTGGTGCAGATGGTGGCCCAGTACATCATCCGTCTGCTCACCGCCCGGGGCGAGCTGGACAGCGTTCTGCGCGCGGCGTTCTGCCACCACCCGGAAAACTACATTTCCCTGATGGAATACTACGCCCCCGAAGAGCACGGTATGGAGCCCTTTACCCGAAAGTGATTCACTTTTCTTCATCTTCCGCCTGAAATCTCTCCACCGGTGAAACGCCTGCGATTCGTTGAAATCCCGTTTTCTCTATGTTACACTTGATTTTATCAACTGGAAAAGAGGAAAAAAACATGGAAACTCAACACAAGCGCAGTGCGTTTTCCGGCAAACTCGGATTCGTGCTGTCCGCCGCCGGTGCGTCGGTCGGGTTGGGAAACATCTGGCGCTTCCCGTATCTGGCCGCAAAATACGGCGGCGGCATTTTTCTGCTCATCTACATCCTGCTGGCTGTCACCTTTGGCTACACCATGATCATTGCCGAAACGGCGCTGGGCCGGATGACCCGCAAAAGCCCGGTGGGCGCTTACAGCCATTTTGGCAAGGGGAAGGGGCTGGCGTTCGGCGGCTGGATCAACGCCGTCATCCCCATCCTGATCGTTCCCTATTATTCGGTCATCGGCGGCTGGGTCATCCACTATCTGGCCCAGTATCTCACCGGCCACGGCAGCGCGCTGGCATCGGACGGGTATTTCTCCGGCTTCATCTCCAACGGTCTGCTGGCCGAGATCGCGTTCCTGCTGTTCACCTTTATCACGCTGGGCATCATCTTTGCAGGCGTGCGCAACGGCGTGGAGCGCGTTTCCAAGGTGATGATGCCGGTGCTGGTGGTGCTCTCGGTGGTCATTGCCGTCTACTCGGTCACACGGCCCGGCGCACTGGCAGGTGTAAAGTATTTTCTGGTGCCCAACCCGGCCAACTTCTCGTGGATGACCGTGGTTTCCGCCATGGGGCAGATGTTCTACTCCCTCTCCATTGCCATGGGCATCCTGGTGACCTTTGGCTCCTACATGAAAAAGAACGTGTCCATTGAGCAGTCCACGGAAAACGTGGAGATCTTCGACACCGCCATTGCCATCATGGCGGGCCTGATGATCATTCCCGCCGTGTTCGCTTTTTCGGGCGGCGACCCTGACACCCTGCAGGCGGGCCCGGCCCTGATGTTCATTACCATCCCCAAGGTCTTTGCCAGCATGGGCATGGGCACTGCCGTAGGCGTGCTCTTCTTTGTGCTGGTGCTGTTCGCGGCCCTCACCAGCTCCATTGCCCTGACCGAGAGTGCTGTTTCTACCTTTGAGGACGAGTTGGGCTGGGACCGCACCCGCTCCACCATCCTCATCGGCTGTATTATGATCACACTGGGCAGCCTTTCCGCGCTGGGCTACGGCCCCCTTGCCAGCGTGACCGTGTTCGGGATGCAGTTCCTCGATTTCTTCGACTTCCTGACCAACTCGGTGATGATGCCCATTGCGGCCATTGCCACCTGCCTGCTGGTCTCCCGGATCGTCGGTGTGGAAAAGATCGAGGAAGAGGTCACGCAGGAAGGTCAGCCCTTCCGCCGCAAACCGGTGTTCAACTTTATGCTCCGGTATCTCTGCCCCATCTTCGCGGCCATCATCCTGGCCAGCTCGGTCGCCAACGCACTGGGCTGGATCGCAATGTGACCCTGTTTTCTGCACGCAAAAAGCCCCCGGCCTGTATCCTCACAGGCCGGGGGCTTTTCGATCATTCTTTTTCAAACACGAGGAAGCGGAACGCGATGTCCGTGGTCAGCTCGGGCAGGGCGGCCAGGCGGGCCGCGCCATCCCGTGGCGTTTTCCAGTAATAGGGGGTCATGGCGAACAGCGCCTCCAGCTGCCCGGCAGGCACCGTGATGCTGCCCGAGACTTCCCGCTCCCCGATGGGGCGGAAGCCCTCATAGGCCACCTCCTGCACCGGGTTCTTGTAGGGCGTGTCGTAGAGGACAGCCTTCATCTGGTAGAGGTGCTCCGCACCGGGCACAACATAGATCATCCGTCCGCCCGGGCGCAGCACGCGCCGGAACTCTTCCTGCGCAAAGGGCGAGAAGCAGTTGAGCAGCAGGTCGGCCCATCCGGTGCGGACAGGCTGGGCAAAGCTGGATGCCACCGCGTATTTTGCGGCAGGCAGTGCCTTTGCGGCCAGACGCACCGCAGGCTTTGCGATATCAAAGCCCGCCAGCTGCACCGACCGGCCCGCCTGCGCAAAGACCTGTGCAATGCAGCGGTCGTACCAGCCCTCGCCGCAGCCCGCATCCAGCAGGTGGAGGGGTGCATCTGCCCCGGCGGAAGTGCCGTACGCAAGGCACAGCTCCCCCAGCGCCCGGCCGAAGATGCCGTAATACCCGGCGTTCAGGAAGGCACGGCGGGCGGCGACCATCTCTTTGCTGTCGCCCGGGGCCTTGGTGCGCATACTCTGCACCGGCAGCAGGTGCCAGTACCCCTCTTTCGCCCGGTCAAAGCTGTGGTTCCTGCCGCATTTCAGGGCAGTGTCCCCGGTCAGGGGTTCGCCGCAGAGCGGGCACTGCCAGGGGGCAAACGGCTCAGGTTTCATCGGTGTGATCCTCAATGGGTGCGGTGGCACCGCCGTGGGCGGTCATATACTCTTCAAAGTTGGTGAACTTCTGCTGGGGCGGGCGGCGGCTGATCAGCATCAGGCCCGGGTCCTCGTCCCGTGCGGGGGCGGTGTTCCGGCCGCGGCCGCGGGGTGCCTCGCTCTTGGCGGGGCGGGCCGGACGGCTGCTCTGCGCC
>OGQN01001182.1_pt1 | contig 21793 bp, 22 predicted proteins | sample 1553231 | NCBI WGS metagenome assembly OGQN01 (sample SAMEA2579950, study PRJEB22360) | human gut metagenome | biome: human gut; feature: human-associated habitat; material: faeces | place: Denmark | collected 2008/2010 | reverse complement strand
CGTGCCGCGTTTCTTATACCCTGCCAAGGGCTACGGGATTATTTCACTAACTTTCCAGTTACATGCATGACTGTTTTGCATATACATATAGCTTGTGTTACAATAAACAGAAAAGCAGGAATTGGGGAGAGAATTGTATGAAAGCACAGGGATTATTGTTTCAAGTGCAAGATAAAGGTTACCGTGATTTTCAGAGCAAGCTGATCCCGACGATCCCGGCGGAGACGATTATTGGCGTCCGCACGCCGGCTATACGGAAGCTAGCAAAAGAATATGCCAAGGATCCGGAGAGTGCAGCGTTTTTGATGCAACTGCCGCATACTTATTACGATGAGAATATTCTGCATGCCTTGCTGGTGGCGGAGATAAAAGATTACGACACCTGTGTAAAAGAGGTGGAGCGCTTCCTGCCTTATGTGGATAATTGGGCGGTGTGTGATATTTTTTCCCCAAAGGTGTTCCGCAAAAACAAAGACAAACTCATAGACAAAATAAGAGAATGGACAGCTTCGGACCATCCCTATACCTGCCGCTTCGGAATGGAAATGCTGATGACACATTTCCTGGATGAGGATTTCCGGGTGGAATATTTGGAGATCCCGGCAGCGGTACATTCCGGGGAATATTATGTGAACATGATGATTGCCTGGTTCTATGCCACGGCACTGGCAAAGCAATGGGATGCCACGATCGGTTATATAGAGGATCAACGGTTGGATACCTGGACACACAATAAGACGATTCAGAAAGCACGGGAAAGCTACCGTATAACACCGGAACAGAAGGAATATCTGAAGACGTTGAAGATGTAAATAGAATGATATCTGCACAACATATGGAAGCACGAAAATACAGGAAACAAAAAAGGATGCAAAATTGCAGATTATGAAAAAGATGAGAGAGGATAAGACAGCATGAACGGCAACATGGAATTTCGCAGGGCACGCAGAGAAGAAGCAGAAGAAATCCTGCAATTATACCGTTCCCTGATCGGAACCGAATATTGTGTCTGGACAGAAAATTATCCCACAGAACGGGAAGTGGAATTTGACCTGTCGAGAAATGCATTGTTTTGCCTGTATGAGAAAATGCCGGAACCTGATGAGAGAGAACGATTAATAGGCACAATCTCCATAGACGATGACCCGGAAGTGGAGGCACTGTCCTGTTGGTCAGAGGACCTTATCCCGGTGGCAGAGCTGTCCAGACTGGGAGTGGCGGGGGGATATTAGAAATCGGGGGATGCCCGGGACTGTGTGCTGGCTCTAGCCAATACGGAACCGGTGATGGAACAGCTGATGAATCAGAATCGTGGCATTGCCAGGATCCTGTTGCAGGAGGCTATGGCGGAATTGAAATCACAGGGTTATAAGGCGGTACACATTTTAGTGGCAAAGGACAATGTGAAAGCATTGCGCTCTTATGAAAAATTGCATTTTACCACGGCAGGGGAATGTGAGCTTTTCGGGCATTCCTACTGGTGTTATGAGAAAGAATTATAGAAGTGATCACTATGCAAATCAATGAAACAGAGAGGAAAGACGATATATGGTAACGATCGATCTGATCACAGGCTTCCTGGGATCCGGAAAGACTACTTTTCTGAAAAAATATGCAGAATACCTGATGGATCAGGGACTGCATATCGGTATTCTGGAAAATGATTTCGGTGCCATCAACGTGGATATGCTGATGCTCCACGAACTCAGGGGAGATCAGTGCGAACTGGAGATGATCGCCGGAGGATGCGATGCGGAGAGCCATAGGAGGCGTTTCCGTACGAAGCTGATCTCCATGCGGATGTGCGGTTATGACAGGGTGCTGGTGGAGCCGTCGGGGATCTATGATGTAGATGAGTTTTTTGATGTACTTCGGGAGGAGCCGCTGGACCAATGGTACGAGATCGGCAATGTCATCGCCATACTGGATGCAAGACTGGAGAAAAATCTCTCACAGCAGGCGGACTATCTGCTGGCATCAGAGGCTGCCAATGCCGGAAAAGTGATCCTGAGCCATGCGGATGCAGCTACCAGGGAACAGTGTGAGGACACGGTGGCACATCTCAACCGGGCACTGGAACAGATTCGCTGTGACCGGAGAATCGACCCCAAGAAGGATATCTTACAGAAAAATCTCACGGATCTGACAAAAGAAGATTTAGAGGATGTATCCAAATGCGGTTATCGTTTGGAAAGTTATCGCAAGATGGATTTAGAGAATGGGCAGAGCTTCGACTCTTTATTTTTCATGGAAGAGAAGATTACGGCGGAGGCTTTGGAACGGGCAGTCCCCAGACTGTTTGCCGACAAGTCCTGCGGAGAAGTATTCCGTATCAAGGGTTTTGTGAAAAACAGAGCAGGACAATGGATGGAATTGAATGCTACACCGGACAGTCATACGATGCAGCCTGTCGCAGTGGGGCAGGAGGTGCTGATCGTCATCGGAGAGCATTTACAGGAAGATAAAATCAGAGAGATTCTGAAGGAGGAAGAGACATGTCAATCTTAAGTCAGTTAAACAGTGTACCGATGTACCTGATCTGTGGAGGAATCATTGCTTTTGTGGCGGTGGTCTGTGTGATTTTTCTGGTGAGGGCATACCGCGCCGGGCAGGCACTCGGTATGGATACCACGAAAATGAAGCGTACAATTATCTCCAGTGCGACCTTTTCCCTGTTGCCCAGTGTGGGGATCCTGCTGGGTGTCATCGCCCTGTCGGGAAGTCTGGGAACGCCCTGGCCGTGGCTTCGATTATCCGTGATCGGTGCCCTGCATTATGAGACCCAGGTGGCACAGGCAGCAGCGGAGCAGGTGGGAATGGATACATTGTCTGCTGCGGAAATGACACCGCAGGCATTTTCCACGATTGCACTGCTCATGAGTATCTGCATTATCTGGGGAATGACATTGTCCATTTTCCTGAATAAAAAATATACACAGAAGCTGACCTCGAATAAAAAATCCGGCAAGCCGGGCTTCGGAGATATGGCAATGACTGCCATGTTCATCGGACTGGTCAGCACCTACATCGGAAGATATCTCGGCGGTTTTGTATCGGAGAACGGATTGTTTACGTTTCACGGAGATTACATTCCGTTAGTGGTAATGGCGGTATCGGCACTGGTGATGGCAGGGTTTGTATACCTCATTGAGAAAAAAGGAAAAGCCTGGGTGGACAGCTTTTCCATTGCCGGAAGCATGATCATCGGTATGACGGCAGCGGTGCTGGTGGGGTTGCTGTAACGACTGACAGAACAACCTACATAGTACCGGGTAGCGTATCTCCGAAACGGAAAGGAATATCAATATGAGAACAGATAGCATGAAGGCAGATAGTATGAAAGCAGATAGTACGAGAACAGATAACATGAAAGCGGACAGCATGACAATAGATAATAAGGAACTGAATAATGTAGAAGCAACAAAGGAGCAGACCGGGCAGAGTCCAGATACCTGGCAGGCCTACACGAAGAAAACACATGTCATCGGGCGGACTGTGAGTATCATTACGCTGGTGATGTTGGTGGGAGCACCGTTTCTCATCGGTAAGCTTTTAGGTGCGTATCCGGATCTGGGGGCTGTTGGAAAGGGGTTTCTCTCTGTGGGAATCGTATGGCTGGTCAGCAGCATCGCGGAGTTTTTGATCTACACACCGATGTTGGGAGCCGGCGGCGGATACCTGGCATTTATCACCGGTAATCTGATCAATATGAAGATTCCCTGCGCGGTCAATGCGAGAGACATGGTAGGAGCGAAGACCGGAACGCCGGAAAATGAGATCATCTCCACGATCTCCATCGCCACATCTTCCCTGGTGACAATCCTCGTCCTGGCACTGGGCGTGTTATTGATGGTGCCGCTGCAACCCGTGCTGCAGAGCGAAGTATTGCAGCCGGCTTTTGAAAATGTGGTTCCGGCGCTGTTCGGTGCCATGGCGTATAAATATTACCGGAAAAATATGAAGACCGCTGCATTGCCGCTGATCCTCATGAGCCTGTTGTTCATCCTGGTACCGTCCCTGATCGGATCTACCAGCTTTATGATCGTTCCTTCCGGCGCTATTGCCATCGGTGTGGCATATCTGCTGTTCCGGAAAAAGAATACACAGAAAACGACAGAAGAATAATTAAGAAAAGAGGACAGATATGAAATACATAGGTTTGATACTTCTTGCAGTGGTTGCGGTTATTATATTACTGCTGTTGATCGCGGTGCTCCGCACCCTGCTGATGCCGTCGAAGACTTCGACTTATGTGGCAGACGAACCGGAGGAGGAAGCGCTGGCACTGGCACAGAAACTGTCGAAAATGATCCAATATGACACCACCTCCCATGCCAATGTGGCAGAGGTGGAGAAGTTCCTGGGGTTCCACAAAGTGTTGGAGGAATTGTTTCCTTTGGTACATGAGAAACTGGAAAAGACAGAGATTGACGGCAACCTGTTATTTTACTGGAAGGGAAAAAGCTCTGAGAAGCCGATCCTGCTCATGAGCCATCAGGACGTAGTGCCGGCGGAGGGTGAGTGGATCCATGCACCTTTTTCCGGAGATATTGCGGAAGGAAAGGTATGGGGGCGAGGCGCGTCCGATACCAAATGCTCTGTGATGGCATTTTTCCAGGCAGTGGAAGAATTGTTGGCAGAGGGCTTCATACCACCCACTGATGTCTATCTGGCAAGTTCCTGTACGGAAGAGTGGGGTGGGGACGGTGCACCGAAGATCGTAGCGGAGCTGCAGCGCAGGGGGATTGAACTGTTCCTGGTATGTGATGAGGGCGGTGGTATCATCACGGAGCCCATCGGTGGAATCCACGGTAATTTTGCCATGGTGGGAGTATTTGAAAAAGGCAAGGCGGATGTGAAATTTACCGCAAGGAGCAACGGCGGCCATGCCAGCACACCGGTAAAGGGAACCCCTATCGCCAGATTGTCGGCATTCGTCAATGAAGTGGAGACGCATTCACCGTTCCGGAAAAAGATGCTGCCGGAGGTATCCGCCATGTTCACAGCACTGGCGCCTTATGCCGGGTTTGGAATGAAACTGGTATTTGGAAATCTGTGGCTGTTTGGCCCCTTATTAAAAGCGGTGATGCCATCGCTCAGTGCACAGGCAGGAGCGATGTTAAAGACCACGATAGCGTTTACGGTACAGAAGGGATCCGATGCCTATAATGTGCTGCCCCAGGAGGCTTATGTGGGTGCCAACATGCGTTTTATTCCCCATCAGGGAGAGAAAGAGAGCCTGGAGATCATCAAAAAAGTGGCAGGCAAATACGGTCTGGAGACCGAAGTGCTGCATGCCAATGATTATACGCCGCCTGTGGATATTCACGGAGAAGCATTTCATCTGGTGGAGCAGACCATCGCAGATACTTTCCCGGGACTGCCTTCCAGCCCTTATGTTATGACAGGCGCGACAGATGCACAGTTCTATCAGCCTATCTGTAAGAGCTGTATCCGTTTTGCACCGGTGATCTATGGACCGGAGCAGATGAAGGGAATGCATGGATTGAACGAAAATATTGAGTATAATTGTCTGCCCGGAGCTGTCAGATTCTATAAGAACCTGATCCGCGCGGAGAAATAAGGAGCGACACTTATGAACACCATGACTACATATTCCGGCAGAAAGTTTGATCCCATGCAGATGACACCGGGGGATGTATATATTGAGGATATCGCTCATGCGCTGAGCTTACTGTGTCGGGGCGGTGGACAGCTGAGCTATTTTTATTCGGTGGGACAGCATTCGCTCAACTGTGCTGCGGAAGCGAAAGCCAGAGGCTGGTCGGAGAGGCAGCAGCTGGCCTGTCTGCTTCATGATGCCAGTGAGGGATATATTTCTGATATTATTCGCCCGGTGAAGATATACCTGTCCAATTATCTGGAAATTGAAAGTAAGATTATGGGAACGATCCTCACGCATTTCGGACTGGATGACCTGACGGAAGAAGAGAGCTGTCGTTGGAAGCAGATTGATGATGAGATCCTGGAACTGGAACTGAAGACGCTGCTTCACGGAGAAGAGAACCGAGAGGTACCGAAGTTATTGTCGGTACCGGATCTTGCGGAGCATACGCCCGGAGAGATTGAAGTCAGATTCTTACAAGAGGCAGAGCGGCTGGGGGTGTACGGAAGTGATCGTTGAGAAAAAGCCGGAGCGCAGTTATTCTACGACAGTAATGTACCTTCTGGCATATTTGGATCGTTATGGCTATCCGGTATTGATTCTGATAGCCGGAGCGCTGGCAGATTTCTACCGGGGGAGAATTACAATGTTGTTTGTACTGGCAGTGGGAATATTATTGGATGGCATCTATAATCTGGTGGGCTACCTGTGCCGTTGGAAACATATTTACCTCTGCTATCAGAGCATGAGCCATACGAAGATGACCCCCACACGTATCGAGTGGGAGCGGCTGGCAAAAAAAGATGCTTACGGTGTGCCGGCTACGCTGATTATTGGCGGAATCATAGGAATATTGGTGAGTATTTTTCTCAAGTAGTGGGAATAAATACTGAATATGTGAAAAAAGTTGTGGAAAAGTCTGACAAGTGTGCTATAATAAATGTAAGTGCTTACATGGAATTGTATCATAAATAGAAATCAATGACATATGTTCCGGAAGGCATGGTATATTTTAGAATAGCAGATCGTCAGATTGGAAAGGGAGGTTATTTATGGGATTTTTAACAGGAAAGACAGCAATCATCACCGGTGGAGGAAGAGCGGTATTGAGTAACGGAGAGTGCGGATCCATCGGTTACGGAATCGCAACCGCTTATGCCAAAGAAGGTGCCAATCTGGTGCTGACCGGACGCAATGTACAGAAGCTGACGGATGCGAAGGAAGAACTGGAGAAAAAGTACGGTATCAAGGTACTTCCCGTACAGGCAGATGTCAGCGCCGGCTCAGACAACGAAGCGATCGTACAGAATGTGGTGAAGCAGGCGATTGACACTTTCGGAAGGATCGATGTACTGATCAACAATGCCCAGGCTTCCGCTTCCGGTGTAACCATCGCAGATCATACCACCGAGCAGTTTGACCTGGCGGTATATTCCGGTCTGTATGCAGCATTCTACTATATGAAGGCTTGCTATCCTTATCTGAAGGAGACGAAGGGTTCTGTTATTAACTTTGCCTCCGGCGCAGGTCTCTTCGGTAATTTCGGACAGTGCGCTTATGCAGCGGCCAAGGAAGGCATCCGCGGACTGACCAGAGTCGCAGCTACCGAGTGGGGTCCCGATGGCATCAATGTCAACGTTGTATGTCCTCTGGCATGGACCGCACAGTTGGAGAAATTTGAGCAGGCATATCCCGATGCTTTCAAGGCAAATGTCAAGATGCCGCCCATGGGACATTACGGTGACGTGGAGAAGGAGATTGGTCGTGTCTGTGTACAACTGGCTTCTCCCGACTTCAAGTATATGAGCGGTGAGACTCTGACGCTGGAAGGAGCTATGGGACAGAGACCGTAAGCTGCTGAAAAATAATTTTTAAAACGTAGGGTAAAGTTTTTGTAGGAAAAGTTAATAGAAAAAAGAAAGAAAGCACCGGGATCCTGTGTTAGGATTGAAGTTGACGAGACAAAAATCCAAGGAGGGTGCTTTCATGATTACCAGTATACAACACTTTTGCGAGAATGGGGTAAAAAGATTAACAAATGTTTTCAAAACTTATACAGATGACCTGACAAAGATTGCAGAAATGGTCTATGGTGTGACGGATGAGGTGACCAGACTTGGATGCAGCATGATAGCGGAAGAATGGGAATCCTATGATGAATTGCTGCGGGAAAGAAAGGATCTGCGCCAGGGCTGGTACATTGTCAGAAGAGATGAAACTTCCCTGCTGACCAGTCTTGGAGAAGTGGTATATCACAAAACACTGTTCAAAAATGTTGCTACCGGTGAATCCTGTTACCTTCTGGATCAGCTGATGGGGCTGGGGCATCATGCCAGGATAACCGAAGATGCAGAAGCGAGAATTCTACTGGAAGCATCCGAGAGCAGCTATCGAAAAGGCGGTGCCAGTGCCAGCATAAACGGTGAATCCATAAGCAAAGAAGCTGTAATGAACAAGTTGCACAGGCTGGAGTTCCCTGCCCTGAAGACTGTGGAAAAGAAAGAACTGAGAACACTTTACATAGATGCGGATGAAGACCATGTGGCCCTTCAGTATCTGGAGAAGAAAGGGGATATCAGGAATCCCCGCATAAATACCGTAATGCCCTGGATCATATACGTTTATGAAGGTGTAGAAGGTGATGAGGAAGGACGTCCCCACTTGATAAATCCGAAGTATTTCGGAGGTGTTTATGATGGGCAGGAAGCAGGCGGTAGACTATGGACAGAAGTATTGGAGTATCTGGATGAAGCTTATGATCTGGATGCTGTTGAGAGGATTTATATCAACGGGGACGGAGCAGCATGGATACGCACAGGAGAAAAGATCATTCCGAAGTCCAAGTATGCCCTTGATAAATATCATATGCATAAATACATCATAGCGGCAACATCCCACCTGGAAGACTCAGCGGAGGATGCCAGGGGTGAAATATACAGAGCCATTCACAGAAAGAAAAAGTGGATGGCAGAGGGAGCCTTTGACCGGATCATAGGAATCACAGACAAAGAAACAAAGCGAAAGGCAGTGGAACAGGCGAAGGCATACATACTGGGGAACTGGTCTGGAATCATGATTGCCATGAAATCCGGGGACAGCAATGTAAGATGTTCCGCAGAAGGGCATGTGAGCCATGTGTACGCAGACAGGATGAGTTCAAGACCATTGGGATGGTGTAGAACCGGGGCAGATAAGATGTCCCGGTTAAGAATCTACCGTCAAAATCAGGGAAATATGCTGGAACTGGTAAGATATCAGAAAAAAGAAATGAAACAGGTATCGGGTGCAGAGGAGATCATCTATTCCGCCACAGAAATGATAAGAATGGAAAAAGCCAACAAACGAAAACTGGGAGTACTGGCAGATCTGCCAGTGTATGACATTCCCTATCCGCAGATCAAAAAGATAGCGGCGCTGAAAAATCACATTTGGGGTTTGTAAAAAGGGACAAAAAGGTTATAATGATGGAGAAAACTTTGATTCTGAAACATATCTCAAGGATGCTCTGTCTATTAATTTCCTACAGTAAATTTACCCGAACTTTTTAAAACTAATACTTGAAAGAAAGTAAGAAAGATATTATAATCGAAGCATAAAGAGAAGCAACCGCCCACAAGTGGTTAGCCTCCCGGTAATTGTTTAGTAAACCTACCTGTACTGGCCAAGTGACAAGGTAGGTTTATTTATTTTCGCTTGTTTACCCTACTGTCTATGTAGGCAAGCAGCGCAATGAGAAATGTACCATCTAAAAACAACAGGTTTAATACTTCATACATATCCATTAGCACCTTCTCCGCTCCGCTTCGGTCCGCGCAAGGCCGAAGTCCCCCGGACTTCGTGCGCCCTCCCTTCTTAGTTAGAAAAATAAGCCGGGAGGCTACCACCTTGCAACACGGTTGCTTCTCAAGAAGTGTATCATGCAGAGTAGTGCGTTTCAATTCTAATATTTCGTATACAATTCCACAACAAAAAAGTGCACAATACCATATTTAGTAGTCAGAGGAATAAAAAGAAAATTATACGGACTATATGTAGCAAAAAAAGAGCTTTGACTCGTAACAGGCTGAAAAGTTTTTTCTAAAGTAGGAATTTGATTTGATTTTGGTATTTATCCCCGGGACATTTTCACAGACTCTTCCGTCTAATAGTCATAAGACGTATACTTATGAGGAAGAAAGGACGAGGCACATGGGAGAGATAGAACAATTGGTGCGCAGGGCAAAAAAACGGGATCCAGATGCTTTCACGGAGCTGATGCAGCTTCATGAGAAGGACATGTACCGGACAGCCAGCGCAATCCTACCGCAGGATGCGGATATTGCGGATGCCATACAGGAGACGATTCTCACCGTTTGGGAGAAAATAGATACATTACAGAAAAACCGATATTTCAAGACCTGGATGATCCGTATTCTGATCAATAAATGCAAGGATATCCTGCGCTCAGGGAGACGGATGATCTGTGTGGAAGAACTGCCGGAACAGGCAGCGAAGGATACAGTGGAGGCAGAGGCAAATTTGGAATGGAAGGAAGCCCTGTGGGGACTGGATGAAAAATATCGCCTGATCGTAGTACTGTTCTATGCGGAAGGACTGCGGACAGCAGAGATCGGAAAATTACTGCAGCTGCCCGACAGTACGGTGCGCACAAGGCTCGCCAGAGGGCGGGAGCAGTTGGCGAGATATTATGCGGAGACAGAGGAAGGAGGCGGAAGAAAATGAGACCGATGAATGAAATAGAGATAGAACTTCCACAGATCGTACTGGATAGGGCGGAGGCAGCCTATGCACAGATCAGACAACAGGCAGCGCAGGAGAGTCCTGCAGGCAGGAGAGTCAAAAGCTTTCCCCGGGTAGCAGGCATCCTGTTGGCGGTAGTAATACTTTCCGCCACAGCTGTCTCTGCCGCTGCCGTCGGAATCGTTGGTTACCGTAGGTACATGGCGGAGCGCATGACAGACATTGGTACCGAGGAGTTGGGGCATTTGGAGATGGTAGCGGAGCAGGGCAATGTCACAGCAGAATTCAGTAGAGAGTTGACAGCGAGAGAACGGAGCATTTATGAGCAGCTGACAAGAGAATACGAAGCGGACGGCAAATATCCGGCGGGACAGATCCGGGAACTAGCCGAAGACGAGAACTATTCCGGCACTGGTGTGGCAGTCCGAAGTACTCCCGGGGAAGAATACGGCTGTCTCATCTATCTGCCGGATACTGTGCTCACAGAGGAAGAGTGGCTGGAGATTATAGAGTATCTGCATAAACTGGACTACAGCCTTCGGGAAAAACTATGGCAGCAGAAGTATTCCGAGGTTTCCTATTTTGACAGATATGAACAGATGACGGATGCGGAGATTGATGAATTATATGCCTTACTGGCTTCTGCACCAGTAGATGTATGGGGAACAGACAGTCGTAACCTGACAGCAGAGGAACAGAGCCGCTATGAGCAATGGACGGAAAAGTATGAAGTGGAAAATGCCTATACAGAGTCACCCATTAAGGTCATAACTGATCCGGAAGAATACGATGGACAGGAGCTTGCCTATTGCATCAGTGATGCGAGGTTCTATGAGCCGGAGCGTGAGCTGACGGATGAGGAAATGCTGCAGCTGATCGATCTGGAGCACAAAAACCAATATATCTTTGAAAGGATCGGCCGGGAGATCGAGTGCGGAAAACGGGCAGGATGGCCACAGACATATCATTTGCAATAGAAAAGATACTTGACAATAGAGACCACATGCTGTAGTCTGTAGTTAGACCACAACATGTGGTCTCTATACTTTTGCAAAAGTAAACGTGAAATATCAAAATTGATGTCATCAGGAAAACAGTAGTAGGAGGAAACAACATGGCAGAGATTCAGTTAGGTGTGGTCGAGGCGCGGTATGCAGATATCATCTGGGAGCACGAACCGGTGTCTTCTTCGGAGCTGGTGAAGCTGACGGAGGAAGCATTTCACTGGAAGCGCACCACGGCGCATAATGTGCTGCGCAGACTGTGCGATAAGGGGCTGTTTCGCAATGACAACGGAACGGTGACTTCCCTGATCTCCAGGGATGAGTTCTATGCGATGCAGAGCAGACAGTTTGTGGAAGACACCTTTGAGGGGTCATTGCCTGCGTTCCTTGCCGCATTTACGAAAGATCGTGCGCTGACCGCGGAAGAAGCTGCGAAGATCCGTAAGATGATCGATGAGGCAGAAGGGGGAAAAGAATGAGCCGCATATTTTCAGATGTATTACAGATGAGTATTGTCGCGGCATGGATGATCCCTATCGTAATGGTGTTCAGACTTTTGCTGAAACGGGCACCGAAGTGGGTGAATCTTGTGCTGTGGGGGCTTGTGGGACTGCGGCTGGTGTGCCCTTTTGTGCCGGAGAGCCGGTTCAGTCTGATGCCGAAGCTGCCGATATTGTCGGGCTATTTGTACGGAAATATGATAGGCAATTCGGCAGGAAATGCGTTCCGGGCTGATACGCTGCAAAGCGGGACTAATTTTTCCAACAATATTTCCCAGACAGCTTTAGACGGCAGCATGGGCGCAGCCGGATCCGGCATGGGCGGAGTGTTCGGAATTACCGGAAGTGGAATGGGAGCATTTGGAATAGGAGTGTGGAGGATACCGGAACGGCTATTATCCATATTCACCATTCTCTGGCTGGCAGGTGTGATCCTTTTTACAGGTTATGCGGTATACAGTTACGTCAGGGTGCGGAGGCAGGTAGCGGAAGCTATGTGGCTGAGGGAGAACCTGTGGATCTGTGATGAGGTAAAATCTCCTTTTATCCTGGGACTGCATAAGCCGAAGATCTATCTGTCCTCCAGCATGGACGAAGCGCAGTACCCTTACGTCATTGCTCATGAGCAGGCGCATCTGAAACGGGGCGACCAGTGGTGGAAGCCGCTCGGATTTCTGATCTTAGCGATTCATTGGTTCAATCCTTTTGTCTGGGCAGCGTACATCCTGTTCTGCAGCGATCTGGAACTGGCATGCGATGAGAGCGCGGTGAAGAAGCTGAATCCTCAGGAGCGAAAAGACTATTCCTATACACTGCTTTCCTGTAGTATACAAAGGCGGCTGGTGACGGTATGCCCGTTGGCCTTTGGAGAAGTTGGGGTGAAAAAGAGAGTGAAAGAGATATTGAATTATAAGAAGCCGACCTTTTGGGTGGTGCTTGCCGCGGTGGCGGTCTGTGTGATCGTAGCGGTATGTTTTCTGACGAATCCAAAGCAGGGGACGACAACCACAATCCTGCTGACGAATGAGACCGGAAAGAGCGAAAACGGTGTGGATGCCGGGAATGTCGCAAGCGCAGACGAAGTCAATGCACAACAGGAGACGGACACCGCATTGCAGGAGGCGCTGGATAAACAGAGAGAACGGGCAGAGGCGGTGAAGGAAGCAAGTGCGGCAGAGCAGGAGAAACAGGCAGCGGAGAATCCTGCCGGCTGGGTTCCGATGCAACAGAATGGTAATACTACGACATGGATGAATATGCAGGACGGTGCAACCGCCGGTTTTGTAACGGGAAAGGGAGATGCAGCGTATGCGCAGGTAAAGCTTGGTGATACGACTCTGTTGTTATTGTCGGACGGGATTTATCAGGACGGAGAGCATACCTATGCCATGTACTGTGATGTCTACGGCGTCGGAGAGGATGGAACACCGGTGCAGATCGGCGAGCTCCTAAGTGAGGGAACCGCATATCCGATCTGCGTCGGAATGTCTGGGTTCTACGTGACCTCCGGACACAGCATCGAAGTGTACAACCTTGATACCGCGACCGGACAGCTGGTACTGACCGGTTCCAATACAGAAAACTTTGACGAGAACGGCAATGAAACCTATTATCGTCTGGACAGCCGGGGACAGAGTGTGGAAAGTACTGAGGAGGAGTATCTGCAGGCATGGGATGCGTATGGAAAAGATGCGCAGCCGATAGAATTCACAACACCATAACAAAAAACTTATACACTTCTCAAAAACAAAATAAAATCATATACACTAAAAAGAATCCGAATGATCCTTCATCCGGATTCTTTTTATGGTTCTGTAAAAAAGTACCCAAAAATCATAATAAAAATCATCAAAATCAATGAATAAATATATTTTTTATGACAAAAACAGATACACAACTTCTTTTGACGAAATATTCGGAAAATGATAGATTGCATATTGTATAGAGTGTATAATTTTCTTTGGATATACACATAGATGCAAACGTTGAAAAGGAGATGCACCCTATGAAATCAAACAAAGAAAAGGTATATGACTTTATCAGACTTCATGCAGATGAAAAGGCAGACAGAGGAATATCCACCGCATACATAGCGGATGCCATGGAACTACAGCGAACGAATGTAAGTAGCATACTGAATCTTCTGGTACAGGAAGGCAGGATACAAAAATGTAACGGCAGACCGGTTCTCTATAAGGTTGGAAGAGAAGAAAGCACATTGGAAGAATGCTTTTCTGATTTGATCGGAGCGGACGGAAGTCTGAGGCAGACCATTCAGCTGGCAAAGGCAGCAGTACTCTATCCACAGCGAAGTCTCAATACGTTATTGGTGGGAGCCCGTGGAACCGGTAAGAGCCGCTTGGCACAAAGAATGTACCGTTTTGCGGTGGAACAGAAGATTCTGCCGGAAAATGCTCCGTTTCTTCACATCGATTGCCACGATTATGCAGCAGGCGGAGAAGTCAGTGCTGAGTCGGATGACAGCTGGAAACAGTCGGAGCAGGGCTTTGTATTTTTCGATAATATTCAGTTTTTAAGCCCGAGAGCCAGAAAAAGGGTGCTGGAGTATCTGCAGTCACCATCCAGAAAATATGCGGTGGCGGTAAGCTGTACAGACAAAGAACAGCTGTCGGATGAGTTCCTGGCAGAATTTTCAGTACAGTTACAGTTACCGACATTGTCGGAGCGGCCGCTGAGGGAACGGATGGAAATGATAAAACACCTTTTTTCCAAAGAGGCTGTGCGGATACAGAGACCGCTGATCGTCAGAGGAGATTTGATGACATGCCTGCTTTTCTATGAGTGTGAAGCAAATTATTATCAGCTCAAAGGAGATATCAAGATCGGCTGCGCCAATGCCTATGTGAGAGAATATGGGAAAACAGGAGATATTTCATTATTTATCAGCGATTTTTCCAATAATGTGCGCAAAGGCATGTTAAAGTACCGGAGAGAAGCAGAGGAGTTGATCGATTTTGAACAGAGATTCACGTTCAGCGGAAAAGAAATCCGGGTCAGCAGGCCGGAAGACGGAACACTATATGACAGAATCAGCCGGAAGGCAACAGCATTAAAGGAGACAGGAATAGAGGAGGAAGAGATCAACCTTTTGCTGAGCATGGAGGTAGAAAGGACTTTTGATAAATATCGGAAAGCCCTGATACAGGATGTGACGGATAAAAAACAGTTGGAAATCCTGGTGGAAGAAAAGCTGATCAATATTGTGGAAGCATTTTTGCAAAAGGCAAAGGAACAGCTGAAACGTAATTTCTCTCCGTCTGTACTATATGGGCTGTGCCTTCATCTCAATGCAGTGATTACGGGAAAAAGAGAAAAAAGTGCTCCGGACAAAGAAAGTATTGCAGAAATACTGGTATATCACAGAGCAGAATATCTGCTAAGCGAAGAACTTGCAGAACAGATCAAAGCAGAATACGCAGTGGAATTGTCCATGGAAGAAATCTTACTTCTCACAATGTTTTTGTGCTATCAAAATGAGGAAAAGACGGAAAATGCAAGACCGGTATTGATATTTGCATTCTACGGTGTGGGAATAGCTTCCTCCATAGCACAGACGGTCAGTAACATGACAAAGCTGGATAATATTTTTTCTTATGAAATTACCAGTGAGAGAGCCTCCGCAGAGGTATATGGGACACTGAGAAATTTCCTGAAAAAAGTGCAGCAGGGCAAGGGAATTCTGGTCATCTATGATAGTAGTTTTTTGGGAGAAATGCTTCTGGAGATAGAAAATGAACTGGAAATTCCAATCCGGCAGGTCAGAGTTCCGGTAACTACACTTGGAATTGAGCTTGCAAGGCGGACCCTTACAGAAAATGATCCCGACAAGATATTGCAAAGCACAGTGGAGAGTATAGATGGTCTGGACTGTTACAGAAAATACATTGTAACGCTCTGTACCACCGGGAAAGGCGGGGCAGAGGAACTGAAACGTTACATCGAAAAATATGGACAGTTGGAAGATACAGAGGTGATCCCGATGTCGGTTACAGACAAAGAACTGTTGCGTGATAACCTGAAACACCTGATGACCACGGGAGTGGTTCAGTGCATTGTGGGAACCTATGATCCGGGAATGTTTGCAATTCCCTTCCTGCCGATCAGTGAAGTATTCGGAGCCAGAAAAGAGAGTCTTCCAAGATTGCTCCGACTGGAAAAAGAGGCAAAAGCAAAGATAGATTATGATGCAATGTTTGCATATCTGGGAGAACAGTTGACACACACCGATATTGAAAAGCTGAGAAAAATACTGCCGGATATTATGAAAGAAATCAATGCGGCGCTTAGGGAGTTATCTTTGGATGCGGAAGCCGGCTTGTTGATTCATATTTCCTGTTGTATTGACAGGCTGCTTGCAAAACAGGAAGTTGCCACAAATCCCAGAAAAGCAGCAATATTGCTTCAATATGACAAGGAATTTAAAAAACTGCTTAAAATAGTAAAACCGTTGGAAAAGACATTTCATGTCATTATCAATGATGATGAGATAGCAAATATTCTGACGATCATATATCAGCTCTAAGAATAGGAGGTTACAAAATGGAAGAAAATATGCAGGAAAAGCTGGAAGAAATCGCGATGATGATCATAGCCAATTCCGGACAGGCAAGATCAGATGCCTTCGCTGCACTGCAGGAGGCGAAAAAAGGAAATTTCGAAGACGCAGAGAAACTTCTGAAGGAGGCAGAAGAGAGTCTTCAAACAGCACATGAATCTCACAGAGAACTGTTGAAAATGGATGCGTCCGGAGAAGTGACGCAGGTAAGTATTTTATTGTGTCATGCGCAGGATCATCTGATGGGAAGTGCACTGGCACTGGATTTGATCCGGGAAATGATCGTTTTATATCAAAAGTAGGGAAAAGCAAGGAGGAATCGTATGGAACGAAAAGTATTATTGATCTGCGCAGGTGGGATGTCTACCGGAATTCTGATGCGTAAGATGGAAAAATATGCAGAGGAACAGGGAATTTCTCTGAAGATCGAAGCAGTGGGAATGTCAGCATATGAAGATGTGTACAAAAATTATGATGTCATTCTGTTGGGACCGCAGGTATCTTATAAAAAGGGTGAGATCGAGCAAAATACGCAAAAACCTATTGCGGTGATTCCGGCATATGATTATGCAATCGGTAATGTGGCCAATATTATGAAGCAGGTGGAAGACTTGTATCAATAAGTCTGCAAAACGTAAAAAGAAGGTATTTCAACAGGGAAGGAGTAAAGGTATGGCAAATTTTTATGAAAGCAAGCCCATGCAATGGGTGAAAAAAGCAGGGGAAAAAGTAGTGGGAAATAAGGGAATACAGGCGATTTCCTCCGGTATGATGATGGTAATGGGTGTAATATTGTTGGGAGCGGTATTCCAATTACTGGCAGTCATATTACGATCGGTATTATCGATCAGAGTTCCGGAATCTATAGTGCACTTATGGTGCCGTATAAGGTGTCTATGGGATTTATTTCGCTGTATGTAGCTTTTACCATTGCCTATTCTTATGCAAAGTCTTTAAAAATGCAGGCGCTGATGGCAGGACTGAATTCGATTCTGATCTTTTTGATTGCAGCCGCGCCGATCAAAACAGTAGATCTGGCCGGGGAAGCGGGCGGAACTTTTACCGGAATGGATACCATGGCGCTTGATGCGAAGGGTATGTTTGTAGCCATTATTGTAGCGCTGACCAGCGTACAATTGACACATTTTTTTGAAAAGCATCATCTGGTTATCAAGATGCCGGATGCGGTTCCGGAATTTCTGCAGGATACCTTCCGTTCTCTGATCCCTCTGGTAGTAAATGCGATTATCTGGACGGTATTGGGTTATGGCTGTGTGGCATTGACACAGACAGCGCTTCCGGTACTTATTACCGGTCTGCTGGGAATGCCGCTGGCAGCACTGACAAGTGTTCCCGGAATTATTATTATCGTAATCATTGCCAGTCTGTTATGGACAATGGGTGTACATGGAACAGTGGCGGTATATGCGGCAATCGCAGCACCGTTAATGCAGTATTATGCAACCAACTATGCCAATCATGAGGCCGGTCAGGCGCTTGTATTTATGCCAATCGCGTTATTCGGTATTATCAATTGCTGTGGCGGAACCGGCAATACACTGGCGCTCTGCGTGATGGGATTATTCTCGAAATCCGAACAGCTGAAAGCAGTCAGCAAGGCAGCAATCGTGCCCGGTCTGTTTAATATTAACGAGCCTGTGATCTTCGGTTATCCTATTATGTATAATCCGATCATGTGCATTCCCTTTATCCTGAACCCTGTAATTACCATGATCATCTGTTATTTTGGATATATGATAGGATTTTTCAAACCGGCTTACATTTCCATTACGGCGAACCTTCCGGTTGGATTTGCACAGTATCTGACGACTTTGTCCTGGACCAATATCTTTATTCCGGTGATTGCATTTGCGGTAGCGTTTGCATGCTATTGGCCGTTCTTCAAAGTATATGAAAAGGAACTGGTAGCAAAAGAAGCACAGGCAAAGGAAGAAAAATAATGGAAGAAAAGCAGAAAATATTTCCACCGGGATTTCTATGGGGCGGTGCCGTGGCAGCCAATCAGGCAGAAGGTGCCTGGCAGGCGGACGGGAAAGGAGATTCTGTAGCGGATCACATTACTGCGGGGACAAAAACGTCCCCGCGGCGATTCACGGAACAGATCCGCCCTGAGGAGAACTATCCAAGTCACGAAGCTATAGATTTCTATCACAGATATGAGGAGGACATTGCACTATTTGCGGAAATGGGATTTAAAGTATTCCGGATTTCGATTGCATGGACCCGTATTTTTCCCAAAGGTGATGAGATATCGCCCAATCGTGCCGGGATTGCGTATTACAGGAAAGTATTTGAAACCTGTAAAAAATACGGAATAGAACCGTTGGTTACCTTGTCTCATTATGAAATGCCTTATTACCTGTGTGAACATTACGGCGGCTGGACCAACCGGCAGACGATTGCATTTTTCCTGCGGTATTGTGAGACGGTATTCAGAGAATATCAGGATCTGGTTCATTACTGGCTGACATTTAATGAAATGAATACCCTGGTCAGCCGTTTCGGAACGCTCCTTGCGGGAGGCATTTTACCCGAGGACGGAGAAGACCTATTCGGGACAAAACGACTGGGATCCCCCGAGACCGCGGCAGAAAAGAGTCGCAGATTCACTGCATTGCATCATCAGTTTCTGGCCGGTGCACAGGCAGTAAAAATAGCACACGAGATCAATCCCGAAAATAAAGTGGGATGTATGCTGTCTGCAGCCGGTGTGTATCCATATACCTGTAGTCCGGAAGATGTATTGGAAGCACAGGCCCAGATGGAACGCAGCAACTGGTTGTGCGGAGATGTGTGCGTAAGAGGAGCATATCCTTATTTTGCGGAACGCTTTTTTAGGGAAAATGGGGTACAGATCCGAAAAGAGACCGGGGATGATGAAATATTGAAGAATGGAAAAGTGGATTTCTTAAGCTTCAGCTATTACAGTTCCCGTTGTGCCACGGCAGACCCGAAAGTGATACAGACAGCAGGGAATATGATGCTTGGTGTGCCCAATCCCTATCTGGAAGCAAGCGAATGGGGATGGATCATTGATCCTAAGGGATTACGTTACCTCCTGAATGAACTGTACGGCAGATATCAGATTCCGCTGATGGTCGTAGAGAACGGACTGGGAGCGGTGGATCGTGTGACAGAAGACGGACAGATTCATGATGATTACCGGATTGCTTATTTAAGCGAACATATCAGACAGATGTGGGAAGCAGTAAATGATGGTGTGGAGTTGCTGGGATACACTCCGTGGGGATGTATCGATTTGATCAGTGCAAGCACCGGTGAAATGAAAAAACGCTATGGCTTTATCTATGTGGACAAAGACGATGAAGGAAAAGGAACCTTGGAACGAAAGAAAAAAGATTCCTTTGCCTGGTATCGGGAGTGCATCAGGACGAATGGAGCCAGCGTACTTTCCACGAATAAAAAAGAGGATAAATTATGACAAAAAAACAGGTTGAGATTGTGAATAAGACAGGACTGCATGCCAGACCGGCTTCTGATTTTGTACTGGAAGCCAAAAAATATGAAAGCAAAATTACGATTTGCAGAGAAAACGGCGTACCGGTGAATGCAAAATCCGTTGTACGGATTCTGGCGGAAGGAATCGGACAGGGAACCAAAATAGAGATTGCTGCGGAAGGCGCAGATGAAGAGCAGGCGGCAGCGTCTCTTGCCGCCTTGGTGGAAAGCGGATTTGGAGAATAAAGGCGGTAAATGTGTATGGAAGAAAGATTACAGGGAAATCCGGTATCTGAGGGAATTGCTTATGCGAAATCTTATATTTACATTCCCGGTACATTGACAAAGGCTCCGGGATTTTTCCCAAAGGGTCAGGAAGAGGAAAAATATCGGGAATTCAGGGAAACCTGTGAAAAGGCAGACGGTGAACTGGTGACATTGTACAACGGTATGTGTAAAGAGGATCCGGATAAGGCAAAAATCTTCAGTGCACATCGGGAATTACTCCAGGATGAAGAAATCCTTGATGAGATCCGGGAGGCAATCTGTGCGGAAAGCATGAATCCGGACAGCGCGGTCAGTAAGGTGTATACGGAATTTGCAGAATTGCTGGCAGGTGTGGAGGATCCGTTGATTGCCGAGCGCGCGGCGGATCTTAGAGATGTCAGAGACCGGCTGCTCCGGATTCTGTCGGGGCAGGAAACGTCTAAGCTGTCTTCGTTTTCGGAAGATGTAATTCTGGTAGCCCATGACCTATTACCCAGTGATACGGCCACCATGGACAGAAAACATATCAAAGGAATCCTGACGGAGGTTGGCGGAGTGAATTCACATTCCGCAATCCTGGCAAGAAGTTACGGAATTCCTGCAATTCTGGGAGTTCCGAATGTTACGGAAAAAATTCCTACAGATACTATGCTTGCCATGGATGGTTTGACCGGAGAAATATTTGTCACACCGGGAGAAGAATGTATTCGCGATATCAGGGAAAAACAGACATCTTTTTTCCGCAAAAAAGAAGCAGAAAAAAATTTTTTAAACAAACCTGCAATTATGAAGGACGGAACAGAAATAAAGATAGGAATCAATATCGGCTCGCAGGAATTTGATGTTCCGACAGACCGGTACGATTTCATCGGCTTGTTCCGTACAGAATTTCTTTATATGGAAGGGAAGGAACTTCCGGGGGAAGAAACACAATTTGAAGCCTATAGGCAGGTTGTGCAAAAGGCAAAAGGACATCCGATTACTTTGCGGACACTGGATATCGGCGGAGATAAGACATTGCCCTACATGGAATTGCCAAAAGAGGACAATCCTTTTTTGGGGAAAAGAGCAATCAGGCTTTGTTTTGCGGAAAAAGAGTTATTTTTAACGCAACTGCGTGCGGCACTGCGTGCTTCTGCTTACGGACCTCTGCAAATCATGTTTCCGATGGTCGGGAGTCTGGAAGATATTCGCAAGGCAAAAGAGTACCTGAATCTGGCAAAAGAGCAGCTGAAAGAGAGAAAGCAGCAGTTTGATGAACAGATCCGAATCGGTATTATGATAGAGATTCCCGCGATTGCCTTGATTGCAGATCTGGCGGCGGAAGAGGTGGATTTTGCAAGCATAGGATCCAATGACCTGACGCAGTATTTGTCGGCTGCGGATCGGATGAATCCGGAGGTGGCCGCTTATTACAAAAGCGATTCTACGGCAATGCTTCGGCTGCTGCGGTTTGTCTTTCAGGAATTTTCCAAACGTGGAAAAGAAATCTCTGTCTGCGGAGAAATGGCAGGAAATCCGGAGACCGCCCAATTGCTGGTGGGACTGGGAGCGAGAAAGCTGTCTATGAGCAGTGGAAATATCGCCGGTGTAAAGGCAA